>Ga0196977_1000081_pt1 | contig 66331 bp, 62 predicted proteins | sample S3v_1013CmetaG_FD_148634 | JGI IMG/M metagenome (GOLD analysis project Ga0196977, IMG submission 148634) | Soil microbial communities from Anza Borrego desert, Southern California, United States - S3+v_10-13C | ecosystem: Environmental > Terrestrial > Soil > Desert | place: USA: California... | reverse complement strand
ATAGGCCAGCGGCAGGCCCTTCATCGTGACCATCAGCGCCACCGCGCAGCCGACGATCCGCCCGGCGTGGCCGCGCACCAGCTCGGCCGCGTCGGGGTTCTTCTTCTGCGGCATGATCGAGCTGCCGGTGCTGAGCGCGTCGGGCAGGCGGACGAAGCCGAACGGCTGGCTCGCCCAGATGACGAATTCCTCGGCCAGCCGCGACAGGTGCAGCGCGCACTGCGCGGCCGCCTGGAGGTAGTCGAGCGCGAAGTCGCGGTCGGAGACCGCATCGAGGCTGTTCGCGGTCGGGCCGTCGAAGCCGAGCGCCTGGGCGGTCATCGCGCGGTCGATCGCAAAGCCGGTGCCGGCCAGCGCCGCGCTGCCGAGCGGGCACTGGTTGAGGCGCCTGCGCGCATCGGCGAAGCGCGAGCGGTCGCGCTGGGCCATCTCGTAGTAGGCCAGGAGGTGGTGCCCGAGCGTGACCGGCTGCGCGGTCTGCAGGTGCGTGAAGCCGGGCATGATGCTGTCGGCATGCTCGCCGGCGCGGGTGACGAGCGCGCGCTGCAGCGCCGCCAGCCCGGCGTCGGCCTGGTCGATCGCGTCGCGCACCCACAGGCGGAAGTCGGTCGCGACCTGGTCGTTGCGGCTGCGCGCGGTGTGGAGCCGCCCGGCGGCCGGGCCGATCAGCTCGGCGAGGCGGCTCTCGACGGTCATGTGGATGTCCTCGAGCGCCCAGTCCTCGGGCACGCCGTCGCGCTCGAACTCGGCGGCGACCCGGCCGAGCCCGTCGGCGATCGCCTGCGCGTCCTCGCCCGAGACGATCCCTTGCGCGCCGAGCATCGCCACGTGCGCCTGGCTCGCGGCGATGTCCTGCCGCCACAGCGCCTTGTCGAACGGGATCGAGGCGTTAATCTCGCGCATGACCGCGCTGGGCCCTTCGGCGAAGCGCCCGCCCCACATCTGGTTGGAGCCCGAAATGCCCCGCTTGTCCTTGCTCGTGCTCACCGGCGCGCTCGCCCTCGTCCTGGCGGGCTGCGATAGGCAAAGCGCCGAACCCGCGCAACCGGAAGCGGAGAGCGCGGCCGAGCTCGCGGGCAAGGTCGACCGCAGCTTCGCCGGCCAGGCCATGCCCGCGGTGGAGCTGGCCGATCCCGCCGGCGCCACGCTGGCTCTGGCCGAGCTGAAGGGCACCCCGGTGCTGCTCAACTTGTGGGCGACGTGGTGCGTGCCGTGCGTGACCGAGATGCCGCTGCTCGACGCGCTCGCCGGCGAGCTGGGCGACAGCGTGCGCGTGATCACCGTCAGCGAGGACCTGACCGGCGCCGAAGCGGTCGAGCCGTTCTTCGCCGAGCGCGGCTTCGCGCACTTGCCCCAGTGGATGGATCCGAACAACGAGCTGGCGGTGGCCTACGGCGGCGGCGCCGGGCTGCCGCTGACCGTGCTGTATGACGCCGAGGGCAAGGAAGTGTGGCGCGTGATGGGCGGCTACGACTGGTCGACGGCCGAAGCCCGCGAGCTGATCGCCGAGGCCAGCGCGACATGACCAGCCAGCTCGAGCTCGACCGGCGGCGGATGCTCGCCGGGCTGGCGCTCGGGCTCGGCGGCGCGATGCTGGCGGCCTGCGGCAGCCGCGCCGGGGCGCAAGCCGCCGCCGGCGCGTGCTCGGCCACCCCGCGGGAGATCAAGGGGCCGTTCCCGGCCGACGGCAGCAACGGCCGCCCGCCGATCAACGTGCTGGCCATGGACGGCGTCGTCCGCCGCGACATCCGCGCCAGCTTCGCCGGCCTGACCGGCCGCGCCGAGGGGGTGGCGCTCGAGCTCGAGCTGGCGCTCGTCGGCGGCGGCTGCGCGGCGCTGCCGGGGCGGGCGGTCTACCTGTGGCAGAACGACGCCGCGGGCGCCTACTCGCTCTACGCTCTGCCGCAAGCCAACTACCTGCGCGGGTTGCAGCCGGCCGATGCCGCCGGGCGGGTGCGCTTCACCGCGATCGTCCCGGGCTGCTACGGCGGGCGCTCGCCGCATTGCCATCTCGAGGTCTTCGAGGGCGTCGAGGCGGCGCTCGGGGGAGCGGCTCCGCTGCTGGTCTCGCAGCTCGCCTTCCCCGATGCCGAATGCCGCGCGATCTATGCGGCGGACGCGCGCTACGGCGACAGCCTGGCCAACCTCGAGCGCCGCCCGCTGGCGCGCGATCTCGTGTTCGGCGACGGCGGCGCGGCGGGGCAGACGGTGGCGCTGAGCGGCGATCCGGCGAGGGGTTATCGCGGGTCGGCGCGCATCACGCTGGCATAATCGGGCATCGCCAGGCCGAGCTTGCCGAGCGGGCCGCCGGTGAGCCCGGAGACCATGCTCGCCTGCACGCGCGGGCCGGGCGGGATGCGCGACAGCGGCGCGAGGACCACGTCGCGCAGCAGCGCAGGCCACGCCGAATCGCTCTGGTAGGCGGGCGTGAACAGCCGGGTGAGGCGCTGGTAGAGCCGCACATGGTCGCGGCGCAGCGCCGCGGCGCGCGCGAGGCGCGCGGCGAGCGGGCCGTCGCCGGCCAGCGCTTGCGCCAGCGCCCACGCATCGAGCAGCGCCATGTTGGCGCCCTGGCCGAGCTGCGGGCTGGCCGAATGCCACGCGTCGCCGATGTGGATCAGGCGCTCCGCGGCCGGCCGGCGGTGGGTGCGATGCGCGTAGCGGGCGAACGCCAGCGCGGCGGGGTCGTCGATACGCTCGAGCAGCCCGGCGCTTTCAGGCCACAGCGCGCGGAACTCGGCCTTCCACGCCGCGAGACCGCGCGCGCGCCAGGCTTGCAGCCGGTCGGCGCGCAGCGACCAGAACAGCGCCAGCTCGCGGCGGCCGGTGCCACGCCGCACGCCGGTCGGCAGGACGCCCGCCATCCGCCGCGCGCGCTCGTAGCGCTGCTCGAGCCAGCCGCCCCGAAACGGTCCGTCGGGCGGCCATTCGAGCGTGATCCACAGCGCGCGTAGGGCAGCCAGCCGTCGCCGGCGGCGACCAGCGGCGAGGCGACGCCGAGCGCATCGACCACCAGCGCGTGCGGCGGCGAAGCGTCGCCTCCGGCGAACAGCAGGCGGCGGCCCCGGTCGGCGATCTCGCTGCCGACGACCTCGCGCCCGGTGCGGATCGGTACCCCGCCAGCGAGCACCGCGTCGTACAGCGCGCCGAACAGGCTCGCGCGCTGAATGCCGAGGCCGACCGCGCCAGGCACGTCGAGGTCGGCGTAGCGCGCATCCAGCACCACTTCGCCGAGCGTGTTGCGCCCGTGGATGTGGGTGATCGGCGCCGCGTGGGCAGCGACTTCCCCGGCCAGCCCGAGCGCGGCCAGCACGGCCAGCCCGGTCGGCTGGACCAGCAGGCCCGAGCCGAGCGGGCGGGGCTCGGCGAACCGCTCGTAGAGCGTCACCGCGTGGCCCCGGCGATGCAGCGCCAGCGCCGCGGCCAGCCCGGCGATGCCGCACCCGGCGACGGCGATGTCGAGCTCCCCCATGGCGCGGGATTAGCGGCTGTCGCCGGCGGATCCTAGCGCGTGGGCGGTGACGGGCTCGAACCGCCGACCCTCTCGGTGTAAACGAGATGCTCTACCAACTGAGCTAACCGCCCGCGCCCGCGCCCTTAGCGGAGGCGGCGGCGGTCAGACAAGCGGCGCCGCGCCGCCGGCGACGGGCGCGTCCGCGCGGAAACCCTTTCGGGCGAGCGCCGTTTTCCGGTGGCGGAGGGCAAACTGACAGGTGCCCTATGAAGAAATACTTCGCTCTCGCCGCCGCCACGACGATGGCGCTGGCCGCCGGGCAAGCCTCGGCGCAGGCGACCAGCAATTCCCCCAGCGAAGCGATCGGCGCGATCTTCGGCGCGCTGTTCGGCGACCGCGCCGGCGTGACCACCTCGATCGAAACGCAATGGGCCGCCGGGCAGACCCCGCTGGCCAACCAGCGGGCGCAGTTCGAGAGCCGCGTCGACAGCGAGATCAGCACCGGGGCCGTCAGCCAGGCGACCGGGGCGCGGCTCAAGTCCGACTACTACGAGCTGGTCCAGCTCGAGGCCCGCTACGCCGCCGACCGGCGCTTCACCTCGCGCGAACGGACCGAGCTGGCCGACCGCTACGGCGCGCTGACCCAGGTCCTCGCCGAGCGCGGCTACGCCGACAACGCGACCTCCGCGACCGCGCAAGTCGCCGACGGCCGCGTGGAGTTCGACAGCCGCGTCGACGCCGCGGTCTCGGCCCGCCGGATCACGCGCGCCGAGGGCCGGCGGCTCAAGCGCGACTATTCGAACCTGGCGGGGCTCGAGGCCGGCTACCTCGGCGACGGCGCGCTCAGCAGCAACGAGCGGGCCGATCTCGACGCGCGCCTGGCGGCGATCGATGCGCGGGTCGGCGACGCCACTTTCGCGGCGCTGACGCCGCGCGCGCGGCTCGACGCGATCGGCCGCGCCTTGGCCTCGACCGGGCTGTCGCGGGCGGCGCGGGCGCAGCTGCAGGTCGAATACGACGACCTGACGCGGCTTGAATCGGCCTATGCGCGGCTCAGCGTGTCGGCCGACGAGCGGGCCTATCTCGACCGCCGCCTCGCCGAGCTCGAGGCGCGCGCGGGCGTGCGGCAGGCCGCCAGCGGCTTCTAGACGAGCTGCGCGGCGCTGCGGCCCGCTTCGGCGAAATAGCGCGCCATCGCCTCGGCCGCGCGGTCGGTCAGGGCGATGAACGCGCGGCGCCGGTCGGTCTCGTCCTCGACCCGCTCGAACAGGCCGGCCTCGGTCAGCTGGCCGATCCACCGCAGCGCGGTGGTCGGCGGCACCCCGCTGGCGATGCACAGCGAGGTCACCGACACGCGCGTGTGCTCGGCCCGCGCGGCGGTCAGATCGAGCAGCATGTCCCACGCCGGATCGGCGAACAGCTCGCCGTCGAAGAACCGCGCGCGCAGCTGACGCTGGCGGATGATCCGCCGGACCAGCCGCGGATCGGGCAGCGCCGGGCGCGCGGCGCGCGTCAGCCGCTCGCTGCCGTCGCCTTCGGGCGGCCCGCTGTAGGCCGGCGCCGGGCTCTCGAACCGGAACGCGCGATCCTCGCCCGAGATGCCCGGTCGGCGCTGGTCGAGCCGCTCCAGCCGCTGGGCGATCTGCCCGACCTGCTCGGTCAGCCGCAGCAAGGTCATGCGGTCGGTCTCGTTGAGCTCGCGCAGGCGCAGGTTGGGCGCTTTCGCCAGCACCCGGCCGAGCGCGATCACCCGCTCGGCGCGGCTCGGGTCGACGAGGATCTGAGGCCCCGACTGGTCGCAGCAGGCGAATACAGCGTCGAGCGCCGCGACGCTGGTGGCGATGACCAGCTGCGCGCCCGCGCGCGCCGCGCGCACGTCGAGCCGGGCGAGCGCCGCGAGCGCGGCGCCGTCGACCGCCGGGCAATCGAGCAGCACGACCTCGCCGAGCGGGCGCGGCTCGCCTTCGAGCAGGGCCGCGACCGAGCCGCACTCGCGCAACGCCAGGCCGGCCGCGGCGGCATCGTCGCGCATCTCGTCGCGCACGTGCGGGCGGTCGGCGAAGATCGACACCGCGAGCGGTTGGGCTTCGGGATCGTCGGCCCGATCGCGGGCGGGCGCGTAGGCCCAATCGACCTGAGGCATGCAGGGCTCTCCTGATTCGCGCGAACAGAATGAGAACAAACAGCGATCAAGTCAAGAAGTGTGCTAGGCCGTGATCTCAATCGGCGTGCCATCGGGCACCAGCCGCCAGAGCTCCTGGATCTCGGCGTTGGAGAGCGCGATGCAGCCGTCGGTCCAGTCGCCGGGCAGGCGGCCCAGCGGAAGCCCGTTGGGCTGGCCGTGGAGGAAGATCGCGCCACCCGGCGAGCGGCCCTGCGCGGCCGCGTAGGCGCGGTCGGCGGCATCGGGGTAGGACACGTGCAGGCTCAGGTGATAGGCGCTGGCGGGGTTGCGGTAGTCGATCGTGTAGCGGCCCTCGGGCGTGCGCTCGTCGCCCTCGAAGCGCTTGGCCCCTTCGGGCGCGTCGCCGAGCTGCAGCCCGCGGTAGGTCCGCACCGGCTTGCCCTTCGAATAGAGCGTCAGGCGGCGCTCCGACTTGTCGACCACGACCAGGTCGGCGCGCGCGAGCGGCGGAGCGTCGTCGGCCAAGGGCGAGCAGGCGGCCAGCAGCAACAGTCCGGGAATGATCGCGCGGCGCATCGGTGCTCGTTACACCCTCAGCCCGCCCTCGCCCAGGGGGACGGGGCTTAGCGCAGCCGCTCGCCGACCAGCGTGCCCTTGGCGCCGGGCATCAGGGTGAAGCGGAACTGCGGCCAGTCGCGCCGCCAGCGCGCGGCGACGACCCGTTCCCCGGGACGCGCGGCGTCGTCGAGCAGGATCATGCCGCCCGGCGCGATGCGCTCGAACAACGTCTCCGCCCGCCCGCGCACGAACGGGTTGAGCGTCCACGGCGGGCCGTCGATCACCAGCAGGTCGATCGCGCGCGGCAGCGCATGGAGATCGTACCAGGTGTGCGACCATGCGGTCGGGTCCTCGACGAGCGGCGCGTGGCGGACGGCGGCGTGGAGGCCGTGGCCGGCCAGCCATTGCGCGGTGGATTCGGCGAAGCCGGCGTGCTGGTCGTAGCTCGACAGGCGGCCGCCCCCGTTCTGCTCGAGCGCCTTGGCGACCACCAGCGTCGAGGCGCCGCAGCCGAGCTCGACCACCTCGCGCGGGCGCAGCTTCTCGATCGCCCGGACGATGCGCCACAGAAAGAACGTGTCGGCCTTCCAGCTCCCCAGATGCGGCAGCGCGTCGTGCGGCAGCCCGAGCCGGTCGAGCAGCGCGTGCTTGTCGACCAGCTTGCCGCCCCACAGGCTGCGCGCCAGCCACGGCCACTGGATCGCGCCCCACGCCAGGGTCAGCGCCTTCTCCTGCCACGGGCGTTCCGGTCCGGCGTCGTCGAGCGGCAGCAACGCCGTCTTGTCACGCGATGTCATGAGTGCTGCAATCTCCGGCGGGTCGGCATCGTTCCCGTACCGTCAATCGGCGAACGGGTCACGCACGAGGATGGTGTCGTCGCGCTCGGGGCTGGTCGACACCGAGGCGACCGGGCATTCGATCAGCTCCTCGATCCGGCGGATGTACTTGATCGCCTGCGCCGGCAAGTCGGCCCAGCGGCGCGCCCCGGCGGTGGTTTCGCTCCACCCGTCCATTTCCTCGTAGACCGGCTCGACGGCCTGCTGGTCGGCGGCATTGGCCGGGAGATAGTCGATCGCCTGGCCGTGGAGCCGATATCCGGTGCAGATGCGGATCGTCTCGAACCCGTCGAGCACGTCGAGCTTGGTCAGCGCCACGCCGGTGACGCCGCTGATCGCGCAGCTCTGCCGCACCAGCACGGCATCGAACCAGCCGCAGCGGCGCTTGCGCGCGGTGACGGTGCCGAACTCGTGCCCGCGCTCGCCGAGCCGCTCGCCGATTTCGTCCTCGAGCTCGGTCGGGAACGGTCCGGAGCCGACGCGGGTGGTGTAGGCCTTGACGATGCCGAGCACGAAGCCGGCGGCGTTGGGCCCGAGCCCGCTGCCCGAGGCGACCGTGCCGCTGACCGTGTTCGAGCTGGTGACGAACGGGTAGGTGCCGTGGTCGACGTCGAGCAGCACCCCTTGCGCGCCTTCGAACAGGATGCGCGAGCCCTTGTGCCGCTCCGCGCGCAGCCGCAGCCACACCGGCTGCGCGTACTGCTGCACAAACGGGGCGATCTCGCGCAAGTCGGCGAGCAGGCGGGCGCGGTCGACCGGCGGCTCGCCGAAGCCGGCGCGCAGCGCGTCGTGGTGGGCACAGAGGCGGTCGAGCAGCGGCTCGAGCTCGTGCAGGTGAGCGAGATCGCACACGCGGATCGCGCGGCGGCCGACCTTGTCCTCGTAGGCCGGACCGATGCCGCGGCCGGTGGTGCCGATCTTGCCCTTCCCCGCCGCTTCCTCGCGCAGCCCGTCGAGATCGCGGTGGATCGGCAGGATCAGCGGGCAGTTGTCGGCGATGGCGAAGTTTGCCGGCGTGACCGACACGCCCTGCCCCTCGAGCCGCTCGATCTCCGCCTTGAGCGCCCACGGGTCGAGCACCACGCCGTTGCCGATCAGCGACAGCGTGCCGGTGACGATGCCCGAGGGCAGCAGGCTGAGCTTGTAGGTGGTGTTGCCGACCACCAGCGTGTGCCCGGCGTTGTGCCCGCCCTGGAAGCGAACGACCACGTCGGCGCGGCTGGCCAGCCAGTCGACGATCTTGCCCTTGCCCTCATCGCCCCATTGGGCGCCGATCACGGTGACGTTGGCCAAGGAAAGGGTGCTTTCTGCGGGGAAACCGCGCGCGGCCCTAGGGCCTGGGCCGCGGCAGGGCAAGCCTTTGAGGAACGCGACCCGGGCGCCGTTCCGGGCGGGGTTAACAACCGGTGCAAAACCCCTGCAAATTCGCGCTTTTTCGGGGAACCTTGATGTATGTCAGCCGTTAGCAGGCGTTCGAGGGATGGTGACAAGAGATGATTAACAGCGAAACCGCGGGTCTGGTGGTCCAGACGGCGGTCGAAGCGATCAACGCGCGCGGCGAAAGCTTCCACGAAATCCTGGATGACCTGCCGGCGGCGATCTACGTCACCGACGCCGAAGGCACGATCACCTATTTCAACAAGGCCTGCGTCGAGCTCGCCGGCCGCACCCCCACCGTCGGGACCGACAAGTGGTGCGTCACCTGGCGGATCTTCACCACCGAAGGCGAATACCTGCCGCACGACCGGTGCCCGATGGCGGTGGCGATTCTCGAGCAGCGCGAGGTTCGCGACGTCGAGGCGATCGCCCAGCGGCCCGACGGCAGCCGGGTCCATTTCGTGCCTTATCCGACCCCGCTGTTCGACGCCGACGGCCATTTCGCCGGCGCGGTCAACCTGCTGCTCGACGTCACCCGGCAGCGCAAGCCGGAGTACCTGCACGAGCAGGCCGAGCGCTGCCGGCGCCTGGCCGCGTCGATGTTCGACCGCGACCTGATCGAGACCCTGCAGCTGATGGCGGCGAAGTACGAGGCGCAGTCCGACCGTTTCAGCCGCGACGCCGAAGGCAGCGCCTAGCGGGTCACGCCGACCGGCTCGCCGCCCTCCAGCCGGTGCGAGCAGCCCAGCGCAGCCGCGTCGTCCGCATCCGACAGCGCGGCGACCGTCCGCCAGCCGAGCCCGCGCAGCCGCGCCGCCGCCGCCGGATCGTGGCCGAGCGGGAGGAACAGCGCCTCGCGCGGCGGCTGCTCGGCCTGGACCGCCTCGACCAGCTGCTCGGGATAGAGCGAGAAGCCGGTGGCGCCTTCCTCGGTGCCGTGGATGCGGTACGTGCCGCCCCGCCCGAGCGTGCCGCGCACCCCTTCGGCGTAGAGCATGAAGCCGAACCAGCTCTGGTATTCGAACCCGTGGCGCTCGGCCGGGTCGAGCGTCAGCCGCGCGCGGCCGGCGACGCGCGCGGCGATCTGCCGGAGCCCGGCGATGCGGCTGGCGAGCGCGCCTTGGGCGTCGATCGACGCCAGCTTGCCGATCGCTTCGTCGAACGGGCCGCTGGCGTAAAGCAGCGGCAGATAGGCCTCGCCGCCGGCCTCGCGCAGCCCGCCGGCGTCCTTGGCGTCGAGCTCGCGGCGGACGGCCCGGACTTGCTCCGGCGTCAGCGGAAACTCCTCCGCCGCCAGCGTGTCGACCAGGTCCGGCAGCGTGAAATCGACCGAGATGCCGCGCGCCCCGGCGGCTTCGAGCGAGGCGATCGCCAGCTCGACCACCTCGGCGGCGGCCGCGACCGTGTCGCTGCCGATCAGCTCGGCGCCGAGCTGCAGGGCCTCGCGCCGCGGATCGAGCTGGTCGCCGGCGATGCGCGCGACCTGGCCGGCATAGCACAGCCGCAGCGGCCGCGGCCTGCCGGCGAGGCCGGTGGCGGCAATGCGGCCGACCTGCACCGTCATGTCCGACCGCAGCGCCAGGGTGCGCAGGCTCCGGGGATCGACGAAGCGGAACAAGTGCCGGGTCTTCACCCCGTCCATCCGCCGCGCCATCGATTGCATGAACTCGATCAGCGGCGGGCGCACCCGGTCGTAGCCGTGCGCGTCGAGCACTTCGAGCACCGCGCGCTCGATGCGCGCCGCCGCCGCCGCGCTCTGCGGCAGGCGGTCCTCGAGCCCTTCGGGCAGAAGGTCGGCGGCGGGATCGATCATGGCGTCCTTCGAGGCGGGCTTTCGACTACACGGCGGCCTTCGGCGACCGCTTCGCTCAATCCCTCCTCAGGATGAGCGGGCAAGAAAAGGATCCGCTCGTCCCGAGGAGCCGCTGAGCTTGTCGAAGCGGCGTCTCGAAAGACCCGGCGCGGCGATTGCCCGATAGCGCCTCAAAACTCCAGCGCCTTGACCATCTTGACCCCCTGCAATCGGCAGGCCTTGTCGATCAGCTCGGGCGGGATCGGCTGGTCGACCGACAGGAGCAGCACCGCTTCGCCCCCGGCATCACGGCGGCCGAGGTGGAAGGTGCCGATGTTGATCCCGGCCTCGCCCATCAGCGAGCCGATCCGGCCGATGAAGCCCGGCGCGTCCTCGTTGACGATGTAGAGCATGTGCCCTTCGAGGTCGGCCTCGATGCCGATGCCGAAGATCTCGACGAGGCGCGCCTGGGTGCCGAACAGCGTGCCGGCGACCGAGCGGTCGCCGCGGCTGGTCGCCACGGTGGCGCGCAGCAGCGTGTGGTAGACGCCTTCGCGGTCGTGCCGGACCTCGCGCACGTCGAGCCCGCGCTCCTTGGCGAGGAACGGCGCGTTGACCATGTTCACGCTGTCCGAATAGTTCTTCATCAGGCCCGCGAGCACCGCGCCGGTGATCGGCTTCGGATTGAGCTCGGCGGCGGCGCCTTCGACCTCGATCGAGATCTTGTCGAGGTTGCCGTGGGCGAGCTGGCCGACCAGGCTGCCGAGCTTCTCGGCGAGGCCCATGTACGGCTTCAGCTTGGGCGCTTCCTCGGCCGACAGGCTCGGCATGTTGAGCGCGTTGGTGACGCCGCCGTTGACCAGGAAGTCGGCCATCTGCTCGGCGACCTGCAGCGCGACGTTGACCTGCGCCTCGTTGGTCGAGGCGCCGAGGTGCGGCGTGGCGACGAAGTTCGGCGTGCCGAACAGCGCGTGCTCCCGGGCCGGCTCGGTCGCGAATACGTCGAGCGCGGCACCGGCGACGTGGCCCGAATCGAGCATGTCCTTGAGCGCCGCCTCGTCGATCAGCCCGCCGCGCGCGCAGTTGACGATCCGCACCCCCTTGCGGGTCTTGGCGAGGTTCTCGCGGCTGAGGATGTTGCGGGTCTGCTCGGTCAGCGGCGTGTGCAGCGTGATGAAGTCGGCCCGCGCCAGGAGCTGGTCGAGCTCGACCTTCTCGATCCCGAGCTCGACCGCGCGGTCGGGCGAGAGGAACGGATCGTAGGCAACCACCTTCATCCTGAGGCCGAGGGCGCGGTCGGCGACGATCGAGCCGATGTTGCCGGCCCCGATCAGGCCGAGTGTCTTGCCGGTGACCTCGACCCCCATGAAATCGTTCTTCGGCCATTTCCCGGCCTGGGTCTGGGCATTGGCCTCGGGCAGCTGGCGGGCAAGCGCGAACATCAGCGCGATGGCGTGCTCGGCGGTGGTGATCGAGTTGCCGAACGGGGTGTTCATCACCACCACGCCCTTCGAGCTGGCGTAGGGGATGTCGACGTTGTCGACGCCGATCCCGGCGCGGCCGATGACCTTGAGGTTGGTCGCCGCGTCGAGGATTTCGCGGGTGACCTTGGTGGCCGAGCGGATCGCCAGGCCGTCGTAATTCCCGATGATCGCCTTCAGCTCTTCGGGGGTCTTGCCGGTGATCTCGTCGACCTCGCAGCCGCGCTCGCGGAAGATCGTGGCGGCGTTGGGGTCCATCTTGTCCGAGATGAGCACTTTGGGCTTGGTCATTTCATGGTTTCCATCTTGCGTCCCAGCGAAGGCTGGGACCTCGGTCGGCAAAGCCCGACCTGAAGGCCTGAGGTCCCAGCCGTCGCCGGGACTCACATCACGATTTCAGCGTATTCCAGGCCCAGTCGAGCCACGGGCCGAGGGCCTCGATGTCGGCGGCATCGACGGTCGCGCCGCACCAGATGCGCAGGCCCGGCGGGGCGTCGCGATAGCCGGCGATGTCGTAGGCCGCGCCGGCTTTCTCCAGCAGGCCGGCGAACGCCTTGATGAAGTCGGCGTCGGCGCCGGCGACCGTCAGGCAGACCGAGGTCTTCGAGCGGATCGCGCGGTCCTCGGCGAGATGCCCGAGCCAGCCGCGCTCCTCGACGATCTTGTCGAGCGCCGCGGCGTTGGCGTCCGAGCGCGCCTTGAGGCCATCGAGGCCGCCGACCGAGCGGGCCCATTCGAGCGTCCAGATCGCATCCTCGACCGCCAGCATCGACGGCGTGTTGATGGTCTCGCCCTTGAACACCCCTTCGGCCAGCTTGCCCTTCGAGACCAGGCGGAACACTTTCGGCAACGGCCACGCCGGAGTGTATTGCTCGAGCCGCTCGACCGCGCGCGGGCCGAGGATCAGCACGCCATGCGCACCCTCCCCGCCGAGCACCTTCTGCCACGAGAACGTGGCGACATCGATCTTGTCCCACGGCAGGTCGTAGGCGAACACCGCGCTGGTCGCGTCGGCGAAGGCGAGCCCCTCGCGGCCGGCCGGGATCCATTCGCCGTCGGGCACGCGCACGCCGCTGGTGGTGCCGTTCCAGGTGAACAGCACGTCATCGGCCCAGTCGACCTGCGACAGATCGGGCAACCGGCCGTAGTCGGCGCGCAACACCGTCGGATCGAGCTTGAGCTGCTTGGCGATGTCGGTCACCCAGCCCTCGCCGAAGCTTTCCCACGCCAGCGCGGTCACGCCGCGCGCGCCGAGCATCGTCCACATCGCCATCTCGAACGCGCCGGTGTCCGAGCCCGGGACGATGCCGATGCGGTGCGTCTCGGGCAGCCGGAGCATCTCGCGCATCAGGTCGATGCAGTACTGCAGGCGCACCTTGCCGAGCTTCGAGCGGTGCGAGCGCCCGAGCGATTCTGTGGCCAGCTTGTCGGCGGACCAGCCCGGCGGCTTGGCGCAGGGACCGGAAGAAAAGAACGGGCGCGCCGGCTTCACGGCCGGCTGGCCGGGGGTATCAGTCATGTAGTCTCTCCTTGCAGAGAGCACGCGCGGCGTTGGGACCGCGTGGCCCGCGCGGCGCCCTAATGACCGGCCGACGATAGTCAAGGACGATTGCGGTTGCATCGGCAACCATCGGCGGCGGCGCGCTTGGCCGCGCGCGGCAACTGCGGTAAAAGACCGGCCAATAGGCTGGAGGAACGAACGATGCGCGCAGTCCGCCAAGTACTCATCGCAACCGCCATCCTGGGCATGTCTGCACCCGCAATGTCTGCCCCGAGGCCGCCGGAAACCTGGGGCCGTGCCGGGGTCGACTTCGACACATACCGGCAAGACGCGGTCGAATGCGGCAGCATCGCCTATTACGCCGACGTGTCGCAGACCAAGCAGGCCCAGGCGTTCGTCCGCGGCACCCGGCGGCTCGAATCACTCGATGGCTTGCCGTTGGACCCCCTGGAGCTGGCGCGAAGCTACGGGCAGATCGAGGCGGGCGTGCGCCCGGAACGGCAAATCCGCGAATTGCGCGGCGCGATGCAATCGGTCCTCGACAGCTGCCTCGCCCGGCGCGGTTACGTGAAGATCGGCCTCACCGAGGCCCAGCGCGAGGAGCTGGAGCATCTTCGCAAGGGGTCGCCCGAGCGCCACCGCTACATGCACATGCTGGCGTCCGATCCGGCGGTGATCGCCAGCCAGGCGCTCGCCAACGGCTGAGGCGGCGGCGCCGCGGGCGCACCGCGTTAGCGCGAAATTAACCATGCCGTCCGACAAGGGGGCATGGTTCGCCTTACTCTCGGCCTGACTTGCGCCTCGCTGCTCCTGGCGGGTTGCTCGGCGCTGCCGGAGAGCTCGCGCGGGCGGCAGCCGGCCGTGGCGGCGCCGACCACCGCGCGGGCGCTCCCCGCCCCGCTCAGCCCGGCCGCGGGCCAATGCCTCGCCGAGCTCGGCCGGATGGGTGCCCGCTACACGCCCGTGGCCGACCGGTACGTCGACCGGGGCTGCACGATCCTCGGCAGCGTGCAGCTCGCCAGCCTGCAGTCGGACGGCGCCAGCCTGGGGGTGACCAACCTCGGCCCGGTGACGTGCGAGGTCAGCCAGGCGTTCACCGGCTGGGCCCGCTTCGGGGTCGACCGGGCCGCCCGGCAGATCCTCGGCTCGCCGGTCCACAGCATCGAGACGATGGGCAGCTTCGCCTGCCGCGACGTCGCCGGCTCAGGGCGCCGCTCGGGCCACGCCAGCGCCGCGGCGATCGACGTGTCCGGGTTCGTCCTCGCCGACGGGCGCCGCATCACCGTCAAGAACGGCTGGAACGGCGGCACGCCCAAGGAGCGCGAGTTCCTGCGCACGATCCAGCAAAGCGCCTGCAAGCGGTTCGACACCGTGCTCGGGCCGGAATACAACGCCGCGCACCTCGATCACCTCCACGTCGAAGGGGTGATTCACACCAAGAGCTACTGCCGCTGACGGCGCGCCGCCAGCCGGGCTCGACTAACGCCGCGGCGGTCGCCGATCCGCCCGCTGATCGCCGCGTCGCGGTGCGCATCGCGGCGATCGTCGCCCGGCGGCGCCAATGCCGGCCCCTGCTGCGCGTCGAGCCATAGGCGCACGGCGTCGGCCGCGTGGCCGGCGGCGAGCTTGGTCATCATGTTGCCGCGGTGAATCTCGACGGTGCGCGGGCTGATCGCCAGGTTGCGCGCGATCTCCTTGTTCGAGCAGCCGGCGCTGAGCAGCTCGAGCACCTCGCGCTCGCGCCGGCTCAGCAGGCTGACCGCGTGTTGCGCCTCGACCTCGCGGCGGCGGCGGCCGGCGTGCTCCCCGGCTTCGGCGAGGATCCCTTCGAGCCGGCGGGCGAAGCTGGCCATCTCCAGCGGCAGGGCGAGGTAGTCGAGCGCGCCGGCCTTGACCGCCGCGACCACCCGCTCGACGTCGGGCACCGGCGCGGTCAGCACCACCGGCATCCAGCAGCCGCGCCCCCCCAGCTCGCGGATCAGCCGCCTGGCCGCATCAGGGCGCTCGTCGTCGGCGGCGATGACGATCCCATCGCCTGTCGGCCGTTCGAGCAGCTCGCCGAGATCGGCGTAGACTTCGGCGTGGTGACCGAGGGCGAAGGCGATGCGCGCCTGCTCGGCGCGGCTGCGGCTGTCTCCGCCGACGATATGCAGCGTTGTTCGTTCCATGTGCGCCATGCTGCCCCCGGAGGTCCCAGGCCGCACGATGAGGCCCTGCGAAAGCGAAGCTATTTCTCGGTGACCAACCACGTAATACGGCGCAATTCTTAAGGGAAATTACCTCCGATTCGGTGTAATCCCTGCGTTGCCTTGCCTAGAAGCCCTCGTTGAGCCCCTTCGCAATAAGTGCAAACGCCTATTCGGCGCTCTGGTAGAACGAGTAGTCGGGCAGCGAGTGGAAGGCGTTGCGCAGCGCATCGCTCCAGCTGTGCGAGATGGCCTCGAAGTACGTGTCGCCCTGCTCGATCCGCCGCTCGTGGAGCGGCTTGAACTCGTCGCGCCGGACGACCATCAGGTCGAGCGGCAGCCCGACGGACAAGTTGGCCTTGAGCGTCGAATCGAAGCTCACCATCAGCAGCTTGGCGGCGTCCTCGAAGCTCATCTTGCGGTCGTAGCCGCGGATCAGGATCGGGCGGCCGTACTTGGTCTCGCCGATCTGGAAGAACGGCGTGTCGAAGCTCGCCTCGATGAAGTTCCCTTCGGGGTAGATCATGAACAGCCGCGGCTCCATCCCCTTGATCTGCCCGGCGAGGATCATCGACGCGGTGAAGCGGCCCTTGCCCGCCATGCCGTTCTCGTCCTGCGTGTCGCGGACGGTCTCGCGCAGCAGCTTGCCGGTCTCGGCGGCGACCTGGAACATCGTCGGCAGCTCGAGCAGCGAGTTGGTCCGGTCGCCGGGCGCCTTGTTGCGCTCCTCGAGCCGGCTGATCACCGCCTGGGTAGTGGCGAGGTTGCCGGCGGTCATCAGGGCAATGATCCGCTCGCCTGGCCTGGTCCAGTGGAACATCTTGCGGAACACCGAGATATTGTCGACGCCCGAGTTGGTGCGGGTGTCGCTCATCAGCACGAGGCCCTGATCGAGCACCATCCCCACGCAATACGTCATCGTCCGTCCCCAAACTGTGCAGCCCGCTCGCCGAAGAACGGGTGCGAATCCCTTACTGTTCCGTGCGCTGCTGTTCCACCGCCAGCTCGACCGACAGCTGCTCGGTTACGGCGCCGAAGCTGATCCCGGTGACCGGCGCCGCATCGCGGTAGTCGCGCCCGCTGGCGACGCGGACGTAGCGCGGGTCGGGGCTGATGCCGTTGGAGATGTCGAACCCGACCCACCCGAGGCCCTGGACCCACGCCTCGGCCCACGCGTGCGTCGCCTCCTGCTCGATGCGGTCGTCCATCATCAGGTAGCCGCTGACGTAGCGCGCCGGGATTTCGAGCGCGCGCGCGGCGGCGATGAAGATGTGCGCGTGGTCCTGGCACACCCCGTGGCAGGCCGTGACGGCTTCCTCGGCGGTGGTGTCGACGTGGGTGTGGCCGGTGTTGTAGGCGACCCGCTCGCGGATGGTCGTCGAGAGGTTGTGCAGCGTCGGGACCATGCCCTCATCGCTGCGCGGGACCGAGGCGATCAGCTGCTTGATCCGCGGCCCGGGGCGGGTCAGCTCGGTGTGGCCGAGGAACGCCCACAGCGGCAGGTGCCCCGCATGGCGGCCGATTACGCCGGCCTGGTCCTCGGTGCTGACCGTGCCGCGGCAGGTGACGACGACGTCCTGCGCGCCCTCGATCACCGAGACCAGCGTCACGTGGTTGTGGTTCTGGTCGTCGTACGACAGCTCCTCGCGCGCGCCGATGTATTCCATCGACCAGTCGAGGATCTTCTGCCCTTGCGTCTCCTTCGGCGTCAGGCGGAGCCGCTGCAGCCCGTGCGCGACCGGCTCGGCGAAGCGGTAGCGGGTGGTATGGCGGATCGCGAGGCGCATCAGCCGGTGAACCGGTACTGTTCGGCGATGGCGCTGGCCACCGCGCGGTTGCTGGCGATGAAGCCGATGATGAACTCGTGCAGGCCGTTGTCGAAGATTTCGTCGATCGTCCGCCCGGTCAGCTGCTGACCGGCCTGGCGCATCAGCGCGTGCGCCGGGCCTTCCTGCCCGTGGAGCCGCGCGAGCGAGCCGAGGTTCTCGCGCAGCGAGGCGTAGCAGAACGCCAGGCTGCGCGGGAACCGGTCGTCGAGGATCACGAACTCGGCGATCGAGCGCGCGTCCATCCGCCCGGCGTTGAGCCAGCGGTAGGCGCGTTCGCCCGACAGCGAGCGCAGCACGTTGTCCCACTGCCCGGTGTCGAGCGGGGTGCCGACATAGGCCAGCGACGGCAGCAGCAGGTAGTATTTGACGTCGAGGATGCGGGCGGTGTTGTCGGCCCGCTCGATGAACGTGCCCATCCGCGTGAAGCAGTAGATCTCGTTGCGCATCATCGAGCCGTGGGTGGCGCCCCGCGCCAGCGTCGACTGGCGGCGGACGGCGCCGAGCGCGATGCCGAGGCCGGCCACGCGCACCGGGCGGGCGAGCAGCTCGCGCAGCGCCATCCAGCCTTCGTTGACCGCTTCCCACACCTCGAGCGTGAGCGCCGAGCGGCAGGTGCGCGCGTTGAGGCGCGCGCGCTCGAACATCGACAGCACGCTCTGGTCGTTGCCCTTCCCGCACAGCACGAAGTCGCACACGTGGGCGCCGGCGAAGTCGTCGTAGCTCGCCTGGTAGGCCTGCAGCAGGCCGAGCGTGGTGAGCACCGAGCGCCATTCCTCGGTCGCTGCGTCGGGGCCGCGGGTCAGGGTCATGCGGTGCCCGGCGGCGAGCAGGCGGGCGATGTTCTCGGCCCTCTCGAGATAGCGGTACATCCAGAAGATGCCGTTGGCGACGCGGCCTAGCATCAGTCGATCCTCCCCGGCACGGGGAGGTGGCAGCGCGCAGCGCTGACGGAGGGGGCTTTCGGCCGGCGCAGCGTTGACGGAGAGCCCCCTTCACCACCCTTCGGGTGGTCCCCCTCCCCGTACCGGGGAGGAATATGCCCGACCCCGCCCATCAGTCGTCGAGCACCCAGGTATCCTTGGTCCCGCCGCCCTGGCTCGAGTTGACCACCAGCGAGCCTTTCTTCAACGCCACCCGGGTCAGCCCGCCGGGGGTGATCTCGATCCCCTCGGGCGAGACCAGCACGAACGGGCGCAAGTCGAGGTGGCGCGGGGCGAGCCCTTTCTCGGAGAGGATCGGGCACGTCGACAGCGCCAGCGTCGGCTGGGCGATATAATTGGCCGGGTTGGCCAGCAGCTTGGCGCGGAAGTCCGCCAGCTCGCGCTTGCTCGCCGCCGGGCCGATCAGCATCCCGTAGCCGCCCGAGCCGTGGACTTCCTTGACCACCAGCTCGGCGAGGTGCTCGACCACGTACTTGATGCTGTCGGGATCGGCGCAGCGCCAGGTGCGCACGTTGGCCAGCAGCGGCTTCTCGCCGGTGTAGAACTCGACGATGTCGGGCATGAACGAATAGATCGCCTTGTCGTCGCCGACCCCGGTGCCCGGCGCGTTGGCGATGGTGACCCGCCCGGCGCGATAGACGTCCATGATCCCCGGCACGCCGAGCAGGCTGGTCGGCCGGAAGGTCAGCGGATCGAGGTAGTCGTCGTCGACCCGGCGGTAGAGCACGTCGATCGGCTGGAAGCCGAGCGTGGTGCGCATCTGCACGCGCCCGTCGACGACCCTGAGGTCGCTGCCCTCGACCAGCTCGGCGCCCATCTGGTCGGCGAGGAAGGCGTGCTCGAAATAGGCCGCGTTGTAGATCCCCGGCGTCAGCACCGCGACGGTCGGATTGTCCGCCGCCCCCTCGGGCGCGCAGGCGGCGAGGCTCTTGGCCAGGCGCCGCGAATAGTTCGACACCGGCTGCACCTTCACCCGGGCGAACAGCTCGGGGAACATCGCCATCATCGTCTCGCGGTTCTCGAGCATGTAGCTGACGCCCGAGGGCGTGCGGGCGTTGTCCTCGAGCACGAGGAACTCGTCGGGGCCGGTGCGGACGAGGTCGATGCCGACGATGTGGGTGTAGACCCCGCCCGGCGGGGTGAACCCGACCATCTGCGGCAGCCATGCGCTGTTGTTGCGGAACAGGCGCTCGGGCAGGCGGCCCGAGCGGACGATCTCCTGCCGGTGGTAGAGGTCGTGCATGAAGGCGTTGAGCGCGCGCACGCGCTGCTCGATCCCGCGCGACAGCCGGCGCCACTCGGCCCCGGAGATGATCCGCGGGACCATGTCGAACGGGATCAGCCGCTCCTCGGCGTCGTCCTCGCCATAGACGTTGAAGGTGATGCCGGTGCGGCGGAAGAAGCTTTCGGCCTCGCTCCCCTTGCGGCGCATCCAGCCTTTGTCCTGCTCCGACAGCCACTGCTGGTAGTCGCGGTAGGCCTCGCGCACCGAGCCGTCGGGCGCGTGCATCTCGTCGAACTGGGCAGGCTGCGGCGCGCTCATGGTCCCCCTGTGATGCGGTGCCCGCGGCACGCGCCGGTTTGCCGCGAAGCGGCTGGAGCTACAACGAAATCAGCCGCGTTCGAGTTCCTCCGCGACCGCCCGGATGGCCTCGGGGGAATTGGCGAATCCGAGGTGCGTGCAGCGCAGCGCGATCGCCCGGTCGCGCTCGCCGGCCCGGCCGCAGGCGCTGCGCGGCGAGACCACGCCATCGCGCGGGCTCCACAGCGCGACCGTCTCGACCGGGGGCTTGGCCGCCAGCTGCGCCTCGACCGGCGGCTGCTCGACCGAATGGCCGGTGACCAGCTGGTAGAGGCGCCAGGCGTTGTTGGCGTACGGCGTGCCCGAGAACGGCGAGCCCATGCTGACGACCTTGGCGATCATCTCCGGCCGCCGCTTGGCCAGCTCGCGCGCGAAAATCCCGCCGAGGCTCCAGCCGACGAGCACCACGTCCTGCCCGTAGCGCTGGCGGATCTGCTCCACGCGCGCTTCGAGCAGGGCGAAGTTCTCCTCGCTCGGGCCGAGGTTCCAGCCGAGCCCCCAGCGCTTGACCCGATGCCCGGCGCGCTCGAGCTGCTTGGCCATGTAGCGCATGCGCAGCGGATGGGTGCCGAACCCCGGCAGCAGCATGACGACCCGCGGATTCCGGGTGCGCGGCAGGACCAGCTTCGGGCGCAACAGCCGCCGCACCGGCTCGAGCGGCGAGGCGAGCTCGGCGAAGATGAGTTGGCGCGACGGGCCGTGCTCGCCCGCGGGCGGCTTGCGCCGCGCCAGCTCGACGCGGCGCGCGATCGGCCCCAGCGAGGCTCCCGAAGCCAGCGAGCCATCCATGTCCATCCGGATCGCCTAGCAGAGACCGGCTGGTCCGGCGATTAACGCATCACGCGGCGCATTCGCCGATGCGCTCGGAATTCATCCGCATCTTGATGTGCGCCTTGCCGGCCCCGCCGAGGTTCTGGTCGAACTCCATCGTCATGGTCGAGCTTTCGGCGCCCATCTCGCCCTCCATCCGCACGGTGCCCTCGGGCCCGCCGCCGCCGGCGCACTGCATCTCGGCGACCACCGAATTGCCCGAGACGTTGAAGGTGCCGATCGTGCAGTCGCCCTCGGCCAGGTCCTGGACCATCTCGCGGGCGCCGTTCTTGGCCGCGTCCTCCTCGGTCAGGCAGGTGGTGTTGCCCTCGGCGAGCCCGCCCGCCATCATCGTGCGCATCTGCTCCTTGGCCGAGTCCGGCATCCCGGGAACGTCGAACTCGACCAGCTCGGCCGTGGTGCGGTATTGCCCCGGGCGCGGCTGGACCATGCCTTCGGCCTCGGCGGCGACCTCGTCGGCGGACAGCTCGCCATCGCCGTCGGCATCGGTCTCGCCGCCGCAGGCGACCAGCAGGAACGCCGCCACGAGCGGCAGGGTGTGGATCACGCGCATCGATTTTCCCCCTGTTGCCAAGCGGCCGCGGCCGCGCTGCGGCGGCAGGCTATCAGCCGCGGGCCGCCGTGCCAACGATTGCGATGGGTGCCCCGACGTTCCATATCCGGACACATGGCAGAGCTCGTCATTCGCCGGGGGCTGGAGGAGCCCGACACCTCCGCCACCTTCACCCCGCACAAGCCGCAGCGGCCCGAGAAGGCGCTCGGCGGGCGTCAGTTCAAGCTGGTCTCGGACTACCAGCCGAGCGGCGACCAGCCGACCGCGATCCGCGAGCTTGTCGAGGCATCGCGCGACGGCGAGAAGACCCAGGTGCTGCTCGGCGTCACCGGCTCCGGCAAGACCTTCACGATGGCCAAGGTGATCGAGGAGCTGCAACGGCCCGCGCTGGTGCTGGCGCCGAACAAGATCCTCGCCGCGCAGCTTTACGGCGAGTTCAAGTCCTTCTTCCCCGAAAACGCGGTCGAGTATTTCGTCAGCTACTACGACTACTACCAGCCCGAGGCTTACGTCCCGCGCTCGGACACCTACATCGAGAAGGAAAGCTCGGTGAACGAGGCGATCGACCGGATGCGCCACTCGGCCACCCGCTCGCTGCTCGAGCGCGACGACGTGATCATCGTCGCCTCGGTCTCGTGCATCTACGGCATCGGCAGCCTCGAGACCTATTCGGCGATGACCTTCGACCTCAAGAAGGGGCAAACGCAGGACCAGCGCGAGATCATCCGCAAGCTGGTCGCGCTGCAATACAAGCGCAACGACACCGCCTTCGCGCGCGGCAACTTCCGCGTCCGCGGCGACAGCCTCGAAATCTTCCCGAGCCACTACGAGGACACGGCCTGGCGCGTGTCGTTCTTCGGCGACGAGATCGAGGACATCGCCGAGTTCGACCCGCTCACGGGTGCGAAGGGCGCGAGCCTCGACGCAGTCGCGGTGTTCGCCAACTCGCACTACGTCACGCCTGGCCCGACGATGAAGCAGGCCATGCTCGCCATCAGGTTCGAGCTCGAGGAGCGGCTCAAGGAGCTGCACGCCGAGGGTCGCCTGCTCGAGGCGCAGCGCCTCGAGCAGCGCACCCATTTCGATCTCGAGATGATCGCCGCCACCGGCTCGTGCGCCGGGATCGAGAACTACAGCCGCTTCCTCACCGGCCGCCTGCCGGGCGAGCCGCCGCCGACGCTGTTCGAGTACCTGCCCGAGAACGCGCTGTTGTTCGTCGACGAGAGCCACCAGACGGTGCCGCAGATCGGCGCGATGGCGCGCGGCGACCACCGCCGCAAGCTGACGCTCGCCGAATACGGCTTCCGCCTGCCGAGCTGCATCGACAACCGCCCGCTGCGCTTCAACGAATGGGACGCGATGCGGCCGCAGACGTTCGCCGTCTCGGCCACGCCCGGCTCGTGGGAGCTCGACCAGAGCGGCGGCGTGTTCGCCGAGCAGGTCATCCGCCCGACCGGGCTGATCGACCCGCCGGTCGAGATCAAGCCGGTCGAGGACCAGGTCCAGGACTGCATCAACGAGTGCCGCAAGACCGCGCAGCTCGGTTATCGCACGCTGGTCACCACGCTGACCAAGCGCATGGCCGAAGACCTGACCGAGTTCATGCACGAGGCCGGGCTGCGCGTGCGCTACATGCACTCCGACGTCGAGACGCTCGAGCGCATCGAGCTGATCCGCGACTTGCGGCTCGGGGTCTACGACGTGCTCGTCGGCATCAACCTGCTGCGCGAGGGCCTCGACATCCCCGAGTGCGGCCTCGTGTGCATCCTCGATGCCGACAAGGAAGGCTTCCTGCGCTCGGAGACCTCGCTGATCCAGACCATCGGCCGCGCCGCGCGCAACGTCGAGGGCCGCGTGATCCTCTACGCCGACCGGATGACCGGCTCGATGGAACGGGCGATCGCCGAAACCGACCGCCGGCGCGAGAAGCAGCGGCAATACAACGAGGCGCACGGCATCACTCCGCAGACGATCAAGCGCGGGATTCAGGACATCGTCGCGCATACCGCGAGCCGCGACGGGGTGCTGATCGACACCGGCGATGCCGAGCGCAACAACCTCGTCGGCCACAACTTGCGCGCCTACATCCAGGACCTCGAGAAACGCATGCGCGCCGCGGCGGCGGACCTCGAGTTCGAGGAAGCCGGCCGCCTGCGCGACGAGATCAGGCGGCTCGAGGCCGACGAGCTCGGCTTGCCCGACCAGGAGCGCCGCGGCTCTCCCGTCGGCCGCGCCAACGAGGGCAAGCCCGGCACGCGCAAGATGCGCTACGGCAAGACCCAACGGAAGTGGGGACGGTAACCGGGGCGAGGCCGTAAAGGCGCCGCCCTTCCGGCGCGCCGCCTAGAACCGCTTACGTACGGTGAGCCCGACGGTGCGTGGCTGGCCGATGTGGAAGCCGAGCCGCGCGCGGCCGCCGCGCTCGCGGTCGAAGGCGAGGATGGCGTTCTCGTCGAACAGGTTGTTGACGTAGACGATCACGTCGATGCCGCTCGCCATCTCCAGGCCGGCGCTGACGTTGACCAGCTGGTAATCGGGCAGCTTCAGATCGACCGTCGTCGCGGCGCCGGCCGGGGCGCCGCCGAAGGGCAGCCCGTGAACGAACGTGCGCGGGTTGTTCTCCTGGTCCCCCGGCTGCGTGTAGCGGCTGCCGACGTGCTGAACCGTGGCGCCGACGTAAGCCTCGTCGTCGCCGCCGCCGATCGGGAAGGTGTAGAACGCGCTCGCGGCGATCTGGAACTTGGGCACCGAGGGCAGGCGGTTGCCCTCGCGGATGCCTTCGAGCACCTGCCCGTTCTGCTTGAGGCGCGTTTCGTCGAACTCGGCTTCGACGTAGCTGCCGGCGAGCGAGAACTCGAGGCCTTGCGCCGGACGCGTGGCCAGCTCGAGCTCGAGCCCCATCGTGTGCGCGTCGGCGTTGAATACGACGCGCGACGAGCACGAGCCGGCGTCGGCGGTCACCTGGAGGTTGCTGATGTCGGTGTAGAAGGCGGCGGCATTGACGCTGAACGGGCCGAACTGCGACTTAACGCCCGCCTCGTAGTTCCACAGGCTCTCGTCGTCGTAGCGGTCAAACCCACCGTAATCGATCCGGTCTTGGGCGCTGCACAGCCCCTCGTTGAGCGGATCGTTGACGCCGCCGAGGCGGAAGCCCTTGGCCGCCTGGAGATTGATGACGATGTCGTCGGTCGCCTCGTAGCTGAGCAGCAGCCGCGGCGAGAAGCCGTCGGACTTGGTCTCGTCGGTCTGGTTGTCGCCGTTGGAGAACAGGCCGCCGGAAACGAAGCTGCGGACTTCCTTGAAGTCGTAGTAGCGCACACCCGCGGTCGCGGTGAGCGCCTCGGTGAGGTCGTAGCTCGCCTCGCCGAACACCGCCTTCTGCTCGATGTCGTAGGGCAGGTCGGCGTTGTACGGCGAGTTAAGCGGGAAGCCCTTGGCCACCGCCGCCGAGGTCCCGGCTCCGAGGCGCGCGTCGGTGAAGGCGTCGTAGCCCGGCGTCGGCAGCCGCTGCGCGTAGATGCGGTCGACTTCGGAATAGAACGCCCCGATCAGCCACTGGAGCGGTCCCTCGCCGCTGGACGACAGCCGCACTTCCTGCGCCCAAGTCTGCAGGTCGGTGGTGTCGACGAGATTGGACGGCAGCATCACGCCGGCGATCGGGAAGCCGAGATCGACCGAGACGCTGCCGGTCAGCGCGCTGGCGTCGCGGCTGACGAGGATCTGGCGGTCGACATAGGTCGTGATCGAGGTCACGTCGACGGCGCCCAGGCCGATGCTGGCGGTGAGGTCGGCGAGCAGGGTGTCGTCGGCGAAGTCCTCGTCGCGCAGCAGGAATTGCTCGCGCTCGTTGAACGTCACCGCGGGCCGCGTCGTGGTGAAGCTGTTGGCGTAGAGGTTGTACAGCTCCTGCCGGTTGAAGCCGTGCGAGCGGACCTCCTGGTAGACGACGCGCGGAGTGATCGAGATGTCGGGCGTCGGCTGGAACAGCACGGCCAGCCGGCCGCCGGTGCGGCGCCCGTCGTTAACGTCCTCGTCGCGGCCGCCACCCTCGCGCAAGGCGTCGATGAAGCCGGCGTACTCAGTGTGGTAGCCGACCGCGCGCACCGCGACCGCGTCTCCCAGCGGCACGTTGACCGCGCCTTTCACATGGCCGCCGAATTCGTCCCCGGCAACGAGGCTGACGTTGCCCTCGACCAGTCCCTCGATGCGCGACGGATCGGGCTGGTTGGTGATGTAGCGAACGGTGCCGCCGACCGAGCCCGAGCCGAACAGCGTGCCCTGCGGGCCGCGCAGCGTCTCGACGCGGTTGAGGTCGAACAGGTCGAGGTCGGGTTGGAACAGCGACAGCGAGATGACCGATTCGTCGAGATAGACGCCGACCTGCTCCTTGACGCCGGGCTGGTCGCGGATGATCTGCCCGGCCGAAACGCCGCGGATCGACACCTGGCTCTGGCCCGGGCCGAGATTCTGCACGTTGAGCCCGGCGACGTTGCGCGAGAGGTCCTCGATGGTGCTCGCGCCCAGCCGCTGGATGTCGGCTTCGGTCTGCGCGTTGATCGAGAACGGCACGTCGATGAGCGTGGTCTCGCGCTTGGTCGCGGTGACGTAGATCGTCCCGTCCTCGCGGTCGAGGCAGGCCTCGCGCTCGGCTCCGGCCGGAAGGTCGGCGCAAGCGATGGCGTTCGCCGGGGTGTCCTGCGCGGCGGCCGGCGCCGCCAGCACCAGTGCCAACGCGGATGAACCCAGGCAGATCTGCCAACGGACGCGGTTCGTCATAGCTACCCCCTCAAGCAGGCGCCTACGTCGGTCTCGCGATAAAGCTGACGTGTCGCCGTTCATGCCCAAACACGGGATCAAAGCCCGTTGCGACCGCGGTCACGATAGCATGCCCGCGACGGCGAGGGAATCCGCCGTTTGCGCTGCCCCCAGGAGGACCGCCCACGCGGGAAAACCCCGCCGCGCAAGTTGCGCCCCGGCCGGGCCCGGGCCACATGGGCCGGGTGAAAGCCGTCGTTCCGCTGACCCTGCTCTGCCTTCTCGCCGCCTGCGGGCGAGGCGGAGACGAGCCGGTCGAGCCGCAGCGGTTCTCGCTCGATGCCGCACGGCACGTGCCGGAGGAGCCGCTGCTGTCGCCGGATACCGCAGGCGCCTCGTGGACTGTCTCAAGCAACGGCCAGGCAATTGATTTCGGCGCGCCCGGCCGCGCCGCCTGGCTGACGCTGGCCTGCGGCCTGCGCGAGGCGCCGGCGACGATCACCGTCATCCGCCACGCCGCCGCGCGGCCCGGCCAGAAGGCGCTGTTCCCGGTGCTCGGCAACGGCATCGCCGCGCGCTTCAAGGTCGACGCGGCGCTCGCCGAGGGCGAATGGCGCTGGGAAGGCGCGCTGCCGGCGAGCGACCCCTCGCTCGACGTCTTCACCGGCCCGCGCGAGCTCGAGGCGACCCTGCCGGGCGGCGGCACGCTGGTCATCGCGGGCAGCCGCATTCCCGGCGAGTTCGTCAACTGGTGCCGGGCCGGCGGGCGGGTCCAGCGCGCCGAGGCGGCCGAGCAGGCGGAAGCGGACGACCCTAGCGGCGCTCGGCCAACGCGATGAGGCTGTCGGGCGTGAGGACTTGCGGCAGTACCTCGCCATCCTTGCCGGGGGCGTACCACACGTAGAGCGGCACTCCGGCGGCGCCGTGCGCGGTGAGGAACCGCGTGATCGCCGGGTCGCGCCGGGTCCAGTCGCCGCGCATCGCCACCACGCCGGCTTTTTCGAACGCTGCGCGCGTCGCCTCGCGCTCGATGGCGACGCTCTCGTTGACCTTGCAGGTCAGGCACCAGTCGGCGGTGAACCACAGGAACACCGGCTTGCCCGAGGCGCGCGCCTCGGCGAGCGCGGTGTCGCTGAAGGGGACGGCGGCGAGAAGGCTGTGCTCTCCGGTCGCGGAGCGCGGCGCATAAGCAAACGGAGTTACGGCCGCCGCGGCGACGGATGCGGCAATCATCGCGAACACCGTGAAGCGCCTGCGGCCGTGCCAGGCGACAAGGAGAACGACAACCGCCAGGGCCAGCGCCAGGCCGGCGACGGCGAACCATTCGCCGCCGAGCCGCCATGCCAGCCACAGCAGCGCCAGCGCCGTCAGGCCCATCGGGATGGCGAGGATCTTGCGGAAGGTGTCCATCCACCGGCCCGGCTTGGGCAGCATCCGGCGCAGCGCCGGGATGAACCCGAGCAGCAGGAACGGCAGCGCCAGCCCGAAGCCGAGCGCGGCGAACAGCAGCAGCCCCTGCCACCACGGCAGCAGCAGCGCGGCGCCGAGCGCCGCGGCCATGAACGGCCCGGTGCACGGCGTCGCCACGAACGCCGCGAGCAGCCCGGTCGAGAACGCGCTCGCGCGTCCGCCCGAGCGGGTGAACGACAGCGATGGCAGCTCGTAGAGCCCGGCGAAGTTGGCGGTGATCGCCACCGCCAGCACCAGCAGCGCGACGACCACGCCCGGCTCCTGCAGCTGGAACGCCCAGCCGATCTCGCTCCCGGCCGCGCGCAGCGCCAGCAGCAGCGCGCCGAGCGCGAGGCAGGCGAGCACCACGCCGGCGGTGTAGGCGAGGCCCTCGCGCCGCGCCTCGGCCTGACTCTCGCCGGCGCGGGCGAGCGTCAGCGCCTTCAAGCTGAGGATCGGGAACACGCACGGCATCAGGTTGAGGACCAGCCCGCCGAGCAGCGCGCCACCGAGCAGCGCCCACAGCGGCGCGAGGTCCGCTTCGCCGCCGCCGAGCGGCACGCCGCCCGTCGGCACCTCGCCCGGACGCGCGTCGAAGGTCACGCCGTTGCCCTGGTCGTCGAGCTTGAGAATGCCGGACACCGCGTCCGCTCCCGCGGCCAGCCCCTCGCGCGGTATCTCGGCGACCAGGCGGTCGCCGACGCGCATGAAGCGCTGCGCGGCCCCGTAGTCGACCAGCTGGCCGTTCTCGATGAAGACGTGCGGATCGGCCAGCTCGAGCGATGCGGGCAGCGGGATGGCGAGCCGCAGGCGGTCCGGCGTCAGCTCGAAGCTCGCCCGGCTGTCGAGCAGCGGCGGCAGCGCCGCGCGCCAGCGGTCGAAGCGCGGATCGCGCGGGCCCTCCCCCTGCCCGAGGCGCAGCGTCAGCGTGGCGCTTTCCGGCACGCAGATCTTGTCGGTGCAGACCAGCCAGTCGCCCTCGATCTCGATCGGCACGATGTTGGCCACGGCCGCGCTTTCGGGCACCTCGATCGGCACCAGCACCGCGTATTCGCCTTCGTAGACGTGGTTCATCAGCCCGGCGATGAGCAGCTTGTGCGGCACCGGATAGAGCGGCTCGCCGGCTTTCCAGCCTTCGGGCAGGCGCCAGTCGAGCCGCATGCCGTAGCCGGCGTCGCCGGGATTCTTCCAGTAGCCGTGCCAGCCCTCCTCCGGGCGGAACAGCAGCGCCAGCGTCAGCGTCTCGCCGGGGCGAGCCGGACCTTCGGCAATCAGCTCGACGGCCAGGTGACGGGTGGCCGTCGGGGCGGGCGATTGCGCCCACGAGGGCACCGCGAGCGCCAGCGCCAGCAACGCAAGCAGGGCTTTCAGCAGAGGCATCGTGCTTGCGCGCATCGTCCTGTCGGCTCTAGGGCAAGCGGGCGATGAGCGACAAGCGCGATCTCCTGATCCTCGGCGGCGGCCTGGTCGGCATGGCGCTCGCGCTGACGGCGGCGCGAAAAGGGCTGTCGAGCCATGTGGTCGATCGCGCCGACCCGGTCGAGCTGACCGCCGAAGGCTTCGACGGCCGCGCCTCGGCGATCTCGACGGCGAGCTGGAACCTGTTCGGCAACATCGGCCTCGCCGACCGGCTCGAGCCGCATGCCTGCCCGATCACCTCGATCGCGGTGAGCGACGGCATGCTCCCCGGCCGGATCGACTTCCAGCCCGAGCCCCACGAGGGCACGCTCGGGCGCATGTTCGCCAACCGCCAGCTGCGCCTCGCGCTGTTCGAGGCCGCGGCCGACGAGCCGCTGATCGCCTGGCATCCGCGCGCCGAGGTGGTCGCGCGCGAGCGCGGCGAGTTCGAAGTGTCGGCGACGCTGGGCGACGGCACCAGGCTCGAGGCCGCGCTGATGGTAGCCGCCGAGGGCCGTGGCTCGCCGACGCGCGAGGAAGCGGGGATCGCGGTCGCCAGGTGGGACTATCGCCACCGCGCGATCGTCACCGTGATGAGCCACGCGCGCCCGCACCTCGGCGTCGCGTGGGAGATATTCTATCCCGCCGGACCGTTCGCCTTGCTGCCGCTCCTCGACGGGGACGACGGCGAGCACCGCAGCGCGCTGGTATGGACCGTGTCCGAGCGCGACGCCGCGGGCGTGCTGGCGCTATCCGATCGCGCGTTCACCGCCGAAGTCGAGAAGCGCATGCACGGGGTGTTCGGCGCGGTCGCGGTGAGCGGCCCGCGGTCGTCCTATCCGCTCGGCTTCCACCACACCGCCAAGGTCACCGGGCACCGGCTGGCGCTGGTCGGCGACGCGGCGCACGGCATCCACCCGATTGCCGGCCAGGGGCTTAACCTCGGCCTGCGCGACGTCGGGGCGCTGGTCGAGGTCATCGCCGACGGCATGCGCCTCGGCCTCGAGCCCGGCGATGCGCAGCTGCTCGCGCGCTACGAGCGCTGGCGCGGGCTCGACAGCTTCATGGTCGCGCTGGCGACCGACGGACTGACGCGGCTGTTCGGCATTCCCGGCCGGCTGCCGAGCGCGGTCCGCCGCTTCGGCATGGGCCTGGTCCAGCGCGCCCCGGCGCTGAAGCACTGGTTCATGGACGAGGCCCGCGGCATGTCCGGGCAGCTGCCGGAGCTGCTGAAAGGCTGAGCCTCAGCGCTCCGCCGCCGGGCTCGGCTGCTCGACCGGGTCGCCCTCGCCGTCGCGCAGCTCGCGCGGCTCGAGGATCGCCGCTGTCTCGAGCGTCTCGAGCGCGCGCTGCGCCGCGGCATAGCGCCCGGCATCGGCAATCCACTCGCGCGCCTGCTCGGCATTCGGGAGGTTGCGGACCTCGGAGATGGCCGCCTCGACCCGTCCGCTCTCGAGGAACAGCCGCGCGCGTTCGGTGCGCCGCTCGGGCGCGGGCGACGGCGCGTCCTCGCGCCGCACGACGAACAGCGAGCTCAGCTCGCGCGACAGCCAGTCGAGCGCGCTTTCACCGTCGGGCGCCACCGTCAGCTCGGGCGCCAGCCCGTCGAGCCGCGCCAGCAGCTGGTCGAGCGTGACCGGGTCGCGGGCCGCGTCGATCACCGTCTGCACCGCGTTCGGCCGGGCATCGCCGAAGCGCAGCCGCAACTGGTCCTCGAGGTAGCCGAGCCGGGTCCCGCGCTCGAGCGACCGCCGCGCGGCGAAGGCGATCAGCAGCCCCTCGGAGCGGGCGGCGTTGCCGGCCGCGGCTTGCGACTGCAGGTCGAGCTGCGCGAGCCGCTGCTCCATCGCGGCGACGCGCTGGTCGATGCCGCCTTGCTGCTCGGCGGCTTGCGCGACCCGGCCGGTGGCATCCGGGAGCGGGGTCGAGACCGGCGCGCTCGCCGCTGTCCGCGGCGATGGCTCCTGGCTGCCGAGCTGCAGCGCTTCACTCAGCGAGTAGTCGTCGGGCCGCGTCAGGTACCAGGTCGCGGCCGAGCCAAGGCCGAACGCCGCGATCACCGCGCCGACCACCAACCGCCAGCCGGTCCGCCGGGGCGGGCGGGCGGTCTGCGTCGCGGTGGGAGAAAACTCGTCCATAGCGTCCTTCGCGGCCCCGATATGCCGGCTGCCACCGGTCTCACCCAGGCGGCGGTTCATGGCACATGTCGCGCGCCAAAGCCAACAGCGCGCCCTCGCGCGGCGCGGCGGCGGCGCGGACCTCGCGCCAGCCCGGGCCGGCGGCGCCGGCGATGCGCAGGGCGAGCGCGGCGAGCCGGACGGCGCCGCGCGGCACGCCGAGGCGGTCGCACTCGGCGGCGAAATGGCGCGCCGCGGCCGCGGCATGAAGCAGCACGAGCGCGCCGGCGCCCAGCCGGGCGGCGTGCTCCGCCGCCAGCGGCAGCGGCGCGTTCTCGTAGGTCACGCGCGTCGCAATCTCGATGCCCGCCGGTGGCGCGAGCGGGACGCGTTCGGCGCCGGCCAGCCGCAGCAGGCGCAACGGCGGCGGCAGCGCGTCGACGAGCGATTGCAGCCCGCCCGATCCGGTTGCTGCCACGGTCAATCCCGCCGCCACCGCCGCCGCCGCGGTGGCCTCGCCGACCGCGTAAGCCGGGATGCCGCGGACCCCCGCGAGCGCCGGGCCGGCATGGCGCACGGCGTTGGCGCTGCCGAGCAGCAGGGCATCGAATCGCCCGGCCGCCGGCTCCCACGGCAACGGGCGGATTGCCGACAGCGGCCAGGCTTCGATCTCGATCCCCGCCTCGCGCCCGGCGGCGGCCGTCGCCGCGGCCCCGGGCTCGGGGCGGATGGTCACGACGAGGCCGGTCATTGCGGCCCGGCGAAATACCCGGCGATCCCGGGCGTCGCGCGGGCGAGCAAGTCCGCGGCGAGCCGGGCGGGTCCGTCGGCGTCGCCGGCCGCGAAGCGCGCGGCGCCGTCGATCCGCTCGGCGCCGTCGGGGCTGAACAGCGCGGCGCGCATCGCCAGCGTGTCGCCGTCGAGGTCGCACAGCACCGCCATCGGGCTGTGGCAACTGCCGCCGAGCGCGGCGAGCAGCGCGCGCTCGGCCATGACCTCGGCGCGGCTCGGCGCATGGTCGATCGCCGCGAGCAGTGCGCGCACGCGCGCGTCGTCGGCGCGGCATTCGACGGCTATCGCGCCTTGCGCCGGCGCCGGCAACCACTGGCCGGGATCGAGCGGATGGCCGGTCCCGCTCTCGCCCAGGCGCTGCAGCCCCGCCGCGGCGAGGAAGGTGGCGTCGACCTCCCCCGCGGCGAGCTTGGCCAGCCGCGTGGCGACGTTGCCGCGCAACGTGACCACGCGGCAATCGGGGCGGGCGTGGAGCAGCTGCGCTCTCCGGCGCGGCGCGCTGGTGCCGATCGTCGCGCCTTGCGGCAGCGCGGCGACGCCGGCCGCGCCGATCAGCCGGTCGCGCTTGTCGGCGCGTGGGAGGATCGCGGCGAGCGCCAGACTCTCGGGCCGCCACGTCTCGACGTCCTTGAGCGAGTGGACCGCGGCGTCGATGCGGCCCTCGAGCAGCCAGCCGTCGAGCTCGCGGGTCCACAGCGCCTTGCCGCCGATCTCGGCCAGCGGCCGGTCCTGCACCTTGTCGCCGCTCGCCAGCACGGGGACCAGCTCGATCGCCCGTTCCGGCCAGCCGTGTGCCGCACACAGCCCCGCGCGCGCCTCCTCGGCCTGAGCCATGGCCAGCGGCGAGCGCCGCGTTCCAAGTTTGAGGTGAGGGGTCACGGCCATCGCGTTCGCTTGCCCTAAACAGCGTTTGCGTCCAGTGGAAGCGGCGGATGAGGATCGTGCTCGGCATCGAGAGCAGCTGCGACGAGACCGCCGCGGCGCTGGTGACGGAGGATCGCCGAATCCTGGCGCAGGCGATCGCCTCGCAGGACGACCAGCACGCGCCCTATGGCGGCGTCGTGCCCGAGATCGCCGCGCGGGCCCATGCGGAGCGGCTGGCGCCGCTGATCGAACGGGTGCTCGACGAGGCCCAGGTGGGGCTCGACGAGGTCGACGCGGTCGCCGCCACCGCCGGCCCCGGCCTGATCGGCGGGGTCATGGTCGGGCTGGTGACGGCCAAGGCGCTGGCGATGGCGAGCGACAAGCCGCTGCTGGCGATCAACCATCTCGAGGGTCACGCCCTGAGCCCGCGGCTGGCCGACCCCGCGCTCGCCTTTCCTTACGCGCTGTTGCTGGTCTCGGGCGGTCATTGCCAGCTGCTCGAGGTCGAAGGGGTCGGCCGCTACCGCCGCCTCGCGACGACGATCGACGACGCGCTCGGCGAGGCGTTCGACAAGACCGCCAAGATCCTCGGGCTCGGCTTTCCCGGCGGGCCAGCGGTCGAGCGGCTGGCGGAGGAAGGCGACCCGCGCGCCGTGCCGCTGCCGCGCCCGCTCTTTGGCAGCGACGAGCCGCACTTCTCGTTCGCCGGGCTCAAGAGCGCGGTGCTGCGCGCGCACGACAGCGGCCGGCACGCCAGGGCCGACATCGCCGCGAGCTTCCAGCAGGCGGCGATCGACTGCATCGTCGACCGGACCGGCCGCGCGCTGGAGAGCATCGGCGAGCCGACCGCGCTGGTCGTCGCCGGGGGCGTGGCGGCGAACGGGCGCGTCCGCCAGGCCCTCGAGCAGCTCGCCGCCGGCCGCGGCTTGCGCTTCGTCGCCCCGCCGCAAGCCTTGTGCACCGACAACGCCGCGATGATCGCCTGGGCCGGGCTCGAGCGCCTCGCCGCCGGGGCCACGGGCGATCCGCTCGACATCGCCGCCCGTCCGCGCTGGCCGCTCGACCCGGCGGCCGAGCCGGTGCGCGGCGCCGGGGCTAAGGCGTGACCCCTCGACACGCTCAGGGCGAGCGGATCGGTGTCGTCGGCGCCGGCGCCTGGGGCACGGCGCTGGCGCAGATGCTCGCGGCCGACGGGCGCGCGGTGCTGCTGTGGGCGCGCGAGCCCGAGCTGGTCGAGGACGTCAACCGGCGCCACCGCAATCCGCTGTTCCTTCCCTCGGCGAGCCTCGCGCCCTCGATCCGCGCGACCGGCGACCTCGCCGAGGCCGCGCACTGCGCCATCCTGCTCCTGGTGACACCGGCGCAACACCTGGCGGCCACGCTGGACGGGATGCCGGCCTTTCCCCGCGACCTCGTGCTGTGCGCCAAGGGCATCGAGGCCGAGAGCGGGCGGATGATGCACGAGGTCGCCGGCGACGCCGCGCCGGCGAGCGAGATCGCGGTGCTCTCCGGGCCGACGTTCGCGCACGAGGTCGCCGCCGGCCTGCCGACCGCGGTGACGCTGGCCTGCGGCGGCGGCGAAGCGCAGTGGCAGCGGCTCGCCCCGGCGATCGCCCGGCCACGCTTCCGGCCCTATTACAGCGACGACCTAATCGGCGCCGAAGTCGGCGGCGCGGTCAAGAACGTGCTCGCCATCGCCTGCGGCGTGGTCGACGGGCTCGGCCTCGGCCAGAACGCCCGCGCCGCGCTGATCGCCCGCGGCTATGCCGAGATGCAGCGCTTCGGCGAGGCGCTCGGCGCCGAGCGCGCCACGCTCGCCGGCTTGTGCGGGCTCGGCGACCTGGTGCTGACCTGCTCGTCGACCGCCAGCCGCAACTTCTCGCTCGGCAAGGCGCTCGGCGAAGGTGGCGACCCGGAGGCGCTGATGAGCGACCGGCGGACCGTCGCCGAAGGCGCCCACACCGCGCCGGTGCTCGCCCGGCTCGCCGCCCGGCACGGCGTCGAGATGCCGATCGTCGACGCGGTCAACCGGCTGCTCGCCGGCGCGCCGGCGCGCGAGGTCGCCGAAGCGCTGCTCGCCCGCCCGCTGACCGCCGAGGGCGCTTCGGCTTGACCCCCGGCCCGGCCAGCGAGCAACCGGGCGGCGACTTGGCCGCGTTGGCCAAAGGCGGTCGCACCAACTTCGTCGGGTTCCTGCTGCGGCTCGTCGCCAGCCTGCCGTTCCTGCTCATCGCCGGTCGGGCCTTCGGCCCCGCCGCGGTGGGTCGCTATGCCTCGGCGCTGGTGGTGGTCGAGCTGATCGCGATGGTCTGCACGATCGGCGAAAAGCGCGGCCTGGCGCAGCGTCTGTCCGAAGCCGAAGGCGATCATGCCGCCCTCGTCGTCGACGGCCTCACGGTGGCGCTGCTGGTCGGCAGCCTGGCCGCGCTGATGCTGTGGCTGGTGCCGATGCCGATGTTCCCGAGCGGCATCTATACCGACACCGATCGCCTCATGGTGCTGGCCATCCCGGCGCGGGCGCTGACCGAAATCCTGCTCGCCGCCCAGGCCTACCGCTACGACATCGGCGCGACGGTGCGGGCCCGGTCGATCGTCGAGCCGTGGACGCTGTCGATCATGACCGGCGTCTTCGCGCTGACCGAGACCGCCAGCGGCTTGCCGCTCGCCTACCTGATCTCGATCTACTCGACGCTTTTGATGGCAGCCTGGCCGTTCTTCAGAAGCTACGGCCTGCCGCGCGGCTGGCGGCCGTCGTTTTCGCGCATGCGGGACATGACCATGCGCGGCCTGCCGCTCGCCGCCGCCGATGCGATCGAGTGGGGCTCGCGGCGGCTCGACATCTTCATCCTCGGCCTGTTCGCGGCGCCGAGCGCGGTCGGCGTCTATTACGTCGCCCAGCAGGTCGCGAGCCTGCCGCAGAAATTGAAGACCAGCTTCGAGCCGATCCTCGGCCCGGTCCTCACCCGCAAGCTCAAGGAGAAGGATTACGCCGCGATCGCCAAGCAGGTGTGCCAGGTCGGCTTCTGGATAACCGCGGCGCAAGCCGGCGTGGCCCTCGCGCTCGGCATCCCGGGCGAAGCGATCATGGGCCTCGCCGGGGCCGCGTTTGTCGGCGGCACGGGCGCGCTCGGGTTCCTGCTGCTGGCCGAAGTGGTGGCGGCGACCGCGGTCGTTTCGGAGGCGGCCCTGGTCTACGTGGCGCGGCTGCGCAACCTGTGGGTCTCCACGGCGATGATCACGCTGCAAGCGGGGCTGACCATAGCCGCCATGCTGATTGCCGATCGCTTCGACTTCAACGACGGCTGGCGGGCGGCCGCGGCGGCGGCGGCGCTGATGTTGGCGCTCGCTGTAGCGTCGCTGACCAAGGCTGTGATGCTGAGCCGGATCCTGAAGCACACGATCAACAACTGGCGCTGGGCGCTGATCTGGGCCGCGACGGCCGCGGTGGTGGTCGGGCAAGGGGTGATCCTGCTGCCGCAATGGGCGCAGATGGTGGTCGGCATCCCGGCCATCCTCGCGGTCTACGGCTGGCTCATCTGGACCCGCGGGTTCGGGCCGGAGGACCGCGTGCTGTTCACCCGCAAGGTCACGCAGGAAGAGCCGGTCCCGCCGGGCATCAACGGCTTGTCGTAGCTGCGGAGCGTTCAGTCCGCGTTCACCGCATGTGACAAAATATCCTTGCGGTCGCTGCTCGACTGGGGAGCCTTTCATGCGGACTGCCACGATCGCCGTTCTCGCCCTCGCCACCGCCGTCGCCGCGTGCACCGCATCGCACGACGATGTCGAGCTCGCCCGCACCGCCGAGGCCCTGCCCGCGCCGCCCGCACCGCCCCCGCCACCGCCGCCGCCCCCGCCGCCGCCGATGATGGCGCCGTCGCCGAGCATTGCCGTCACCGGCGCGCGCGTGGCGCCGCACGCCGCTCTCGCCCGCGGCCGTTACGCCTATGTGCCCTCGGTCCAGCTGCCGGCCGATCCCGGCAACGAACGCTACGAGGGGACCGAGGTCGCGCCGGTCAAGCTGGTCGCGCAGGAGCCGGTCTCGACGTTCTCGGTCGACGTCGACACAGGCGCCTACGCCAACGTCCGCCGCTTCCTGACGCTCGGCTCGCTGCCGCCGCAGGACGCGGTGCGCACCGAGGAGCTGATCAACTACTTCCGCTACGATTATCCCGCGCCCGAGAGCCGGGCCGCGCCGTTCAGCGTGACGACCGACGTCGCCCGCACGCCGTGGAATCCGAACACCCGGCTGCTGCGCGTCGGACTGCGCGGCTACGACGTGCCGCGCTCGCAGCGCCCGCCGGCGAACCTGGTGTTCCTGGTCGACGTATCGGGCTCGATGAGCAGCCCCGACAAGCTGCCGCTGGTCAAGGCGGCGCTGAGCAGTCTCGCCGGCGAGCTGCGGCCGCAGGACCGCGTGTCGATCGTGGTCTACGCCGGCGCGGCCGGCCTGGTGCTGCCGGCAACCAACGACAAGTCGGAGATCCGCCGGGCGCTCGACCGGCTCGAGGCCGGCGGGTCGACCGCCGGCGGGGCCGGGCTGCAGCTGGCCTACAACGTCGCCCGCGACAGCATGGTCGAAGGCGGGGTCAACCGGGTGATTCTGGCCACCGACGGCGACTTCAACGTCGGCGTGAGCGACACCGACGCGCTGATCGAGATGATCGAGCGGCAGCGCGATTCGGGCATCACCCTTACCACCTTGGGCTTCGGCACCGGCAACTACAACGAAGCGCTGATGGAGCAGGTCGCCGACCACGGCAACGGCAACTACGCCTACATCGACAGCGCGCTGGAGGCCGACAAGGTGCTGTCCGACGAGATGGCCTCGACGCTGTTCACGATCGCCAAGGACGTCAAGATTCAGGTCGAGTTCAACCCGGCGCAGGTCAGCCAGTACCGGCTGATCGGCTACGAGAACCGCGCGCTGCGCGAGGAGGATTTCGACAACGACCGCGTCGATGCGGGCGACATCGGCGCCGGCCATCAGGTCACCGCGATCTACGAGATAGTGCCCGCCGGCGCCACGGGGTGGGTCGGCCCCCGCCGCTACGAGACGGTGCCCGCCGACGGCGCCGAGGCGCGCTCGAGCGAGCTGGCATACGTCAAGCTGCGCTACAAGCTGCCCGACGGCGAAACCTCGCGGCTGATCGAGCAGCCGGTGCCGGCGCACCTGCTGCGCGACGCCGCGCTGCCGCGGGGCGACATGGCCTTCGCCACCGCGGTCGCGGCCTATGGGCAGCGGCTGCGCGGCGACACGCTGCTCAACGGCTACGGCTTCCAGGAGATCGTCTCGCTCGCCGGCGGGCAGGACGATTTCTGGCGCCAGGAGTTCCTCCGCCTCGCCGGCCTGGCCGAAGGCCTCGACGACAGCTGATCCGAGCCGCTAGGGTCGCCCGATGGTGACCTCGCGCACTCCTTTCGCCCCGCTGGCGCTCGGCGCGCTGGCCGTCGCGCTGATGGCCGCCGCCGGGGCGCAGCTGACCGGGCCGCCGCTGGCGGCAAGGCTGGCCGCGCGGGCCGAGCAGGCGATCGCCGCCGTCGGCGGAGCCCCGGTGGAGGCGCGCTTCACTTCGGCCAACGGCTGGCCGAGCCGCCATCCGACCCTCGCCGGCGGCGATACGCTCGGCGAGGGCACCCGCGATCGCGTGGCCAAGGCCGTCGCCGCGCTGCCGGGTGTCGGCGGCATCCGCTGGGCCGACGGCCGGGCGTTCTCGCAAAGCGCCGAGGCCGCGGTCCAGCCGCTGCATTGCCAGGAGGACGTCGAGGCCCTGCTCCGCGCCCGCACGCTGCGGTTCGAGGAAGGCTCGGCCCGCATCGACGCCGCCAGCGGCGAGCTGGTCGACGAGGTCGCCCGCGCGCTGCGCCCGTGCCTCGGGAGCATCATCGCCATCACCGGCCACACCGATGCCTCGGGCCCCGAGGTGGGCAACCTCGAGCTGTCGCGCGCGCGGGCCGACGCGGTGCTCCAGGCGCTCGTCCGCCGCGGCATCCCGGCCGACGGCCTGCGGGCGCGCGGCGTCGGCTCGCGCGAGCCGGTCGACGGCCTCGAGGCGACCGACCCGGCCAACCGGCGGATCGAGTTCTCGGTCGTCGCCACCCAGCCGATCCGGCCGACACCGGTCGACTTGCCCGGCCCGCGCTAGCGCCGTTCCGCGCCCGGCGAAGGATTGCCAATCCGCCCGGCCGCCTCCTAAGAGCCGCCCATGCCGATCTGGATGGAACTGCTCGTGCTCATGCTCGTCGCCTATGCGGCCGGCCTGGCGATCGGCTGGGCGATGTGGGGGCGCGGCGCAACGCGGAGAGATGCGAATGACTGATCTGGTGCAGGCCAACTGGCCGTTGCTGGTGGTGGCGCTGCTTGTCGGGCTGCTGGTCGCCTGGTGGATCCTCGTCGCCTCGCGGCGCACCAAGGTCGAGCGCGAGCGTCGGCCCGACGACGCCGGCGCCGCACGGCGCAACCAGGCCTTGATCGACGCTCCTCCGGCGGCCGCGCCCGCCGCCGACATTCCCCCGCCCACCCCGGCCGGGCTCGCCGGCGTGGGCGAAGCGGTGGCGGCCGCGGCGGAGCCGGTGCCCGCGGCGGCCGAAGCGTCGGCCGACGACCTGACCCGGATCAAGGGCCTCGGCCCCAAGCTGGCCGAGCAGCTGCGCGCGCTCGGCGTGACCGGCCTTGCCCAGATCGCCGCGTGGGACGACGCCGAGATCGACCGCATCGACGCCCAGCTCGGGCGCTTCCAGGGGCGCATCCGCCGCGACGCGTGGCCCGACCAGGCGCGGCTTCTCGTCGCGGGAGACACCGCCGGCTACGAGGCGAAATTCGGCCGCCTGTGAGACTCTTGGGAACCATTTCAAACGGCTGAGTTTGGTTACCGGGCAGCCACTCGCCCAGGAGTATCAGCATGGCCGGCGTCGCGCATTCGCAAAGGCCCACCGTCCTGGTGGTCGAGGATGAATTCATCATCGCGCTCGATCTGTCGGAGACGGTGAAGGATCTCGGCTACCAGCTCGAAGGCCCGTTCGCCGACAAGGAAAACGCCTTCCTGGCGATCGAGGACGAGATGCCCGACTGCGCGATCCTCGACGTCTTCACCGACGACGGCGAGGTCTATCCGCTGGCCGATGCGCTGTCGGAAGCCGGGGTGCCGATCGTGTTCCATTCGGGTCACGTCACGCCGCAGGAAGTGCGCGAGCGCTACCCGGACTCGATCGCCTGCGCCAAGCCGTGCCCGCCCGACAAGCTGATCGACGCGCTGCAGGAAGCCGTCTCCAAGGCGCAGCACCACTAAGTCGAGCCCCGATTGGCGAGTTCCGTTGCGGCCGCTAAGGCGGTTGCAAAGGAGACCAGCCCGCATGGTGGCATTCGACTGGGCCGACCCGCTCGATCTCGACAACCAGCTCAGCGAGGAGGAGCGGATGATCCGCGACGCCGCGCGCGGCTTCGCGCAAGCCGTGCTGCAGCCGCGCGTGATCGAGGCCTACCGCGACGAGCGCGATGCGCCCGACCTGTTCCCGCTGATGGGCGAGGCCGGCCTGCTCGGCGTGACGATCCCCGAGGCGTTCGGCGGGGCCGGCGCGAACTACGTCGCCTACGGCCTGGTGGCGCGCGAGATCGAGCGGGTCGATTCGGGCTACCGCTCGATGGCCTCGGTCCAGTCGAGCCTGGTGATGTACCCGATCCACGCTTACGGCTCGGAGGCGCAGAAGGCGAAGTACCTCCCGGGCCTCGCGCGCGGCGAGCTGATCGGCTGCTTCGGCCTGACCGAGCCCGACGCCGGCTCCGATCCGGGCGCGATGCGCACGGTCGCGAAAACCGACGGCGACGGCTTCCGCGTGTCGGGCAGCAAGACCTGGATCAGCAACTCGCCGTTCGCCGACGTGTTCGTCGTGTGGGCCAAGAGCGAGGCGCACGGCGGCCGGATCAAGGGCTTCCTGCTCGACAAGGGCACGCCCGGCCTCTCGGCGCCGAAGATCGAAGGCAAGCTCAGCTTGCGCGCCTCGACCACCGGGATGATCGCGCTGGACGACGTGCGTCTGCCGGCGGACGCCGTGCTCCCCGGCGCCGAGGGCATGAGCGGCCCGTTCGGCTGCCTCAACCGGGCGCGCTACGGCATCTCGTGGGGGGCGATGGGCGCGGCCGAGTTCTGCCTTGCCGCCGCGCGCTCGTACGGCCTCGACCGCCAGCAGTTCGGCAAGCCGCTGGCCGCCAACCAGCTCTACCAGAAGAAGCTCGCCGACATGGCAGCCCAGATCGCCCTCGGCCTCCAAGCCAGCTTGCGCGTCGGCCGGCTGCTCGACGAAGGCCGCTTCGCGCCCGAGATGATCAGCCTGGTCAAGCGCAACAATGCCGGCAAGGCGCTCGAGATCGCGCGGGCGGCGCGCGACATGCACGGCGGCAACGGCATCTCCGAAGAGTACCAGGTCATCCGCCACATGCTGAACCTCGAGACGGTCAACACCTACGAGGGCACGCACGACGTCCATGCGCTGATCCTCGGGCGGGCGATCACCGGACTCGCCGCTTTCTGAGGGCGCCTCAGCCGGCCGGCGAATGACGAAGCGCGAATTGCTCGACGGTGGCCGGATGAAGCCGGCGCTGGAACTCGATCCCGGCGGTGTCGTCGCGCCGCCAGGCGACGGCGCCCTGCCAGAAGCCCACGCCGGGCAGCCTGACGAGCAGCTGCGTCCCCGTTTGCAGGGGCTGCGGCGTGGTCACGCGGCATCCTTCGACCGAAAGATCGGACAACACGCCCGTGAACCGCGATTGCGAGCCGAACAGCTTCAGCAAGACCCTTGCCTCCAGCGGATGGCGATCGTCGGTCCGGAGGGTGGGGCGGCGTTCGGCGGGCATGACCAGCCATTAGCGCGGCGACCGTTAGCAAATTTCTAACCGCGCTCTGATCCGCATGGCGCGGCCCAACCGCTGCGAACGGTGCCGGGACGATGCGCTCGCCTTGGCCTGAAAGGTTTGCGGCTTGACGATGATGCAGGCAACGAGGAATTGGGGTCCGTCAGGCGCCCTCACGCAGCCAGCTCGATCCACACCGGGGCGTGGTCGCTGGTCTTTTCCCAGCCGCGCACTTCGCTATCCACTTGCGCATCGACCAGCCGCCGCGCGAGCTTGCGGCTGAGCAGGAAGTGATCGATCCTGAGGCCGGCGTTGCGGGCGTAGGCGTTGCGGAAATAGTCCCAGAAGGTGTAGATCGTCTCGTTGCGGTGGACCTTGCGCAGCGCGTCGGTCCAGCCCTGGCCGACGAGCCGGAACCACGCCTCGCGCGTCTCCGGCGCGAATAGCGCGTCGTCGAGCCAGCGCTCGGGCTTGTAGACGTCCTGCTCGGTCGGCATCACGTTGAAGTCGCCGGCGAGCAGCACCGGCAGCTTGCTGTCGAGCAGGCCTTGCGCGTGGACGATCAGCCGCTCGAACCAGCGCAGCTTGTAGTCGAACTTCGGCCCGGGCCGAGGGTTGCCGTTGGGCAGGTAGAGCCCGCCGATCAGCACGCCCCCGACCGCCGCCTCGAGGTAGCGGCTGTGGCTGTCGTCGGGATCGCCCGGCAACCCGCGGCGGGTCTCGTGGATCTCGCCCACGCGGCTGAGGATGGCAACGCCGTTCCAGCTCTTCTGCCCATGCCAGAGGGCATCGTAGCCGAGGTCGCGGATCGCGTTCTCGGGGAACTTCTCGTCCGGCGCCTTCAATTCCTGCAGGCAGACCACATCGGGTCGCCGCAGCTCGAGCCAGCGCAGCAGCACCGGCAAGCGGCCGTTGACCCCGTTCACGTTGTAGGTGGCGATCTTCATCGCGAGGCTAACGCGCGTGCCCGGCGGCCGGGTCCGCGAGGTCGGCTCGTCGCGCGCGGCGGGCTCCCCGGCGCTACCTATGTTAGTCGCGGAAACAATGCATTCGCTCGCGGTTGCAAGGGGACGGCAGCAGGAGAGAGCGATGAAGGCGCTGGTGTGGCACGGCAAGGAGGACATCCGCTGCGATACGGTGTCCGACCCGGCGATCGAGGACCCGCGCGATGCGATCGTCAAGGTCACCAGCTGCGCCATCTGCGGCTCCGACCTGCACTTGTTCCATAACATGATCCCGGCGCTGATGCCCGGCGACGTGGTCGGCCACGAGATGATGGGCGAGGTCGTCGAGGTCGGCGAAGCGGCCAGGGGCAAGCTCGCCAAGGGCGACCGCGTGGTCGTGCCGTTCACGATCTTCTGCGGCGAGTGCGACCAGTGCCGGCGCGGCAACTTCTCGGTCTGCCAGCGGACCAACCGCAACAAGCAACTGGCCGAGAAGGCGTTCGGCCACGCCACCGCCGGACTGTTCGGCTACACCCATCTGACCGGCGGCTATCCCGGCGGGCAGGCGGAGTACCTCCGCGTGCCGTTCGCCGACACGACGCACATCAAGGTGCCCGAGGGCATTGCCGACGAGACGCTGCTGTTCCTCGGCGACATCTTTCCGACCGGCTGGCAGGCGGCGGTGATGGCCGAAGTCGGGCCCGGCGACACGGTGGCCGTGTGGGGCTGCGGCCCGGTGGGCCAGATGGCCGTGCGCAGCGCCTTCCTGCTCGGTGCCGAGCAGGTGATCGCCATCGACTACCTGCCCGAGCGGCTGTCGATGGCCGGCGCATGCGGCGCGACAACGCTCAACTTCGAGGAGGAAAGCGTGGTCGAGCGGCTTGCCGAGCTGACCGGCGGGCTCGGGCCGGACAAGTGCATCGACGCGGTCGGCATGGAGAGCCACGTCGGCTTCTCGCAGCCCGACACGCTCTACGACCGGTTCAAGCAGATGAACATGCTGGTCAACGACCGCGCCCACGTGCTGCGCGAGATGATCTACGTCTGCCGCCCTGCCGGGATCATTTCGATCGTCGGCGTCTACGGTGGGCTGGTCGACAAGCTGCCGTTCGGCCTCGCCATGAACAAGGGGCTGACCTTCCGCATGGGTCAGTGCCACGTCAACCGCTGGACCGACGACCTGCTCAAGCGGATCGAGGACGGCCAGATCGACCCGTCGTTCGTGGTCACCCACACCGCCCCGCTCGAGCAAGGCCCCGAGCTCTACAAGACCTTCCGCGACAAGCAGGACAGCTGCATCAAGGTCGTCCTCAAGCCCTGAGCCCCCCTCCAACCGACAGGTGCGATATGTCTCTCGCCGACAAGCTTAGCCGTCCCGCGCGCCATCCCGGCGATCCCGCAGTGCTCGAAAGCGGCCCCAGCTCACTCGGCGCGGCCGACAAGGCGGCCAAGGGCCTCGGCTGGTTCAGCCTCGCGCTGGGCGCGGCCGAGCTGCTGGCCGCGCCGCGCGTGACGCGCTCGCTCGGAGTCGCAGGCCACGAAGGCCTCGTCCGCGCGTTCGGCGTGCGCGAGATCGTCGCCGGGGTCACCAGCCTGTCGGTCGACAAGCGGCCGGGCATCTGGAGCCGCGTGGCCGGCGACGCGCTCGACCTGGGAGCGCTCGCGCTGGCCTTCGCTGGCAGCCGGAAGAAGGGCAATGTCGCCCTGGCGCTGGCGGCGGTCGCCGGCGTGATGCTGGTCGACGTCGTCACCGCGCGCGCGCTCGACAGGCGCCACCGGCGCGAGGGCCCGCCGAAGGATTTCAGCGACCGCAGCGGATGGCCGAACGGCCTCGAGCGCTCGCGCGGCGCGGCGAAGGACTTCGGCAAGCCGACCGCCGTGCGGGCGCCGGACGCTGCCCCACGAAGCGAAGCCTCAGCCGCCAGCCGCCAGCTGGAAGCGATCCATTAGCTCGCTCAGCCGACCAGCATCAGCGCGTCGAGCGCGACCACGCCTTCGCCTTCGGGGTGGACGATCACCGGGTTGAGATCGATCTCGCGGATCGCCGGATTGCCGGCCATGATCCGCCCGACCAGCACGATCAGCTCGGCGAGCGCGGCGACGTCGAGCGCCGGCGAGCCGCGGTAGCCGTTGAGCAGCGCCGCCTGCCTCAGCTCGAGCAGCCCCGCGTGGACTGCCGCCTGGTCGAGGTCGGGGGTGAACAGCCTGACGTCCTGGAGCAGCTCGGCGGTGACGCCGCCGAACCCGGCGAGCACGACCGGGCCCCACTCGCGATCGTGCTTCGCGCCGACGATCATCTCGACGCCCATGCGGCCCATCTTCTCGACCAGCACGCCGTCGAGCCGAATGCTGGCGTCGTAAGCGGCGACATTGCCGTACAGGCGGGCGAACGCCTCGCGCACATCGTCGGCGGTCCTGAGGTTGAGGAGCACCCCACCCGCGTCGCTCTTGTGGCCGAGCGCGGCGGCCTGGGCCTTCATCGCTACCGGGTAGCCGATCGCTTCGGCGGCCTCGACGGCTTCGTCCGCCGACGCGGCGAACCGGCTCTCGGGAAAGCGGATGCCGAGCGGGCGCAGCAGCTCCTTCGCCTTGTACTCGGGCACCACGCCGGACACCGCAGCGAGACCCGGCACCGCGATCGGCTCGGCCGAGCGGTCGGTCAGGTCGCGCTTGGCGAGGTCGGCCAGCCGCGCGATCGCGCGATAGGCGCGCTCGGTCGACGGAAACCACGGGATGCCGACCTCGCGCAGGCCCTCGATGTAGTGCTCGGGCACGCGCGCCCCTTCGTCGACTCCGGCGAAGACCAGCGGCTTGGCGAACGTGCCGTCCTCGAGCACCTTGATGATGTGCGGGAACTTGATGCCGCTGGTGATCGGGTCCGACTGGATGATCGAGGCGACCACCGAGCCGACGCGCTCGTCCTCGAGCAGCGCGGTCAGCACCTTGGTGTAGATCTCGGGCTCCGACAGGCCGAGCGCGGTGATGTCGGTCGGGTTCGAGACCGGCACGAACTCGGGCAGCACCGCGCGCAGCGCCGGGCTGTTGTCGTCGTTGAGGTCGATCAGGTCGAGGCCCATGTCCTCGGCGAGGTCGAACGCGAGGCCGCGCAGCGCGCCGCTCTCGCCGAGCACCGCCATGTTGGCGCCCGGCAACGCCTGGCAGCGCAAGGCGATCTCGGTCACGTCGGCGAGCTCCTCGAGCGTGTCGGCGAAGATCACTCCTTCGCGGGCGAGCTTGGCCTTCATCAGGGCGTAGTCGCCGGCCATCGCCCCGGTGTGGGTGGCGGCGCTTTCCTGCGCCTTGCTCGACTTGCCGGGGTGCAGCATGACGATCGGCTTGCCAGCGGCGCGGGCGCGGCGCGCGGCGGCGACGAACGCGCGCGGCCGGCGCAGGCTCTCGACGTACATCGCGATGACGTGGGTGTCGGCGTCGTCGACCAGCCATTCGACGTAGTCCTCGACGCCCGAGGCGGCTTCGTTGCCGGTCGAGACCGAGGTCGAGACGTAGAGCCCGCGCGGGTGCAGCGCAGTCGCCAGCACCGCGGCGAGCGCGCCCGACTGGCTGGCGATGCCGACCGCGCGCGTCCCCTTGGGCGGGGTGCGCATGTTGGTCTCGACGAACGTCAGCGGCACGCGCTCGACGTAGTTGGTGCAGCCGAGGCAGTTCGGGCCTTCGATGACCATGCCGTGCTCGGCGGCGATCGCGCCCAGTTCGAGCTGCTCGCGCATCCCTTCCTCGCCGGCCTCGGAGAACCCGGCCGAATAGATCACCACCGCGCCGCAGCCGCGCGCGGCCAGCTGGCGGACGGTGTCGAGCACGAACGGACGGGGAATGGCCAGGACGGCGCAGTCGATGCCTTCGGGCAGCTCGTCGATCGTGTGCGCGACCTTGAGCCCGAGCAGCTCGTCGCGCTTCGGATTGACCGGGTAGATGTCGCCGGCAAATTCGTACTGCACGAGGTTGTTGAGCAGCGTCGCCCCGAGCGCGCCGGTGCGGTCCGACGCGCCGACCACGGCGACCGACTTTGGCCTGAGCAGCCGGTCGATCTGCCGGTTGGTGAAGCGCCGCTCGCTCATTCATGCTCTCCCAAAGTCGCGCCGCCCCCTAGCGGCCCAACATCCCTACGTCATCCCCGCGAAGCGGGTACCTGAATCTGGATTGGTTCTCGCAGAGGACGCAGAGGAAGCAGGAGGCGCAGAGAAGGAAGGATCGACTCCTCTGCGCTCTCTGCTTCCTCTGCGGTCTCTGCGAGAACCCTATGAAGACCGGCCCGCCGGCGCGGGACGACCGAAGCTCAGTCGCCCTGGACCTTCGACTTGTCGAACGCACCGAGGCCCGGCTTGAAGGTCTTGTCGTCGAGGAACTGCTTGGTCGCTTCCTTGCGGGTTTCCCAGCCGCCGAAGTCGTTCAAGGCTTCCTGGGCGCGGATCAGGTAGTCCTCGGCGTTGTCGTAGGTCATCTCGCGCACCCGGCGCACCGCCCACTTGGTGGCGCGCAGCGCGTGGCTGTCCTTCTTCTTCAGCACGTCGGCGACTTCCTGCACGCGCGCCTTGAGCCGGTCGGCGGGCAGCGATTCGTTGACCATGCCCTTCTCGGCCGCCTGCCGGCCGGTCAGGTTCTCGCCCATCATCGCGTGGTACATCGCATCGCGGAAGCCCATCAGCTCGGCCGCCACCTTGGAGGCGCCGCCGCCGGGCAGGATCGCCCAGTTGATCTCGCTCAAGCCGAACTGCGCGTCGTCGGCGCAGAACGCGAGGTCGCAGGCGAACAGCGGGCCATAGGCGCCACCGAAGCACCAGCCGTTGATCATGCCGATGGTCGGCTTCTCGTACCAGCGCAGCCGCTCCCACCAGCCGTAGGCCTCGCGCTGCGCCTGGCGGGTGGCGCCGAGGCCGGCGTGCTCGTTCATGCGGAAGTACTCGAGCAGGTCCATGCCCGCCGACCACGAGGTTCCCTCGCCGGTCAGCACCAGCACCTGCACGTCGTCGCGGAACTCGAGCTCGCCGAGCACCTCGAGCATCCGCCGGTTGAGCTTGGGGCTCATGCAGTTGCGCTTGTCCGGCCGGTTGAAGCGAACCCAGGCGACTCCGTCCACCACCTCGTAGGCGACGGTCTCCGCTTCGGGGCGGGGATCGGGTTGCGACGGCTGGGCCATGTCCGGCTCTCCTGCAGGTTCGTGTGCCAGCGCCTATAGCGCCCGCGGCCGGTGGCGCCAGCGCTTCGTCGCCGCTACAGGCACGACAAGAGAAGGAGCGACAGATGAGCGAAGCGGTGGTCCATCCGGTGCCCGAGGAATGGGCGAGCAGCGCGCTGATCGACGCCGCGGGCTATGCGCTCAAGTACCGCGCCTCGGTCGAGGACCCGGACAACTTCTGGCGCGGCGAGGCCCGGCGGATCGACTGGATTCGGCCGTTCACGCGGGTCAAGGACACCAGCTTCGCCGAGGCCGACTTCCGCATCCGCTGGTTCGCGGACGGCACGCTCAACCTCGCCGCCAACTGCCTCGACCGCCACCTCGCCACGCGCGGCGAGCAGACCGCGATCGTGTGGGAGCCCGACGACCCCGCCACCCCGGTCCGCACCCTCACCTACCGCGAGCTGCACGCGGCCACCTGCCGCTTCGCCAACCTGCTCAAGGCCGAAGGCGTGCGGCGCGGCGACCGCGTCACGATCTACCTGCCGATGATGCCCGAGGCGGCGGTGGCGATGCTCGCCTGCGCGCGGATCGGCGCGGTCCATTCGATCGTCTTCGCCGGCTTCAGCCCCGAGGCGCTCGGCAGCCGCATCGTCGACTGCGACAGCGACCTCGTCATCACCGCCGACGAAGGCCTGCGCGGCGGCAAGCGCATCCCGCTCAAGGCCAACGTCGACGCCGCGCTCGCCAGCCACGGCAAGGTCCGCCGGGTGATCGTCCTCAGGCACACCGGCGCCGACGTGCCGATGGTCCAGGGCCGCGACCTCGACTGGGCCGAAGCGGTCGCCGCCCAGCCGGCCGAGTGCCCACCCGAGGAGATGAACGCCGAGGACCCGCTGTTCATCCTCTACACCAGCGGCAGCACGGGGAAGCCTAAGGGCGTGCTCCACACCACCGGCGGCTACGCGGTGTGGGTGGCGATGACCCACGAGTACACCTTCGACTACCGTCCGCACGAAGACGGTACCCCGCAGGTCTACTGGTGCGCGGCCGACATCGGCTGGGTCACCGGGCACAGCTACGTCGTCTACGGCCCGCTGCTGAACGGCGCGGTCACGGTGATGTTCGAAGGCGTGCCCAACTACCCGGACTTCAGCCGCTTCTGGCAGGTCGTCGACAAGCACCGGGTGGAGATCTTCTACGCCGCCCCGACCGCCCTGCGCGCGCTGATGCGCGAAGGCGATGAGTGGGTGAAGCGCACCAGCCGCAGCAGCTTGCGCCTGCTCGGCAGCGTCGGCGAGCCGATCAATCCCGAGGCGTGGGAGTGGTACTACAAGGTCGTCGGCGACAGTCGCTGCCCGATCGTCGACACCTGGTGGCAGACCGAGACCGGCGGGCACATGATCACCCCCTTGCCCGGCGCGACCGACCTCAAGCCCGGCAGCGCCAGCACGCCGATGTTCGGCGTCCGGCCCGAGATCGTCGACGGCGACGGCACCGTGCTCGAAGGCCCGTGCGAAGGCGCGCTGGTCATCGCCGACTCCTGGCCCGGCCAGATGCGCACCGTCTACGGCGACCACGAGCGCTTCTTCCAGACCTACTTCAGCACGTTCCCGGGCAAGTACTTCACCGGCGACGGCTGCCGCCGCGACGCCGACGGCTACTACTGGATCACCGGCCGCATCGACGACGTGATCAACGTCTCCGGCCACCGCATGGGCACCGCCGAGGTCGAGAGCGCGCTGGTGCTGCACGACAAGGTGGCGGAGGCCGCGGTGGTCGGCATGCCGCACGCCATCAAGGGCCAGGGCATCTACGCCTACGTCACCACCGTTGCGGGCACGCAGGACAGCGATGCGCTGCGCGCCGAGCTGGTGCAATGGGTGCGCAAGGAAATCGGCCCGATCGCCACCCCCGACGTCCTCCAGTTCGCCCCGGCGCTGCCCAAGACCCGCAGCGGCAAGATCATGCGCCGGATTTTGCGCAAGATCGCGGAGAACGATGTGGGGAATTTGGGGGACACGAGCACGCTGGCGGACCCGGGCGTGGTGGAGGATTTGCTGGCTGGGAGGCCGCAGTAAAGTCCGTAAATGTGCGCTGGCCTAAAAAAACGACACACATTGGATGAGCGGAATCGCCCGTATCCGGCGGACGACTGCTTCTAATTCGCAAGCGCACTAGCGAGCCACTCGGCAGCCTTGCTGATCCAACCTGTGATCTTCGGTAGCGCCGTGAACGCCGATATCGCCAATGCAGCTACTACGCCAAGAATCGCGCTCGGAAGTTCCTTAGCGTAGGGCCGCCTCACCCGGTCGGGGTCTAGATAGATACGTGCAAATGGTACTAGCTTGTGCGAGCGGACAATCACAAGCATTAGGCCGATAGCAAGAAGCACAATAATTATTCTGTCGGCCAATTCGAATTCTGGAAGCGCGATCAACAGCCCTAAAAACATGAAGAAATTCACGTTCAGTCCATGACGCCGAAGGAACCCAGTGAATGTGCTAGTGAATTGCTCTAAGAAACGGCTCAGTCGCTGAGCTACCGCCTCGGTCCACAGCTCGTCTGGCGAAGACACAGCGATCTTGCTATCGAGATCGTCACTGAGGGTTATCGTCACGATCTTTTTTAGACCGTGAGTGGCCTCCTTCTCGACCGCGAGGGTCAACTCTTTGACCATATCGGGCAAATCGCCCCGTGCGAGATATTCCGCAACGTTCCTCACCATCACCTGCTCAGACTCTTTTGCGCGGATGACGACCGTGACCGGCCCGTCAAAATAGCTTTCGAGTTCCGAGATGATGCGGCTTAGATCGGTTCGATACAGCGTAATCGCTCCAAGCGGCACTTCCTTGTTCGCGATAAGGAGCTGGGATTGCTCGATTGGACTAGCGGACGTCGATCCACCAAACTCTTTTAGAACGACTTCAAACGTGCCGGTCGAGCGATCGGTTAATCGCCACGTTCCGACGCGATGGCTTTGGCTAGCGTCTTCCAGTTCAAGATAGCCGACCGTTTGTGTGCTGTTGTCGGGAGCCTTTCCCGTGAGCACGAAACGTTTCGGATCTCCCGCATCGTGACGCGTTTCCAAGGTCAGCACATTACCGTCACTCTGGCCAACCGTTAGCTCGCCAGAACCGTCCTCACTCTCTCGCCAAAACAGGTTGCCGACGCGCGAGCCATTAAATTGGCCGATCCATTTGGAGTCAGACATTCAGGCCCTCCTGAACTTCCAGATTGGCTCGCCCGGTCCACCCGAGCCGGGAAATTGCCACCCCAAGCTCGTTACGGTGCTAACTACGGATGCGGCGAGCCCCGCCACATGCCGTCGCGTTTGCTGGAAGAACCCCACGTCAACCGGAGTCTCAAAGCGCCGAACCTTCCGGTCGACAAAATGAGCTCGTGATGCGCCACCTGAATCCGGCGGCCGCCAAGAGCCATGGCAAATTGCATCTCGAACCTGCTTTGCGGCGCGAAGGTCCTGGATCAGTTCATCGAAGTTTTCCATCTCGAGACCGCCGTGCGCCTTCACGGCCTTCTCGTAGGCGGCAATCTTTCCGCCGAGGGCGTCGGTGAGCGCCTTTTCGAGTTGGCCCTGCCATTTTTCCAAAGCCTGAGAGACAGCCTCCTCGGAGTATTCCGTTGTCGCTGTGAATGCGAATATCGCCTTGCCAAGCGTCTCCTCGAGAAAGCCAAAGGTCGCGACCATGCGACCAAGTTCCTCCCAGAATAGCGCGTCGTGTAAATGCGTTGGGAAGTTTTGGGGGAGAGCTTCAATATCGACGATATGGCTCTTGCGATCAGTCGAGTTGGTCAAGGACCTATAGCCCTAGTGCCTTCTTCACTGCCGCGCTGATTTCAGGCATTCGCTCCGAGGCCTCAGAAAAGGCCAGAGATCGAAAGCCCCCCAGCGTGCCGAGATAGGCATCGCAGCTTGCGCAGGTGATTTTAGCGTCGTCACCAAGACTCGGATCATACTTCACTTCGTCGGAGCCGCATGCCCCGCAGCCGATACTGATTTCTCCGATCTTCGTTGTGGTCATGTGGACCTCCTGCAGATTCTGCATATGTTCCACTAATAGGCTTGGTTGGCAACGAGCTTGTGGCGTTTTCCACCGACCATGATTCCGGCGGTAAATACCTGAATTCCGGCTGTAGCTCCCCCGACACCATCAAACGCCATTTCCTACACGCGCCCAACTTGTTTCATCCTGCCGGATGACGCCCGCCACTCGCCGGGATTGCGCTCTCGATCTGACCGCCTCCGCCTATCGCAACCCGCCCGCCAATCTTATATACTTATCGTGAAGCATGGAGACGACGGTGCCAATTTACCGTGAAGAGATAGCGCAGCGGGTGAAGGGCTCACTTGCCGAGACTGAAGATTTCTGGACGCTTTGCTACGATAGCGACGCAGATCGCTTCTATGTCGAGCATTACTGGAGCCACATGAACCCCTACAAGCTCGGCGAAGGCGACAGCGGCACTGCAACACACGACGTGGATGCGTGGGACGGTCCGGGGGCCGGCAAGATCGAGGACGCAAAGCAGCGGCTGCTGGAGCAAGCGGGTGCCTAGAGGACAAGGCCGAAGAGCTAGCGGCGGATATTAGCAGCAATGCGGTCCATTTCATGCGTGCTGACCAGCGAAGCGGATGACGCGCTCGAGATTTCCGGCGCTACGACGAGAGTCCCGAACACGGCACTAAACTCATAAACCAGTCCCGAAAGCCCCCAAAAAGCCATTTTCCTACACGGCCTCAATCTGCTTCATCCTGCCGGATGACGCCCTCCCCGCCTCCCGCCCGCCGCGCCTACCGGCGCCTCCGCGTCCCCGCGTTCTATCCGGTCCCGACCCGCATCCGCCAGTTTACCCTGAGCGCCTGCCTTGCAGGCAGTCGAAGGGGGTGGACCGTCGAGCGACAGGCCGACTGGGCATGCTGGCCGAGACCGGCTCGGCGATCGGCGCGTGCGAGGCGGTCGGGATGGGCCGCAAGAGCGCTTATCGCCTCCACGCGCTGCCCGGCGCCGAGAGCTTCGCGGCGGCGTGGGACGCGGCGCTCGGGATGCCGGTGCGGATGGTGACACGTCCCGCTCGCCACATCTCTTGTGCGACCCTGGGGCCCGGTGCGGTTGATCCTGTTCCGCGGCCGGATCGCGGCTCGGGGCGGGCAAGAGCCCTGCGCGGCGCTGGCGCTGGTCGATGCGCTCGGCGCCGGACAGGGTCACAGCGTGAGCCCGCGATCGTGACACCGCCCGGTGGAATCCCCCGCTCGCCGGGCTGACGAGGGGGCGAGTTTCCCCGGGCGATTCCGCCGCGCGCCCAATCCTGCTTGGCAAAGCGGCCCATTCGGGACAAAGTCATCCTCGAACACGGGACGCGCGGATTCGCCGGTCCCGTGCGAGGGGATCGACTGTCATGCGCTTGCCGGCCCGGCTGCTTCTGTCGTTGCTGCTTCCCGCGGCCCTCGGGCTCGGCGCCGGAACGGCCGCCGCGCAAGACAGCCACGTCCATGCCGACGCCGCGCCGGAAGCGCCGCCGGCCTCGCTGCGGCGGGTGCTGTGGTCCGACCCGGCCGCCTGGCCCGAGGGCCGGGTGCCGCGCGCCGGCGACGCGGTGACGATCGCGCGCGACACTGAGGTCGTCCTCGACGTCGATCCGCCGGCGCTGCGCAGCCTGACGATCGACGGCAAGCTGAGCTTCTCGGACGCGCTCGACATCGGGCTCGAGACCGAGTGGATCTACTTGCGCGGCGGCGCGCTCGCCATCGGCAGCGCTGCCGCTCCGCACACCCGCCAGGCGACGATCACGCTGACCGACACCGTCCCGGGCGAAGAGATCAACACCATGGGCGACCGCGGGATCATGTCGATGGGCGGCACGCTGAGCCTCCACGGCGACCGCGAGCACAGCTGGACCAAGCTCGCCCGGACCGCCGAGGCCGGCAGCCGCCGGATCGAGGTGCTCGACGCGCGCGGCTGGCGCGCCGGCGACGAGATCGTTCTCGCCTCGACCGACTTCGATCCGCGGCAGGCCGAGAAGCGCACCATCGCCGCCGTCGACGGCAACGCGCTCGTGCTCGACCGGCCGCTCGAGTTCATGCACTTCGGCGCGATCACCTTCGGGGTCGACGAGCGCGGCGAGGTCGGCCTGCTGACGCGCAACATCCGCATCCGGGCGTCGGACGACGCGGCGAGCTCGTACTTCGGCGGGCACATCATGGCGATGTCCGGCTCCAAGGTGTACCTGTCGGGCGTCGAGCTGTCGCGCATGGGGCAGCACCTGACGCTGGCCCGCTACCCGATGCACTGGCATCTCGGCGGCGACGGGCAGGGGCAGTACATCGAGAACTCCTCGATCCACGACACCTACAGCCGCTGCGTCACCGTCCACGGCACCGACAACGTTCGGGTCGAGAACAACGTGACCTTCAACACCGTCGGCCACTGCTTCTTCCTCGAGGACGCGGTCGAGACCGGCAACCAGTTCGTCCGCAACCTCGGGATCATGACCAAGTGCCATCCGACGCTGCCGTGCGAGCCGACCAACCTCGTGCTCGCTCATCAGTCGACCAGGGGCCAGGATTCCGAGCATATCCTGATCCCGTCGGACAACACCGTGGCCACGTTCTGGATCACCAACCCGGACAATGTCTACCGCGACAACGTCGCCGCCGGCTCCGACCAGATCGGCTTCTGGTTCGCCTTGCCGACGCACCCGACGGGCCAGTTCGAAGGCACCGAGATCAGCGCCCGGACCTGGCCCGGACGGACCCGTGTGCGCGAATTTAGCGGCAATACCGCCCACTCCACCTTCGATGGCATGGTGCTCGACCGCGGCCCCCGGCCCGACGGCAAGTTCGGCATCGCCGGCCCCAACCTCATCAGCTACGCCGATCCGGCCGATACGAAGAGCGGGCTGGTGGTGTCGGTGTTCGACAATTTCACCGGCTACAAGAACCGCAACGGCGCCATCTGGGGCCGCGGCGAGATGCACCTCTATTCCAATCTGAAGCTGGCCGACAACGCGATCGGCTTCACCCATGCGTCCGGTGCTCCCGGGATCGCGCCGTTCACCTCGCGCGTCGTCGACTCGCTGTTCGTCGGGGAGAGCGACAACATCGGCAACCCGCGCACGCCCGAGGAGATCGCCTACGGCCGCAGCCTGCCGGCCGCATCCGCCGATTTCCCGATCCGCGGCTACGAGTACTACGATTTCCACCACGAGGTGGAGAACACCACGTTCGTGAACTACGTGCCCAACGCGCTGCGCGATGCGGGCGCGCTGTCGTACCTGCTGTTCACCAGCTTCGGCATGAGCACCTCGAACTCGGTCGAGGGCCTGACGTTCGTCAACGCCAAGCCGGTCAGCTTCCCCCCGGTCCAGCGCCGCTGGGCGTCGGACTACGGCCGCAGCGCCGCCTACCGGAGCGCGGCGTTCCGCGACCTCGACGGCTCGGTCGGGGGAATTCCGGGCGCCTACATCGTCATCGACAACGGCATCGCCTCCGATGAACAAGCTTGCGAGATCAAGGCGAGCTGGAACGCGGCGGTCTGCCCGGGGGACATGGGCCGCTTCAGCATCGCCGGCAATTTCAGCGGGTTCGACAGCGGCCCCATCACCGATCCGATCATCCTTCAGCGCAACGGCCGGCGGTTCGAATACACCGGGGAGACCACGATCGGCAGCGGCGCCGAGGTGCGGGTCGAGACGGCGCGGGACACGCTGGCCGTGTCGCTGACGGAAATGGACGACGGCTCGTCGGTGATCCTGGAGCTTCCCGGCTTCGCAGCCGCCACGGGGGGCGTGGAACAATCGAGCCTGGAGGGGCTGCGCGCGGCCGGCGAGACCTCGTGGTACAGCACGAACGGCACGCTGTGGGCCAAGCTCGTCGTCGACAACGCCGCCGGCCTGACGGTTTCGCCCGGAAGCAATGCGCCACCCGGTCTCGCTGCCCGCGTCTTGCCGGTGGGAGCCCGCCTCGACGTCAGCAAGGCCCAAGGCGGGGCCAGCCTGGCGCCGCAGGTCGCCGCGAACTAGTCGAGGTTCATGATACAAGGGACCGCGGGTCCCGGCCGAGGGGATTAACGTCATGCGCAAGCTCTGTGCCTTGCTTCTTCCGGTAGCTTTGTTGCTCGGCGCGGGGGCCGCTGCCGCCCAGGACAGCCACACCCATGCGGAGGCGGGCGCGAACGCGCGGCCTGCCGCGGTCACGACGATGCGCTGGTCCGATCCCGCCGCCTGGCCCGAGGGCCAGGTGCCGGGTGAAGGCGATGCCGTGACCATCGGCGCGGACCGGGACATCGTCCTCGACGTCGATCCACCGGCGCTGCGCAGCCTGACCATCGACGGCAAGCTCAGCTTTGCCGACGATCGCGATGTCGGGCTCGAGACCGAATGGATCTACCTGCGCGGCGGCGAGCTGGCGATCGGCAGCGAGGCGAGGCCCTTCAGACACGACGCGACCATCACCCTGACCGACACCGTCCCGAACGAAGATATCAATACGATGGGCGACCGCGGGATTCTGCTCACGGGCGGCACTCTCAACCTGCATGGCGACCGCGAGCACACGTGGACCAAGCTGGCGAAGACCGCCCAGGCCGGCAGCACCCAGATCGAAGTTCTCGATGCCAGCGGCTGGCGCGCCGGCGACGAAATCGTCCTCGCCTCAACCGACTTCGACCCCCGGCAGGCCGAACAGCGGACCGTCGCCGCCATCCGGGGCAACACGATCACGCTCGATCGCGCGCTCGAATACATGCACTTCGGCCAGATCACCTACGGCGTCGACGAGCGCGGCGAGGTCGGCCTGCTCTCGCGCAACATCCGCATCCAGGCGTCGGAGGACGCGGCCCGTTCGTACTTCGGCGGGCACATCATGGCGATGGCCGGGTCGAAGATGTTCGTCTCGGGCGTCGAGCTGTCGCGCATGGGTCAACATCTGGAACTCGCCCGCTACCCGATCCACTGGCACATCCTCGGCGAAGGCCAAGGCCAGTATTTGGAGAACTCGTCGATCCACGACACCTACAGCCGCTGCGTCACGGTCCACGGCACCAACAACCTGCGGATCGAGAACAACGTCACCTTCAACACCGTCGGCCACTGCTTCTTCCTCGAGGACGCTGTCGAGCACGGCAACCAGTTCATCCGCAACCTGGCGATCCAGACCAAGTGCCATCCGACCCTGCCGTGCGAACCGACCAACCTCGGCCCGACTGCAACGCGGCCCTCGCTGGCGGCTTCGGCGGCCGGCCAGAGCTCGGGGAACATCCTGATCCCATCCGACAACACCGCGTCGTCGTTCTGGATCACCAATCCGGACAACATCTACCGCGACAACGTCGCCGCGGGTTCCGACGAGGTCGGCTTCTGGTTCGCCTTGCCCGAGCATCCGACCGGCGCGCACGAAGCCAACGAGGCCAGCGCCAATATCTGGCCGCGCCGGACCGCGGTGCGCGAGTTCAGCGGCAATACCGCCCATTCGAATTTCGACGGGTTCATGTTCGACCGCGGCCCGCGGCCCGACGGCAAGTTCAGCGTCGGCGGCAGCAACTACCACTTCGCCTTTTCCGACCCGACCGATCCCAACAGCGAGCCGAAGGGTTCGGTGTTCGAGAACTTCACCGCCTACAAGAACCGGCACGGCGCCGTGTGGGGCCGCGGCGAGCTGCACCTGTTCAAAAATCTCAGGGTCGCCGACAACGCGGTCGGCTTCACCCACGCCGCCTCGGCTGTCGGCCGCGCGCCCTATACCTCGCGGGTCGTCGATTCGATCTTCGTCGGCGAGAGCGACAATATCGGTAATCCGCGGACCCCGGCGGAAATCGCCTACGGGCGCACCCGGCCAAACAGCATCGCGGACTTCCCGATCCGCGGCTACGAGTATTACGACATGCGTCACGACGTGGTGGACACCACGTTCGTGAACTTCGCGCCCAACGCCACGCGCGATGCGGCGGCGGTCTCGTATCTGATGTACACCAGCTTCGGGATGAGCAGCGAGAACGCCATCGAGGGCGCGAAGTTCGTCAATTCCCAGCCCGTCGATTTCCCGCCGGTCGTGCGCGCCTGGGCGTCCGATTTCGGCCGGCAGAATGCCTGGCGCGGCGCGGCGATCCACGACAAGGACGGCTCGGTCGGCGGCGTGCCCGATTCCTACATCGTCCTCGACAACGGCATCGCCTCCGACGACGAGGCCTGCCAGATCAAGCCCGACTGGCACGCCGCCGTGTGCCGGGGCGACTTCGGGCACTTCGCCGTCGGCGGCAATTTCGGCTTCGGCGGCGAGCCGATCACCGATCCGGTGATGCTCAGCCGCAACGGCCGGCGCTGGGAATACACCGGGCAAGCCACGATCCGCAGCGGCGCCGAGGTAAGGGTCGAGACCGCCCGCAAGGACCTGACCCTGTCGCTGAACGAAATGGATAACGGCTCGTGGGTGATCTTCCAGCTTCCCGGGTTCACCACCACCGCCGGCGGCGAGCCGCAAACCAGCCTTGACGCGCTGCGCGCCGCCCCGTCCACGTCGTGGTTCAAGGACGACAACAGCCTGTGGGTCAAGCTGGTGGTCGACAACTCCGCCGGCGCAACGGTGACTCTCGGTCGGCCCGGTGCAGGCGTCAGCACCGTGGGCCCGGGCCCCGGTGGTGCCTTTGCGGCGGGAGCAAGCCTCAACGTCAGCAGGTCGGCTCCTTGAGGATTGCCCTCGCGCTGGGTGTGATCCTTGCGTCGGCCGCGCTCGCCGCGCAGCCGGCCGCCGCGCAGCAGGTTTCAACGCCGGCCTGCGACCGCGAGTGCCTGCGCGGCAAGGTCACCGAGGTCCTCGACGCGCTGGTCGAGCATGACGCCGGCCAGCTGGCGGTCGCCGGCAACTTGCGCGGCACCGAGGACGGGGTGGAGCCGTGGTCGACGAGCGCATGGGCCTCATCATGATGTGCCTGTCGCGGCGCGCGAGCGGGCCGGGCTCGGCGCGCTTGACGGCGTGGAAGGCGTTCAAGGTCTACGACGGTCAGATCCACAGGGTGCAGGCGTTCATCCGGCTGCTGCCGCCCGAGCTCGACCTCAGCGGATGGCCGATCGGCCCGGGGATCGGGCAGCCCTAGCCGTGGACTTCGACGATCTCCTTCAGCGTTATTTCGGCACGTCCGACCTCGCCGCGGCCTCGCCGGCGGTGCAGGCGGCGGGACTTGAGCGGCTGCGCGTCGATTTCGGGCTCGAGCGCGAGCGCGGGCGGCGGTTCGCGTTGTGGTCGCTGCTGCACTTGCTCGGGCAGGCGCCCGACCTCGATGTGGCCTTCGAGGACCCGGCCGACCGCGAGGCCGCGCGCCACCTGATGGACCTGCTGTCCGATCCGCCCGAGTCGTGACCGCCGGCCCCGCTGGCGCCTAGCGGCCCGGCGCGGCGGCGGTGTCGGGCAGGGCCTGGACCGCGATGCCCTCGATCCGCCACGCGCTGTCCCAGGTGAACAGCAAGTCGAAGGCGATCCCCGCCGGGCGCAGCGCGAAGCGCCCGCGCATGCGCAACATGCGCGGCTGGATCATCGTCGGGGCGATGTCCCACGCCGGGGTCGCCAGCAGCGTGGCCGACAGGTCGACGTCCTGCCCGCGCAGCCCGGCGAAGATCGCGGCGAGGTTGGCGGCGTTGTTGTTGGCCTGGAACGCCGGCGAGCCGAGATCGCGCAGCACCGAATAGTTGCCGGTGCGGTTGGCGTGATCGACCGCCGCCATAGCGCTCCACAGCATTTTCAGGCTGGTCGCCTCGTCCGGCACCGGCAGGGCGGGCGCCGCGGCGGCCGGCGGCGCCTGGGCCAAAGCCGCGCCGCCCGGCTGCGCCAGCGCCGCCAGCGCCAGCGCCGCGCAAACGAACCGGGCCGGGGCACGAGGCCCCGGCCTAGGGCTGGGCGAGCCGCCCGTCACCACGCGTGCTGGAAGCCCGCGCGGGCGCCGACCTCGCCGCTGTTGAGCCCGATGCCGACGCCTGCCGAGAGCGCCGACATGTCGCCGATCCGGGCGGTGAACGAGGCCGTTCCGGCGGTGCGGTCGTTGTAGTAGCCGAAGCCGCCGGCGATGGCGAAGTTCGCCCCGGCGGGAAGGCCCGGCGATTCCATCGCCAGCGCCATCGCCACGCCCTCGGTCGCCCGGTCGATGTCGCGCCGGTTGAGGTCGGACAAGTCGAACAGCGTGTCGATCTGCATGCCTTGCGCGGTCTGCGTCGTCGCCAGCGCGGCTTGCGCCGCCTGCAGCGCGGCGATGCCGCTCAGGTCCGGGCCGGTGCCGCGCCCGAGCGTGCCGTTGGCGTCGACGGTGACGTAGCTCAGCGTCCCGGTCTGCGCCGAGCTGCTGGCGGCGATGTCGCCGACGCGGACCGAGCTGCCGGTGCCGCCGAGCGTGACCTGGTTGGCCGCCGTGGTCGCCGCGCCGCTGCCGACCGCCGTCGAGCCGGCGAACGAGGCGGTGGCGCCCTGGCCGACCGCGGTGGCGTTGGCCGCCGAGGCAACCGCGAGGTTGCCGAGGGCGGTGGCAGCCGCGGCGGTCGCATCGGCGTTGTCGCCGAGCGCGACGGAGCCGACGCCGGTCGCTTGCGTCTGGCGGCCGATGGCGGTCGCGCGGTCGCCGCTCGCCAGCGCCTGCCAGCCGAACGCCTGGGCGCCGATGCCGGTGGCGTCCGATTCGCCGCCGACTGCGGACGAATGGAAGCCCGAGGCGATGGCCTGATCGCCGATCGCGACGGTATCCTCGTCGCTAGCTTCCGCCAGGTTGCCGATCGCCACAGAGGCGCCGGTCGACGCCGCGTTGGCGCTTTCGGTGGTGGCGGCTGTGCCGATTGCGACCGAGTTCACCGCAGTGGCCGTGCTGACAGCGCCGATCGCGATGCCGCCGTCCCCGTCGGCTAGGGCGACCGTGCCCAGCGCGATCGAATCCTCGCCCGTCGCGTCGGCGCCGTTGCCGATGGCGGTGGCGCTCACGGCGCTGGCCCTGTTGCCGTTGCCTATCGCAATGGCGCCGCTGGCGCTGGTCGTGTTGAAGGCGCCGAAGGCCGAGGAAAAGCTCCCCGCGGCCTCGACGGTGTTGCGGTCCCCGACGGCCGTGCCCCCGGTCGCGCCCGCGGCGACCTGGTTCCCGGTGCCGACGGCGGTGCTGAACCCGGCATCGGCGATGGTCGGGCGCGTGCCGCTACCGCCCGCCGGGTTGCCGCTGCCGATGGCTGTGGAATCGATCCCCCCGGCGGTCGTTCCGGAGCCCACCGCTGTCGAATACTCATCGCTCGCCACGGCGCCGTCGCCATACGCGGTCGCGTCGTTGTCGCCGGTGTTGGCGCCGTCGCCGCATTCGATGGTGTCCTCGGTGACGTCGCCGCGGCAACTGACCGGGATTTCCTGCGCGGTGGCGGCGGTGGCGGCGATCCCGATGGCGATCGAGCCGGCGGTGACGAACGTGATGTTCCTGATCAATCTCGACATAAGTCCCCCATTCGACGTTGGTGTGAAATGGTGCGACCCATCGGCGCTTGCCGCGCCCGAAATTCAGGTGATGATGACGATGGCCAGCAGAAAGGCGCAGCGATTAGGCCGTGGGAGCACGGGACGGACGGGCGCGGTGTGCCCCTTCTCAGCACCCCGCCGCGAAACGGCGGCGGGCTTCGCATCAGGCCGCCATCAGGCGCGCCCGGTCAGATCGGATAGGCGATCGGATCGAGGGTGTCGGGATCCCACTCGCCGCGCGCCAGCGACTGGCCTTCGGCCTTCACGCACGCGCCCCGGCTGGCATAGCCGCGGCTTTCCCAATAAGTGAATCCGGCGGTCGTCGGGCCGACATGATCGCACAGCCGCCCGGCCCAGTAGCCGTAGCCGTTCCCGTTTGGAGCCGCCGTGACGGCCGAGGTCGTGCCGATCATGCCGAAGACGCCGCAAGCCACTGCGGCTACCAGAAGATGCTTCTTCATTGCTTCCTCCATCCCATGAGGTCCGCTGGCCTATTCGCCTGCTCTGGACGCGCCAGTCGGAAACAACGCCGAGTCCCAGCGTGAGACGAGGGTGCCTACCTTTGGTTAACCAAGTCAATGCCCTACAGCCGACGCGCAAAGGGGCCGGAAACCGGTGGAGGTCTCCGGCCCCGCTTGCCCGGCTGCGCGACGGTCAGTCGGCGTCGGTGCCGTCGGTGCTGACGTCGACGTCGAGGTTGCCCTGGTCGTTCTCGCCGACATCGACGTCGACGCCCGGGATGTCGGGCCCGGTCGCCACGCCGTCGAGGTCGAGGCCGTCATCGTCGATGCGGATGCGGGTGCCGCCTTCGTCGACCCGGTAGCGCACGCCATCCTCGGTGACGATGCGCCAGCTGCCGTCGTCGATCGCGACGCGTGTGCCGCCCGGATCGACCCGGTAGGTGACTCCGCCTTCCTCGACGATGCGGGTGCCGGCCGGCCAGTCGGCCGAGGCGGTGGTGGCCGCGCCGGTGTCAACGGTGGCCGCCTCGTCGACGACCGCCGTGTCGTCGGTCGCGGCGTCATCGGCGCCGTCGCCGCAGGCCGCCAGCGTCAGGACTGCCGCGCCGAGCGCGCTGGTCAAGAGCAGTTTCTTCATAAAGCCTCCTGTTTTGACAGGGATGCGGACCCGGCGCGCCTCGCTACGGCGGCTCCGGTCACCGCAAGCCAATGCGACCGGCCGGCAATGGTTCCGCGCGTGGTGTCTCGACAGCGGGGCACAAACCGCCGCGGCGGCGGTTTTCGGGGCATGGGAACCAAGGCCAGGGCCGCCGAGCCCCTGCTCGCGATCGACCGCCGCACGGGCCGGCTGTTCAGGCCCTACAAGGACAGCGGGCCGGTCAAGGCGCTCGACTGGTTCGGCCAGGCCGGCGACCAGTTGCAGCTGCGCGTCCTGTGCGGCGGCGTGCTCGCGCTCGGGCTGGTGCGGCGCGACGAGCGGCTGGTGCGGGCGGCGGTGCGGATGCTGGTCAGCCACGAGCTCGCCACATTGGCCAAGAAGGCGGTCAAGAACCGCGTCGACCGCTGGCGCCCGCGCAGCATACGGCGCGGCAAGAGCGTCAAGCCGCGGCCGGGCTCCAGCAAGGCCAAGGCGCGCAACAGCTTCCCCTCGGGCCACAGCGCGGGGGCGATGGCGGTGTCGTGCGCGTTCGCCGCCGAGCTTCCCGAGCATCGCGCGGCGGCGCTGGCGGCGGGCGGCGCGGTCAGCCTCGCCCAGGTTCCGACCGCCTCGCACTATCCGAGCGATGTCGTCGCCGGCGCTGCGCTCGGCGCAGCGACTGACGCCGGCATCGGCCTCGCGTGGCGATTGGCTGAGCGGCTGTGGCGCAATCATTTGCTGGCGAAAGCGCCCCCGCCCTGACTACAACGGCGCAAAGCCGAAAATCGGGGAGAGAATCATGAGGGGATCGATCCGCACCACCCTGGCGGCCGCGGCGTTGTGCCTGGCCGGAGCCGCCTCCGCGCAGCCCGGCGGGGTGCCGCTCCCCGAGCATGGCTGCCAGCGGCAATGCCTCGAGGGCTTCATCGACAAGTACCTCCAGGCGATGGCCGACGGCGAGGTCGACCCGGAGCTGTTCGCGCCGAACGCGCGCTTCACCGAGAACGGCATCGAGCTGCCGCTCGGCAACGAGGGGCTGTGGGCGACGACCAGCGGGCTCGGAAAATACAAGTTCTACGTGCCCGATACCGAGACGCAGCAGGTCGCCTTCCTCGGCACGGTGATGGAGCAGGCGACGCAGTCCGCCACCGGCCCGCAGCGGTCGCCCGAGGCGGTGGGCCTGGCGCTGCGCCTGCGCATCGTTGACGGCAAGATCACCGAGGTCGAGCAGATCGCCGCCCGTCCCGACCGCCCGCGCGGCGGCGCGCCCAGCACCGACCCCTTCGGCGCCACCGGTGCCGCGGTCGAGGCGATGGGTTCGCCGCATCCGGAATTCCTGGAGACCGTTCCGGCGAACGAGCGCATGAGCCGCGCCGAGCTGATTGCGGTTGGCGATGCTTATTTCGAGGCGGTCGAGCGCAACACGGGCAAGGACTACTATCCGTTCACCGACGATTGCACGCGCTTCGAGAACGGCATCATGATCGCGGGCCCGCCGGGAAGCGGAGCGCGGACGCAGGCGTGCCGGCAGCAGCTCGAAACCTCGCTGATCGGCGCGGTCACCGGCATCCGCGACCGGCGCTTCGTCGCGGTCGACCGCGAGCGCGGGATCGTGTTCGCATTCGGCTTCTTCGACCACCGGCCGATCAACTGGACCTGGCAGCTGGGTGAGCTGTTCAAGATCGAGAACAACCTAATCAGCCGGGTCGAGGCGATCTTCATCCGCGGGCCCTACGGCGTGTGCTCGGGCTGGAGCACATACGAACAGTGCCGCTCCGAGGAAATCCAGGATGTCCGGTAGGCCACCGAGGGGGAGGACGTGAAATGATCCGCAAGATGTTGCTCGGCGCGCTGCTGGCGTGGGCCGCCACCCCCGCGCTGGCGCAGAACGGCCCGCCGCCGAGCCCTTACGCGCCGTTGCAGGACCGGCCGACCTGCACTCGCGACGAGCTCAAGGCGGTTACCGCCGCGTACGTCGAGGCGCAGCGCACGGGCGACATCTCCGGCCTGCCGCTGCACGACAAGGCGCGGTTCCTCGAGAACATGACCGACGTCGAACGCGGCGCCGGGCTGTGGAACACCGCGTTGCCGGTCGCCCACCAGATGAGCTTCCACGACGACAAGCGCTGCAAGACCTTCACCGAGGTGATCGTCACCGAAGGCGGCCGGCCTTATGTGATCGGCACGCGCCTCTACGTCCACGAGGGCAAGGTGATCCGCGTCGACAGCATCGTCACCAAGCCGGGCGACTGGCTGTTCAACGCCAACGCCTATCTCAAGTACTCGAGCGCCGAGGACTGGGCCCCGCTGATGAAGTACCAGCACACTCCGCCCGCCGAGATGATCCGTGGGGCCAACGCCTACCTCGACGCGTTCGCCGACAAGTTCGTCGACATCCCGTGGGGCCAGCCGTGCGCCCGGCTCGAAGGCGGGGCCTACACCAACCGCGATAACAAGCCCGACGCAAGCTGCGAGGTCGGCATCCCCGCGGGCGTGCTCTACATCGTCAACCGCGACTACCTGATCGACGAGGAGAAGGGCGTCATCAACGTGTTCTGCCGGTTCGGCAACAGCGCCACCGGCGGGCCGGATTCGCACAGCTTCCGCTTCGTCGACGGCAAGATCCGTGCGGTGCATACGCTGAGCGCCCTGCCCGGCCCGCAGGCCGACGACAACGGCGCCATCGTGCGGGCGGCGGCGCCGGCGGGCTAGACGCCCCTGCCCGCGCGATGCGCGTCGTCCAGATCAACGCGGCGATCGACGCGCACGGCCGGGCGCCGGAAGAGCTGCTGCAAGCCTGGCCGACCGTGCCGCTGGTCGCCGAGGCCGTCGCCCTCGCTGGCGCCGAAGTGACCGTGCTGCAGGCGAGCCGCCAGGCAGCCGCGCTCGAGCGCCATGGCGTGCGCTACCGCTTCGTCGCCGAGCCGCGCCTGGCCACCGGCAACGGGCCCGGGCTGCTGCCGTGGCGGCTGGCGGCGGAGGCGCGCGCGCTGCGGCCGGACGCAATCCACTTCAATGGCCTCGATTATCCGCTGCACCTGGCGTGGATCTGCCGTGCGGGTGCGCCGGTGCTGGTGCAGGATCATGCCAGCAAGCCCGGCGGCAAGCGCGCCGCGCTGCGCCGCCCGGCCCTGCGCCGCGTCGCCGGGGTCGCCTTCACCGCCGAGGCGCAGGCCGAGCCGTGGCGCCGGTCCGGGGAGCTGCCGGCGGACGTGCCGGTGTTCGCCATCCCCGAATCCTCGACGCTGTTCACCCCCGGCGACCGTGACGAAGCGCGCCACGAGGCGCGAATACACGGCGATCCGGCGCTGCTGTGGGTCGGCCGCCTCGACGCCAACAAGGATCCGCTGACGATCCTGCGCGCGGTGCGGGCGGCGAGCGCGCGCTTGCCGGGCCTGCAGCTGTGGATGGCCTACGGCGAGAGCGAGCTCTTGCCCGAGATCGAGCGCGCGCTGCGCAGCGACGCCGAACTCGCCGCGCGGGTCCACCTGCTCGGCACGGTCCCGCACGCGAGCATGGAGGCGCTTTACCGCGCCGCCGACCTGTTCGTGCTCGGCAGCCACCGCGAGGGCAGCGGCTACGCCCTGATCGAAGCGCTGGCCTGCGGGGTGACGCCGGTGGTCAGCGACATCCCCTCGTTCCGCGCGCTGACCGGAGACGGCGCGGTCGGCGCGCTGGCGCCGTGCGGCGACGCCGAGGCTTTCGCCGACCGGATCGTGGCCCTGGCCGCGCGACCGCAGCGCGCGGCGGTGCTCGACCACTTCGCGCGTCAGCTGTCGCCCGAGGCGGTCGGGCGCCAACTGGTCGCCGCCTACCGAGCGATCGCGCGCAGCTAGGCCAGCAGCCGGGCCAACCCGCGCCGCAAGTCCATCACCGCCTGCGCCTGCAGCGCGGTGTCGGGCACCATCTCGAACGCATGAATCGCGCCCGGGTAGACGTGCAGCTCGGTCTGCACGCCGCAGTCGACCAGGCGGCGGGCGTAGTCGAGGTCCTCGTCGAGGAACAAGTCGAGCGCGCCGGTGGCGATGTAGGCCGGCGGGAGGTGGGCGAGGTCGTGCGCCAGCGCCGGCGAGAACCACGCGGCGCGCTCGTCGGTCGGCTGGTAGGCGCCGCGCAGCGCTTCCCAGCCATAGCGGTTCTTCTCGCGGGTCCACACGAACTCGCCGGTGTGGCGGTTCCGGTAGAGGTCGCCGGGGCCGCCGGTGCGCCAGTCGAGCATTGGGTAGATCAGCACCTGGCCGGCGAGGCGGGGACCGCCGCGGTCGCGGGCCATCAGCGCGAGGCTGGCCGCGAGCCCGCCGCCGGCGCTTTCGCCCATGACGACGATCTTCGCAGGGTCGACCCCAAGGCTCGCGGCGTTGGCGTGCAGCCACAGCAGCGCGGCGTAGTTGTCCTCCTGCGGA
>Ga0196977_1000080_pt1 | contig 66939 bp, 63 predicted proteins | sample S3v_1013CmetaG_FD_148634 | JGI IMG/M metagenome (GOLD analysis project Ga0196977, IMG submission 148634) | Soil microbial communities from Anza Borrego desert, Southern California, United States - S3+v_10-13C | ecosystem: Environmental > Terrestrial > Soil > Desert | place: USA: California... | reverse complement strand
AAAAGCCTATTCCTGCTTGATTCCTGCAAGCTTCGCGACGCGGATCCACTTCGCGACGTCGGCCTTGATGCGCCGGGCCGTCTCTTCCGACGAGCCGCCGACCGTGACGAAGCCGAGCGAGGCGAAACGGTTGCGGACCTCGGGCAGCTCCAGCACGCGCAGCATCTCGGCGTTGAGCCGTTTCACGATGGCGTCGGGTGTCCCGTCCGGGACGAGAAACATCTGCGGCGTGTCGGCGTCGAATCCCGGGAAGCCCGACTCCGCGATCGTCGGCACGTCCGGCAGCGCGGGATACCGCTTCGGGCTCGTGATCGCGAGCGGGCGCAGCACCTTGCTCGTGATGTGCGGATGCGCCGGCGGCAGTCCGAGAAAGGCGATCGGCACCTGGTTACCGACGATCGCGATCACCGCCGGCCCCGCACCGTTGTACGGCACGTGCGTGAGGTCGAGCTTGGCTTCGATCTTGAGCAGCTCGGCGCCGAGGTGCGAGGTCGTGCCGGTGCCGGGAGAGATGTAGTTGTGCTTGCCGGGATTCGCCTTCACCAGCGCCAGGAAATCCTTGAACGTCGTGGGGGAGAACGACTGGTGCACGACCAGCACGTTCGGCGAGGTCGCGCCATACGTGATCGGCGTGAAATCCTTGATCGGGTCGTACGGGTTGCGCGCGAGGATGGCCGGATTCGCCACGAAGTTGCTGCTGCCGAGAACCAGCGTGTAGCCATCCGGCTGCGCCTTGGCGACGATCGCGTGCCCGATGTTGCCGCTCGCGCCGGGACGGTTATCGACGATCACCTGCTGACCGAGTCGTGATGCCAGGTGCTGTGCGACGGTGCGCGCGACGATGTCGCTGCCGCCGCCGGGGTTGAATGGCACGACGAGCCGGATCGGCCTCGTGGGATACGACTGCGCCGCGCCTTGAGCCGTTGCGGCTTCCGCACAGATGACTGCGGCGAGGGCAATTACCGCGGTGGTGAAATTCGATGCGCGGCGCGGCGTCTGGCCGGAACGAATGCGTGTCATGGGTGGCTGCCTTCCGAGAAGCGCTCGACGCCGAGCGGGTGACCGTCGAGCGCGAGCCGGATCGCGCGATCGAGAATTTCGACGCCTTCGTCGAGCTCGGCCTCGGTGATCGTCAGCGCCGGGAAAATCTTCAGCACGTTGCCCGAGCCGCCGATCAGCAGTCCGTTTTCGATCGCGTTGTAGCGGATGCGCTGCATCAGCCGGTTGTTCTTTCCCTTCGTGAGCTTGTCGGTCACGATCTCGACCCCGACGTACATGCCGCGGCCGCGCACGTCACCGACGACGTCATGGCGATCCTTCAGCGCGTTCAGCCGCTGCATGAAGTACTGGCCGAGCCGTGCGGCGCGTTGGGCGTAGTTGTCGCGGATCAGGATCTCGAGCTGTTTGCGCGCGACGGCCGCGTCGAGCGCCTCGCCCACGAACGTGCTGCCCCAGGGCACGCCGCAGCCGGTTTCCTTGGCCCGCTCCGCGATCTCGCGGCTGGTGACGGCCGCGCCGATCGACATCCCGCCGCCGGTGCCCTTACCGAGGGTGAGGATGTCGGGCTGCTCGCCGAACTGCTGAAAGCACCACAGCGCGCCGGTTTTGGCCGGCGACACCTGTACTTCGTCGAGAACGAGCAACGCGCCCCACTTGCGTGCGAGCCGCTTGAGCTTCGCCAGCCAGCCCTCGGGCGGCACGACCATGCCGCCGGATCCCATGATGGTCTCCGCGAATATCGCGGCGACTTCGCCGGTGGTCGTGCGCTCGATCATCTCGTCGCTCACGTCGAGGCACGCGATGTTGCATGACGGGAACTTCAGATTGATGGGGCAGCGATAGCAGTGGGGCGCCAGCACGGCATTCGCGCGCGCCGGCATCAGCATCGGTCCCAGGCCGCGTTTGCGCGGGCCGCCGATCGAGGTCAGGCTCTCGACCGCAAACGTCCCGCCATGCAGCCCCTGGATCACCGAAACCATGTCGAAGCGGCCGGTCGCGCCGCGGGCGAGGCGCATCGCGATTTCATTCGCTTCCGAGCCGGTGGTCGTGAAATTCAGGACGTCGAGGCCGTCAGGCATGCTCTCGGTGAGCAGCTCCGCGAAATCGATCGTCGCATCGGTCGTGTAGTACTTGTAATGCGTCCAGAGCTTCGAGGCCTGCTCCGCGAGCGCCTGCACCAGCTCCGGATGGTTGTGTCCGAGGAGCAGGTTGATGTGGCCGGATACGAAGTCGAGGTACTCGCGCCCATCGACGTCCCACAGGCGCACGCCGCGCGCCCGGCTGAAGACGATGCGCGGCTGGTGGTGCCACGCGAGCACGTGCTCGTCCTCGCGCGCGCGGTATCGCTGAGAGAGGGCGTCCTTCACTTTCGCGAGCGGTATGGCGGCGACCTGCATATCGGGCTCCTGCGTGAGCGGCTCGCGGGCGACGCGTCCGCAGCCGGCGGCAGTGTGCGGCCGGAACACGGCATTTACAATCGCTAATCCGCGAAGCTCGCCTTCGCCAAATGCGAAGGCTCTCGCATGAAGCGACACTGGCACCTCGATTTCGTCACGATCGACCTGATCGCCGCAGCCGCGGAAGAGGGCAGCATCAGCCGCGCCGCCCGGCGCAGCCATCTCGCGCTCGCCGCGGCGAGCCGCCGGATCAGCGAGTTCGAGAGCCGGGTCGGCATGCGTGTATTCGAGCGGCAGGCGCGCGGCGTGCGCGTGGCCGCCGTGGCCGAGCCGCTGCTCGCGCGTATTCAGGCGCTGCTTGCCGCGTACGGCAATCTCGCCGGCGCAGTCGAAGACGTGCACCACGGCGTCACGGATCATCTGCATCTGCTTGCGAACAGCTCGGTCATCGCCGAATTCCTGCCGGCACTGCTCGCCAGCTTCACGGCGCAGCATCCCCGGGTGCGAGTGGAAGTGGAGGAGCTGTCCTCCTCGGAAATCGTGGAGGCCGTGCTTCAGCGCCGCGGCAGCATCGGCGCGCTGTGGGCGGACATCGGCACGCGCGGCCTCGTCGCGATCCCTTTCGGCGAGGACGAGCTCGTGCTGGTCGTGCCGCGCCGCCATGCGCTCGCGCGCCGGCGCTCAGTGCGGTTCGCCGATACGCTCAAGTTCGATTACGTGATGTTCGACACCGCGAGCCCGCTGTACCTGTGGCTCGCGCGCGAGGCCGCGCGGCACAACGCGCTGCTCAAAGGCAGGATTCAGGTCCGTGGTCTCGACGCCGTGTGCCGCATGGTCGAGGCGGGGCTGGGCATCGGCGTGGTGCCGCGGCGCGCCGCGGAGAGCTACGCGAAATCGATGGCGATCACATTCGTGCGACTGCGTGAACCCTGGGCGCGCCGGCAGTTCTGCATCGTCTATAGAAGCCCCGGGGAGCTCCCGCCGATCGAGCGCAGCTTTGTCGAGTTCGCGCAGCGGAAGGCGTCCGCCGCCGCCTGATCCGCCGCAGCCGGAGCCCGCCTAATGCGGGCGACGCAGCAGGGCGCGGAGCTCGTCCACGAAGATCCCGATCTGCGGCTCGCCGATGCAGTGATGCGTCATGACACGGAAGCGCCGCTCGCCGCGCGAGCCGATGCGGATGTTGCGCTCTTCCAGCGCCGCGACGAGCGTCTCGGTGGTCCAGCGCGGATCGGTGACTTCGAACAGCACGGTGTTCGTCTGCACCTGCTCCAGATCGACGTTCACGCCCGGAATCTCGCTCAATTGCCCGGCGAGCAGTCGCGCGTTGCGGTGATCGGCCCGGAATTGTTCCGGCATCTTCTTCAGCGCGATGATTCCCGCTGCGCTCAACCACGCGGGGCGGTGCATGGCGCCACCCAGCATCTGCCGGTAAACGCGTGCGCGCTCGACGAGCTCGCGCGAGGCGCAGAAGAGCGATCCGACCGGCGCGGCAAGGCCCTTGGCGAGACCGACCGCAACCCCGTCGGCGGGGCTGGCGAGATCGCGGACCGCAACGTTCAGCGCGATGGCCGAATTGAAAATGCGCGCGCCGTCTATGAATACCTTGGCGCCGGCGGCGTGCGCCGCATCGCATATCGCCTGCGTTTGCTGCGCGTTCCACACCGTGTTGCCGGCGCCGTTGTGCGGGTTCTCGAGGCAGACGAGGGAGGTGCGCGATATGAGCACCGACCACTGCCATTCCGGGTTGACCGTACGCGCCTGCGGGTCGTGGCGCAGGTAGGGCCGGATGTCTTCCGGCGTGAGCACGCCTCGAACGCCGCGCACCGGCCTGGGCACGAGCTGCGCGATCGCGGCGATTCCGCCGCGCTCCCGGTTGTAGATGTGCGCGTCCGTTTCGACGATGGCTTCCGTGCCGGGTCGGCCGAGGGTGAGGAGCCCGAGCAGGTTGGAGAGCGTGCCGCTCGGGCACAGGATCCCCGCCTCCATGCCCATCATCTCCGCGCCGAGCGCTTCCAGCTCTTCGGTCTGCGGGCATTCGCGCGCGAGGTCGGAGTACACGTAGCCCATCGAGCGCGCCACGTCGATCATTTCCTCGGTGGGCTGCGTGAACGCGTCGGTACGCAGCTCTATGAACGGCGCTGTCGTGGCCATGATGTTGTTTTCCCGCGGGGTCTGGTGAAGGCGGCAGTGTGGAGTGAAGCCGCCGGCGCAACAATCGCTATTTGGCGAAGCTAGCCTTCGCGATCCGCGAAGGCGACTAGCCCTTGAACACCACCGGTGCGAGCGTGTTCTGGTCGATCAGCACGTCGATCACCGCCGGCTTGCCGCTGTCGAACGCGCGCTGGATCGCGCCTTCGAGGTCGCCGGGGCTCTTCACCTGCTCGCCGTAGGCGCCGAAGACGCGCGCGAGCGCGCCGAAATCCGGGTTCCGATAATCGACCGCGAAGAAGCGGCCGCCGTAGTGCTCGTTCTGGAACGCGCGCTCGTTGCCGAGCCCCTGGTCGTTGAACACGACGTAGACGACCGGGATGTTCTCGCGCACCGCGGTCTCGAGCTCGCCGATGTTGCACATCGCGCCCATGTCACCGGACGCGCACAGCACCGGGCGCTCCGGGCAGGCGAGCTTCGCGCCGAGCGCGATCGGCAGCGACCCGCCGACCGACGCCCAGTCATCGATGCACATGAACGTGCCGGGCTCGTAGCTCTTGAAGTAGCTGCGCACGTGCTTGCCGCCGTTACCGGCGTCCACCACCAGCACGCCGTTCTTCGGCAGCACCTTGCGAATGCAGTGCGCGACGTATTGCGACTGTATCGGCTCGGCTTCGACGCGAAGCTCTGATTGAAGCTCGGCTTCGCCCTCCGCACGCGCTTTCGCCACGTCGACCCATGACTTCTTCAGCCCGGATTTCGTGACGCGTTCGCTGAGCCCGCGAATGAAGCTGATCGTCGAGCCCGTGACGCCCAGCGCCACGGGAAAGACGATGCCGATGTGACCCGGCGCGGCGGTGTGATGAACGATCTTCGCGTTTTCACTGAAGATGCCGTACTTGTACATCGTCGAGAACACGTCGAAGTGCGCGCCGATCGCGACGATCAGATCGGCCTTCGGCGCGGTCCGGTTCGCGCTGGAGAAGCCGTTGCGGCCGAGTGGCCCGAGCGCAAGCGCGTGTGACGTGGGGAACGCGTCCGGCGAATACTGCAGCGCCGCCACCGGAATGCCGGTGCGCTCGGCGAGCGCAGCGACCGCACTGGCGGCGCCGTCGTCGATCACGCCGCGTCCCACGACGAACAGGGGCCGCTCTGCCTGTGCAAGCAGTGCTGCCGCCTGGTCGAGCTGCTCGCCGGCACATGCGGGCAGGACCATGTTGCGGTATTGCGCGGGCTCGATCGGCTCGGGCTTCACGGGCTCGAGCAGGATCTCGCTCGAGGCGTCGATGTGCGTCGGCCCGCGCGGCTCGGTGAGCGCAACTCGAAAAGCCTTGCGCACGAACTCCTGCACCTTCGCGGGTGTGGGAATCGTCTGCGCCCATTTCGTGATCGGGCGCATGAAGGTGGTCTGATCGATGTCCTGAGTCGCGTCGCGGTCGCGCATGTGGCTTTCCTGCACGCCGCAGATGCTGATGAGCGGCACGTTGCCTTTGAATGCGGCGGCGATGCCGGTCGCGAGGTTCGTGAGGCCCGGACCTTCCGTTGCGGTGACCACCGCGGGCTCACGCCGCGCGCGGGCAAAGCCGTACGCCATGAACGCCGCGCCCTGCTCGTGGCGCGTCAGGATGAAGCGGATCTGCGGCGTGTCGCGCAGTGCGTCGAGGAACGCGAGGTTCTGCGTGCCGGGGATGCCGAACACGTGGTCGATGCCTTCGCGCAGCAGCCCATCCACGAGCGCGCGCGCAGCCGTTACGGTGTCAGCCCCGGAGTGATCTTTCGAATTCATGACTGTCCCTTGTGCGTCGTTCCGGCGAAGGCCGGGATCCAGTGTGTCTAATTCGTGATTCCCGCGGAGGCGGGAATCCAGAAAACTTTAAACCGTCGCCACCGGCGTCACCGGCGAACCCGCCGCGCCCGGCATACGCAGCGGCGGCGCCGTCAGCAGAAAACGGCTGCGGCCATTCTCGCGCAGCCACGCCGCGAGCTCGGTGAGATACCACAGCTCGCCGAGGTGAATGCCGAGCTTCACCAGGCAATGCTCGTGCAGCGGCAATTGCGGACCGCGGTGCCCGACCCGCGGGTCCACGCCGAGCGTGGAGGAGCGCTCCACGGCGAGGTTGTCGGCCGCGATCGCCGCGATGCCGCTGTCGGCGATCCATTCGAGGAGCCGCCGGTCGTAACCGTCGAGCACCGTGCACGCGGTGCGGATCGACGAATCGAGCTTGCCTTCGGCCTCGCGGATGAGCTGGCCCAGGCCCGTGTGGATGCAGACGATGTCGCCCTGTTCGATCGTCACGCGATCGTCGCGCATCACGCGCTCGATCATCTCGTAGGTCACGGCGACGCGCTCGTCGCCGAAGTGATGACGCAGATCGATCATCACCGCGCGGCCCTGCACACAGGTCTCGGCCATTTCAGCCGCGGAGACGTTGATCGCGCCGAGCGCCCCCTGCAATGCGCCGCCCTCGCGGTCGACGATGCGAAAGCCGTTGTACGACACCTTCTCGGGGACGCCGTCGCCGTCCGCGTCGAACACGGTGCCCTTGTGCGCAAAGGCATCCCAGTGCGTCGAGTACTGCGAGTACAGCATGATCGCTTCGTCCGAGCCGACGTCGGTGAAGCGCGGGTCTGTCTTCGACATCTCCAGATTGAAGTAGACGTCCTCGCCACGCTTCACCGGATGAAACACCGGCGGATAGCGATTCGGATTGAGCACGTTGCCGCCGGGCTTGTCGAGCGGGTGCGACAGGCAGAACACCTCCCCCGTTTTCACTTCCTGCAGCGCGCGTATGCGGCGATCGGCCGTGATGAGGTTCATGCGGCCGTGCTGATCGGCGTCGCCGAATTCGCCCCAGTTGGAGCCTTCGGGCCGATTCGTCCAGCGTTTGGTCAATGCGATTACCTCGTGTTTATTAGCCGTACGGTGCGTCAATGACGCACAGGCCGGTGTTGGTGCGCCACCGGCGCACCCTACGAAAATGCCCGGTACTTGTCGCTTGCGAGCAGACGCTCGATCTCGGCGCGCAAATCCGCGATGTCCCCCGCGTTCAGCGGCTCGAGCGCGCCCATTTCAGCGTTGAACCGCTCGCGCGTCGGCGGGATCTGGAGGAACGTGCCCCACTTCTGGATCGTCGCGTTTAGCGCGCGGCCGTAGAGATGGACGTGCAGCTCGTGGCGCCAGTTCCCGTTGTCGTTGTAATTGATGCGCCCGATCTCGATGCCTTTGCGCGTCAGCACCGTCTTCATCGCTTCGCCCGCCACCATCGTGAGCTTCATGAGCTCGACCGCGCGCTCGCGATCGAGCTGCGTGCGGTCCTCGACCGCCAGCTTCGGATTGATCACGATGTGGCCGCCATCCGCGCGCGTCACGTGCGGACGCTCGGGTGCGAGCAGCTCGAAGTGCCGTGCCTCGTAAATTAATGCCATGATTGATGCCTCCCCGGTCAGGCTACCAAAGGCTCACCATGAATGAAACCCGCTGCGCCCGGCCGCGTTTCGCGTACGTCGGCTGCTTCACGAGCGAGAAGCGCAAGGCGCGCGGCAGAGGCGTCGCCGTTTTCAGAATCGACCCGTCGAGCGGCGCGTGGACGCACGTGGACGCGTGCCAGCCGCTCCACAATCCGCACTATGTATGTCTCGACGGCACGCAGCGCTTTCTCTATTCGGCGCACGGCGACGCTTCCGAGGTCTGGTCGTACGCGATCGATGCGCAGAGCGGGCGGCTCACCCCGCTCAATTGCCAGCCGACCGGCGGCGACAACTCTTCCACGGTCGCGGTGCATGCATCGAACCGCTACCTCGTCGTCAGCACCGGTCCCGGCGTCGCCGTGTATCCGATCAACGCCGACGGCTCGCTCGCGCCGCGCGCCGACCTCGTCGTGCCCGCAGGCGAGCCGGGGCCGTGGCGCCGCGAGCAGCACGGGCCGCACCCGCATCAGGCGACCTTCGACCTGACCGGCCGCTACGTCGTGGTGCCGGACAAAGGGCTCGACAAGATCTTCGTTTTCCGCCTGGATGCCGAGCGCGGAAAGCTCGTAGCGTGCGATCCGCCGTTCACCAAAGCGCGCTACGGGGCCATACCGCGGCACATCACGTTCCATCCGCACGCTCCGTACGCGTACGTGATCAACGAGCAGGATTCGACAGTCAACGCATATCACTGGGATACCGCGCGCGGCGAGCTCACACCGTTCCAGCGCGTGCCCACGACGCCGACGAGTTACGTCGGCGACAACACGGGCGCCGAGATCGCCATCACGCCGTCGGGCAAATTCGTCTATGCGTCCAACCGGGGGCACGACACCATCGCGATCTTCGCGGTCGATCAAGCGAACGGCTCCGTCGAGCCGGTCGGCTGGGAATCGACGCAGGGCAGGAAGCCGCGGTTCTTCGGACCGGATCCGGACTGGCGCCATCTCTACGCGTGCAATGAAGACGGTCACACGATCGTCGAATTTGCGGTGGATCACGCGAGCGGCAGGCTCACGCCGACCGGGCAGATCATCGAAACGGGGAGTCCGACGTGCATCGCTTTCAAGACAAACTGACGATCGCTGCCTTCGCGGGGCTGACGGCTTTCGCCGCGCACGCCGCAGAGCCGGCATTTCCGACGAAGCCCGTGCGCGTGCTCGTGGGCTTCAGCCCCGGCGGCGGCACCGACGTCGCCGTTCGCATCATCGGCAAGAAGCTCTCCGAGCTGTGGGGGCAGCAGGTCGTAGTCGATAACCGCCCGGGCGCCGGGGGGCTGATCGCATTCGACATCGTCGCGAAGGCGAATCCGGATGGCTACACGCTGCTCGCGTCGAGCCCGAGCTTCGCGATTCAGCCGGGGCTCACGCCGAAGCTGCCCTACGATCCGATCCGCGATTTCGCGCCGATCACGATGGCCTCGGCATCGCCTTACGTGCTCGTCAGCAATCCCGCCGTCGAAGCGAAGACCGTGAAGGAGCTGATCGCACTGGCGAAAGCCAGTCCCGGCAAGCTCAACTATGCGTCCGGCGGCATCGGCAGCGCGCAGCATCTCGTGACGGAGCTCTTCCGATTGATGGCCGGCGTGAACCTCGTGCACGTGCCGTACAAAGGCGCGGTCAGCGTGCCGGACGTGATCGCCGGCCGTGTCCAGCTTCTGATGAGCGGCGTGCCGCAGTCGCTCGCGCACATCCAGGCCGGGCGGCTGCGCGCGCTCGGCGTCACCACACCGCAGCGCGCGCCGGTGCTGCCGAACGTGCCGACGATCGCCGAAGCGGGCGTGCCGGGCTACCAGGTGACGGTGTGGTACGGCATCTTCGCCACCGGCCGCACACCGCAGCCGGTGCTCGAGAAGCTCAATGCCGGGTTCGTGCAGGCGATCCGGTCTACGGACGTGCAGCAGCAGTTGAACGCCATGGGCCTCGCGGCCGTCGGCAATCCCGCCGCGGAGTTCACCGCGACCGTCCACAAGGAGATCAAGCAGTGGGCCGACGTGATCAAACGGGCGGGCGTAAAAGCCGAGTGACGACACGCATCGCCGGTGCTGTGTCATTGCGAGGCGGAGCCAATGCTCCGCCGCGGCAATCCCGTTGCGAACGTGGTTTGCGTGCGCCACGAGATCGCCACGCCGCGCCTGCTCGCGGCTCGCGATGACATAGCCCTACGACGCCGGAATCCCCAAAGACCATCATGGAAATTCGAAAATTATCAAACGCGCTCGGCGCCGAAGTGACGGGCATCGATCTGCGCGAGCTCGATGACCGCGCGTTCGAGCGCATCCTGAGCGCCTGGCACGAGCATCTCCTGCTCGTCTTCCGCGATCAGCATCTGGATTACGCCGACTACATCCGCTTCGGCTCGCGCTTCGGCCAGCTCGAGACTTATCTCCATGGCAATCGCGAGTACACGCACCCGGATCATCCGGAGATCTACTTCCTCACGAATCACGAGGTGAGCGGTAAGGCGTCGGAGACGCGCGACGTCGGTCGCGAATGGCACACCGATCAGTCGTACACCGCGCGCCCGCTGAAAGCGACGATGCTCTACTGCCGCGAGATCCCGGAGCATGGCGGCGACACGATGTTCTCGAACATGTACCTCGCGTTCGAGCGGCTGTCTCCGAAGCTTCAGTCCGTGCTCGAAGGCCTCGAAGCCGTGCACGACTTCACGAAACGTCTCGGCAATCTCGCGACGTACCTCGATCCCGAGAAGATCGTCGCGCGGCGTAAGAAAAGCCCGCCGGTCGCGCATCCGGTGGTACGCGTGCATCCCGAGACCGGGCGCAAGTCGCTCTACGTGAGCGAGGCGGTGACGACGCATTTCGTCGGCATGACGCGCGACGAGAGCGCCGGCCTGCTCCAGCACCTGTTCCAGCACTCGACACATCCCGAGCTCACGCACCGTCATCGCTGGCGGGTGAACGACGTCGCGATCTGGGACAACCGCTGCACGCTGCACTACGCGCTCAAGGATTTCGACCACGCGAGTCCGCGCCACATGGTCCGCATGGCGGTCCTCGGAACGCCGCTCGGGCGCGTGCTCACCGACGCCGCCGCCGCGTGATATCGTCTCTCGCGCCTCCCGAGCCGCGCACCTTTCTAAAGGAGATCGTGTGATGACGTTCGACCTCGTGATCCGCAATGGCACCGTCGTCGATGGCACCGGCAGCGCCCGTTACCGCGCCGACGTCGGCGTGGAGAACGGCCGCGTCAGCGCAATCGGCAAGCTCGAGGGTGATGCGCGGAATACGATCGACGCGGCCGGCAAGATCGTCGCCCCCGGTTTCGTCGATCCGCACACGCACTATGACGCGCAGATCACGTGGGACCGCGTGCTGTCCAGCTCCGCCGAGCATGGCGTCACCACCGTCGTCATGGGCAACTGCGGCGTCGGCATCGCGCCGTGCCGCGCACCCCAGCGCGGCCTCGTCACCGACGACCTCGTCACGGTCGAGGGCATCGACAAGGAAGTGCTGGTCGAGGGTATCTCCTGGGAGTGGGAATCGTTTCCCGAGTACCTCGACGCGGCGGAACGCCGCGGCTCCGGCATCAACCTTGCGTTCCTCGCGCCGCTTTCGCCATTCAGGACCTATGTGATCGGCAGCGATGCCAACGAGCGTGCGGCCAGCGAAAAAGAGACGCAGGCGATCGCGGCGCTGCTCCGCGAAGCCCTGCAGGCGGGGGCGTGGGGCTTCACGACGACGGCGAGCCGGCAGCACATCGGACACAGTGGCAAGCCGCTCGCGGCGCGTCTTGCGAGCCGCGAGGAGCTTGCCGCGTACGGCGCGGTGTTGAAGCGCCTCGAGCGCGGCGTCATCGAGCTCGCGCTCACGAAACGCTACGCCGAGCTCGCGGACGATGAAGAGGAGACGATCCGTTTCCTGCTCGACGCGAGTAACCGTCCGGTAACGTGGCTCTCGCTCAGCAATCTCGTGGAAAAGCCGGGCGCCACGAAGGAGATCCTCGACCGCGTCGCACCGCTCATCGACCGCGGCGGCATTCCGCAGATCATGACGCGCCCGTTCGTGTTCGACATGAACCTGCGGCGGCCTTTCATGTTCACGGAGATGAATTCGGCGAAAGCGCTGTTCGACGCGCCGTACGAGAAGCAGATGGCGATCTACGCGGACGCCGATTTCCGCAAGGCGTTCAAGGACGAGCTCAACCTCGGACGCAAGTGGGGCGGTGTCGTGAAGAACGCGATGGTCGTCGGCGTCGCGAGCCCGGAGTTGAAAAGGCACGAAGGCCGCACGGTGGGCGAGATCGCGGAAGAGCGGGGGCAGGACCCCAACGATGCGTTCTTCGATCTCGCGGTCGAAGACAATCTCCAGGTGAAGTTCGTCGTACCGCGGGCGAACACGAATCCGGCGGAGCTCGCGGACATGCTCAACGATTCGCGCACGATGATCGGGCTCTCCGACGGCGGTGCGCATCTCGACATGCTGTGCGAGACCGGCTACACGACCTGGCTGCTCGGCCACTGGGTGCGCGAAGAGCGCGCGCTCACGCTCGAGCGCGCGATCCAGCGCATCACCTCCGAGCCTGCCGACTTCTTCGGCTTCAAGGACCGCGGGCGCCTCAAAAAGGGCGGCGCGGCGGATATCGTCGTGTTCGACGAAAACACCGTCGGCTCACCGAAGCGGCCGTCCCCGGTGCAGGACCTGCCGGCGGGCGGCTCGCGGCTCTACGTCACGGCGCACGGCATTTCGCAGACGATCGTGAACGGTCAAGTGCTGTACGACCAGGGCCGCCACACCGGCGCGCTGCCGGGACGGGTGCTGCGCTCCGCATGACACTGATCGAATCCATCGCGGTCATGCAGGAGGAGATGACGCGCTGGCGCCGCGACATTCACGCGCATCCCGAGCTCGGCTTCGAGGAGACACGCACCTCCGACATCGTCGCCGACAAGCTGCGCGCGTTCGGCCTGGAAGTGCATCGCGGCATCGGCAGGACGGGCGTCGTGGGCGTGCTGCGGGCGGGCACCAGCACGCGATCCATTGGATTGCGCGCCGACATGGACGCGCTGCCGATCGTGGAAGCGAACACGTTCGAGCATCGCTCCGTCCACGAAGGGCGGATGCACGCGTGCGGGCACGACGGGCACACGACGATGCTGCTGGGGGCCGCGAAGTACCTCGCCGAGCGGCGCAACTTCGACGGCATCGTGAACTTCATCTTCCAGCCCGCGGAGGAAGGCATCGGCGGCGCGCGCGCGATGATCGCAGACGGCCTCTTCGAGCGCTTTCCCTGCGAGGCGATCTTCGGCATGCACAATCGTCCCGGGCTTCCCGTCGGCAAGTTCGCGGTGCGGGCGGGACCCATGATGGCGGGCGGCGCGTTCTTCGACATTCGGGTGAACGGCAAAGGCGCGCACGGCGCGCGTCCGGAGGCGGGCATCGATCCGGTGCTGGTGGCCTCGCATATCGCGGTCGCGCTGCAAAGCATCGTCTCGCGCAACGTGCGGCCGGTCGATCCGGCGGTGGTGTCGGTGACGAAGATCGAAGGCGGCGACGCTTATAACGTAATCCCGCAGACGGCGAAGCTCTCCGGGACCGCGCGCGCGTTCACGCGCGAGGTCCTCGATCTCGTCGAAACCAACATGCGGCGCGTCGCAAAGGGGACGGCCGAAGCCTTCGGCGCTGCCGCCGACGTCGATTTTCGCGTGACGTTCGCCCCGACGGTGAACGACGCGGCTCACGCCGATTTCGCGGCCAGCGTCTGCGCCGAGGTGGTCGGCGCGGAGAACGTGAGCCGCAATCCGAACCTGATCGTCGCGTCCGAGGATTTCTCGTTCATGCTCGAGCAGGTGCCGGGCTGCTACTTCAACATCGGCAACGGCGCCGGCGAGGGCGCGTGCGAAGTGCACAACCCGAGCTACGATTTCAACGACGATGCGCTCGCGCTCGGCGCGACCGTGTTCGCGCGCATCGTGGAGAAGCGGCTGGCGAGAAGCGGCTGAAGCCGCCACGGCGCCGGTCTGCGCGGGTCGATTTGTTTTTTCCCGGGAGGGGAAATGAAGACGAAGCTCGCACTGACGGTGTTCCTGTCGTTTGCACTCGGTCACGGCGCTGAGGCCGCGCAGAAAGCGGCGCCAGATCGCGATGCGGCAAGCTATCCCAGCCGCCCGATCCGCGTGATCGTTCCGCAGGCGCCCGGCGGCAGCAACGACATCATGGCGCGCTTCATCGGCGGCCACCTCGGGGAACGGCTCGGCCGGCAGATCGTCGTCGACAACCGTCCGGGCGCCGAAGGCATGATCGGCACCGACACCGTCGCGAAGGCGAATCCCGACGGTTACACGCTGCTGATGGCCTCCACGGCGTTCGTCATGAATCCCGCGGTGATCCGGAAGCTGCCGTACGATCCCATCAGGGACTTCGATTTCGTCGCGACCTTCGGCAAGGCGCCGGTCGTCATCACCGTCGGCCCGGCTGCGCAGGTGGCCACGTTGCAGGATCTCCTCACGCTCGCGAGGTCGAAGCCGAACTTCATCACGATGGCATCGGCCGGCGGCTTCATGCATTTTGTCTCCGCGATGTTCCGCAGCCATGCGGGCATCAAGGCGGAGATCGCGCTCTACAAAGGCGGCGCGCCGGCGCTGATCGACGTGATGTCGGGACAGGCGCACGTCGCCGTCGCGACGATCCCGACCTCCGGCCCGCATATCCGCTCGGGCAAGGTCAAGGCGCTCGCCGTCGGCGCGGCGAAGCGCGCGTCGGGGATGCCCGAAGTGCCGACCGCGGCCGAGGCGGGACTGCCCGGTTACGAAGCCGAGATCTGGTGGGCGTGGGCGGCCACGGGCGGTACGCCGCAGCCAGTCATTCAGAAGCTCAATGCCGAAATCAACGCGATCCTGCGCACGCCCGAGACCGCGAAGCGCTTCGCCGTCGAGAGCGCCGAGGTCGATCCGAAGACGCCGGCCGAAATCCGTAAGATGATTCCGGCCGACCTCGCGAAATGGGAGAAGGTCGCGCGCGACGCTGGGATGTCGAAGCAATGAAAGCGACTTGCGCGGCCGGGGCGATGCTGCTCGCGGCGTGCTCCGGTGCGTGGGGCGCGAGCGCGAAACCGGAAGGCTATCCGGCCCGGCCGATCCGGCTGATCGTCGGTTTTACGCCCGGCGGCAGCGACGACCTCGTTGGCCGGCTCGCGGCGGGCCGCTTCTCGGAGCGGCTCGGCCAGAGCGTGATCGTGGACAACCGTCCGGGCGCCGGCGGAAACGTGGGCGCGGAGATCACCGCGCGCTCGACGCCGGACGGCTATACGCTGTCCTCCGTCGGCAGCATCACGCTCGCGTCCAGCCCCAGCCTCTATCCGAAGCTCGGCTACGACCCGCTGAAGGATTTCACGTTCATCTCGCGCGTGGCAATCGGGGCCAACGTGCTGTTCGCGCAGCTCTCGCTGCCCGCGAAATCGGTGAAGGAGCTGATCGCGCTCGCGCGCGCCAAACCGAAATCGATCGGCTACGGCACGCCGGGCGTCGCGAGCCTCGGCCACCTGGCGGTGGAGCTCCTTCAGAGCACGACGAAAACGCAGCTCGTGCACGTGCCATACAAGGGCCCCGCTGCGGCAGTGACCGCCGTGCTCGGCGGCGAAGTGCCGGTCGGCATCGGCGCGAGCACCGCGGTGATCCCGATGATCCAGGCGAAGCGCGTGCAGCCGCTCGCGGTCACCAGCGCGAAGCGGCTCGGTCCGCTGCCGAACGTGCCGACCGTCGCCGAAGGCGGCTTCAGCGGGTTCGAGGTGACGAACAACCACGGCATTCTCGGCCCCGCCGGCGTGGCTGCGCCGATCGTGAAGCTGCTCAATGCCGAGATTCAGGGCCTGCTGCAGACGGAAGAGGCGCGCGCGAAGCTCGCGAGCTACGGCCTGGAAGTTGCCGGCAGCACGCCGGAAGAGTTCCGGCGCATCGTCCAGTCCGAGTTTTCGCGCTGGACGCGCGTCATCCGCGAAGCGGGCATTGTCGTCAAATAGGTAACGACGTTCTAACGTCATTCCGCGGCAGCCGGATTGTCTTCGCGAGCCGCGAACAGCCGCGGCGTGGCGATCTCGTGGCGCACGCGAAAAAACACGTTCGCAACGGGATGCCGCGGCGGATCACAGGCTCCGCCTGGCAATGACACAGAAGCGGCAGGCGGGAATCCATGTCGATTCGTGCCTGTCCCATTCGACTAAGCATGGATCCCTCAACAACAGGAGCAAGGACATGCCGAATTACGTGGATGGCTTCGTGGTGCCGGTGCCCAAGAAGAACCGCGATGCGTACCGGCGCATGGCGCGCAAGGCATCGAAGGTGTGGCGCGAGCACGGCGCGCTCGAGTTCGTCGAAACCTGGGCCGACGACGTGAAGCCGGGGAAAGTCACGTCGTTTCCCCAGAGCGTCAAGCTGAAGAAGGACGAGGCAGTGGTGTTCTCCTACATCGTCTACAAGTCGCGCGCGGACCGCGATCGCGTGCTGAAGAAGGTGATGGCCGATCCGCGGCTGAAGGACATGATGGATCCGAAGGACATGCCGTTCGACGCGAAACGCATGATCTACGGCGGGTTCAAGGTGATCGTGCAGGCCTAGCGTCCTGACGCCGAAGCTCGCGGAACGTCACCCCCGCGAAGGCGGCGGTCCAGGGCGCGAGCGCTTGTTCTGGATTCCCGCCTTCGCGGGAATGAGGACGTCCACTACAAACTTAGACTGTCCATTTCAGGTCTGAAGCCAGAAGGTGACCGGACCGTCATTCGTGAGGGTCACCTTCATATCGGCGCCGAAGACGCCGGCGGCGACCGGACTGTGCGTTGCGCGCGCCTGGCGCAGCACATAGTCGAACAGCCGCCGGCCTTCTTCGGGGCTGGCGGCCGATGAGAAGCCCGGGCGCGTCCCCTTGTTCGTGTCGGCGGCGAGCGTGAACTGCGGAACGAGCAGGAGCCCGCCTGCGATGTCGCGCACCGACAGGTTCATCTTGCCTCCGGCGTCGGGGAAGACGCGATAGCCGAGCAGCCGCTCGAGCAGGCGGTCGGCTTCACCTTCCGTATCGTCGCGTTCGACGCCGATCAGCACCAGCAATCCGCGTTCGATGGCGCCGACGCAGGCGCCCTCGACGTTCACCTGCGCGCGGCTCACCCGCTGGAGCAGCCCGATCACCTATTTCTTGCCGGCGCCCGAAACCTGCACGACTTTCGCCCACTTGGCTTTTTCGTCGCGCATGTGCGCGGCGAACTGCTCGGGCGTGCTGCCGCTCACGACAATGGCGCCGTCGCGCACGAGCCGCGTGCGCAAATCCGGCACCTGCATCGCGGCGGCGAGCGCCTTGTCGAGCTGATCGAGGATGCGCTTCGGGGTGGCGGCCGGCGCGAGCACGCCGTACCACTGGAACGCGGAGTATCCCGGCAGCGTTTCTGCGATCGGCGTGAACTCCGGGAAATCCGGCGCGCGTTCCGGCAGCGTGATTCCGAGTACGCGCAGCCGTCCGGCCCGCGCCTGCGGCAGAGAGGCCGATATCGGTAGTATCGTGACCGGCGATTCGCCCGTGATGGCGCCCACCACCGCCGGACCGGTGCCGCCCGAATAAGGTACGTGCAGCAGATTCACCTTGGCCATCATCTTGAAGAGCTCGGTATTGAGGTGCGACGACGAGCCGACACCGCCAGATGAGTAGTTGAGCTCGCCCGGACGCGACCGCGCGAGCGCGATCAGCTCCTTCACGCTTTTCACCGGCAACGACGGATGCACCGCCAGCAGGCTCGGCTCGCGCGTGAGCAGCGTGACCGGCGCGAAATCCTTCAGCGGATCGACCGGCTGGTTGGGATAGAGCTCCAGGCTCATCACGATGTTCGCGGCGGTGAAGAAGAGCGTGTGCCCGTCCGGCGGCGACTTCGTCACGAGCTCCGCGGCGATGTAACCGCCGCCGCCGACGCGGTTGTCGATGATGATGCGCTGGTTCAGCCTCTGCTCGACCTGCGGCATGATCACGCGCGCCATGATATCGGTGCCGCCGCCGGGCGCGAACGGGACGACCATGCGGATGGGCTTGGTCGGGTAGGCTTGCCCCGCGGCGTCGCCAGCTGCGAAGGTCAGCAACGCAAGCGATACAACGAAAACCCGCGATCCCGTTTTCATGTCGATCCTCCTCCAAGCATCATTCGAAACACGAAGCCTGCCCCGGCATGTTTTAGGCCGGGGGCGGGAATCCAGAACGCTCAAGCACCGACTCCGCGATCTGCAGCCGCGTCGCGATCCACACCTCAGCCATCTTCGTCGCCGTCTCGACGATCTTCTCGTAGAGATAGGCGCCATGCGGCCGCCCGAAAATGTGCGCGTGCGCCGTGACGTCGACGATGACCGGCCCTTCGCGACGCTCGTCGATGCGCTTCAGGTGCTCTTCGAACGTGTCGAGCATCGCGCGCGGGGGCGCGCCGTACTTCATCGACGGCATGTCGTTCACGTCGGTTGACAGCGGAATCGCGACGATCCTGCGGCCGCCGAACGCCTGCACGTACGGCAGGTCGTCGTCGAAGACGTCGCCGTACCACGTGTAGCCGGCCTCGGCGAGCAGGCGCGGCGTATTCGGGCTGGGCGTGCCACGCGGGCTGAGCCAGCCCCTGACCGGTTTGCCCGAGACGTTCTGGAGGAGATCCGTGCAGCGCCGAATGTTCGCGCGCTCCTGATCTTCCGAGAGCAGCGCGGGAATCACGTCCATCGCGTACGAGTGCGACAGGATTTCGTGGCCTGCGTCGCCGACCGCCTTCACCGCCGCCGGTGTGCGCTCCGCCAGGATCGCGCTCACCATCACGTTCGATTTCGCGCCGTGACGCGCGAACGCATCCAGCAGGCGGTAGATGCCGCGCTTCGCGCCGTACGCCGCCCACGAGATCGCCATGTTGTCGAGCACGCCGGCCGGCAGCGGATTGCCCATCGGGCTGATCCCCGGCGCCTTGCCGTCCGACCACGCTTCGAGGCAGACGTTGAAGACGACGGCGATGCGTTTGTCGCCGGGCCAGAGCCAGTTCATTGCTTCCCCTCACCCTAACCCTCTCCCCGCTGCCGCGGGGCGAGGGGACTTATCTATTCCAGCCGCAGTCCGATCGCTTTCACGACCTTGGCGTACTTCTCCGTCTCGCTGCGCAGATACCCCGCCGCCTGCTCGGGCGTGCTTGGCGCCGGCTCGACACCCATGCCGGCGTAGCGCTCGCGGATGTCGGGGGCGTTCAGCGCTTTCACGACGCCGTCGTTCAGCCGCGCGATGACCTCTCTCGGCGTGGCGCTCGGCACGACCAGCATGCCCCACAGGATGTGCTCGTAGCCGGCGACCCCGGCCTCCGCGATCGTCGGCACGTCGGGCAGCACCCGCGCGCGCTTCGCCCCGGTCACGCCGAGCGCCCGCACGCGTCCGTTCTTCACGAACGGGATCGACACCGGCAGGCCGGCGAAATACATCGCCACCTCACCGGTCGCCACGTCACCGATCGCCTGCGGCCCGCCCTTGTACGTGATGTGCACCATCTTGAGCCCGGTCATGTACATGAAGAGCTCGGCCGCGAGATGGTCGGAGTTGCCGTGGCCGGTGGAGGAGAAGTTGAGCTGACCCGGCCGCGGCTTCATGAAGGCGATCAGCTCCTTCACGTGCTTCGCGGGCAGCGACGGATGCACGACGAGGATGTGCGGCGTGGCGCTCACTTGTGCCACCGGCGCGAAATCGCGCAGGGCGTTGAAATTGAGCTTCACGTACGCGGTCGCTCCCGTCGCGAGGCCGGCGTTCGCGAGAAGCACGGTGTAGCCGTCAGGCGGAGATTTCGAAACGATTTCCGCCGCGATGTTCGCGCCGGCGCCGGGACGATTGTCCACGACCACCAGCTGACCGATGCCTTCGCCGAGCTTCGTCGCGAGCACGCGTCCGATGAGATCGGTGGTGCTGCCCGCGGAGAATCCGACCACGATGCGAACGGGCTTCGCGGGGTAACCCTGGCTCCACGCCGGTGACGCGGCCATCAACGTCATTCCCGCGCAGGCGGGAACCCAGAACAATGCTTTCAATGCGTTGCTGGATCCCGGCCTCCGCCGGGACGACGGGTAGCGCTTCATTATTCGTCCCCCCTTTGCGGCTATTATCCATCAATGCTCTCGGTCCTCTCGCTCCTCGAAACGCGCGTGCTCGGCGTGCTCATGGAGAAGGAGCGCACCGTGCCCGACAGCTATCCGATGACGCTCAACGCGCTCGTCGCCGGCTGCAATCAGAAGACGAGCCGCGATCCGATCATCAGCGCGACCGAAAGCGAGGTGCAGGCCGCGATCGACAGCCTGAAGTCGATGTCCCTCGTGATCGAATCGAGCGGCGGCCGCGTCGCGCGCTACAGCCACAACTTCGAGCGCGTGGTGCAGGTGCCACGCCAGGCCGCGGCGATCCTCGCCGTGCTCATGCTGCGCGGCCCGCAGACAGCGGGCGAGCTGCGGATCAACTGTGAGCGGCTGTACGCGTTCGCCGACATCTCATCGGTCGAGGCGTTCCTGCGCGAGCTGGCGGAGCGTCCCGCGGGCGCACTGGTGAAGGAGCTTCCGCGTCAGGCCGGTGCACGCGAGAATCGGTGGGTGCACCTCCTGTCGGGAGAGCCGGCCGTCCAGCAGGCGGCAGCCGCGCCCGCGGCGAGCGGCGTGGATCTCGGCACGAACGAGCTCGCAGCGATGAAAGCGAACATCGCGCGGCTCGAGAGCGAAATGGACGAGCTGAAGGCGCTGCTCGCGAAAGTATGCGCGGAGCTGGGGATAACTAAATAGATGTTCTGGACCCCGGCCTCCGCCGGGGCGACGAACAGCACGAGGAGAACGAATGACGTATGTAACGCCGTCATCCCGGCGCGGGCCGGAACCCAGACCGAAGTATTTTCTGCCGCGCGCGGTGGCGTGTGTTGCCGCGGTCGCAGTCACTGCCGCCGCTATGCCCAGCTTCGCGCAGGCGCTGCCGAAGCAGGTGAGACTGATGGTCGGCTTCGCCGCCGGCGGCGCGAGCGACATCACCGCGCGCATGGTCGCGCCGAAGATTGCCGAAGCGCTGGGCGTGCCGGTCATCGTCGAGAACCGCGGCGGCTCCGGCGGCATGATCGCGACGGACATGGTCGCGAAGTCGCCGCCCGACGGCTCGACGCTGCTGCTCATGCCCGCGGCCGATACGGTGCAGCCCGCCGTGCGGCGCAAGCTCCCTTACGATCTCGAGCGTGACTTCGCGCCGGTGTCGCGCATCGTCACCGGCCCGTGGTTCCTGATCGTTCACCCGACAGTGCCCGCGCGCAACGTCAAGGAGCTGGTCGCGCTGGCGAAATCGCATCCCGGCAAGCTCAATTACGCGACCTCCGGCGTCGGCAGCTCCGCGCACATGTCGACGCTGGTATTCAGCGGGCTCGCGAACGTCTCGCTCGTGCACGTGCCGTATAAAGGGACGTCGGATGGCGTCACCGCGACGGCGGCAGGCGAGACGGACATGATCTTCGCGAGCATCCCGGCGTCGCTGCCGCTGCTTTCCGCGAAGAAGGTGCGCGCGCTGGGTGTGAGCACCCGCGAGCGCACCGTGCTCGCGCCCGACATGCCGACGCTGCATGAATCCGGTGTTCCCGGTTACGACCGCTCGGGCTGGTACGGCATCCTCGCGCCGGCGGCCGTGCCGCGCGATTTCGTGACGCGGCTGAACGCGATCATCGTCAAGGTCGCGAACACGCGCGAGATGAAGGAAGCGTTCAACCGGCAGGGACTCGAGACCGCTACGACGACGCCCGAGGAATTCGCGCGCTTCATCCGTTCGGAGGTCGCGCAGAACGTGAAGGCCGTACAGAAAGCCGGCGTCAAGATCGACTAGACCATCGCGTTCTCGAACTGGCGCCAGTTGGCGGCATCGACGATCTCGACCGGCAGCAGGATCTCGTGCGGCAGAGACTCGCCGCGCAGCAGCTTCACCGCGGCTTCGGCCGCGACGGCGGCGATTTTCGCTGCGTTGAAGTCGGCGGTCGCGAGGAGCTTGCCCGAGCGGATCGCCCCGATCGCTTCCGGCGTCGCATTGACGCTCACGATGAGCGCGCGCCGCGCCGCGTGCTCCAGCGCCGTGATCGCGCCCGCCGCCATGTCGTGATTGGCGGCCAGCACGCCGTCGATCTGCGGACACTCGCGCAGCAGCGCTTCCATCGCTTCGCGTCCCTGCTTCTCGAGAAACGCGCCGTTGCGTCGGCCCACGATCCGGATCCCCGCATGCCGCCGCGCATTGTCCAGAAACGCCCGCACGCGGGCGGCCCCGGTCGCGGCGCCGGGCGTGCCTTCGAGCACGGCCACGTTGCCGCGCCCGCCCAGCTCACCGAACAGGCGCTCGCTCACGCGCGTGCCGATGTCGTAATCGTCGGCGCCGACGAAGCACGCGTAATCGTCCGGATTGCGCATGCGGTTGATGAAGTTCACGATGGGCACGCCTTGCGCTTTCACCCTGCGTATCGCGCCGTCGATCGCGGTCTCGTGGACGGGGTTGAAGACGAACGCATCGGGCCGCTGCCCGAGCGCTTCGTCGATGAGTGCGATCTGCTGCTCGATGTCGTCCGGCTTTTCGGGTACGTAGTGGATGACGCGTACCCCAAGCCGGACGGCGGCCCGGTCGGCCGCGAGGCGCGCGAGCTTGTAGGCCGGATTCAGAAGATTCTTCGTGAAGACCGCGAGCGTCGGGGCGGAAGACATTCACGTATCCTCGCATGGAAGGTGAAGAGAAGATGCAGCGTATCGGAATACTGACGAGCGGTGGCGACGCGCCGGGGATGAACGCGGCGGTGCGGGCCGCGACGCGCGCGGCGCTCGCGCGCGGCTGGGAGGTTTACGGCGTGCGCAACGGCTTCGCGGGGCTGTTACAGAACACGATGGACCCGCTGCACGCACGCGACGTCGGCGGCATCATCCAGCGCGGCGGCACCGTGCTCGGCAGCGCGCGCTCGCCGGAGTTCCAGCAGGAATCCGGGCGCGCCAAAGCACTGGCGAACGTGCGGCGGCGGGGTATCGACGCGCTGATCGTGATCGGCGGCAACGGCACGCAGAGCGGCTCCTTCAGCCTGCACGAAGCCGGGTTTCCGGTGGTGGGCGTGGCTTCGACGATCGACAACGATCTCTACGGCACCGACATCACGATCGGAGTCGATACCGCCGTCAACATCACGCTGGAGGCGATCGATCGCCTGCGCACCACCGCGTCGTCCCATCAGCGCGCTTTTCTGGTGGAGACGATGGGCCGCAACTGCGGGTACATCGCGCTCATGACCGGCATCGCGGGCGGCGCCGAAGTGATCGTGACGCCCGAATGCGAGATGGAGCCGGACGAAGTAATCGAGCGCCTCGCCGCGGCGTACACACGGGGTAAGACGCACGCGCTCGTCGTCGTCGCGGAAGGCGCCAAGCACGGTGCCCGCATGCTGATGGATTACTTCAGGGACCACCGCGCAACGATCGGCTTCGGCCTTCGCCTCACCACGCTGGGTCACGTCGTGCGCGGCGGCGTGCCGACGGCGGCCGACCGCGTGCTCGCGACGCGGCTCGGCGCGGCGGCCGTCGATCAGCTCGCGACCGGCACGACCGGCGTGCTGATGGGCATGCAATGCAACGCGGTGTCGGCGACGCCGCTCGCCGAGATCGCGGGCCGCACGAAGCCGATGGATTGCGCGATGCTGGAGCTCGCGCGGGTGCTCGCACAGTAGCCGCAACGTCGTCCCCGCGTAGGCGGGGACCCAGAACCGTTCTGGATTCCCGCCTTCGCGGGAATGACGAATGAGGCCGCCTTCGCGGGGACGACGGCTTCTCTGGCGTCAGGCCGCTGAGGCCGTCGTCACCTCGCGCGTGAGCGGCTGAGCCGGCGTCTCGATGCCGTACAGCCGCGCGCAGTTATCCCACAGGATGTCGCGCCGCTGTTCGTCGGTGAGCGGCAGCCCGAGGAACTGCGACACGGCCTCCGGAAACGCGCCGTCGCTGTGCGGGTAGTCGCTGGAGACGACGAAGTACTCCGACCCCATTTTGTTGATGACGTCCACCGCCGGCTCTTCGTCGACGTCGAGCGCGATGTAGCACTGGCGCCTGAAGTACTCGCTCGGCAGCATCGAAAGCTGGTTCTCGCAGCCCGGGCCGTATTTCTCCCAGTGGTCGTCGAGGCGCCACAGCCACCAGTACACCCAGCCCGCCGTGCCTTCGAGGAACGCGCAGCGCAGCTTCGGGTGCCGTTCGAGGATGCCGCCGGTCGTCATGCTGGCGATCGCGCCCATCAGCTCCACCGGATTGCGTATTGCGTGCGCGATCGGGAAGAAGTTCGCATGGCCGACGTAGCGCTGCCCCATGTCGTCCTTGAGTGATGAGTTGCCCGTCGGATGGAAACCGATCGGCACGTCGAGACGCTCGAGCTCGCGCCACAGCGGCTCGCAGGCTTCATCGTGCAGGTGCTGGCCGTGGACCGGGTTCGGCGTGCCGATCACCGCGACCGCCCCGAGCTTTTCCACGCAGCGCCGCGCTTCCTCGACCGCGAGTCCCACGTCGTGCATCGCGATCTGCGCCGCGAACTTGAGCCGCTGCGGATCTTCCTTGCAGTAGTCGTGCGCCCAGTTGTTGTATGCGCGCGCGAGCGCGGCGGCATAGTCGGGCTTCAGATCGTCGTGACACAGGATCTGCCGGCCGCGCGTGCCGTACATGACCGCGACGTCGATGCCTTCGATGTCCATCGCGGTGAGCGTGGATCCCGCGTCGAACCCGCGCGCTTTCGCGACGCTGAAGTGCGGATGCCGCGCGCGGCTGCGGCGGCGCAGCTCGCGGCTCGACGCCTGCGCGCCATCGGACTTCGCGAACGACGGAATCGTCAGGCCCTGCACCTCCATCGTCCGGATCGAATCGGCGCTGCCTTTGTCCTCGGGCGTCGGCGTCAGCTCCTTCTTGTGCCCGCCGAAAAACCTTGGCGCATCCTTGCGGTACGGCTCGTCGAGATAGCGCGCCCACAAGTCGTCGGGCTCGTTGAAATGCATGTCGCTGTCGATGATCAGATAGCCTTCGCGTGCCATACGCCCTCCTATGTGAGAACCGCGGTCTTCTTGCGTTCGATCAGACCGAAATCGATTTTCGCGCCGAGTCCCGGCCCGTCGGGCAGCCGCACCATGCCGCTTTTGTCGACCGTGAGATCCTCGGCAAGCCCGTATTTCTGCGTCTTGTCCGGCAGCAGCACCTCGAAAAATTCCGTATTCGGGATCGCCATGATCACGTGCACGTTGGCGACGTTGTTGAGCGAGTTGCCGCCGTGGTGCACTTCGAGATTCATGTGGAAGGCTTCGGCAAGGTGCGCCGTTTTTACCAGCGCCGTGATGCCGCCCTTCACCGCGACGTCGCCGCGGAGGAAATCGGTCGCCTGCATCGTGATCCACGGCGCGAACGCCTGGAAGCCGCCGGGCGCGTACTCGGTGGCGAGGATCGGTATGTCGAGCTTCTGCCGGAGCTTCACGTAATTCGTGATGTCATCGGCGTCGAGCGGGTCTTCGTACCAGTAGAAGCCGAAATCTTCGATCGCACGCCCGACGCGCAGCGCTTCCACGTAGTTGTACGACCACGTGCTGTCGAGCATGAGCCGGTAGCTGTCGCCGACCGCTTTACGCACGTGACGGCAGATCTCGATGTCCTGCTGCCACGCCGCCGGCGGATGGATCTTGTACGCGTGGAAGCCCGCCTCGCGGATGCGCACTGCCTCGTCCGCATACGCTTCCTTCGACGGCAGCACCTCCGAGCTGGCGTAGGCGGGGATCGCGTCGCGGAAGCTTCCGAGCAGCCGATGGATCGGCAGCCCGGCCGCTTTACCTGCGATGTCCCACAACGCGACGTCGACCGCGCCGATGCAGCGCAGCGTCGTGTTCCGATTGCGCGCCCACATCTGCTGGTAGAGCCGCTCGCGCTCGAGCGGGTCCTGCCCCATGACGATCGGCTTCAGGAACCGGATCAGCGACTCCGCGTCGTAATTCGCGCCGCGGCTCGACGAGCCGAGGAACGAGTGGCCGATCACGCCATCGTCGGTCGTGATCTGCACCAGCCCCAACTGGCTGCTGCCGCCCGGCATCTTTCCGGTGTGCCGTCCGAACTGGCGCGGCGGCAGGTCATCCCAGGCGAAGAGCGTGATCGTGAGGTCGGTGATCTTCATGCGGAGGAGATTACTTCAGTCTGATCTTCGCGGCGGCCACCGTTTTTTCCAGAGCGGCGTAGTCGCGCGCGAACTTCGCCTTGAACTCTTCGGGCGTCGCAGGCGGCGCCGCTTCGGCGCCATCGGCCGCGAGCACCTTGCGCGTCTCGGGCGTATGCATGACTGCGATGACCGTCGCGTTGACTTTGTCGATCGCGCTGCGCGGCGTGCCGGCGGGTGCGAATAACCCGTAGCTGTTCGTGAGCTCGTAGCCCGGCAGGACGGCTTCGGACAACGTCGGCACATCGGGATAGACCTGCACGCGCTTGGGCCCGGTGACAGCGAGCGCCTTCAACTTGCCGTTCTTGATGTGCGTGCCCGCCGTGATGGTGGTCGTGATCACCATCTGGATCTGCCCGCTCATCGCGTCGATGACCGCCGGTGCGCCGCCCTTGTAGGGCACGTGCAGCACGTTGATGCCCGCGGCTGCGATGAGGCGCTCCCAGCCGATGTGCAGCGTGGTGCCCACACCGGGTGTCCCGAAGCTCAGTGCGCCGGGCTTCGCGCGCGCATGATCGATCAGCTCTTTGATCGACGAGGCCGGCACCGACGGGTTCACCACGAGGATGTACGGCTGTGTCGTCAGCCGCACGATCGGCTCGAACGCGCTGCGCACGTCGTAGCGGTGGCGTTTGAAGATGCCGTTCAACATCAGCGTCTCGGATGCGCAGAGCAGCGTGTAGCCGTCAGGGGTTGCCTGCTGCACGATGTCGGTGCCGAGCACCGTCCCGCCGCCAGGACGATTGTCGACGACGAAGGTCTGCCCGATGCGTTCGCTCAGACGCTGTGCGGCGACGCGCGTCATCGTATCGAGTCCGCCGCCCGGCGCAATGCCGACGACGACGCGCACGGGACGCGCCGGATAGTCGGCGGCGCGTTGCTCGGCGATGACAGGGACGGTGAAACACAGGAAGCTCGTAAACGCGACGATCTGACGGCAGGCAGTCATTTGCGTGTCCTCCTCGCGTGACTGTGTCCCTCCCTGGTGAGTGGACGTGTCGTTGTTCGCGAAGCGTCGCTCTCGTCGTTCGAGCTCGCGGCTATCATAGCAGCGCGATGAAAACCAACATTTCGGTTCTCACGGCGGTTGTGTGCGCTGCGACATGGGCGCCGCAATGGGCCTGCGCGCAACGTGCGGCAACGAGTGCGGCGCAGGAATTTCCGGTGAGGCCGATCCGCATGATCGTCGGCTTCTCGGCTGGCGGCGGCTCCGATTTCGCGGCGCGCATCGCGGGGCAGAAGCTGTCCGAGGCCCTGGGACAATCGGTCGTGATCGACAACCGCACCGGCGCGAACGGCGCGATCGCGGCGGAGCTCGCGGCGAAGGCGCCGGCCGACGGCTACACGCTCATGATGCTCGCGATCGCGCAGGCGATCGGCGCGGCGCACGGCACGAAGCTGCCGTACGACGTGCTGCGCGACTTCACCGCCGTGAGCCAGATCACGCAGCAGCCGTATCTCGTCGTCGTCACGAATGCGCTTGCGGTGCGCACGACCGAAGAGCTGATCGCGCTCGCGAAGGCGAAGCCGGGGCAGCTCGCGTACGCGTCCACCGGTGTCGGCGGCTCGAACCACCTTGCGACCGAGCTTTTCAGCGGCGCCGCCGGCGTACGCATGCTGCACGTGCCGTACAAGGGGCCGCCGCCGGCGCTCGCCGACGTGGTGTCAGGTCAGGTGCAGGTCATGTTCTCGAGCATCGTCACGGGGCTGCCGCTGGCGCGCGCGGGACGGCTGCGTCCGATTGCGGTGACCTCGCTCAAGCGTTCCGCTGCGATCCCTGAGATCCCGGCGCTCGCCGAAACGATCAAGGGCTTCGAAGCGATCGGCTGGTACGGCATCCTCGCGCCTGCTAAAACGCCTGCGTCGATCGTCGAGCGCATCGCGGCCGTCCTGATGAAAAGCATGCAGGCGCCGGACGTGAAGCAGCGCGTCGCCACGGACGGCTCCGAAGCGGTCGGCAGCTCGCCGCGCGAGTTCCAGGCCTTCCTCGCGCGCGAGATGACGCGCTTCCGCAAAGTCATTCGGGAGGCCGGCATCAAGCCGGAGTGATCGGGGTTCGTAGGGTGCGCCGATGGCGCACCGACTAGGCCGTGGGCCGCGTCGCGAATCCCGCCAGCACGGCAGTCACCGCGAGCAGCACCATCGCGCTCAGCGCGAGCGACCAGTGGATGCCGATGAGGCTGCCGAGGATGCCGACCGTCACGCCCGAGAACGCGCGCAATCCCAGCGCGGACATCGAGTAGAGCCCGATCACGCGTCCCCGGATCTCGTGCGGCGCCTCGATCTGCACGAGCGTCTGCGCCATCGCGGAAAACGCGAGCTGTAGAAACCCGGCGACGAACAGCAGCGCGAACGCGAGCGCATAGCTCTGGCTCGCGGCGAAGCCGACGATCGCGGCACACCACAGCATCGCGAGCACGAATGCCGTGCGCGTGCGGGGCTGAAGCAGCCCGCGGCTCTCGAGCACGAAACCTGCGATGAGCGCGCCCGCGGCGTCTGCCGCGAGCAACATGCTGTAGGCGACGCCTGCGTCGCCGTGGCCGAGGTGCTCCGCGAATTCCGGCATCTGCGCCTGGTAGGCATTGCCGACGCAGAGCGAGGCGACGCCGGCAAGCAGCGTCATCGACACGATCGTGCGGTTGCCCGCGACATCGCGCATCGTCGTCCAGATATCCGCAAACCCGCGCACCGCGCGTGCGGCCCTGCTGGCGACGCCGCTGAACTTCGGTCCGTAAGGCGCTTTCCACAGCCACCACAGCAGCGGAACGTAAAACACGATATTGACGAAGAGTCCCCATGTCGGCCCGACCGCGAGCATGAGCACGCTGCCTACGGCAGGCCCGAAGAGAAGGCCGAGCCAGCGCGCCGTCGCATTGAGCCGCACGGCGGACGAGAGGATTTTCGGCTGCACGATGTACTGCACCAGGAGCTGGCTCGCAGGTCCCCACAGCACCCCCGCGAAACCGTGGATCACCAGCAGCACCATCGCGTGCCACATCTCCAGCGTATCGGTGACGAAGAAGTAGCCCCAGCCGGCCGATGCGACGATGAAGCACAGCATGCCGAGCTGGATGATGCGACGCGGATCGAAGCGGTCGGCGAGGGCGCCGGCATAGACCGAGAACAACAGGAACGGCACCCAGTGCGACACCACCGCGAAGCCCGCGAGCGACTGGGAGTGAAACTTCTGGAACATCACCCAGTAGCTGATGACGTGCTCGATGCTGTCCGCCATCATCGCGAGCGCGGAGGCGAGGAAGTAGATGCGGAACGCCGGATCGCGCAGCGCGGGGAACGAAAGATCCGCGGTCGTGTCGGTGCGTGGCTGCGCGCTCATTCGCTCGAAGGTACCATGCCTGCCTCGTCGCCATTCCCGCGCAGGCGGGAATCCAGAACCCATGACCGAACCCATCACGTGGCACGTCGCGGTAGGCGATGAGCACACGACCGCGATCTACGAACCCGCAACCACCGGCGGAAACGACACCGTCTTCGTCTGCGCCCACGGCGCCGGCGGCCATATGTGTGACCGCAGCATGAACGCGCTCGCGCAGGCGCTGCGCGCGACCGGCATCGGGGCCGTGCGCTTCAACTTCCTCTATCGCGAGCAGGGCTCGAACCGTCCCGATGCGATGCCTCGGCTTCAGACGTGCATGAAGGCCGTGATCGAGCACGCGCGCAGCGCGCTCACACCGAAGACGCTGCTCATCGGCGGCCGCTCGATGGGTGGGCGCGCCGCTTCGATGCTCGCTGCCGACGGATATCTGTGCGATGGCCTGCTCCTGCTCGCCTATCCGCTGCATCCGGCCGGCAAGCCCGAGAAGCTGCGCGACGCGCATCTGCCGCGCATCCAGGAACCGGTCCTCTGCTTCAACGGCACGCGCGACACGCTGTGTACCCGCGAGCTCATGGACCGCACGGTCCAGCCGCTCGCACCTCGCTGGCGCATGCACTGGCTCGAAGGCGCCGACCATTCGTTCCACGTGCTTAAGTCTTCCGGCCGCACCGACGCCGATGTGCTGAAGGAGGTCGCCGACATGACGTCGAAGTGGGTTGCGGATCGGGTCCGCGATCGGCGCGTCGGACCTGCCGCCTCCTCGCAATGACACCAGTGTCATCGCGAGGAGCGCCAATGCGCGACGTGGCGATCTCGTGGCGCACGTAGAATTCCGCCATGAAGAAGCTCCTCATCGCATTGCCATTTCTCCTCGTGTTTTCACATGAGGCCGCGTGGACTGCGGTGTTCGATCGCCTCGCGTGGTTTCGCGAGGAAGAGCGCCGCGCGCTGTCCGAGCCATTCAAGGGTGTCACCACCGACGGCAAAGTAATCCCAGGCCTGTTCAAGCTCGCGACGACCGGCGTCTCCACGCAGCCGGTGCGCGAAGCCGCGGAAGCGTTCATCAAGGGTCTCGATGAAGAGCAGCGCAGGAAGACGCTCTTCCCCGTCACCGACGATGAATGGCGCAAATGGGACAACCGCCACTTTCCACCGCGCCAGGGCGTGAGCTTCAAGGAGATGACACCCGCGCAGCGCGAGCTCGCTCTGGGGCTGTTTCGCGCGAGCTTGAGCGCGAAAGGACTGCGGAAGACCGAAGACATCATGAAGTTGAACGAGACGCTGGCGGAGCTCGCGAAGAATTGGGACGAGTACGGCCAGTGGCTGTATCACGTCACGGTCATGGGCACGCCGTCGGACGGCGAGCCCTGGGGCTGGCAGCTCGACGGGCACCACCTCATCATCAACTACTTCGTGCTGCGCGATCAGGTGGTGATGACGCCGACGTTCATGGGCTCAGAGCCGGTGCGCGCCGACGCGGGCAAGTTCAAGGGCACGGTCGTGCTCCAGGACGAGCAGAACAAGGGTGTCGCGTTGTTCAGGGCCCTCGATGCATCACAGCAGGAGCGGGCGCTGATCCGAAGCGACAAGGGGCCGGTCGAAAGCCTTGCGCAGGCCTATCGCGACAACCTGGTCCTGCCGTACGCGGGTCTTGCCGCATCGCGGATGAACGATGCACAGCGCAGGGTCCTGCTCGATCTCATCGCCGAGTACGTCGGCAATATGAGAGAAAGTCACGCCAAGGTCCGCATGGACGAAGTTCGCGCCCATCTCGACCGCACGTACTTCGCCTGGATCGGAGACTCCGATCCTAAGGGTGTCTTCTATTACCGCATCCACAGCCCGGTGATCCTGATCGAATTCGACCACCAGGCGCGCGTGGCGCCGTTCAGGCCACGCGAAGCGACCCGCGATCACATCCATACGGTGGTGCGTACGCCGAACGGCAACGACTACGGCAAGGACCTCTTAAGGCAGCATCACGCCACGCACAAGCACGGGCGCTAAGCGGCCGCAGGCGAGGCCGGCGAGGACGAGCCGCGGGCGGCGATCTGGTCCTGGATGATGTTGTTGACGCTGCGGCCGTACTCGAGGGCCACCGGCCAGTCGCCGATATGACTCGGGATCTGATCGAGCGCCTTCTTGCACCAGTCGAGCGCGATCGGATCGAGCGTCGCGATGTGCGCCGCGAGCGCCTTCGCTTCGTCGAGCAGCCGGTCCGCCGGCACCGTGAGGTTCACCAGCCCGACCTCGACCGCTTCGGCTGCGCTCAGGCTGCGCGCCGTGAGGATGGGCCACGCCGCGTGCTTGCGCAGGATGCGCACCTGCGTGGACGCGCCCGCGATGCCGGGATAGATCCCCCAGCTGATCTGCGGCACGCCGATCTGCGCGTCCTCCGACATGATCGCGAGATCGCAGATGTTGACCAGCGTCGCGCCCCCGCCGACCGCGAGGCCGTTCACCGCGGCGATGAAGATCGCCGGATGGTTGCGGATGATCGTGCCCATCGTGTCGTACCACTTGTTGCGCACGTTGTCGCCGCGCACCTTCGCGCCTTTACGCACCCATTCGTTGCGCTCGCGGAGATCCACGCCGGCGGTGAACGCCTTGCCGCGCGCCGTGACCACGATCGCCGAATGCGTGCCTTTGCACTCGTCGAGCCGCTGCTGAAGCTCGAGCACCATCGGCGTCGAGAGCGCGTTCAGCTTCTCGGGGCGGTTCAGCGTGATGACCGCGTAGCCGTCGAATTCTTCGAAGAGGATGAGTTGCTCTGACATGTCGTTTGCGTGCGCCACGAGATCGCCACGGCATCGCACTGGCGATGTCTCGCGATGACGGCGTCAGGTTGTCGTTGCGGGGAGCCGCCAGTGCGGCGACGAAGCAATCTCGTGGCGCACGTCGAATTTAGAACTTCTTCGGCATCACTTTGTCTTTGCCGATCTGGTTCTGAACGACCGCCGTGATCACACGACCGTACTCGAGCGCCGCCGTCCAGTCCGAGACGTGCGACGGGATGTCGTCGATCGCTTTCTTCGTCCAGTCCACCGTCGTCGGATTGAACTTCGCGATGTTCTCGGCGACGGCGCGCGCTTCGTCCAGCACGCGCTCGGCGGGCACGGCGAGATTGACGAGGCCCCAGCGCGCCGCGGTGCGTCCGTCCACGGGTTTGCCGGTGAGGATCATCCAGGATGCGTGCTTGCGCAGAATCCGCAGCTGAGTGGAAGGACCCGCGCCTTCGGGATACGCCGCGCGCGTGATTTCCGGCAGGCCGATCTCGGCGTCCTCCGCGGCGATCGCGAGGTCGCATGCGTTGATGAGCGTCACGCCCTCGCCGAGCGCGGCGCCGCGCACCGCAGCGATGACGACGCTCGGGTGCTTGCGGATCGCTTCGACCGTCTCGATCCACGTCTGCCCGAGGCGGGAGAAGCGCGCTGCACCGGGACTCGACGCGTCTTCGCTGCCCACGCCGGTGCAGAACGTCTCTCCCGCGCCGGTGAGCACGATGGCTGCGTAACGGCCCACGCACTGCCGCAACACGGCCTGCAGCTCGAGCTGCGCCGCGCTGTCGAGCGCGTTGCGCTGCTGCGGCCGGTTCAACGTGATACAGGCGTAGCTGCCGCAATCTTCCACCAGGACTGTCTGGTCGCTCATGCGATCGATCTCCGCGTTTGCTGTTGCGTCCACGGCCGCTCCGCGGCCGCGTTGCGGCCGGCGATACGGCCGAAGGTGATGCCCTCGGCGAGGTTGCCGCCGCCCTGATAGACGAACTGGAACACCGACGAGATCTCGCCCGCGGTATAGAGCCGCGGGATCGGCGCGTCGTCCCAGTCGAGCACTTCGCGCCGACCGTTGGAGCGCAGGCCGCCGGTCGTATTGGGACCGCCCGGATACAGCGGGATCGCGTAGAAGGGCGGCTTCGAGACCGGCCCCATCGTCGCGACCTCACGCTCGAAATCGGCATCGTGTCCCGCGGCGCAGTAGCCGTTGTAGGTCTCGACCGTGCGCGCGAGCAGCGCCGGATCCATCACGCCGCGGTTGTCGCGGTGCGCGCGGATCTTTGCGCCCAACTCCTGGATCGTGGCGCCCTGGAGGATCCAGCCGTTGGCGAGCGCGTTGCGGTTGTCCTCGCCCCAGTCGATGCCGATGTATTTGGCGCGGCCGACCCGCACGATCGGCCCGCTTTCCATGAGCTGCGAATCGAACACCATCCACGACGGAATGCGCGGGTAGCTGAGCGTTACCGTGTCGAAGTGCAGCGCTTCCTTGTAGAAGTGATAGCGGCTGGGGTCCTTCGTGATGCGCCGCTCGCCCGCATAGCGCCGGCCGTAGTTGTCCACCACGATCTCGTTCGGCTTGCCGACGCTCGCGGTGTTGAGCCCGATTTTGAGGCCGTGCCGCCGCTCGGGAATGGCGCAGATCACACGACCGGCGATGCTGCCGATTTTGGTGAGCGCGGCGCCGGCCTTGAGCGCCATGCGGATGCCGTCGCCGGTGTTCGCGGGCGAGCCATAGAACGCCCACCCTTCGATGCCGGGACCGTCGAGGAAAGCCTTGCGCATGCGCGGCTGGTATTCATAGCCGCCGCAGGTGAGCACCACGCCGCGCCGGGCGTAATACGTGATGCGCTGCTCGCCGCGTACAGCGATCACACCGATCGCCGCGCCGTCGACGTCCACGAGCAGGCGCTGCGCGGGTGTGCCGTAGTGGATCGCGACCTTGCGCGACTGGAGGCCGGTCAGCAGGCACGCGTGAAACGCTTCACCCGACTGCTTCTGCGTCTTCGGCGCGTCCTTGGTGCTCGCGTTCCACACCGCTTCGTCGCTCGAGCCGGTATAGGTGCTCTTCACGACGGCGTAGCCGGACTCGGCGGCGCCGGGAAATTCGGAGAATGCCGCATTGGCGAGGCTCACGGTGCGGAACTGCGGATCGAGGCTGCGCATGAACGCCTCGTTGTCCGGCGCATGCTGCGCCCACAGCTCGGCGAGCTCGTCGGCGAACTCCGGCTGCTCGCCTTCGAGGTTGAGCGGCAGGTTCTCGCCGCTGAACATCGCTTTCGAATACGCCTTGAGCGCTTCGAAATTCCCGTCGCGCCGCGGGCTGTGGAAGCCGCCGCCGCTCATGCGCGTGCTCGAATAGTGGCCGTCCTCCGGCTGCTTCTCGAGCAGGATCACTTGCGCGCCGCTGTCATGCGCCTCGATCGCCGCGCATGCACCCGCGGCGCCGAAGCCGACGACGATCACGTCGGTGTAGACCGCGCTCATCGGTCGGTGCGCCCCAGCGAGCGCATGAGGGCGTTCACGCTCGCGCTGGCATCGAACGCCATCAACTGCGCGAGCAGCGGTTCGGCACGCCGCCCCTCGAAAACCTGCTCGACGCAGTCCTTGAACTTCGCTTCCATGTAGGCGGGGTAGTGGTCCGCGCTGCGGCCGTCGGCGTCTGCGCGCTGAACGGACCGCGTCGCGCCGCCTTTGAGCCGCACGGTGAGCTCGCAGGCCTGCGAAAGCTCCGCGGCACCTTCGACGCCGACCGCGTTCACGCGTCCGGCGAGGTCCCTCAGATCCGCTCGGGCAAGCGCCGCATCGGTGAAGTGCCGCAGGCCGACGTGTGCATCGGCGAGCGCGGCCGCGAGCGTGTACTGGATGCTGAACTTCGCTTCGAGCCCGCTATTCACGCGCGGGCGATCGACGTGCGTGAGGCGGCGCTTGTTCATCGCGATCGTGATCGACTCGACCTCGCCGCGCGGCAACGGCTCTGCGCGTACCAGATCCTGCGCGGCGTCGATCGGCGCGTGCGTAGCGCCGCAGCACGGATATTTCTTGAACATGAGACCCGAGCGCAGGATCTCCAGCGTGTCGCCGAATGTGCAGAGCGCTTCCGGCCGGTACTTGCCCGGGCCGTTGTACACCTCGAAGAAACCCTGCCGGCCTTCGAGCGCCGCAGGTGATGCCGTCAGGCCGTCGGCGGCGAGCTGGGCGCAGGTGAGCCCCTTCTGCGCCGCGTGCGCGACCTGGTAGGGCTTCGCCATCGCGCCGAAGTTCGCTTTGACACCCGAGGCCATCGATGCCGCGAGGCCGAGCGCGTGCTGCACGGTGTCCGCCGGCAGGCGCAGCAGCCGCGCCGCCGCGGCAGCCGTGCCGAAGGCGCCCATCGTCGCCGTCGGATGCCAGCCCTTCTCGTAGTGCTCGAAATTGACCGCGCGCGAGAGCTTCATCATCACTTCGAATCCGACCACGTACGCCTCGAGCACCTCGCGCCCGGAGCTGCCGCGTTCCTGCGCGAGCGCGAGGAGCGCCGGAAGCATCGTCACCGTCGGATGGCCGCCGAGCACGAAGCTCGAATCGTCGAAGTCGAGCGCATGGCCCATCGTCGCGTTCGCGAGCGCGGCGTCGGCGGCGTGGGTGCGCAGAGCCGATGCGATCACGCTCGCCTCGCCCCGCGCATGTCTCGCGACGTGCGCGGTCACGATTTTCGACGCCGGCTCGATCGAGCCGGCGATCGCAACACCGATGAAATCGACCAGCGCGAGCTTCGCCCGGTCGATCGCCGCTTGCGGAATGTCATCGCCCGCGCATTGCGCGACGAACGACGAAAGGCTGCGAAGGTGCTCCACGCTACGAATGCACGCCGATTACGCCAGCGGCTTCGAGCCTTGCGATCTCGTCTTCGGCGAGACCGACCGCGAGCAGAATCTCGCGCGTGTGCTCGCCGACCTGCGAGGGGTAGGGCGAGCGGATGGCGCCCGGCGTCTCGCTCAGCTTCGGAACGGGTGCGACGGTGCGCATCGTGCGGCCGTCCGGGAAGGCGATCGTTTCGATCGCGTTGCGCGCCTTCACCTGCTCGAGCTCCACGACCTCGCGATAGGTATTGATCGGCGCGCAGATGAGGTCGTGCTGCTCGCACAGCGCGAGCCATTCGGCGGACGGGCGCTCCTTCAGGATCGACTCTATGATCGCCTTCAGCTCGCCGTGATGCTCCTGCCGCGTCGGACGCTCCTTGAAGCGCGGGTCGTCTGCGAGCTCGGGACGACCGAGCACCTCGCGGCACAGCGCGTTCCAGCGATCGGTCGTGTACGCGGCGAGCATGATGTGGCCGTCTTTCGTGCGGTAGGCCTCGTTCGGCGTCGCGTACGGCGCGCGGCTGCCGGTCTTCGGCTGCAGCTTCTGCGAGCTGAGGTAGCGGGTGACCGACGACTTCTGGATGACGAGCGCGCCCTCGAGCAGGCTCACGTCGACGTGCTGTCCGATGCCGTGCCGCTCGCGTGCGAAAAGCGCCATCATGATGCCCTGCACGGCAATCAGGCCGCCGGTCATGTCCACCGCCGGGAACGAGATCTTGATCGGCTCGTCTTGCGGCTGATCACCGTCGCGGCCGAGCACGCTCATCATTCCCGAGACGGCCTGGATGATGCCGTCCACGCCCGGCTTGTCTTTCCAGGGGCCGGTCTGGCCGTAAGCGCTGACCGAGCAGTAGACGATGCGCGGATTCACTTCGCGCACTGCGGCGTAGCCGAGTCCGAGCCGGTCCATCACGCCGGGACGGAAGCTTTCCATCACGACGTCAGCCGTCGCGATCATGCGTTTCGCGAGGGCGATGCCGTCGGCGTGCTTCAGATCGATCGCGATGCCTTTTTTGTTGCGGTTGAACTCGCGCGTGCCCAGGCCCGGCGTCGTGCGCGACCAGTCGCCGGTGCGCGGCTCGACCTTGAAGATCTCGGCGCCGAAATCGCCGAGCGTAGCGGTCGCGAGCGGCGCCGCGCCGCCCATGCCGAAGCAGACGACGCGGATGCCATCGAGTGCCATCTTCGTTCGAGCGTCTCGGGATTGCTTCGTCACGGTGTTCCTCGCAATGACCTCATCAACCCGGCGTGATGCCGAGCTCCTTCACCAGTTTGCGCCAGCGCGGGATCTCGTCTGCGATCATGCGGCGGAACTCCGCCGGAGCCGTCGCCGTCGCTTCGCTGCCCTGTGACTTGAGCTTGTCGCGGATCTCGGGTGCCTTGGATGCCTGCGCGACGACGGCGCTCAGCTTATCGACGATCCGCGGCGGCGTGCGTGCGGGCGCAACGAGCCCGTTCCACGCGTAGGCTTCGAAGCCGCGGAAGCCGTGCTCGGCCACGGTGGGGGTCTCGGGCAGGCCGTCCGAGCGCTCGCGCCCGGTGACGGCGAGGGCGCGCAGCCGTCCTGCTTTCGCATGCGGCCACGCCGAGACGATGCTCGAGACCGCGACGTGCAGGCGGCCCGCCATGGCGTCGACGAACGCACCGCCCATCGATTTGTACGGCACGTAGGTCGCGGCGTCGCGGATGCCGATGGCGGTGAGGAAATACATCGTCACGAGATGCGTGCCGCTGCCGAAGTTGCCGGCGCCGGCGTTGAGCGTGCCGGGCTTCGCCTTCGCGAGCGCGACCAGCTCCTTGACCGATGTCGCGGGCAGCGCGGGATACGCGGTAATGAGATACGGGTCGCGGTTGAGCAGCGTGATCGGCGCGAAGTCGCGGGTCACGTCCACCGGCATGTCCTTCACGAGCGCCGGCGCGAACGTGAAGCTCGGCACCACCAGCATCAGCGTGTGACCGTCCGGATTCGCGCCGGCGACGAGCTGAAGCGCGGTGAGACTCGCGACGCCCGAGCCGCCGCGATTGTCCACGACGAGGCGCTGTCCCAGCGTCTCGCCCATCTTCTCCGCGTACATGCGCATGACCGTATCCGCCGTGCCGCCCGCGAGCTGCGCGACCACGACGCGTATCGGCTTCGTCGGGTACGTGCCGGCCGATTGTGCTGACACAGACGGGGCGAGCAGTGTCATCACGCACGGAGAAAGCAGTGTCATCGCGAGGAGCGCCAATGCGCGACGTGGCGATCCCGTGGCCCACGGAAACGGCTTCCGAGCGCCTCGGGATTGCTTCGTCGCCGCGCCGGCTCCTCGCAATGACGGTGTATGCATTAGCGCAACGCCGGCGCCTCGCAATGACAACGTATGCCTCACTGCAGTGAACCCGCCATGCCGAGCTCCTTGATGAGCGCGCGCCAGCGCGGCGTTTCGCGCGCGATGAGCTGCCTGAACTCGGCCGGCGTGCTGCCGACCGCTTCGCCGCCGAGCGTTTTGATCCTGCCGCTCACGTCGGGCGATTTCGCCGCCTGCGCCGCGGCTGCGCTCAGCTTGTTGATGACGGCCGCCGGTGTCTTTACCGGTACGACGAAGCCGTACCAGGCGGTCGCTTCGAAACCGGTGAGCCCCTGCTCCGCGATGGTGGGCACGTCGGGCCACGCGGTGGAGCGCTGGGCGCTGGTCACGCCCAGCGCGCGTAACCGTCCGGCTTTGACGTGAGGCCCCGCGCTGACGATGCTCGACATCGCCGCATGCGTGCGTCCGGCGACGAGATCGGTGAAGGCGAGACCCGTTCCTTTGTACGGGACGTAGGTGACTTCGCTGCGGATGCCGGCCTCGCTCAGCAAGAGCATCGAGATCATGTGCGTGCCGCTGCCGATGTTGCCGGAACCCATGTTGAGAAAGCCGGGCTTCGACTTCGCCAGCGCGATGAACTCCTTGACGGATTTCGCGGGCAGGCCGGGGTAGACCGACAGCACGTACGGATCGCGCGAGAGCAGCGTCACCGGCGCGAAATCTTCCGTGCGAATGCGCGCGTCCTTGACGAGCGCGGGCGTGAAGGTGAAGTTCGGCACGATCGCGAGCACGGTGTAGCCGTCGGGATTGGCCGCCGCGACCATCGACTGCACCGCGATGCCTGCGACGCCGCCGCCCGCCCGGTTGTCGATCACGATCTGCTGGCCGAGCGTCTCGCTCATCTTCTGACCGAAGAGCCGCGCGACGGCGTCGGTGGTGCCGCCGGGCGGCTGCGGAACGACCACGCGTATCGGTTTCGTCGGAAAGCTTGCGTCGCCGCGTTGCGCGAGTGCCGCGCCCGGCAGCATCGCGATGGCGACGCAGATTGCGCCCACACCAGATCGTTTCATGTTCTCCTCGCTTTCTTTTGTGCGGCTACGCTTGTCGCAGCCTGAACTTCGGTATCGTCACTTCCGGCGTGACCGGATCGAAGACGACCTCGAGCTTGTCCCCGACTTTCACGGCATCGTTGTCCACGCCGACGATGTTGCTGTACATCCGCGGCCCTTCCTCGAGTTGCACCAGCGCCACGTTGTAGGGGATATCGTCGGCGAACGCCTTGTTGTAGAGCTGGTGGAACACCACGTACGAGAACACCTCGCCGCGTCCCGAGAGCGGCGTCCACGTGAATTCGTACGACAGGCAGTCCGGGCAGACGTGGCTGATCGGGTAGCGGATGTGCCCGCACTCGCCGCACTTCTGCAACCGGAGCTTGCCCTCTCTACAACCTTCCCAGAACGGCCGGTTCTCGTCGGTGATCGTCGGCAGGGGCTTCCTGTATTCGCTCATCAGCCTTTCCTCAGGATCGTGACGTTCGACGTATTGAGCGCGGCGCCGCGCCCGGTGACGAGGCAGACCTCGGCATCCTCGACCTGGCGCTCGCCGCATGCTCCGCGCATCTGGCGCACGCCCTCTACAAGGTGAAGCCAGCCCTCCATATAGGACTCCGACAGATTGCCGCCCGCGGTGTTGATCGGCAGCTCGCCGCCGAGCTGTATGCGGCCGCCTTCGACGAAGGATCCCGATTCACCGACCTTGCAGAAGCCGCCGTGCTCGAACCACAGCAGCACGCTGCTCGTGAAGTTGTCGTAGAGCTGGCACACGTCGATGTCCTTCGGACCGACGCCGGCCATCCGGTAAGCGTCTTCGATCGCGAGCTTCTGGTGCGGCACGTACCACCAGTCTTCGCGCTCCATGTTGCGCGTCGTGTACGCCTGACCCATGCCCGAGACGAGCACGAGCGGCTGCTTCAGGTCCTTCGCGCGCTCCGCGGTCGTCACGATGTAGCACACGCCGCCATCGGAGATGAGGCAGCAGTCGAGCAGACGCAGCGGCTTGACGATCCAGCGCGATGCCTGGTGGTCCTCGATCGTGATGGGCTTGCGCATGACCGCGTTCGGGTTCATTGACGCGTGCTTGCGGCACGCCACGGCGATCTCGCCCAGTTGACGGCTCGTCGTGCCGTAGAGCGCCATGTGCCGCGATGCCGTGATCGCGCTGTTCGCGCACGCCGACATGAAGCCCCAGATCCCGAGCGAATCGCCCCAGCCGGACGCACGATCGAAGCGCACGCCGCCGGTCGCGGCCGCGTCGCCGAACACGCACGCGACGTAGTTCGCCATGCCCGCGTTCACCGCCAGCGCGGCCTGGTGCAGCAGCGCGCCGCAGGAGCCGCCGCCCATCTTCATGCTGCCGGTGTAGCGCGGATCGATGCCGAGCGCTTCGCCCACGCGCAGGTAGTTGTAGCCCTCTTCGGGCGCCGTCGTGCCGGGAAAGGTGAGGAGGCCGTCGATCTGGCTCTTCTTCAGGCCCGAATCGTCGAGCGCGCGCTTGAACGCTTCCACGGCCAGTGACAGCGCGGTCGAGCCCGGAAGCTTCCCCTGCGGGCTCGCGCCGACCCCGACGATCGCGGTCTTGTCTCTCAATGGGTGCATCTAACGTCCTTTGTATTGCGGCTTACGCTTCTCCGCGAACGCCTTGCGGCCTTCGATGCGGTCTTCGCTCTGATACAGCAGGCCGAAGACGTAGCGCTCAGAGTCGATCGCCTGCTGCAGCGGCATGTCCATGCCGCGTTTCGCGAGCCGCTTGATCGCGCGTACGGCGAGCGGCGCGTTGGCAGCGATCTTGCCGGCGATGTCGAGCGCGGCCGGCATGAGCTGATCGCGCGGCACAACCCGGCTCACGAGGCCCATGCGCAGCGCCTCCTGCGCGTCGATGCGCTCGGCCGTGAGCAGCATCAGCATGGCGTCCGACATGCCGATCGCGCGCGGCAGGCGCTGCGTGCCGCCGGAGCCCGGGATGCTGCCGACGCGGGCCTCGGACAGCGCGAACTGCGCGTTGTCGGAAGCGATGCGGATGTCGCACGCGAGCGCGATCTCCATGCCGCCGCCCATCGCGTAGCCGTTGATCGCCGCGATGATCGGTTTGTCCATCTCCATGTGTGCGACGGGCGAGACCGGCGCGGCGCGGGCGAACGTCTCCTGCGCGAAGCTTTCGTTCGAAGGCAGCGTCTTCTTGAGGTCCGCGCCGGTGCAGAAGGCCTTGTCGCCGGCGCCGGTCACCACGACCACCAAGACATCGTCGTCCTCGCGCACGCGCTGCCACGTCGCGATCAACTCGCGGCGCATGTCCGGATCGATCGCATTCATCGACTCGGGCCGGTTCAATACGACGGTCGCGATGTGGTTCTCGACGCTGAATAGGACGGTCACTGCTCCTCCTCCTGCGGGGCACGCGGGACGTTCGGCGCGCACGCAAAGTGTAATGAGGTGCGCTTAGGCCCGGAAGAAATGTTTTGTTATCATTTGAGAACGAATCGCTCTCAGTTCCAGTCCACCGTTCCCATGAAGCTCCAGCAGTTGCGCTACGTGTGCGAGATCGTCGATCGCGGGCTCAACGTCTCGCGCGCCGCGGCGGCGCTGCACACGTCGCAGCCTGGCATCAGCAAGCAGATCCGGCTCCTCGAGGAGGAGCTCGGTGTGACGCTGCTCGAGCGGCGCCGCACGCGCATCACCGGGCTCACCGAGGCGGGTCAGGCGCTGCTGCCGGCGATGCGGCAGATGCTGCAGGAAGGCGAGAACCTCAAGCGCCGCGCGCGCGAAGCGGCGTCACCCGAGAAGGCGAAGCTCATCATCGCGAGCACGCACACGCACGCGCGCTACGTATTGCCGGCGATGTTCAAGCGTTTCGTGCGGCGCCATCCGCACGTCTCGCTCCAGATGCGCCAGACGCGCACGGAGCGCATTCTCGAGATGCTTCGAAGCGGCGAAGCCGACATCGGCGTCACCACCGAGCCGATCGAGCCGCTCAACCACATCACGCTGGACGCCTGCTACCGCTTCGGCCACAGCGTCGTGACGCAGCCGGGTCATCCGTTGCTCGCGCTGCGGCGGCGGCTGACACTCGATCATCTGCTGCGCTATCCGATCATCACCTACGACGAGCGCTTCAAGCTCGGCAGGCTCGTGCGCGAGGAGTTCGAGAAGCGGGGCCTGGAGCCCAACATCGTCGTGCGCGCCGTGGACTCGGACATTGCAAAAGCGTACGTGGAGGCGGGCTTCGGCGTCGCGGTGCTCATGAACATCGCGTACAGCCGCAGCGACGACCGCGGCCTGCGCGCGATACCCGCGACACATCTGTTCGGTGAGATCGTCTGCTACGCGATGACGCTGAAGGACCGGCCGCTGGCGCCGTACGCGAAGGACTTCATCGCGCTCATGCAGTCGGTGCCGGTGCCGGGCATCGTGCGCTGACGCACTCAGTCCCGCTCGTCGAGCCACTTGTAATAGCGATACATCACCGGCTGCACCACCCGCAGCAGGCTGTGCAGCGGAAAACGCGGCAGCGGCGTCGCGAACGGCGGAATCGCCGCATCCGCGCCGTCGCCGGCAACACGCCGCGCGAGGAGCTTCCCGGCATAGTTCGACATCGACACGCCGCTGCCCTGGTAGCCGACCGCGTAATGAACACTCGGATCGTCCTCGGCGTGATGCACGTGCGGCATCCAGTCGCGCGTGAGGCAGACCCAGCCATACCAGTCGTAGTCGACGGTCACGTTCGCGAGGCCCGGCAGCTTCTTCTTGAGCTCCGATAGCAGGTAGTCACGCATCCGCGTGCTGCCGGCAGGATCGTCCGTCACGAGCCCGCGGCCGCCGAACATGATCCGGTCGTCGGGCAATCGCCGCCAGTAGTAGAGGAGCTTGCGCGAATCGGTGAGGACGTGACGCGTGATGAAATTCGCCGCGCGGATCTCGTCGGGCGTGAGCGGCCGCGTAACGATGATGTGTGAGAGCACCGGAAAGAGCGTCGCGCGCAGCGCGGGGTGGAGCTCGCGCGGCGTGTAGCCGTTGGTCGCTATCACCACCGTCTTCGCGCGCACTTCGCCGTGCGGGGTTTTCAGCACGTGCTCGGCGCCGCGCTTCGAGAGCTCGACCACAGGGCTCGACGAGTGCACCGTGGCGCCGGCGTCACGTGCCATGCGCAGCAGCCCGAGCGAGAGCTTGAGCGGATGCACCGCCACCGCATCGGGTATGCGCATCGCGCCGTGCGACTCGGTGCCGCCGATATGGTGCGCCTGAACGTTCGCGGCGCTCAGATACTCCACCGGATATTCGAACTCGCGCCGCAGCAGCTCGACCTCGCGCTGAAGCTCGGATGCACGGCCCGGGCGGTGCGCGATCTTCAGATGCCCGGCCTCGCTCGAGTCACAGTCGATGTTCCCGTCGCGAATCAATGCGCGAACGGTGTCGAGCGAATTCATCATCTCGCCGAACGCGCGCTTCGCGACGTCGCGACCCCACGCCTCGATCATCTCGCCGCCGGTGAAGCGGCCCAGCGCCATGCGCGCGAAGCCGCCGTTGCGTCCGGAGCAACCCCAGCCGGGGCGGTTCGCCTCGAGCAGCACCGGCTTCACGCCGTGCTCGCGCGCGAGGTGGTACGCGCAGGACAAACCGGTGTAGCCGCCGCCGATGATCGCCACTTCGGTATCGATGCGCGCGGGGACATGCCCGTCGTCGGCCGGGATCGGACCGGCGGTGGCCGCCCAGTAAGACGGCGGATATTGGAGCCCGGTCCCGGGATTCGCCGCGAAGATCGGGTCGTACGGCTTCATGCGCGGCGCCTTTCGAAATCGTTGTTGTTCAAGTCCAGATCGTGAGTCATGATGTCCACACTGTGATCAATCATTCGGAGGGAGCACCCGCCACGGCACAAGACGAACGCCCCTGAAAACGGGCACCCGTGACTTCACTTGTCTTTTCCGCGAGGAGGAAATATGCATCAAGTGAATCGTCGCATCCGCTATATCGCCGCATCCATTCCCGTCGCCGCCGCTCTTGCCGTGCAGCCGCTGCACGCGCAGGAGAGCTACCCCGAAAAACCGGTTCGTCTGATCGTGCCGTTCCCGCCGGGCGGTCAGACCGACAACGTCGCACGCCATCTCGGCGTCGCGCTGACCTCGATCATGAAGCAGCAGGTCGTCATCGACAATCGCGGCGGCGCCGCGGGCACGATCGGCAGCGCCGAGGTCGCGCGCGCGAAGCCGGACGGCTATACGCTGCTCATCGCGACCTCCTCGACGCATGCGATCAATCCGATCGCGCTGCCGAACGTCCAGTACGACCCGCTCAAGGATTTCACGCAGATCGCCGTGCTCGGCACCGGCCCCATCGCGATCTCGGTGCATCCGATCGTCCCCGCACGCACGCTGCAGCAGCTCGTGTCCGAAGTGAAGGCGCGTCCCGGCTACTACTCGTATGCCTCGTCCGGCATCGCCTCGATCAATCATCTCGCGGGCGAGCTCTTCAAGATGCGCGCCGGCAATGTCAAGATCCTGCACGTGCCGTACAGGGGCGCGGGGCCGAGCATGCAGGACCTCATCGGCGGACAGATCGAGATGGTGTGCTCGACGCTGAGCGCCGCGCTGCCGCACCATCGGAACGGCCGCGTGCGCACGCTCGCGATCCTCAAGGAGGGCCGTTCGGTCGGCGCACCCGACATTCCGACGGCGATCGAGAGCGGCGTGCCGGGCGCGGTCGCGTATACCTTCAACATCCTCATGTCGCCCGCGAACACCCCGCGCAACGTCGTCGATGCCGTGAGCGGCGCGGTCGCGCGCGCGATGTCGGACCGCGCGTTCGTCGATACGCTGGTCAGGATCGGGGTCGACCCGGTCACGGATTCGAAGCCCGAGACGGCGGCCGCGATGGTGCGCAACGAGCTCGCGAAGTGGAAGCCGGTGGTGCAGGCGGTGGGGCTCGCTTCGGACTCGCCGGTGCGCGCAACCGCGCAGCGCCGCAACTAGTAAGCCCTCGCTGGAATAGCGGACCGTTCGTGGTGAGCTTGTCGAACCACGAACACTCCGTCATTCCCGCGCAGGCGGGAATCCAGAGCGCGTTTGCCTGGACCCCCGCCCCCCGACTAAAGCATTCGGGGGCAGACTCCGTGCCTCGGGGGTGACGAAGCAATGAGTCGGAACGGTAACTTAGGCTGACGCGCGGTGACTTCAGGCTGGCGCGCTGGCGCTCAACGCGAGCAGTGCGTCGCCGTAGCGCGCGAGCTTCGCCGCGCCGATGCCCGGAATGCCGCGGAGCTCGTCCAGCGTCGCGGGACGTGCCGCGGCAACGGCTTCGAGCGTGGCGTCGTGGAATATCACGTACGCCGGTACGCCATGCTCCCGCGCTGTCGCGAGCCGCCACTCCCGCAGCGCCTGGAGCAGCGGTCCCGAAGCTCCGGTCAGACCTACGACCGACTTTGCGCGACGACCCGTGCGTCGCTTAGGGGTCGCCTGCTCGCGCAGCGACACGCTCACTTCGCCTTTGAGCACGCCGCGCGCGGCGTCGGTCAATTTGAGCGCGCCGAAGGCCTCGCTGTCGGTTCTCAGAAAACCGAGTGCGACGAGCTGCCTGAACACCGCCCGCCATTGCGCGTCGCTCAGGTCCGCGCCGATGGCCCACGTCGTCAGGCGGTCGTGCTCGAGGCGCTGCACGCGCTCGGTCGGCTGTCCGCGCAGCACGTCGATCACGTGACCGGCGCCGAAGCGCTGGCCGGTGCGGTACACACAGGAGAGCGCCTTGCGCGCGGCTTCCGTGCCGTCCCACACGCGCGGCGGATCGAGACAGGTGTCGCAGTTGCCGCAGGGCTCGCTCGCCTCGCCGAAGTACGCGAGCAGACGCACGCGCCGGCAGCCGGCCGTCTCCGCAAGCCCGACCAGCGCGTCGAGCTTTCCATACGACACGCGCTTGTAAGTCTCGTCGGCTTCGGATTCGTCGATCATGCGGCGCTGCTGGACGACGTCGCCGAGGCCGTACGCCATCCATGCGTCGGCGGGCAGTCCGTCGCGCCCCGCGCGGCCGGTCTCCTGGTAATAGGCTTCGATGCTTTTCGGCAGGTCGAGGTGCGCGACGAACCGCACGTCGGGCTTGTCGATGCCCATGCCGAACGCGATGGTCGCGACGATGACGAGGCCGTCGTCGTTCACGAAGCGCTCCTGGTTTCGCGTGCGCGTGTGCTGATCGAGGCCGGCGTGGTAGGGCAGGGCCGCGACACCCATCCCATCGAGCCACGCTGCGGTTTCCTCCACTTTCCGGCGCGAGAGGCAATAGACGATACCGGCTTCGCCGGGATGCTCGTCGCGGATGAAGCGCAGCAGCCGCTCGCGCGCGTTGTCCTTCTCCACGATCGTGTAGCGGATGTTCGGCCGGTCGAAGCTCGATACGAACACGCGCGCCTTGCCGAGCTCGAGGCGCGTGACGATCTCGCGGCGCGTCAGCTCGTCGGCGGTCGCGGTGAGCGCGATGCGCGGCACCTGCGGAAACTGCTCGTGCAGGAGCGAGAGCTGGATGTATTCCGGCCTGAAGTCGTGACCCCATTGCGACACGCAGTGCGCCTCGTCGATCGCGAACAGCGCGATGCGCGAGCGACGCAGAAGCTCGAGGAAGCGCGGGGTCACCAGCCGTTCCGGCGCGACGTACACGAGATCGAGCTCGCCCGCCGCAAGCCGGCGTTCCGTTTCGAACGCAGTGCGCGCATCCAGCGAAGAGTTGAGCGCAGCGGCCTTTACGCCGCTCTCGGCGAGCGCCGCGACCTGGTCGTGCATGAGCGCGATCAGCGGCGAGACGACGACCGCGCAGCCTTCGCGCAGGAGCGCCGGCACCTGATAACACAGCGACTTGCCGCCGCCGGTCGGCATGAGCACCAGCGCATCACCGCCTGCGGCGACGTGCTCGATGATCTCGCGCTGCGCGCCGCGGAAGGCGGGATAGCCGAATATCTCGCTGAGAACGGAAAGCGGTGTCGGTGCGCTCGCAGCGACGGGCAGGGCAGCGGAAGACATGAATGCCGCTATTATCTCGCGGCCGAGCCCGGTTCGGCCGCACACGCGGTGCGCTTTTTGCACGCCGCTCGACTATGACAGCCGATACCCCTCACACCTTCGAATCGCTCGGCCTGAGCGCGCCCGTCATGCGTGTGCTCGCCGAGCTGGGTTACGAGGAGCCGACGCCGATTCAGGTGCACGCGATTCCCGCGTTGATGGGCGGGCGCGACGTGCTGGGCAGCGCCGCCACCGGTACCGGCAAGACCGCCGCGTTTGCGCTTCCGCTCGTCGAGCGGCTCGACGTCAAAGCGCGCGGCGTGAGCGCGCTCGTGATGACACCCACGCGCGAGCTCGCGATGCAGGTCGCCGAAGCGGTGCATCGCTATGGTCGTCATCGTAACGTCACGGTGCTGCCGGTTTACGGCGGCCAGCCGATTCAGCGGCAGCTCTTTGCGTTGAAGCGCGGCGTCCACGTGGTCGTCGGCACACCCGGGCGGCTGCTCGACCACATCCGGCGCGGCAGCCTCGATTTGAGCAGCGTACGTTACGTCGTGCTCGACGAAGCCGACGAGATGCTGGACATGGGCTTCATCGAAGACATCGAGGTCATATTGAGCGCCGTCCCCGAAGAGCGGCAGACGGCGCTTTTCTCCGCCACGTTCCCGCCGCGCGTGAACGAGCTCGTACGGCGTCACCTGAACGAGCCGGAACGCATCACGATCAAGGCGGAGGTGCGCAAGACGCCGCGCGTGCGACAGGTCGCGTACGTCGTGCCGCGCCCGCACAAGCTCGAAGCGCTCGGGCGCATACTGGATCTCGAATCACCCGCGTCGGCCATCATCTTCTGCCGCACGCGCACCGAGGTCGACGAGCTCACGGAGGCGATGGCGAGCCACGGTTACAGCCCCGAAGCGCTGCACGGGGGCTTCGTGCAGGCGCAGCGCGACCGCGTGATGAAGCGCTTTCGCGAAGGCGCCGCCGATCTGCTCATCGCGACCGACGTCGCCGCCCGCGGACTGGACATCCAGCACGTGAGCCACGTCATCAACTACGACATCCCCGAGTCGCCCGACGTGTACGTGCACCGCATCGGACGCACCGGGCGCGCCGGCCGCGAAGGCACGGCGATCACGCTCGTGCAACCGCGCGAGCACCGGTTGCTCAAGGCGATCGAGAAGGTCGTGAAGCAGCGCATCGAGCCCGGTCGCATTCCGACGATCGCGGACGTTCGCGCGCGCCGCATCGCGACGCTGACCGAGGCGCTGCGCGAGACGCTGGTCGCCAACGACTTCGACGCGTATCGGGTGGCGATTCAGTCGCTCGCCGAGGAACACGATCCGCTCGACATCGCGGCCGCCGCGGCCAAGCTCGCAGCCGAAGCCACGCACGGCGAAGAGAGCGCTGTCCAACATCCTGAAGAGAAAGTGCCCGCCGGTTCGCCGGAGCGCGAGCGTCCGAGCCAGCAGCGGCGGCGGCAGGGCCAGCAGGGCTGGGGCGGCGCCCATCGCGGTGACGGCAGCCGGCCGCCCAAACGGCGCGACCGCGCACGGTGACCGCGCCAATGCATATCTGGGTCGATGCGGACGCGTGTCCCGGGGTCATCAAGGAGATCCTGTTTCGCGCTGCCGAGCGCACGCAGACGCCGATGACGCTGGTGGCAAACAAACCGCTGCGGGTCCCGTCGTCGAAGTTCATCGACACACTGCAGGTGCTGCGCGGCTTCGACGTCGCGGACAGCGAGATCGTGACGCGTGTGGCGCCGGGTGACCTCGTCATCACCGCCGACATTCCGCTGGCTTCCGATGTCATCGAGCGCGGCGCGCACGCGATCGACCCGCGCGGCGAGCGCTACACGCCGGACAACATCCGGGAACGGCTCCAGATGCGCAATTTCATGGACGGATTGCGGGGAAGCGGCGTCCAGACCGGCGGGCCGCCGGCGCTCGATCAGGCGGACCGGAAGCGCTTCGCGGATCAGCTCGACCGGTTTCTGAGCGCGCGGCCACGCTAAGCTATCGGCTCAACCAGAGGAGACGTCATTGACCCACTCGCGAATGCTGACAACCCGGCGCAGGAAGAAGAAGGCCGAAAAAGAACGAACGCGGACCGAAAAGGCGGCGAAGAAGGCGGAGAAGCAGGCTCCCGCGCCCACGGCAACCAGGCCGTCGGGAGGAGAGGCCGATGGCGGTCAAGCAAAAGCCTGACGTCGACGAGGACATGCTCGCCCGCGTCGCCGGCGGCGCCGCGGCCGGTGCAGGCATGCTGATGATCCACGCGATCGCGATTCTGGCGAAGCATTCGAGCGTCGACCGCGCAGCGCTCGTACGCGAGCTCGAGGCACTGCCTTCCCCGTCGGCCGAGAGTCCTTCGGGGGCGATCTACAACGAGCTCAAAGTGCACCTGCTGAAAGAGCTGAAACTGGACAGCGACTCCGGCGGCGGGTAGCCGCTATTCCATCTTCAGACCGGTTTCCTTCGCGAGCCGCCGCCATTTCGCGATTTCGTCGCGCACGTGCGCGGCGAACGCGTCCGGGCCGCTGCTGACCGGTGTCGAACCGTCGGCTGAAAAGCGCTGTGCGACATCGGGCGCGTGCACGCTCTCCGAGATCGCGGTGGCGAGCTTCGCGACGATCGGCCGCGGCGTCTGGGCGGGGGCGACGATGCCGAACCACTGATCGACTTCGTATCCGCGCACGCCCGATTCGTCGAGCGTCGGCACCTCCGGCAGCGCCGGCGAGCGCTTGCGCGTCGTGATCGCGAGCGCGCGCACGCGCCCGGCGCTGATGTGGCCGCGCGCGGAGAGCAGCGTGCTGAAGCCCATGCGGATCTGACCCGAGACGATGTCCGCGAGCGCCTGTGCGCCGCCCTTGTACGGCACGTGCACGAGCTTCGTTCCGGTCAGATGCTGAAAAAGCTCGCCCGAAAGGTGCTGCAGGCCGAATGTCCCGGAGGAGCCGTAATCGATCTTTCCCGGATTCGCCCGCGCGTAGGCGATCAGCTCCTTGATGGAGGTCGCCGGTACGGAAGGGTGCAGCGTGACGACGTAGAACAGCGAGCTCACCTGCGCGATCGCCTGCAAATCTTTCGTGAGGTCGTAGGGCAGCTTCGGGCTCACCGCCGAATTCACAGCGAGTGACGCCGAGATGATTGCGATCGTGTAGCCGTCGGGCGCGGCACGGGCGGCCGTGTCGACGCCGAGACTGCCTGCGGCGCCGGGCCGGTTGTCCGGCACGAACTGCCTGCCCCAGCGGTCGGTGAGCTTCTGCGCGATCACGCGCGCGGTGAGATCGTTCGCGCCGCCGGCGTTGAACGGCACGATGAAGCGCACGGGGCGCACCGGGTAGTCTGCCGCCGCATGCGGCTGCGCTGCGCCGACGGCTCCACCCGCGAGCGCGAGGCCCGGCACCGCAAGCGCGATGACTATCGATCTCACCATCAAATCACCGTGCGATCGATGAATCCCTGGATCTCCGCGGCACTGTAACCGAGCGCCTTGAGCACCGCTTCGTTGTGCTCTCCGAGCTCGGGCGCGACGCCGATGCGGGCAGGGGTCTCCGAGAAATGCCACGGCGAGCCGTGCACCTTCAGCTTCTTGCCGTGCTTCGGGTATTCGACTTCCGTCACGTAGCCGTTGGCGAGCACGTCGGGGTCGTTCGACGCTTCGAGCAGCGTGTTGATCGGCGCCGCGACGATGTCGATGCCGCGCAGGAGCTCCACCCATTTGTCGCGCGGGCCGGTTGCGAACAAGCGGTCGAGCGTCGCCAGCAGCTTCTCGCGCTGCTCGGCCGATGTGGTTACGACGCCGAGCTCGCCGAAGCCGGCTTCGACGAGCGTGCCGTAGAACCCGAGCGTGGACATCGCCGACTTCCACTTCGCGTTGCCCGTGAGCTGAAAGACGAGCGGCTTGCCGTCGCTGTCGTTGAAGCTCGCGCTGATCCCCGGCCGCTCGGGCGTGCCGGTGATGCGCGCCTGTCCGGTGACCGGCGCACGGTTGCGCCACATCGCGGTGGTGAGCGTCCAGCCCATCAGGCGGATCTGGCCGCCGAGCAGCGAGCATTCGACTTTCTGACCGATGCCCTGGGTGCGTGCGCAATGGAGCGCCGCGAGCATGCCCCCGAACGCGAGGATCGCGCACGTTTCATCGGCTACAGAGACGATGCCGGTGCGCAGCGGCTGACCCGGTGTGGAGTACGCCTCCGCGATGCCGCCGAGCGCCTGTGCCATGGAATCGGTGCCGGGCAGCGCGGCGTGCGGGCCTTTCGGCCCGTATCCCGAGATCGAGACGTAGACGAGCTTCGGGTTGACCTTCTTGAGGTCCTCGTAGCCGAAGCCGTTCTTCTCCGCGGCACCGGGGCGGAAGTTCTGGCCGAAGATGTCCGCGCGCGCGACGAGCCGGTGCAGGATCTCGCGCGCTTCGGGCAGCTTCATATTGAGGGTGACGCTCTTCACCCCGCGGTTGTTCGTTTCGAAATACGTGCTGGGCAATCCGGGGAAGATGCTGGACCCGCGCGAGTTGTCGCCCTTGCCCGGCACTTCGATCTTGATGACCTCGGCGCCCAGATCGGCCATCAGCGCATAGGGCACCGTTCCAGCCTGCGCGGTCGAGCAGGCGACAACCTTCACACCGTCGAGCGGACCACGTGGAGCCATCGTCTTTTCCATCTCACCCCCCTCGTCGCTATCGGCCGATGTTAGGCCTTAAACTTCCAGTCCCCAAGAGAGGAGAACCCCCATGCTCAAGATCTATGGCGCTGCAAAATCCCGCGGCATACGCGTCCTGTGGCTGGCCGGCGAGCTCGACCTCCAGTACGAGCACGTCGATTACCTGCCGCGCTCGCCCGGTACGAAGACGCCGCAGTACCGCGCGCTCAATCCGAACGGCCGCGTGCCGACGATCGACGACGATGGCTTCGTGCTGTCGGAGTCGATGGCGATCAACATGTATCTCGCCAAAAAGCACAAGAGCCCGCTCTATCCCTCGGACCCGAAGAACGAAGCGCTGGTGTGGCAGTGGAGCTTGTGGGAGACCGACCGGCTCGATCGGCAGATCGTGAACTACGTGCGGCACTCGAGCGAGCTGCCGGAAGCCGAGCGCAAGAAGTCCGTGGCGGACGAGATGTGGAAAGAGGTGCAGGACTCGCTCGACGTGCTGGAGACGGCGCTCTCGAAATCGCAATGGCTCGCGGGACCGGAGTTTTCGGTCGGCGATCTGAACGTCGCGGGTGCGCTGTATCGCGCGCTATTCCTCGACATCTCGCGCTGGCCGAAGACTGAAAGCTGGTTGAAGCGCTGCTGGGAGCGTCCCGCGGCGAAGCGCGCGCGTGCGATGCGGGAGTGATCAGCGGTGTCATTGCGAGGAGCAGACAACGCTGCGACGAAGCAATCGCGAGGCGCTCGCAAACCGCTCTCGTGCGCCACGAGATCGCCACGTCGCGCGTTGGCGCTCCTCGCGATGACGGCCGGCATGTTCTGCCCAGCCGCTGCCGCACAGGAGTATCCCGCGAAGCCGGTGCGCATCATCGTGCCGTTCACCGCCACCGGCGGCACCGACATCGTGGCGCGCAGCATCGCGCAGCGGCTCTCCGAGTCGATGGGGCAGCAGGTCATCGTCGACAACCGTCCCGGCGGCAACGGGCTCATTGGCGCCGAGGCGGTGGCGCGCGCGGCCGGCGACGGGTACACGATGCTCATCTCGACCAATGGTTTGACGATCAACCCGTGGCTGCATCCGCACATCCCGTACAACCTGGAGCGTGATTTCACGCCGGTCACGCTGATCGGCTCCGCGCCGAGCCTGCTCGCGGTGCATCCATCGGTGCCTGCGCGCAACGCGAAAGAGCTCGTCGCGCTCGCGCGCGCGAAGCCGGGTCAGCTCGCGATGTCTTCCACGGGTGTGGGCACGCCGTCGCACCTCGCCGGTGAATTGCTCAAACAGACGGCGAAGATCGATTTCCTGATCGTGCAGTACAAAGGCACCGGCGCGATGCTGTCGGACACGGTCGGCGGCCAGGTATCGATGACGTTCGGCAGCCTGCCGGGGCTCGCCCCGCTCGTGAAGTCCGGAAAGCTGCGCGCGATCGCCGTATCCAGCGCGAAGCGTGCGACGACGATGCGTGACGTGCCGGCGCTGGCGGAGACGCTGCCCGGGTTCGAGACCGTGATCTGGTACGGCGCGCTCGTGCCGGCGAAGACGCCGCGCGAGATCGTCGCGCGGCTGAACGCCGAAATCACGAAAGCGCTCTCGCACGCGACGGTGCGCGAACGCTTCGCGGCTCAGGGCATCGAATCCGCCGGCGTCGGCCCCGAGAAGTTCGCGGCCATCATCAAGACCGACCTCGCGCGCTGGCAGAAGGTGATCCGGCAGGGGAACATCAAGCCGGAGTGACCTCCATTCCCGCCTGCGCGGGAATAACGATCAAAGCGCCAAGAGAAAGTCGCTTACGGCGCGGGTGAAGTCCGCCGGGTTGTCGAGCGTCACGTGGTGCTCGCTGCCCGGCACTTCCACGAGCTTGGCGTGAGGGCAGCGCACCTGGATGTCTTCCCAGATTTCCGGCGTGATGCGGTTGGAGAGCCCTCCTTTAACGATCAGCACCGGCACCGCGATTCGATTCCATAGCGGCCGCACGTCGAAGAGCTGGCGCTGCGCGTACACGTTGCGATCGAACTTCGGGCGCCAGCGGCCGTCCGGCCCCTGCCGCCCGCCGCGTTCGGCGAGATAGCGAATCACCTGCGGCACCGCCTGCGTGCCCGGCGGGCGCATCTTGAAGTTAGCAACGAACTCCTCGTGGCTCGCGTAGCTGCGGCCTTCGCGGCTGCCGACGCCGCGTAAGAGGTTCACCCGCTCGACGTTCGGCTTGAGCGTCGAATCGACGACGATCAGCGCCTTGACGCGCTCCTGGTGCTCCGCGGTGTAGACGATCGACACGGTGCCGCCCATCGAATGGCCGACGAGCACGATGTCGCGCAGGTCGAGCTGCTCCGCGATCGCCGCGAAGTCCGACGCGTAGAGTTGATAGCCGTACTGCGGCGGATCGGTCCACTGGCTGTCGCCGTGGCCGCGCTGGTCGAGCGCGCGCACGTGGTAGTCGGCGGTGAACGCGCCTGCGACGAAATCGAACCAGTGCGCGTTGACCGCGCCGCCGTGCAGACAGAACATCGGCGGCCGTCCTCCGGTGCCGTAGTCGAGGTAGCGGAGCTTCAGTCCGTTGGCTTCGATGTAGCGGCTGGCGTGCGGCGCGGGCGAGGGCTGCATCAGCTTAGGTGCGCCACGAGGTCGCCATGCCCTTCGACTCCGCTGCGCTGCGCTCAGGCCGAACGCAATCGCTCCTCGCGATGACAAGCGTCATTCCCGCGGCATGCCGGCCGCGATCGCGACCTGCCTCCACTTGGCGATTTCGGCAGGAACGATCTTGCGCATTTCCTCCGGCGACCTGAGGTCGATGATGACGCCCATCGATGTCAACTGCTTCTGTGTCTCCGGCAGGTTGAAGAAGCGCACGATCTCGTCGCGCAGCTTGCCGACGACCGGCTTCGGCGCTCCGGCGGCGAGCGCGATGCTGTACCAGTTGGACGCGTCGTAGCCCTTGATCCCGGCTTCGTCGAGCGTGGGCAGGTCGGGCAGCATCTCGATTCGATTCAACGTTCCGACAGCGAGGCCCTTGAGCTTGCCCGAGCGCAGGTGCGGCAGCGCCGGCGCGCTCACGGCCATCGTCGCGTGCGCCTGTCCGCCCATCACGTCGAACATCGCGGGCGCGCCCCCTTTGTAAAGCACGATGTTGAAGTTCTGCTTGGACAAGCTCGTGAAGAGCGCGCTGGCGAAGTGCATGAAGCCGCCGGAGCTGGCGATGACGATCTGGCCGGGTTTCGCCTTCGCGGCCGCGACCAGATCGTTGACGGAGCTCACCTGGAGCGAAGGTCCGACCGTCAGGATCAGGAAGCTCTGGCCCATCTTCGAGATCCAGTCGAACGACTTCACCGGATCGAAAGGGAGCTTCTTCACCGCTGCGTTCATGACGTAACCGGCGGACAACACGATCAGCGTGTAACCGTCGGGTCGCGCTTTCGCGGCGATATCCGTGCCGATGAGGCCCTCCGCTCCGGGACGGTTGTCCACGATCATGGTCTGGCCGAGCGCCTGCGTGAGGTGGGTAGCGACCAGCCGCCCGAGGATATCGTTCGTGCCGCCGGGCGCGAACGGGACGATCAGGCGTATCGGTTTATTCGGGTACGGCGCTTCGGACGATTTCGAAGTCGACTGCGCCGCGAACGCGGCGACGGGCAACAGGATCGTGACGACGGTGACAACGGCTGCGCGGACGAGTCTCCCACACATCAGCTCCTCCTCTTTATCGTTTTCCCGCGAGCCCGCGGGATCGTCATTCCCGCGAACGCGGGCATCCAGGATTACGTAACAGCGGCCTCCTTCGGTTTCACGCCATAACCTTCCAGTACCTGCTGCAGCACCTCGTAATAGGTCCAGCCATTGATGCGCGTGCGGCCGAGGAAAATCGTCGGCGTGTTCGTGATGCCGAGGCGGTGCGCCTGCTTGACCGCTTCCAGCGCGCGCTCGGCATAGGCGTGCTCGGCGAGGGCGAGCGCAAGCTCGGCCGGATCGAGCCCGACGCGCTCTGCGGCGATCATCAGCGTTCCGGCCTCGCCGATGTCGAGGCCTTCGTTCCACATGAGCTCGTAAAGCGCGGTCTTGAAAGCGAAGTCGGCGCCCCGGTCGTGGGCGAATTCGAGTGCTTCGAACGCGAGAAAGCTGTATTGCCGCTTCTCGGGAACGCGAATGCGATCGAGATGCTCCGGCGCCATGTCCTTGATCCACGCCAGCAGGCGCTCCTTGCGCTCGGGGCTGCGCGCGCCGGGCGTCCCCTCGGGCGGTGTGTCCGGATGCAGCCAGTGCGGCCGCCACAGCGGCTTCACGTCGTACTCGCGCGCGATGCGGTCGATCTGCTCGACCGCGAGGTAGCTGTACGGACAAACGAAGTCCGCGAATACCACGACCCGGAACGGTTCCGCTGCTTGTTGTTGCTCGGACATCATCACCTCCGTCACTACAACGTGCGCCACGCGATCGCCACGGCACCGTGCCGGTGCCTCGCGATGACACCTGCCGATGTCATTGCGAGGAGCCGCCTGTGCGGCGACGCGGCAATCCCGGAACGTCCGAAATCAAATTGCCCTCGCCATCGCCTGCGCCGCCTCGGCGGCCAGCACACCGCTTTCGATCCCGCCTTCGAGCGCATCGCGATCGAACGTGAGAAACGCGATCGTCGCACCCTGCGCACCCGTCACGATCGGCTCCACTGCGTTCTCGCTGCGCACGTAGCGGAAGCCCGGCGCGCCGATCTCGCGGCCGTCCATGATAGCCGTACCGTCCACGACCACCTCGTACCGGCCGAATTCGGGCGGCGGCATCGCGAGCGCCGCATGCGCCGGTGATCTGACCACGACGCCGGCGGGCCCGAAATCCGGCGGCATCAGGAATTTGAACTCGCCGTGAGCGGCGTTTGGAAGTGCCTGCCACTCGGTCTGCGACGCAGAACCCGCATACAGACGCCCGCGCAGGTTGATCTGCCGCCGTGCGTCGCGGTTGGCCATCGAGATGATGCCGCCCGCTTTGGGGTGCAGCACGAGCATCTCGTGCGCGCCCGAGACCGCGAACGGGCCGTACGGCATGTTGTGATCGGTGTAGTGAATGGCGAGCGCATCGAGATGCTTCACGCCGCGCGGGAAATCCATCGCGCCGTGGAGCAGCAACTGGAACTGAGACGTGAGATGCATGTGCGCGTACACGGACGGCGTATCGTCAAACCGAAAGCGCATCGCCTCGGGCCCGCCGTCCTCGCCCGAAAGCAGCACCTGGCACGCGAACGCGACGCCTTCGCTTTCGCTGCGCTTCCAGGGGGCGCTCGCCGCGTCCACGATGTAGCTGCTCTGCATACGCGTATCTTAGTTGTCATTGCGAGGAGCGCCAATTCCGTTCGTCCTGAGCCAGGTGGAGCGCAGTCGAAGGACGTGGCAATCCCGGAGCGTCCGGGCTATGCTCCGGCGCTATGTCACTGGGTCCGCACAAGATCGAATTCGAAGCGCTCGAAGGCTGGGATCGCCTGCCCGAGGGTTACGCCTACGTCGAAGTCGCCGGCGTTGCCTGCGATTCGCACGACCGCGTGTACGTCTTCTGCCGCGGGGATTACCCGATCGTCGTCTTCGACAAGGACGGGAAATTCCTGAACGCGTGGGGCAAGGGCGTTTTCAAGAACCCGCACGGCATCTTCATCGACCACGAGGATTACCTCTGGCTCGCCGACGACAAGGACCACACCGTCCATAAATTCTCCGCGGACGGCGAGCGGCTGATGACGATCGGGCAATCGGGCAAGCCGTCTGACACCGGCTACGAGCTCAACAAGAGTCCCGTGCGGCGCGCTGCGGGTCCGTTCAATCGCGTGACGAACGTCGCAGTCCTGAAGAACGGCGACATGTATATTGCGGACGGCTACGGCAACGCGCGCGTCCACAAGTTTTCGGCGCAAGGGAAGCTCCTGTTCTCGTGGGGCGAGAAGGGCAGCGGTCCCGGCGAATTCATGCTCCCGCACGGTATCGCGGTCGATAGCGCAGGGTTGGTGTACGTCGCCGACCGCGAGAACTCGCGCGTGCAGGTGTTCAGGCCGGATGGCGAATACGTCCGCGAATGGGGGCGCACCGGCACGACGCTGCTCAATCGCCCGTACGATCTCTTCATCGACGACCAGGACATGATCCATATCGCCGAAGGCGGTTTTCACAACTACATGATGAAGCGCTCGGAAGGGCCGCTGCCCGCGCACGACGAGACGCTGATCTACCCGCCGTGCGGCCATTCGCCCATCGCGCGCGTGACGGTGTGCGATCCGGACGGCAAGGTCGCCGCGCAGGTCGGCGGCGAGAACCCGGTGCTGCCGGGCAACTTCATCGCGCCGCACGGCATCTGGGTGGACAAGCGCGGCGACATGTACGTCGGTGAAGTGATCAGGAACGCGGGCGCCGTGAAGCGCATGGCGCCGCTCAAGCCGCACGCATTCCAGAAGTTCCGCCGCCGGGCGGGTTAGCGGTCATCGCGAGGCGCCCCAGTGTGGCGCCGTGGCGATCCCGTGGCGCACGGGGACCAGTCCGGAATATCCCTACAGCATCGAATTTGCATAACTACGTACACAAACCCCACGGAAAGGAATCATGGCGGTTCTGACGGAAGACCAGGCGCGCGCCTACATGCACAAGCTGCTCGGGACGATGCTCCAGGCGGGCGGCTCCGATCTGTTCATCTCGGACAACTTCCCGCCGACGATGAAGGCTCATGGGCACATGCAGGCGCTCGCGAGCCAGAAGCTCACGGGCGAGATCACGCGCATCTTCGCTTACTCGATCATGAACGAGAGCCAGCGCGCGGAGTTCGAAAAAGACCTCGAATGCAACTTCGCGATCGCGATCGAGGGCCTGTCACGCTTCCGCGTGAACGTCTTCGTTCAACAGCAGTGCGTCGGCATGGTGATCCGCACGATCGCCGCCGAGATCCCGAATTTCGAGAAGCTCAATCTTCCGGAGATCCTGAAAGACGTGGTCATGACCAAACGGGGTCTGATCCTCGTCGTCGGCGGCACGGGCTCCGGCAAGTCGACCTCGCTCGCCGCGATGATCGATCACCGCAACCGCACTTCCGACGGCCACATCATCACCATCGAGGATCCGGTCGAGTACGTGCACCAGTCCCAGAAATCGCTGATCACGCATCGCGAAGTCGGCATCGACACGCTCTCGTGGCACAACGCGCTCAGAAACACCCTGCGGCAGGCGCCGGACGTGATCCTGATCGGCGAGATCCGCGACACCGAGACGATGGAGCACGCGATCACGTTCGCCGAGACCGGGCACCTCTGCATGGGCACGCTCCACGCGAACAACGCGAACCAGACGATCGATCGCGTCGTCAACTTCTTCCCGGAGGAGCGGCGGCCGCAGCTCCTGATGGATCTTTCGGTGAACCTGAGAGCGATCATTTCGCAGCGCCTCGTGCGCACGACGGATGGCAAACGCAGGGCTGCGGTCGAGATCCTGCTCAATACGCCGACGGTTGCCGAAAGGATCTTCAAAGGCGAGTTTCACGAGATCAAGGGGATCATGTCGAAGTCGCGCGAGCTCGGCATGCGCACGTTCGACTGGGCGCTGTTCGAGCTCTACAACGAAGGCTACATCGCGTACGAGGAAGCGATCCGCAACGCGGATTCGCCCAACGAGTTGAGGCTCGATATCAAGCTGAAAAGCAAGCGCGGTGAGCCGGAGATCGCGTCAGGATTCACGCTGTCCTATGACAAGGACCCCGATCCGGAGGAAGTCGAGCGCATCCGCAAGGAAGAGCTCGCGAAGCAGGCCGAGCGCAAGCGCCAGCTCGAGGACCAGGAGCTCGCGAAGCTCCAGGCGGAGAAGAAAGCGGCTTCAGCCGGCTAGTGACGCGCGGCCCGATAACGGGTCTGATGCCGTTCGGGCTGAGCCCGTCGAAGTCCGAACAATGCCGTTCAGGGTTCGACAAGCTCACTACGAACGGCTTTCGAGGACGCTCCGTGGCGCACGTACAATGCCGCAATGACTACGAACGAAATCGCGCCGATCGCGCAGATCCTTCGGGCGCTGCACTTTTCGGCCGCAAAGCATCGCGACCAACGCCGTAAGGACGCCGAAGCCTCGCCCTACATCAACCATCCGATCGAGGTCGCCGAGCTGCTGGCGCGCGTCGGCGGCGTTACCGATCTCGTGACGCTGCAGGGCGCCATCCTCCACGACACGATCGAAGACACCGCCACGACGCCGGAGGAGCTGGAAAGGCTCTTCGGGCCCGAGGTGCGGAAAGTCGTGGAAGAAGTCACCGACGACAAGACGTTGCTCAAAGAGGAGCGCAAGCGCCTGCAGATCGAGCACGCTGCGCACATCTCCGCACGCGCCAAGCTCGTGAAGCTCGCCGACAAGATCGCCAATGTGAAGGCGGTCACCGAGACGCCCCCGGCGAAATGGCCGCTCCAGCGGCGCAAGGAATATCTGGACTGGACCGAGCACGTCGTCGCGGGCTTACGCGGGGCCAATCCGGCGCTCGAGAAGCTTTACGATGAGCTGCTGCGCGACGGGCGCGCGGTGCTGGACGCCATCGTCGACTGAGCTCCGCGCTCGCGGTGACCTCGTCTGGATTCCCGCCTGCGCGGGAATGACGATGGTGGGCGACGGTTCGCTCACCTACGCTACGTGACTGGGTCCCGCCTTTGCGCGAATGACGCCTTAGCCCGTCGGCTTGACGCCGAAGATCCGCTCGAAACGCTCGGCGTAGCGCGGCCAGGCTTCGGCGTTAATGAGCCGCGGCGGGCGCTCGCCGCGCAGGATGCCGGCGACCTGCTGCGCGTTCCATTCCGCCATGTTGATCCGCGAGTCATAGGTGACGCCCGCGGTGTGATAGGTGGCGATGACGTTATCCATCGCGAGCAGCGGGTGCGAAAGCGGCGGCGGCTCGTCGACCCAGACGTCTACGCCGGCGCCGGCGAGGTGACCGGATTTCAAGGCCGCAACGAGCGCGTCTTCGTCGACGATGCCGCCGCGCGCGGTCGTGATCACGTAGGAACCTCTCGCCATCGAGGCGAGCTCGCGCGCGCCGATCATGCCGCGCGTCTCGTCGTTGAGCGGACAGTGGATCGTGAGAAAGCGTGACTCTTCGAGCAAGGTCTGGGGATCGACCTTGATCGCGCCGCGCGCCTCCACTTCTTCAGCGCTCAAGTACGGATCGTACGCGAGCACCTTCATCTCGAGACCTTTGCCGCAGATGCGTGCCACGCGGCTCCCGACCTCGCCGATCCCGATGATGCCGATCGTGCGGCCGTGCGCGTTCCAGCCCTTGAACGTCTCGCGCGAGACGCCCCGCTCGGTGCGCAATGACTTGTCGGTCTGCGGAATGTTCTTGGTGAGCGAGAGCACCATCGCGACCGCATGCTCCGCCACTGCATCGGCGTTCGCGCCGCGTTGATTCACGACGAGCACACCGGCAGCCGTGCAGGCCGCCACGTCCACGGGATCGTAACCCGCACCGGTCGTCGAAACGGCGAGCAGGTCCGGACAGCGGGCGATCAGCCCCGCGTTCGCCTTGTACTCGTCCGGCACTTCATGCCGCGCCGAGGTGATGCAGTACACCTGGGAGGCCGAAATTGCGCCCCAGTTGTCCGCCGCCGGTCCATCGAACCGCAGCCGATGCACGACGATGTCGGGCTCCTTCTCCAGAGAATCCGCGACGTTCGGCCGCTTGCCGTCGTCGAACCAGAACACCGTTTTCCGAACCTTGCTGCTCACGCTTGCTCTCCCCATCCAAACCCGATCATCCTAAGCCTGTTCGACGCCGACCGACACTCAAGAGGAACAACATGAAGCTCGAAACCATCGCCGTCCACGGCGGTTACACGCCCGAACCCACGACGAAGGCGGTCGCGGTGCCGATCTACCAGACCACCTCGTACGCGTTCGACAACACGCAGCACGGCGCCGACCTCTTCGATCTCAAGGTGCAGGGCAACATCTACACCCGCATCATGAATCCCACGCAGGACGTGCTGGAGAAGCGCGTCGCGGAGATGGAAGGCGGCATCGCCGCGCTCGCGCTCGCCTCGGGGCAGGCGTCCATCACGTATTCGATCCTCACCATCGCCGAAGCCGGCGACAACATCGTATCGGCTTCCACGCTGTACGGCGGGACCTACAACCTCTTCGCGCACACGCTGCCGCAGTATGGGATCCAGGTGCGCTTCGCCGATTACCGCGACCCGGGCGCCTTCGAGAAGCTGATCGACAGGAACACGAAGGCGGTGTTCTGCGAAGCGATCGGCAACCCGCTCGGCAATATCACCGACTTCGCGCGGCTCGCGGAGATCGCGCACCGCAATGCGGCGCCGCTGATCGTCGACAACACGGTGCCGTCGCCGTACCTGTGCCGGCCCTTCGAGCACGGCGCCGACATCGTCGTGCACTCGCTCACGAAGTACCTCGGCGGCCACGGCAACTCGATCGGCGGCATCATCGTGGATTCGGGCAGGTTCCCGTGGGCGCAGCACAAGGAGAAGTTCAGGCGCCTGAACGAGCCCGACGTGTCCTACCACGGCGTGATCTATACGGAGGCGCTGGGACCGGCGGCTTACATCGCACGCGCGCGCGTGGTGCCGCTCCGCAACATGGGCGCGGCGATCAGCCCGTTCAATGCGTTTCTCGTGCTTCAGGGCATCGAGACCGTGGCGCTGCGCATGGACCGCATCTGCGAGAACACGCTCGCGGTCGCGCGCTTCCTTCAGAAGCATCCCAAGGTGACGTGGGTGAATTACGCCGGGCTCCCGGAGCACAAGGACCACGCGCTGGTGCAGCGCTACATGGGCGGGCGCGCGTCGGGGATTCTGACCTTTGGGGTGAAGGGCGGGCGCGACGCCGGCGCGCGGTTCCAGGATGCGCTGAAGCTCGTCGTGCGGCTGGTGAACATCGGCGACTGCAAGTCGCTCGCGTGTCATCCGGCTTCGACGACGCACCGCCAGCTCTCGCCGGAAGAGCTCGCGAAAGCCGGTGTCACCGAGGAGACGGTGCGCCTGTCGATCGGGATCGAGCACATCGACGACATCCTCGCCGATCTCGACCAGGCGCTCGCGGCGGCGTAGGCCCGGCAGCGCTAAAAAGCCGGGCGCTGTTGCGCCCGGCTTCCTGGATTCCCGCCTTCGCGGGAATGCCGATCGTGTTACTGATTCCCGCCTGCGCGGGAATGACGACCTAACCGAAGGAAGGGAGGTAACGGAGGGAAACCATCAGCGGTTTCCCTCTGTTATTCGTCGCTGCCGTAGTGGATGCGGCGATACGGCAGCGTCACCACAGCGCGCTCGATGCGCGCGTCGATGATCATCGGAACGGGATTGGCGACCCATTCCTGCGCCGCCTTCTGCACGTCCTCGACGCTCTTCGCGAGCTTGCCCTTCCCGCCGAAGGCCTCCGCGACCTTGCCCAGATCGGGCGTGGAAATGACCGAGAGCTCCTTGTCCATCTTGTGCGCGTCGAGCTTGTAGTACTCCGACCCCAGAGCTTCGTTGTTGAGCACGACGATGAGCAGCGGCATCTTGTAGCGCACCATCGTGTCGAACTCGGCGAGGTGCATCATGACGCTCGCGTCGCCGTCGACCAGCACGTGCGGCTTGTTGCCCGAAGCGACCACGGCGCCCATCGCGGCCGGCATCATCTGCCCGATGCAGCCGAAGAAGTGGCTCGCCATGACGAGCGGGCGCTCCTTGGTGAACAGGATGTTTGAAAAGCCCGCGCTCGCGCCGCTGCCGGTGAGAAGGCTCATCGATGACGGCACCACCTCGTCCAGCGTCGTCACGACTTCGCGCGGATCGACCTTGCCGTCCTCGATCGGATATTCCTTCTTGTCCTGGAAGTGGCCCACGAGGCGCTTCTTCACGTCGGGCGTGCGGTAGCCGACCTGCTTGAAGTTCTGCTGCGACAGCGCGCGTTCGAGCGCTTCCACGCCAGCTTTGGCGTCGGCCTGGATGTAGAGATCGGCCGAGCGCGCGTTGCCCATCAGCACGTGCGGCTTGGCGTCGAGATGGATGAACTTGGCATTCGGGTAGAGATAGCCGTGCTCGGTGGTGTAGCGGTTCAGGCTCGCACCGACGCCGATCACGAGATCGGATTCCTGGAGCAGCTCGATCGCCGTCTTGGTCGCGTACAAACCGGAGACGCCGATGTGGAACGGGTCCTTGCCTGAAAGCCACGTCTTGGCCATGAGCGAGGTGGCGAGCAGGGCGCCGCTGCGCTCCGCGAGCTTGAGGATCGCGTCGCCTGCGCCGGACCACCGTGCGCCGCGGCCGGCGACGATCACGGGCTTCTTCGCCTTCGTGATCATGTCCAGCGCGCGCTGGATCGAGTCGGCATCGGGTCCCGCGCCGCGCTTGGGCAGGATCGTGGCCGAGGTCTGGTACGGCTCGTCTTCGTCGATCGTCTTCTGCTGGAGGTCCATCGGGCAGGAGAGCATCACCGGCTTCGATTCCAGCCGTGCCATGTAGAACGCCTTGCGCACGACATCGTCCACGCTCTCCGGCGAATTCAGTCGCACGAAGCCGCTCTCGCAGACAGCCGCGAACCCGCGGTTGTCGAAGCGCTGGTTGTAGCCGTCGTCCACCGTCGGGTGCTCGCCGCAGAACGAGACGAGCGGCGACTCCGCGCGCGCGGCGACGACGAACGCGGTCGCAAGCTGCGTGGTGCCGGGGCCGCAGGTCGTGCTGGCCACGCCCGGCTCGTGCGTCGCGCGCGCCCAGCCGTCTGCCATTCCCAGACCGGCGCCTTCATGGCGCACCTCGATCAGCTTCACGCCGAGCTTGTCGAGCGCGCTGTACCAATACATGTTCGCGTCGCCCATGATGCCGAACACGGCGGACGTGCCTTCGGCCTTGAAAGCTTCGGCGAGACGTTCGTAAACCTTCATGTGCTGCTCTCCCTTGGAAAACTTGGGGTCGTGATGTGCGCTGTCAGGCGGTGAGCGCCGTCTCCAGCGTTTCGAAATCGTACGCGACATCGATCGACGTCACGCGGCGGAGCTCGCGATGGTACCTGCCGTCGTCGAAGCGCGTGCCGCGATGCATCGTCGCGAGATTGTCCCAGATCACGAAGTCCCCGGGACGCCACTCATGGCTGTAGATCATGTGCGGTTGCGTCGCGCGCGCGATGAGGTCGCCGATCAGGAGTCGTCCTTCCGCCACCGGCCATTCCATGACGCGGTTCGCGTGAGACGCGACGTAGACGGACTTGCGTCCGGTGCGCGGGTTGGTGCGGATCATCGGGTGCACCGCGCCCTTGAGCTTTTCCTGCTCGTCCTGCGAGAACGTGAAGCCGAGCGTCTGCCGCGAATACGCGATCGAATGGTGGACGGTCAGGCCTTCGAGCTCTTTCTTGAGCTCGTCCTCCAGCGCGTCGTAGGCTGCGCGCATGTCGGCGAACTGCGTGTCGGAGCGCACCGGCGGCAGCACGCACGCGAAGAGCGTCGAGTAGCGGCCGGCCGGGTCCTGGAACGAGCCGTCGGTATGCCACAAACGATTCGCGAGCGAGTACTGCCGCCGGCGGTCGCTCGCCGGCAGGATCTTGCCGTCGGCATCGACATTCGAGATGTCCGCCACCGGCACCTCGCCCAGGCGGTTCTTCACCAGCGCCGAGATGCCGGTCTTCGTGTGCAGCTTGCCGTCGAGGCGCTGCACGAAATTGAGCTGGTCCTGGATCGTCAGTGACTGGTTGCGGAACACGAGCACCGCGTGCTCGTCCATGCCGGCGCGGATGCGCTCGAGCGTCTTGCGATCGCGCGCCTCGCGCAGGTCTATCGAGCTGGTCTCTGCGGCGAAGGTCGGGTGGAGCTTGCGGAAGGTGATCGACATGTGGACTCTCCTGCGCGAATGTCAGGAAGCGCAGAAGCTACCACAGCCCGGCACAACCCATGACTCACTGGTGTTCGCGTTCGGCGTGATACTGGGGCGCGCACCGTGTGCGCGTCGTGCGATTTTCATTGGGGGAAGGGAGGTTACCGAGGGAACACGGCGCGCCCAAGTGCGCGCCTTGCGTGGAAGTTTCCCTCTGTTCGTGAGCGGCGAGGCCCGAGCCGAAGGCGAGCGCCGCTCAATCGATCTTGATCTTCGCTTCGCGCGCGATGCGCTCGATCTCCTGCATGCGCTTGCGCATGTACGCCGCGTAATCGGCGGGCCCCAATGCGGTGACGATGAATCCGTCGCGCACCAGGCCCGCGCGAAGCTCCGGGAGCTGCAGCACGCGAAGGATCTCGGCGCCCAGACGGTCCACGGTGTCTTTGGGCGTGCCGCCCGGCGCGAACACGCCCATGGCGCCGCTCATGTCGAAGTCCGGAAAGCCCGCTTCGATCATCGTTGGAACGTCCTGCATGAGCGTGGACCGGGTGCGGGTGGTGACTGCGAGCGCGCGCAGCTTTCCGCTGGGCAGGTGCTGCACGATCGGCGGCGCGGTCGAAATGAGGATCGACGCGTGTCCGCCCAGCACCGCAACGGTCGCCGGGCCACCGCCCTGGAAAGCCACGTGCTTCATGTTGATGCCGGACTTCAATTTGAGCAGCTCGCCGGACAGATGCTGTCCCGTGCCGTAGCCGTTGATCGAATAGACGAGCTCGCCCGGCCGTGCTTTCGCCAACGCCACCAGCTCCTTGATGCTGCGGGCGGGCAGCGACGGGTGCACGGAGAACACGAACGGCTGCGACCCGATGCCCGTCACCGGGATGAAATCCTTGTGCGGGTCGTACGGCAGCTTCGAGCGCAGCGCGGCGTTCGACATGAACGTGAAGCCCGCGATCAGCACGGTGTGACCGTCGGCCGGCGCGCGCGCGACGGCTTCGGTGCCGATGATCGTGT
>Ga0196977_1000079_pt1 | contig 67313 bp, 44 predicted proteins | sample S3v_1013CmetaG_FD_148634 | JGI IMG/M metagenome (GOLD analysis project Ga0196977, IMG submission 148634) | Soil microbial communities from Anza Borrego desert, Southern California, United States - S3+v_10-13C | ecosystem: Environmental > Terrestrial > Soil > Desert | place: USA: California... | reverse complement strand
AACGTCTTCTCGCCGCAGTCAACTTCTCGCTCTTGTCGGCCGCCGTGGCGCTCGCGCTCGGCGGCGCGCGGGTCAGGGCGCAGTGCGCCGCGACCGTCCTGACCTCCGACCTCCGCTTCCCGAGCGGCGTCGTCCTGACTCCGCTCGGCAACCTGCTCGTCGCCGAGAACGGCGCGGCCGAGCCGAACACCGGGCGCGTCTCCATCGTCGGGCCTGACGGCGCGCGCCGCACGCTGCTCGACGGGCTGCCTTCGGGCTTCAACGAAGTGGTCGGCCCGGCCGGCCCGAGCGGCCTCCTGCTGCGCGGGCGCACGCTCTACGTCGCCGTCGGGGTCGGCGACGCGACGCTGGCCGGCCCGCTCCCCGGCACGGAGGTTCCCAACCCGCAAGCGTCTTCGCCCATCTTCGACTCGATCCTCGCGGTGCGCTTCGGCGCCGCGGCCGAGACGGAGACGCAGGGCTTCACGCTGACGCCCGCCGACCACCTCGCGCTCGCCGCCGGCGAGGAGTTGCGGCTCGGCGGCGGGTCGGGCCGCGTCACCGTCGAGTTGATCGCCGACTTCCCCGACTTCGTGCCAGACCCGCAGCCGTTCTTCCCCGAGAACGTCCGCCACTCGAACCCCTATCACCTCGTCGCCAAAGGCAACCGCCTTTACGTCAGCGAGTCGGGGCTGAACTCGGTCGTGGAGGTGGACATCAACACGGGCACGTTCTCGACGCTGGCCACGTTCGCGCCGCTCCCGAACCCTTTGCCGTTCGGCCCGCCGGCGGTTGACGCCGTCGCCACCGGCATCGCCCTCGACGACGGCCGGCTGCTGGTGTCGCTGCTCACCGGCTTCCCGTTCCCGCCGGGCGCCTCCGAGGTGCGCGCCGTCGAGATCGGCGCGGGCACGCAGTCGGCCTTCTTCACGGGGCTGACCTCGGCCATCGACGTACTCCCCGTCCGCGAGGGCGGCGACACGGACTATCTGGTGCTCGAATTCAGCGCCGACCTGCTCGCCAACCTGCCCGGCCGCCTGCTGCGCTTCGAGACGCCCGGCGGCGCCCCGACCGTCGTCAGCGATTGCCTCGTCTCGCCGAGCGCCATGACGCGCGACCGACGGACGGGCACGCTCTACGTCACCGAGACCTTCACGGGGCGCGTCGTCACGCTCCCGGTCGAATGAGATGGGCGCAACGGAATAAGGAGGCGGCGGCTGGTTGCCGCCGCCTCGTTTTGTCGAGCGGGTAAAAAAAAGGCGGCGCGGCCGCGCGGAGTTGAACTCCGCGCGGCCGCGCCCGAGAACTTCCCGGCCGGGGGCGCTGACCCGGCGGCCGGTGGTGCGGAAGCTCAGTACCTGCCCATCAACCCCTGATAGGCTTTGGACGCGCGGCGGGGGTCGACGCGCCCGAGGACGCGGTTGCGGCCGAGCAGGCCCTCGGTCACGAGACGCTCCTTGGCGGCGCGCGTGCCGAGCAGGCTGCGGCGGCCGCCGCTGAGGAGGCCGAGCCGCGCGAGCAGGTGCAGCCGCGGCGTCGAATAGTAGTTGATGTGCTCGACCACTTTGCCGCCCACGATCCGCAGCACGTCCGCCCCGTGCGCGCGCACGGCCTGCCCGGTCGCCGCCACGCCGTAGAGCGCGCCGCTGTGCGTGCCGGTCACCTCCCACGCGATGAAGACGCGCTCGTCGTCGGCGATGAGGATCTGTTCCACGAAACGCTGCTTGGTGAAGGCCCGCGCCGGCAGCAGGGTCTCGGCCGCCGCGCGCCCGGTCTGTGTGCCGTTGGGGCCGAAGGTGACCACCTTCGTGCTGACCAGTTCGCTCGGCAGGTGGGCCTGCCCCTTCTGGTTCCAAGCCTTCAGCAGCCGGCGGGCTATCGCTTTGTTCTTCTCACGGGCTTTGGTGTCTGCCATCGGAATTTCTCCTCGCTGATTGCGCGCGGCGCGCCGTAGAGGCGCGCCTCACTTGGCCGTCACAGCAGTCCTTCCTCCACGAGCCGGTTGAGCACGGGGTCGTCGAGCACGTCCATCAGGGCCAGCGACTCCAGCCGCGGCTTCGTGAAGTGGTCGAAGTGCTCGACGACGAGGCCGTCGCTGTAGCGCAGAATCTCGCCGCCGTGCAGCTCGACGCGGACGCCCGTGGCCTCCTTGCCGTAGAGCGGCCCGAGGTGCGTGCCCGTGCCCTCCCAGCCGAGGAAGACCATGTCGCCCTCGGCTATCGCCACCTCCTCGCGGTAGTGGAGGTCGGGGTAGGCCGTGTGCTGGAGGCGCACCTCGTCCTCCTCCCTGATGGCGCCCGCCGGGTGGGGCGAGCGGTTGACGATGTCGCGCGAGATGAGCTTCGGGAAGACCTCGGGCTGAACCCAGCTGAACGCCGCCAGCAGCCGGCGCGTGGTCAAGAGGTTCGCGTGTCTGACTTCGTCCTCGTTCTTCTGACGTTTGGGATAATCTGCCATCGCAGTGCCTCCTACACTTGGGCGGAAGTGTTGTGTGTCGTAAGCGTCGCCCCGGGCCGGCTGGCGAGTCTCCGTCCGCCACGATACCCGAGACCGCCGGCCGCGGCTTCTCCCATCCTGCTTGCTTTGGCGGGGCCTTTAACCCCCGCTCGCCGGCCGTGCTATCTTACGAGCATGGAAGACAACACCGCCGAAACCCCGACGCCTCAGGACGCCGGCGTGGCGCGCCTGTTCCGCGTCACGCTCCCCGTCGAAGACATCGAGCGGGCCGCCGACTTCTACGCGCGACTGCTGGGCACGCCCGGCGAGCGCGTCTGGGTGAACCGTCACTACTTCCGCTGCGGCGAGGTCATCCTCGCCTGCGTCGCGCCGCCGGGCGACCCGGCCGCCTACAGGGCGCAGAGCGAGCAGCGCGTCCTCTACTTCGCCGTCCCAGACCTCGACGCCGTTTTCGCGCGGGCGGGCCGGGCCGGCTGCCGCCGCCTCGACGACGGGATCGAGAAGCAAGAGTGGGGCGAGCGTTCGTTCTACGCCGACGACCCCTTCGGCAACCCGCTCTGCTTCGTCGAGCACGCGACGCAGTACACCGGCGGGGCCTTCTGAAGCGGCGCGGCGGCCCGCCCCCGACGCGCCCCGAACCCGCCTGCGGTCTCGTTTACCTCTCGGGCTGTTTAGCGCCCCGGCGCGAGCGCCGCCCCCGCCCCCAGCCCCAGAAACCTCAGCCCGTTCCGCCCGAGGATTTTCCGCCGCGCCTCCTCCGAGATGTCCGCGCGCGCCCTGAGCTTTTCGACCGCGTGCGGGAACGCGCTGTCGGAGTGCGGGTAGTCCGAGCCGAAGAGGACGAAGTCGTCGCCGATCAGGTCGAGCACCGCCGGCAGCATGGCCTCGTCCGACTCCGCGCCGAAGTAACAGCCGCCGCCCGTCACGTACTCCAGCGGCTCCCTCCTCATCAGCGGAACCTCCGCGGCCCGCCGCCGGTAATGCTCGCGCAGGCGCTCCAGCCAGTAGGGCAGCCAGCCGCAGCCGGCTTCGAGGAAGGCGAAGCGCAGGCGCGGGAAGCGTTCGAGGACGCCGCCGCAGACGACGCACGTCAGCGCGATCATCTGCTCGAACGGGTGGCCGAAGGCGTGCGTCATGAAGTGCGTGTCGAAGCGCTCCGAGCCCGCGGCCGTCAGGTAAGCGCCGTTGCCCCAGTGGACGCCGAGCGGCACGCCGAGCCGCTCGGCCTCCTCGTAGAGCGGGTAAAAGTCCGCGTGGTCGAGGTTCCTGCCGTTGACGTTCGGGGGCAGCGCCGCGCCGGCGTGGCCCAGTTCCGTGACGGCGCGCTTCAGCTCGGCGACCGAGGCCGGGATGTCTTGCAGCGGCAGCGCCGCCATGCACTTCAGGCGGTCGGGGCTCGCGCGGCAGAAGTCCGCGTAGTAGTCGTTGCAGGCGCGGCTCATGGCGACGGCGAAGTCTTTGTCGGCGAGCGCCGAGACGGCCACGCCGAGGTTGCCGTAGGCGACCTGCGCGTCGATGCCTTCGAGGTCGAGGTCGCGCAGCCGCGCCTCGGGGTCGGCCGCGCCGGCCGGGATGCCGTCAATCCGCCCGCGGCAGCCGATGACGCCGCGCGCCCCGGTCGCCTCGCCGGCCCCCCGCCCGTTGCCGCCGTGTCGCCCGCCGCGCGCCTGCCTGAGCCGCGGGTCGGGGTAGAGACGCCCTTCGAGGAGGATGCGCGTCAGGCCGAGCGTGTCTTCGATGATGCGCGGGCGGCGCGCGCGGTAAGGCTCTTCGAGGAAGCGTTCGAAGGCCTCCATCGGCTCGTTGATGTGGGCGTCGCTGTCTACGATCATCGGAGTCTCCGAACGCCCGGCGGCCGCTTGAAGAGAGCGCGCGCGGCGCCCGTCAGAAGATGAGCTTGAGGCCGAACTGCAACTGGCGCGAGGTGGTCGAGGTCTTCGTGATCCGGCCGACGTTGGGCGGGACGACGCCGCCGCGCGTGAAGACCGTGACCACCTCGGGCAGCGCGAAGTTGGCCCGGTTGAAAACGTTGAAAGCCTCGGCCCGCAGTTGCAGGGTCGCGCGGTCGCCGAGCCGCGCCGACTTGAGCAGGGCCGCGTCAACCGTGAAGAGGCCGGGGCCGACGAGCGCGTTGCGGCCGACGTTGCCGTACTGCCCCGGCGGCGCGACGACGAAGGCCGCCGGGTTGAAGTAGCGCTCGGGGTCGCCGGTGACGGCGCTCGCGGGCGTGAAGCCCGGCGCCCAGCTCGGCCGCTCGACGTTGTCGGTGTTGCCGTCGTTCGAGTTGTTGAAGCTGATGACCGGGTTGAAGGGCGTGCCGGAGCGCGCGTGGACGATGCCGTTCAGCTCCCACGAGCCGAAGAGGAAGTCGAGGACGCGGCGCGCGCCGCCCGCGCCCGGCTCGGGCCGGAAGGGCAGCTCGTAGAGCGTGTTGAGGGTGAAGTTGTGGCGCACGTCGAAGACCGACGGCCCGCGGTCGCCGCGCAGGTCGTAGTTGTCCTGCGCGAACTGGGTCGCCTCGAGCACGTAGGCGCCGGTCGAGTCCGAAGAGGTGTCGAGGGACTTCGAGAAGGTGTAGGCCATCTGGAACTGCCAGCCGCGCGCCAGCCGCCGCTCCACGTTGACCTGCATGGCGTGGTAGGAGGAGTCGCCGCTGTGCGTCGTCTGCCGGAGCGGGCCGAAGGCGGGGTTGCGCGGCGGGTTGCGGACGCCGACGGGGAACTGCTTGACGCCGCCGGGCAGGAGGGTGAAGGCGGCCGAGGTGTTGCGGTTGCCGCTGGTCGGCAGGTGGACGCCGCGCGAGCCGACGTAGGCGACCGTCGCGGTGATGCCGCGGAAGAGTTCGCGCTGCGCGCTCAGGTTCCACTGCTGCACGTAGGACGGGGCCGGGTCGAACTCGTAGGTCTGGACGGCGGCGACGCCGGGGACGTTCGCGAGGCGGTCGAAGGCGTCGGGGAACGGCGGCGCGAAGGCGATGCCGAGGAGGAAGAAGGGCGGCTGGTTCGACAGCTCGTGGCGGTAGGTGTAGGGAAAGGGGTGGGCGAAGAAGATGCCGTAGCCGCCCCGCACGCTCGTCGCGCCGTCGCCGCGCACGTCCCACGCGAAGCCGACGCGCGGCCCGAAGTTTTTCAGCGTGTTGTTTTTGAAGAAGGGGGCGCCGACGGTCGGCTCGCGGTCGCGCGCGATGTCGCGCAGGTTGGCGAGCTTGCCGTCGGCCTCGGCGGGGCTGGTCATCGGCTCGTAGCGCAGGCCGAGGTTGACGGTGAGGCCGGGCCGCAGCCGCCAGTCGTCCTGCGCGTAGGCGGCGACGAGCGTGGTGCGGATGCCGCGGTAGGCGTCGTCGAGGCCGGCGAGCGGCGCGGCGAAGACCTGCGGCGTGCCGCGCAGGAAAGCCTCGTAGGAGCCGAAGACGAAGACGCCGGCCGCGCTGCTCGTGGACTGCGCGTTGAACTGGATGCGGCGGACGCTGAGGCCGAGCTTGACGGCGTGCGCGCCGCGCGAGTGGGCCAACTGCCCCGACGCCTCGAAGTTGTTGACGACGAGGAAGCGCGGGACGAGCGTGCGGTCGGAGAGGGGCGAGAGCCCGCCGGGGCTGAGGAACGCGCCGAGGGCGGTCGCGCCCGGCACGAAGACCAGCGAGCGCGGGACTTCGACCACGTCCACCACGTCGCCGAAGACGCGCGAGCGGTTGTAGGCGAAGCGCGCGTGGCCGACGAGGCCGGGCGAGAAGATGCGCGTCGCCGCGAGGCCGGTGTACTGGTTGCGCGCGCGCAGCACCGAGTTCGAGATGACGCGGTTCGGCTCGACGTTCTCCGAGTCGTCGAAGGTGTAGCGGGCGAAGAAGGTGTCGCGCGACGAGAAGGCGTGGTCGCCGCGCAGCGTGACGAAGTCCTCGTCGGTGCGGCCGCTCTCGCTGCGGATGAAGACGCCGAGGCCGCCGCCCGCGTCGCCGGCGTTCGGGCGCGGGTAGAGGTTGACGTAAGGGGCGACGGCCGGGGCGGCCGTGAGGCGGGCCGCGTCGGTCGGGACGAAGAAGCGGCGCGTCTGCGCGAGGCGCTGGCGCAGCCCCTCGTAGGCGCCGAAGAGGAACGTGCGATCCTTGCGGAGCGGAGCGCCGAGGCTCGCGCCGAACTGGTTGCGCTTGAAGGGCGGCGGCTCCTCGCGGTCGAAGAAGTTGCGCGCGTCGAGCGCCGAGTTGCGCAGGAACGAGAAGGCCGAGCCGTGGACGCGGTTCGTCCCCGACTTGCTCACGATGTTGATGATGCCGCCGCCGGCCCCGCCGAACTCGGCGCTGTAGTTGTTCGTCAGCAGTTGGAACTCCTGCACGGCGTCCACGCCCGTGAAGCCGCCGGCGACCGAACCCGGCGTGGTGTTCTGCGCCTCGTTGACCGAAGAGCCGTCGAGCAGGAAGTTGTTGAAGCTGACGCGCCCGCCGTTAATGGACATCTTCGCCGCGCCCGTCCCCGAGCTGATGGGCGCCTCGGCCAGCGGGCCGACGTTGACCACGCCGATCTGCAAGGTGGCGAGCTGGAAGAGGTCGCGGCCGTTCAGGGGCAGCCGCGTGATGGTGCGCTCGTTGACGAGCGCGGAAATCTCCGAGGTCGTCGTGTTGACGGGCGGGGCGTCGGCCGTGACGACCACGCGCTCGGTGACCGAGCCGACCCTGAGGCCGAGGTTGACCACCGCGTCGCGCCCGACCGTGAGCACGATGCCGCGGCGCACCTCGCGGCTGAACCCCTCGCGCTCGGCCTGCACCTCGTACTCGCCCGGCCGCAACTCCTCGAAGCGGAAGCGGCCGTCGCCGCCGGTCAGCATCGCCCGCGCCGAGTTCGTCCGCACGTTGCGGGCGACGATGCGCGCGCCCGAGACGGCCGCCCCGTTCTGGTCGGTGACGACGCCGAGGATCGCCCCGGCCGTCCCCTGCGCCAGCGGCGCGGCCGGCAGCGCGCAGAGGACGGCGGCCGACGCCAGCAGCCCCGCGAGGGACTGCGCGCCGCGCCTGAGAGTGTCGCGACGGGGTCTCATAAAACACCTCTGACGACCGGGGCCGCGCCGCAGGCGCCGGCCGAGGTCGTAGTTGCAGGCGGCGAAGGTGGCGAAAAGCAGCGCGCCGCCGGCCGCCCCTTCCAACTCTTCGTGCGCCACGCGGTAGGCGGCCAGCCCGTAGCCGGCGAGCAGCGCGGCCTGCACGTAGACGGCGAGGGGGAGGTCGCGGGGGAGCGCGGCCGGCCTGACGACGAGGGCGAGGTAGGCGAGGCAGGCGCTCGTGACGTAGAAGTGAATCGCCGGCAGGTAAGGCTCGAACCACTGACGTTCGGCGTAGTCCAGCTCCTCGACGATCATCGTCTTGAAGGCCACGGCCAGAGAGACGCTCGCCAGCCAGCAGACGTAGAAGTAGAGGGCGTACCAGAGCGGCCGCGACCGCCCTTCGGGGGCGGCCGCGCCGCGGCGGCGCAAGGCGCGCAGGACGAAGAGGAACAGGACGACGGAGAGCGCCGTCATCAACGTCATGTAGACGGGGGCCTCGAAGAAGCCGCCCTGCCTGAGCGGCCGCAGCAGCGGGGCGAAGTGCCGGCCGCCCTGCCATGTGTAGTGGAACTCCATGAGACTGTCTCGGCCCGCGCCGCCGGGCCGCCCACTTTTAACGGGCCGCTCACTTGTAGAAGGCCCGGCTCCGCTCGATGGCCTCGCCGTAGGCGCGCCGGTGCTCAAGCCGCATGTAGCTCTCGGGGTCGGCGGCGTAGTCCTTCAGGTAATCGCCCTGCGTGTTGACGCCCGAGAGCGCGGGAACCCAGTCCTCGCGGAGCAACTCGTCCGGGTCGCCGTACTTCGCCGCCACCCTCCTCACCTCCGGGTCGTCGAGGGCGGTCAGCCGGCCGCGGTCGATGAGCTTCACCTCGCGCCCGTCCCTGAGCTTGCAGGTGTAGGTGGGGAAGTAGAGGTGGACGTGGAAGTGGTAGAAGGGGAGCGGCGGGTCGTGGCGCAGCGCCCACGCGAAGTCGAGGAGCTGCCCGATGCCGAGGTGCATGACGCCCGAGCGGTCGCGCTCGGACATGAAGCTGGCGCGGGCCGTCGCCGACTCGAAGACGTTGAAGGGGCGGATGACCTTCGGGTGCGTGCCGATGGCGGCCTCGATGAACCAGTCCACGCCCGGCCCCGGGTAGTGCGGGTACTTGACGGCCTTGTTCTTCTCGATGAACTCGCGCCACTTGTCGCCGAACTCGCCGCCGCCTTCGAGCCGCGTGACCTTGTTGCGCTCCATCCGAATCCGCAGGTGCGGGTAGGGGCCGAGGTGGTCGCTCGTCCCGGCGATGACGCCCGTCACGTCCGACTTCGGCAGGACGACGCCGAGCGGGTAGCCGGCGAGGTGGCCCGAGATGAGCGGGTCTTTGGTCGCGCCCGGCCGGTAGCGGTGCGTGCCGAAGCCCTCGGTCGGCGGGATCGGGTAGCCGGGGAAGCTGCCGTCCATGATCCGCCAGTATTCGTCGAGCCACGTGAAGCGGAGGTCTGTGCCCTCGGGGTCGGTCAGGTGAACCTCGCGCGTCTCGCGCAGCACCTTCCACGCGGCGCGGTCGATGGCCTCGATGATCTCTTCGGGGTAGGTGACGGCCGGCGAGGCCAGCTGCTCGCGCGTCGGCCAGTCCATCGAGTAGCTGAAGGTCGGGACGCGGCAGTTGGTCTCCTCCCAGAAGATTTGGCCGACGACCTTGTCGTAGCCCTCGCGCCGCGCGAGCGCCTGCGTCCACTCCGGCCCGCCCAGCATCCGCGGCGAGGGCGGGCTGTCCACGAGGTATCTCATCACCTCCTCGGTGCGGAACAGGCGCCTCCGGCCCTGCTCCTGAAAGACATCCACGCGGCACTTCTTCTCGTCGCGCAGCACGCGCAGGAAGGCTTCGAGCACCAGCGGGTCCAAGTCGCTGTCGGTCACGAAGAGAATCTTCTCGCCGCCCTTTATGCCGAGGCCCGGCCGCTGGTCGCCCGAGTAGGGCATCGGCCGCTCGACGATGTGGCGGACGAAGGGCAGCAACTGCTCGACGCGGTTGACCTCGGGGATCTTCGGATAGCGCGGCGCGGGGTAGGCGAACTCGCGCGGCCCGCCCCCGCCGCCCGCCCGCGGCGGAGTCGAACCGGCCGCGAGGGCGAGCAGGAAGAGGGCGGAGGCGAGCGCGCGCGCCGCCCGCGAGCGGGCGCGCGAAGTGGCGGCGGGCGTCATGTCAATCCCTCCTGCGCGCCGGCCGCGGCACGCACCCCGCGGACGCGCCCCGGCCTCGCCTTCCACATCAGCGCGGCCGAGGCCAGCATCGCCAGCCCCGCGATCAGGAAGTTGACGCGGTAGGCCCCGGTCAAGTCGTAGAAGTGGCCGCCGAGCCACGTGCCGACGGCCCCGCCGAGGAAGCCGCCGAGCGTGATGACGCCGAGGATGGAGCCGAAGCGCCGGCCCTGAAAGAGGTCGGCCGCCGAGGTCATCAGCGCCGGCAGCGCCATGCCGTAGCCGAGGCCGTAGAAGACGGCGAAGACGTAGACGAGCGCCGCGCTGTGGACGGCCCCCGCGAGGTTTAAGAGCACGATGCAGACGACGAAGAGCACGATGCTCAACGTCATCGTCTTCTCCCGCCCCACCCGGTCGCAGAGGAGGCCGCCCGCGAACTTCCCCGCCACGTTGAGCAGGCCCTGAAGCCCGACCACCGAGGCCGCGAGCAGCGCGCCGTAGCCCTCGTCGGCGAGGTAGGCGACCAACTGCACCGAGATGAGGAAGAAGCCCGCGGCGAAGAGCGCCATCACCGCCGTCAGCGCCCAGAAGCGGAACGAGCGCGCGGCCCTGCCCACCGTCCAGTCGGTCGCGGCCCAGCCCTCGTCGAGCACCACCACCCGGCCCCGCGCCCCGCCGCCGCGCGCGGCCCCGCCGCCGGCCTCGCCCGGCCGCTCGTCGGCGACCGTGAGCCCGCGGTCTTCGGGCCGCGTGTAGACGAAGCGCCAGATGAGCGCGGTCGGGATGAAGAGGATGGCGAGCCCGAGGGCGAGGTACGCGCCGCGCCAGCCGGCCCGCTCGATGAGGTGTTGCAGCAGCGGGAGCATGAAGAGTTGCCCGGCCCCGGAGCCGCCCGTGACGATGCCGATGGCCGTGCCGCGGTTGCGCACGAACCAGTTCGAGACGATGGCCGTCAGCGGGACGATGTGCAGCATGGAGCTGCCGACGGCGGCGAGCACGCCGAAGCCGACGTAGAAGTGCCAGAGGGCCGTGGCCCGGCTCAAAGAGATGAGCGCGGCGGCCGTGACGAGGACGCCGACCGGCATCACGCGGCGCGGCCCGTAGCGGTCGATCAGCCCGCCGACGAAGGGCGCGGCCGCGCCGCAGCAGACGAGGTGGATGGCGAGCGCGATGGAGAGTTGGCCCCGGCCCCACTTGAAGTCGTCGAGCACGGCCACGTAGAAGACGGAGAAGGAGGCGATCAGAGGCGAGACCAGCGAGATGACGACGAAGCACGCGGCGGCCACCACCCACCCGTAATAGACCGGGGTCGCGGCCCGCGCGCGCGGCTCGTCGCTCGACTTGACCTGTTGCATCGTCGGCCCTCAAGCCTCCCGCCGCGCCGGGGCCGCGGCCGCGCCGGCGAGGCCGTAGAAGCGGGCGGCGTTCCCGCCTAAGATTTTCCGCTTCAGCTCCTCGCCGATGTCCGCGCGTTCGCGGACGGCGCGCACCGAGTTGGGGAAGAGCCCGTCGGCGTGCGGGTAGTCGGAGGAGAAGAGGAGCGCGTCGTCGCCGACGGCCGCGGCCGCCGCGGGGATCGTCGGCTCGTTGGGCGCGCAACTGAAGAAGCAGTTGCCGCGCTTGACGTACTCGCTCGGCTTGTCCCTCATCAGCGGCACTTCGAGGCTGCGCCCGCGGTACTCCTCGTCCAGACGCCACAGCCAGTAGGGAACCCAGCCGCAGCCCGATTCGAGGAACCCGAACTTGAGGCGCGGGAACTGTTCGAGGACGCCGCCGCAGACGAGCGCGGCCAGCGCCAGCATCTGCTCGAACGGGTGGCCCGCGGCGTGGTTGAAGAAATGCCGGTTGAAGCGCTCGGTGCCCGCGCCCGGCAGGTACGTGCCGTTGCCCCAGTGGAGGCTGACGGGGACGCCGAGCGCCTGCGCCTCGGCGTAGAAGGGGTGGAAGTCCGCGTGGTCGAGGTTCCTGCCGGGGAGCGACGGAGGGATGGTGACGCCGACCGCGCCCAACTCCCTGACGGCCCGCCGCAACTCGGCGACGGACGCGCGCGCGTCCTGCAAAGGGACGACGGCCGTCGGCTTCAGCCTCTCGGGGTCGGCCGAGCAGAACTCGGCCACGAAGTCGTTGCAGGCGCGGCAGAAGGCCAGCGCGAAGCCGGGGTCGCGCAGCGTGCAGGCGGCGAGGCACAGGCTCCCCAAGATGACCTGCGCGTCGATGCCTTCGGCGGCGAGGTCTCTGACGCGCGCCTCCGCGTCGGTGACGCCGGGCCGGCCCATCGCCATCGCCACGCCTTCGAGCAAGCCCCCCCCTTCGCCCTCGTCGGGTGAGTGGGCGTGGTCGTGTTCGTGGTCGTGTTTATGGTCGTGCGCGTGAGGGCTCAGGCGCGCGCCGCCCCGCAGTTTCTCGTGCGCCTCGTAGGCGGTGATCGAAGGGTCGGGGTAGAGGCGGCCCTCCATGAGCACGCGGATGATGCCCCACTGGTCGCGGAAGACGCGCGGGCTGCGGTGCTTGTAGGCCGCAGGCAGGTAGCGTTCGAAGTGTTCGAGCGGCTCGAAGACGTGGGTGTCGGCGTCGATCACGAACGAGTTCGCCATGCTCCCTCCGCTCTCTCGATTCGACGGGCGCGCGCGGCCCGCGCCCTACATGATGACGCCCGGCACCCCGTAGAAAATCAGCAGGATGGTCGTGTCCTTCAGGATGTCGTACTCGTACTCGGTGCGGGCCGTGACGTAGCTGAAGCTGCCCGGGCCGAACACCCCGCCGTCGAACTCGATCTCGCCTTCGAGCACGTACTCGACGCGGTCGGCCGCGTGGCTGTGCTTCTGGATGTGGTGGCCGGCGGGGAACTTCACCATGTAGACCCACGGGCCGGTCTTCGCGTCGCGGCCGAGGAACTTGTAGTGGATGCGCTCCACGTCGCGGAACTGTTCGGGGACTTTCCCGACGCCGGGGTACTTCTCGCGGCGGTCAACCGCTTGGAACGGCACGCTGTTCGTGTCCACCATCAGTTTCATTTCGTTCAAGCCCTCCGGGGCGAGGCGTCGCGGCCGCGGCCGCGCGGTCGGGCTCGCGCGTTCGGCGCGGCGCGCGAAGGCCCGCGCGCGACCCGCTCGGTCTGCCGTCTGCCCGACGATACGCGCCGCGATAATGGCTCACTCGCGCGGCGCAATCTTCTTCTAGCTTGCTCATTCGGCCGCCCGACGCCGCGCTCACGCGGGAACGCGCGCGCGCGCCGCGGGAACTCGCGAGGCGAAGTAGCTTTCGAGGCGCTCGGCGACGCGCAGCCGACGCAGGAAGCGCGCGACCTCGGTGCGCGGGCCGAGGCCGAGGAAGGCGGCCACGTCCTCCGGCCGGTCGAGGTCGAGGGCGATGCCCGCGCGGCTGACGACCCGGCACGCCGCGCCCCGCCGCTGCGCCTCCGCCGCGTGCTTAAACAAACTGCCCTCGCCGAAGCGGGAGGGGAAGAGGGCCGGGGGCGTCCGCAGAATCGCGTTCGTGCCCGTCCCCTCGCGCGAAGGGGCGAGCAGGACGGAGGGGCCGGGCGGCGCGCAGGAGGCGACCGCCTCAAGGTCTTCGCGCGTGAGCAGGGGGAGGTCTGCGGGGACGCAGAGCACGGATTCGGCGCCGCGCTTCAGCAGCTCGCGCTCGGCGAAGTCCACCGACGCGCTTTCGGAAACCTGCGCCGGCTCGGCAATCACTTCCAACCCGTGGCGGCGCGCGAGTTCGGCGGCCGGCGCGTAGGCCGTCACCACCGCCGCGCGGTCTACGCCCTTAACCCGCGAGCCGGCCGCGAGCGCGCGTTCGAGCATCAGCCACGCCAGCCGCGTGCGCTCCTCCTGAGACATGAGCGGCGCGAGCCTCTGCTTGGCGCGCGTCAACTCCTTAACGGGGATGAGCAGGTATCGCATCGGCCAACGCCCCCAGCACCGCTTCGGCCAAAGACACTTTGGCCGCGAGGTCGCGCATCACGGTCTGCGTGACCAGCACTTCGACGCCCGCGCGCCTGACCTCTTCGGCCGCGTGCGCGTCGCGCTCGTCGAGGACGAAGAGGTCGAGGAGGCCGGCGTACATCCGCGCCACCTGCGCGGCCGAGACCTCCATGCCGAGTTCGGCCATCATGCGGTCGGTCGGCCCCTTGAGCGAGGCCCCGGCGACGAGCGGGCTGACGGCGGCGACCGTCGCCGGCGTCCGCGCCAGCAGGGCGCGCATGCCCGGCACGGCGAGGATCGGGCCGATGCTGATGAGCGGGTTGCTCGGGCAGATGACGACGGCGTCGGCCCCGAGGATCGCTTCGGCGACGCCGGGCGCGGGGCGCGCCCGCTCGACGTTCTCGAAGCGCAGCCCCCTCACCTCGATCTGCGCGCGCCGCTTCACGAAATACTCCTGAAAGTGGAGCGGGCCTTCGTCGGTGAGGATGGTGGTGGGCGTGTGCGTGTCGGTCATCGGGAGGATGCGCGCGCGGACGCCGAGCGACCGGCGGACGTGGTCGGCGACCTCGGTCAGCGTCGCGCCGCGGCGCATCTGCCACGTCCGGTAGACGTGCGTCGCGAGGTCGCGGTCGCCGAGCGCGAACCACTGGTCGGCGCCGTAGCGGGAGAGCGCGCCGAGGCACTCGAAGGTGTCGCCCGACACCCCCCACCCGGTCTCCGGGTTGACCACGCCGGCCAGCGTGTAGGTGACGATGTCGAGGTCGGGCGCGACGTAGAGCCCGAACAGCTCGATGTCGTCGCCCGTGTTGACGATTACCGTGAGCTCTTCCGGCCCCGTCACGCGGCTCAGCCCGTCGAGGAATTTCGACGCGCCGACCCCGCCCGCCAGTGCTGTGATCTTCATCGGCTTGATTCGGAAACCGGGGTGCGCGCCCCCGCTCAGCGGAACAGGTCAAGCTCTCTGGGCCGGAGCAGCATGTCCGAGCCGGCCTGCGACGCGCGCTCGTAACGCCCGCCGCGGACGACGACCGCGGGCACGCGCTCGGCCTTCCGCATCAGCAGGCCCGACGCGGCGGCCATCTCGTCGGCCACCGCGAGCACCGTCGCCGACAGCTCCCTCCCGAAGTCGTCCGTCTGCCCGCGGTAGTCCTGAAGCGGCATCATCCCCGCGACGCCGATGGCCGCGTTCGTCAGCCCCAGACGCCACGCGCGCCCGAAGGTGTCGGTGACGATGACGGCGACCTCGGCCCCACGCGGCCCGGCGAGGCGCGCGCGGATGCGGCGCGCGGAGAGGTCGGGGTCTAAAGGCAGCAGCGCGACGCGACCCTCGCCGCCGACGTTCGAGCAATCGACTCCGGCGTTGGCGCAGACGAAGCCGTGGCGCGTCTCGGCGATGAGCGCGCGGTCGCTCGCGCGCACGACGCGCGCCGACTCTCCGAGGATGACTTCGACCAGACGCGGGTCGCGCCCCTGCCGCGCGGCGAGCTCCACGGCCGCGGCCGAGGGCGAGACCGAGGCGAGGTCGCGCAGCCTGCCCTCGGCCTTCGAGACGATCTTCTGCGCCACCACGACCACGTCGCCGTCGGCGAGCCGCAACCCTTGCGCTTCGAGGGCGCGGGCGATCAGCTCGCCCACGTCGTCGCCCGGAAGGACTTCGGGCAGGCCGCGCACCGCGAAGAGTTCGACCTCGGCCTGAACTCCCATTCAGCCCCCGGCCCCGAAGCGGCCCGCCCCCAACCCCGCGAGGCGGATGCCGGCGTGCGCCCTGTAGCGCGTGTTGATGTCGATGAGCAGGGCCGTCAGCGATTCGACGGTGCGCGAGTTGGACAGGGCCCCGCCGTCCACAAAGCGGCAGCCGGGGATCGCCTCCACGAGCGGGCGCGCCCGCTCCTTCGCCTCGCGGCTGTCGCCGCACACGAGCACGTCGCACTCGACCTGACGGCCGAGGTCTGCGAGGCGCGCGGCCGCCACGTTGTGGAAGGCCGAGACGACGGCGACCCCTTCGGGCGCGAGTTCCTCGCACTGCTCGGCGGCCGAGCCGGCCCAGACGCCGAGGACGCGGCCCGGCCTGCCGCCGACGGCCGGCTCCAGCGGCACGGTCACGTCTACGAGCAGCGAGCCGGCGGCGAGGGCCGCGCGCACCTGCCTGAGCGCCGAGACCTGCGCCGCGAAAGGGACTGTCAGGACGACCACGGGCGCGGCCGCCGCGGCTTCCGGGTTCGACGCGCCGCTGACGCGGGCCGCGCCGCCGAGCGCGGCCCTCACGCGGTCGGCCGCCGCGCGGGCGCGCGCCGCGTCTCGCGACCCGAGGACGACTTCGTAGCCGGCCGCCGCCCAGCGCAGCGCCAGCCCCCCGCCCTGCGCCCCCGCGCCGCCGATGATGCTGACGCGCTCGCCTGACATCGCGCCTCCGCGGCCGGGCCCGGCCGCTCGGGAAGTCGCCCGAAAAATTCCCGCCTCAGACTGTCACCGCCGGCCGCTCACAGGAAGCGATCCATCCCGTGCCAGAGGTGCTCGAAGATGAGCACCGAATGCTTGAAGGCCCGGCCGACGCGCTCCTGCTGCTCGGGCGTCGAGGCGAAGCGGCTCATCAGGTAGCGCGCGTTAGCGGCGTGCTGCTCTTCGAGCGTCGCGTCCCTTTCGCGCTCGCCGAAGTGCAGAGTCCAGAACATCAGGGCCTTCTCGTCGAGTTCGTAGTGGTCGCGCAGCCCGGCGTAGACGAGCCGGCCCCACTCGGCCGCGGGGCCTTCGATGGCGAAGCCGAAGCCGGCGATGGCCTCGTCGAAGGGGCCGCGCAGGAAGCGTTCGAGCGTGTACATCGCGCCGAGCGTCGAGGGCAGCGGGACGTGGCCGTCGAGCTCCTCCTCCGTCACGCCCGTGCCGAGCGTGAAGTCGCGGAAGAGCGCGGGGTGCGGCGGCGTGCCGAGCAGGCCGGCCTCGCTGGCGAAGTTCTCCAGCGCCACCCGGTACGAAGTCTCGTCCGGCGCGTTCGAGACCAGCGCCGCGATGGGCCGCAGCGAGATGGCCGAGTAGGCGCAGACCTCTTTGGCGAAGCCTTGCAGCGCCCTGCGCGAAGCCGCCCCGCCGGCGATCGCCTGAATGATGCGGCTGTCCTTCGGGTGGTGCTGTTGCAGGAAGCTCCGCAGTCCGGCCATGAACTGCTCGGCGGGTTGGGCCTCGTCGGCCTTCTTGAGTTGCGTCGCCATCTGAAGACACTCCTTTGCCCCGCGCGGCGAAAGCCCGCGCGCAATGCTCCCCTGCGAACGATTGAGGCGGACGGCGGCCGCGCCCGTCACGGTTGCACCGTAGCGGGAACGCGGCGGCGGGACTTCTCCTAAATTGCGGTTCTCGGCCGGTGGGATTGAGGCGCGAAGGCCGGCGCGGCGAACACGGGCGGTCACCCGCTCAAAGGCGAGCGGCGGGAGGGAGGTTCCTACTTGAAAGGGTTGCGCTGGGGCGCTTCGTCGTGCGAGACGGTGTGGAGCAGGCCGCGCACCAGCACGTTGAGCGCGGGGATGCGGTGGCGTATCAGGACGCGCATGGGCGCGGGGCGCGCGCCGAGCCGGGCCTTCGGTTCGAGCGCCGTGCGGCCGAGCGAGAGCCTCCGGCAGCCGAGCCGGATGGCGTCTGCGACCACGGCCTGAAGCAGCCGGAAGTAGACGGGGAACTCGGCGTTGGCCGCGCGGTCGAAGCCGATGTAGTAGCCGACGGCCTGCTCGCCGTCGCGCACCGTCGTGACGAAGCCGAGGAGCTGGTCGTCGCGCCTGACGACGGCGCAGCGCAGCGCATCGCCGAGCCGCGCCGCCAGCGTCGGGATGAACTCGGGCCTGAGCGTCACCAGCCGCAGCCGCGCGCCGAGATGCGTCTGCATGTAGAGGCCGTGCAGCTCCGCGGCGCGCGATTCCACGTCGCGCAGCTCTTCGACCACGCACCCGGCCGCCGCCACGTCCTTCTCGATCTGCCTCGCGACCTTGCGGTACCTCGACGTGAGGCTGGCGAGGTAGTCGTCGTAGTTGCGCCAGCCCGCCGGGAACTCCATGACCATGTCGGGGTCGGTTTCGAGCGCGCGGTAGGAGAACTGCGACAGGGCCTCGGCGGCCCCGGCGTGCTCGTCCGAGATGTCCTTGACCATGACGAGGTCGGCGTCGCCCGAGAGCTTGTCGGCGCGCCGCAGGCGGTAGAGCGCCTCGGCCACCGCCGGCCACAGCGCCGAGGGGTCTTCGCTGGGCGCGAAGGCCACGCCGTGCATCCCCCACGAGAGGAGGTTGCCGCAGACGAGCAGCCGCTCGCGCACGCGCTCCAGCGGCGCGGCCAGCTTCGCGCGTTGCGTGGCCTTGCGCACGCGCGCGGCCGAGACCGTGACGCACTGGCCCGCCACGGCCGCCACGGCCTCGCGCCCGCGGAAGATCATGGCGTAACGCTGGCGCATGTTCTCCGGCCCGGCCTCTTCGAGGACGCGCAGGTATGGCCGCGAGAGGAAGAGCGAGTGGGGCGCGGTCAGGGCGTCCCAGCGCGCGCCGTCGAGGTAGTCAACGCCGTCGGCGAGCGCGAATCCGAAGCCGGTCGGGCGGTGGCGCGCGCGGTGGCCCTCGCGCAGCCGGCGCGCTCTGTTCACCAGCCCCTTGAGAGGTTTGATGTCAGGCATATATGATTACCGCGTCAGACGGAACGGGTCGCCGCCCGCTTCGGCCACGGCCCGCCGCGGCGCGCCGGGCATCCGGGGCTCGCCGCTCGCCGCGGGGCCTCAAACGATTTCGCAGGAAGCGCCGGCCTCGACCCTCCCACGTTAACCCCCCCCGCCGGAGGCGCCGACTATTATGACTCGCGTCGCAGCCTTTGTCCTGTCTCTCGTCGTGTCGCCGCTCGCGGCCCGCGTGGCGCCGGCGCAGGCGCCCGCGCCGAAGTTCCCCGTGGCCGTCACCCTCGAAGAGCTGAAGCGCGAGCCGCCGCCGCGAGGCACGCCGGCCGTCGTCAAGGCGCGCAACGGCGCGGAAATCTCCGGCATGTTCGTCAAGCTCGAACCCGACGACACAATCGACCTCGCGGACGTTTCCGGCAACCTCTACCGGCTGCCCGGCGCGACCGTCGAGACCGTCTACCTGCCGGACACGACCCGCCTCGGCGACGGCGAGCGCAGGGACTTCGCGCGGCTCAAGCCGGCCGAGGGCAAGCCGCGCGAGTTGGCGGGCGCGCGCCGCGTCTACGTCTGGTCGAATCAGGCGGAGACGGGCGCGGCCGTCGTCGCCGAGCTGAAGAAGTACGGCGCGCTGGAGCTGGCCGGCTCGTTCCGTGACGCGGACTTCGCCCTCTACTTCGTCGCCCGGCAGGAGCCGTCCGACCCGCGCTTCCCCGTGCCGCAATTCTACGGCCGGCTCTACGCCTACACGGCCCCCGAAGGCAAGCCCCTGCGCGTCCTTTGGCAGAGGCGGCGCGAGTTCGACGTGCGCGGCCCGTCGCAGCCGCGCAACGCCGTCGTCCCGAGCGGCGCGCGCGTCGCGGCCGAACTGACGCAGGACTTCGTCGAAGAGCACCGGCGGCAGGCCGCGCCGTAAGCCGAGCGACTAGGTTAATAAGCTTCGACCTCGACGACGCGGCTGTAGCCGGAGAGCGCCTTCCTGACCACGACCCTGATCTTCGCGGTGGTCAGCGGGGCGAACGTCACCCTGCGCCAGACTTTGTCGCTGCCCCTCACTTTTTTCGGCCCGCTCGCAGGGGCGGGGCGACGGCGTCCGGGCCGAGTTCGGGCGCAAGATTCGGATAGATGAAGCGCGGCCGTCCGTCGTAAGGTGTCGGCGGAGGTGACGATGATGAGTGACGACGTGAATCTGCTCTTAGAGGCGCGCGAGCCGGACGAGGCGGCGCGCTGGGCGGCTGTGCAGTCGAGGGACGCGCGCTTCGACGGGGCTTTCTTCTACGGCGTGCGCTCGACGGGAATTTACTGCAAGCCGTCGTGCCCCTCGCGCCGGCCGGGGAGGGCGCAGGTCGCCTTCTTCACTTCGCCGGAGGCGGCCGAGGCCGGCGGCTTCCGCGCCTGCCGGCGCTGCCGCCCGCGCGAGGCCGGCGCCGCAGACCCGCGGGCCGAGTTGGTCGAGCGCGCCTGCCGCGCCATCGAGGCCCACGCGGAAGGCCCCGTCTCGCTCGCCGCCCTCGGCGCGCAACTCGGCGTCAGCCCCTACCACCTGCAACGCACCTTCAAGAGCGCGACCGGCGTGACGCCGCGCCAGTATCAGGCGGCGCGTCGCGTCGGCCGCTTCAAGCGCAGGATCGAAACGGGCGGGGCCGTCGCCGAGGCCATCTACGAGGCGGGCTTCGGCTCCAGCAGCCGACTCTACGAGCAGGCCGGCGCGGAGCTGGGGATGACGCCGGCCGTCTACGCGCGCGGCGGGTCGGGCGTGCGCATCAACTACGCCGTCGTCGGCTGCGCGCTCGGCCGTCTGCTCGTGGCGGCGACCGCGCGCGGGCTGTGCGCCGTCCGCTTGGGCGATAACGATGAGGAGTTGGAGAGCGCGTTGGCGGCCGAGTTCAGCGCGGCCGAGATTCAAAGGGACGCGGCCGCGCTCGGCGAGTGGGTCGGGGCCATCCTGCGCCACCTCGAAGGCGAGCAGACCTCGCTCGACCTGCCTCTGGACGTGCGCGCGACGGCCTTCCAGCGGCGCGTGTGGGAGGAGCTGCGCCGCATCCCTTACGGCTCGACGCGCTCTTACGGCGACGTGGCGCGCGCGCTCGGCCACCCGACGGCCGTGCGCGCCGTCGCGCGCGCCTGCGCCTCGAACCCGGTCGCGCTCGTCACGCCCTGCCACCGCGTGGTGCGCGAAGACGGCAGCCTCGGCGGCTACCGCTGGGGCCTCGAACGCAAGCGCGCCCTCTTGGAAGGCGAGCAGACCAAAGCCGCCGCCGCGGGCGCGGAGTGAGCAGACGCAGAAAAAATGGTGAGACTCATGTGAGGGACACGGATTTATTTTCGACGACGCCTCACGCCTTCGTGCCTCGCCGCGCTCGGCAGCTTTGCGGGTAGGTCTAACTCGTCATCGATCAGAACGTCCGTGCTGACACCCGCCGCCCGCGCATAGCGAAGTAAGACGGGTAAAGACGGCTCACGCACCCCGCGCTCGTACTTCGAGATGTCGTCTCTGTTCAACCTCTCCGTCAGCCCCAAGCGGCTCAGAATTTCGTTCTGCGAAAGGCCGAGAGCTTCGCGTATCCGGATTAGCTTTTCGGCAAGCCGCGCAGGCTTCTCGCGCGAAGTCCGCCCCATTAGGAATTACCCCCTAACGGGACGTGAACTTTTAGCTTGCGTTCAAGGCTAAATGTCCCTACAATGCGTCCGCTCAACTTCGTCGCCGTGAGTATGAACCTTTCATGCTCAACGGCGATGCTCATCACTCAGCTTTGAGGTTGAGGCGAGCCACGCATCCGACCGTCGCATTAGTTTTCAAAGACTGGAACGGGCGGAATATATCACGAAGGGGCCGCACGACTGTGGGCATTTACGTCGGGGATTAAGAAAGGGGTGCGCGAGGGGGCGCACCTCCGAGTGCCCCCGCCTTCGGCCGGAGGCGGGGCGCTGCGGCGGGGCCGCGCGCGTCGGGTAGGCGCGTCGCGCGCCCCCGCCGTATTTTGAGGCCGGGCCTGCGAGGGGTTATCTTGTCGGCCATGAGGAACATCCGCGCCGCGTCCGTGCAGTTCCAGCACGCGCCGGGCGACAAGGCGGCCAACCTGAACAAGATTCGGGCTTTCGTCGGGCTGGCGGCCGCGCGCCGCGTCGAGTTGGTGGCCTTCCCCGAGATGTGCGTCACCGGCTACTGGCACGTCCGCCGCCTGCCGCGCGAAGAGGTGGACGCGCTCGCCGAGCCAGTCCCCTCCGGCCCCTCGACCGAACTGCTGCTCGCGCTCTCGGCCGAGCACGGGATGACCATCGGGGCCGGGCTGATCGAGCGCGGCGAGGACGGGTCGCTCTACAACAGCTACGTGGTCGCGATGCCGGACGGGCGGGCCGCGTGCCACCGCAAGCTCCACGCCTTCGAAGGCCCGCACATGAAGTCGGGCGACTCTTTCACGGTCTTCGACACCCCGCACGGCTGCCGCGTCGGCGTCCTCATCTGCTACGACAACAACATCATCGAGAACGCGCGCATGACGGCGCTGAAGGGGGCCGAAATCCTCATGGCCCCGCACCAGACCGGCGGCTGCCGCTCGCGCAGCCCGCGCGCGATGGGCGCGATTGACCCCTCGCTCTGGGAGCGGCGCGGGGAAGACCCGGCGGCAATCGAGGCCGAGCTGCGCGGGCCGAAAGGGAGGGGCTGGCTGATGCGCTGGCTGCCCTCGCGGGCGCACGACAACGGCATGTTCCTCCTCTTCAGCAACGGCGTCGGCACCGACGACGACGAGGTGCGCACGGGCAACGCCATGATCCTCGACCCCTACGGCGAGATTCTGGCCGAGACCTGCAAGGCCGACGACGACATGGTGGTGGCCGACCTCGACGCCGAGCTGCTGCCCACCTCCTCCGGCCGGCGCTGGCTGAGCGCGCGCCGGCCCGAACTCTACGAGCCCCTGTGCGTCCCGACCGGCCGCGAGCGCGACACGCGCTCCGTCCGCTTCGAGGGCTGAAGGGGTCGCCGCTTCAAGACCCGGCAGACGATGGACGCACGCACCCACGCCCTAGCCGAGAAGGTCTGGCACTACCACCGCCTCAACCACCGGCTCGAACGGGCCGACGCGGTGCTCGTGCTCTGTAGCTACGACAGCCGCGTGGCCGAGCGCGGCGCGCAACTCTTCCTCGAAGGCTGGGCGCCCCTGCTCATCTTCTCCGGCGGGCTGGGCACGATCACGCGCGGGATGTGGAGCGAGCCGGAGGCCGACCAGTTCGCGCGCACCGCGCGGGGGATGGGCGTGCCGGCCGGGCGCATCCTCGTCGAGAACCGCTCGACCAACACGGGCGAGAACGTCACCTTCACGCGCAGGCTTCTGGCCGAGCGGGGCATCGACCCGGCGAAGTTCATCCTCGTGCAGAAGCCTTACATGGAGCGCCGCAGCTACGCCACCTTCAGGAAGCTCTGGCCGGAGAAGCAGGCGCTCGTCACCTCGGCGCAGGTCTCCTTCGACGAGTACCTGAAGGAGTACGCCAACCCCGCGCTGTCGGCCGACGAGGTCGTCAGCATCATGGTCGGCGACTTGCAGCGGATCAGGGTCTACCCGGCGAAGGGGTTTCAGATTCATCAGGACATCCCCGCCGAGGTCTGGGCCGCGGGCGAGGAGTTAATCAGGGCCGGGTACGACAAGCATCTCGTCAGGGTTTGAGTTTGAGGCGGGCGCGCGCGCCGGCCGGGAGGGCTGAAGCCAGTGGGTGAGAACGAGGCGGACGACACCTCGCCGCGGTTCGAGCGGCGGCCGTGGGGCACCTACACGGTGCTCGACGAGGGCGAAGGCTTTAAGGTCAAGCGCATCGAGGTGCTGCCCGGCAAGCGCCTGAGCTACCAGAAGCACGCGCGGCGGGCCGAGCACTGGGTGGTCGTCGCGGGCGAGGCGAAGGTCACGCTCGACGACCGCGAGGTCACGGTGCGCGCGGGCGAGGCGATAGACGTGCCGACGGGCGCGGCCCACCGCGTCGAGAACCCCGGGGCCGCGCCGCTCGTCTTCATCGAGGTGCAGCGCGGCGACTACCTCGGCGAGGACGACATCGTGCGCTTGCAGGACGACTTCGGCCGCACCCCGGCGTGAGCCTCGCGCCGCTTCAGACGAAGAACTCCGCGGGGCGCGCGAGGGCTCGCAGCGCCTTGCCGTAAAAATCTTCGCCGCCGAAGTTGCCGGACTTGAGGACGACGGGGAGCCGGAAGCGGCCCAGCGCGAAGCAGACGGGCACGCCCGGCTCGATGTTTTTGCCGACGCGCAGCGCGCCGAGTCCGAGCCGGCGGCAGACCGCGCCCGAAGTCTCGCCGCCGGCCACAAGGAGGCCGCCGGCCGTCCCGCCTTCCAGCACCGCCAGCACGAGGTCTGCGAGGGCTTGAGAGACGGCCTCGCCCACGGCCGGCACGCTCAGCCCCCGCCCCGCGCCCCACTCCTGCGCCCGCCTCACCTCCTCCGCCCCGGCCGAGGTGGTCAAAAGAGAGTGACGCCCCGCCGCCAGTTCGCCGCGCAACTGACGCGCGAGCGCCGCGAGGTCTGGCGCGCCGGCAATCAAATCCGTCGCCGAAAGTTTGTGGACGGCCGCGCCCCCGGCCGCGAAACGTTCGTTCTGCCGCCGCGTGGCCTCCGAGCAACTGCCGGCGACGACGAGGCAGCCCGCGCCCGGCGCGGACGCTTCGGGCGACGGCAAAGGCGCCCCCACGCTTTCGGCGAGCAGCCCGCGCTCGCGCCAGAGGTCGGGCAGAAACATCCCGAAGGCCGAGCTGCCGGTGACGAGTCGCAGGTCTGCGGCCGCGCGGCAGATGGTCTGGAGATGAACGTCGTGCAGGCAATCCACGACGGCGACCGCGACGCCTTCGGCGCGCAGCCTCCGGAAGTGTTCGCCGAGCGCTTCCGCGCCCGCCTCGACGGCGGCGTGCGGGGCGAGTCCGACCTTGCGGCGCGTCTGCCGCGCGAGCAGGTCGACGAGGTCCGGGTTGGTCATCGGCGTCAGCGGGTGATGCCGCATGGGCGAGTCGCTGAGCAGTCGGCCGTGGACGAAGTGGTAGCCCTGATAGGTCGTCCGGCCGTTGACGGGCAGGGCCGGGACGGCGACGGTGAACGCCTCGCCCAGCTCGTCGAGCGCCGCGTCTATCGCGGGGCCGATGTTGCCCTCGGGCGTCGAGTCGAAGGTGCTGCAATACTTGATTTGGAAGAGGCGCGGCCGCCTCGCTCGCAAAAGCCGGACGGCCGCGCGCGTGCGCTCGTAGGCCGCGGCCGGCGCGACGTTGCGCGTGCCCTCGGCCATGACCACCGCCGCGTAGCCGCGGCCCCACTCGGAGAACTGCTCGGGCGCGGGCAGGTCTATGACGAGGAGCGTGGGCACGCCGCGCTCGGCGAGCATGCCGGCGAGGTCGCTCGCGCCCGTGTCGTCGTCGGCCACGGCGGCGAAGAGCAGAGGCGGTCGCGGGTCGGAAGACATCTTCTTCCTCAACCCGCGTTCGGCAGCGCGGCGCGGAGGGCTTCGAGGCTGGTCTGGAGGCTGGAGAGGACGGGCACGCGGACGCGCCCTTCGAGCTTCGGGAGGACGCGCGCCATCGAGACCTGCGCCAGCACGACGACCGCCACGTCGCGCCCGACGAGGCGCTCGACGCACTCGAGCAGAAGCTCGTCGTGGCGCTCGGCGTCGCCCGAGAGCAGGGCGTCGTAAGCCCCGGGCGCGACCTCCTGCACGATCTCGATCTCCGCCCCGGCCTCGGCCGCCGCCTCCGAGATGAGCTTCGAGGTCGGGCCGAGCGTCGGCGGGAAGGTGGCCGCGACGCCGACGCGGCGCCCCGCGCCGACCGCGCGCCGCGCCATCGGGTAATCGATCTTGATGACGGGCAGCGCGAAGGACTCGGCCAGCCTCCCGACCATCTCTTTCGAGACCGACGAGCACGTGATCATCGCGGCCTCCGCGCCGTAGGTTCCGGCGGCGACGCCGAGCATGTCGCGCAGGCGCGCCTCGGCCGTCCGGTGGTCGCCGGCCGCGAGCAGGCGCAGCAGCCCGTCGTCGAGCAGGTTGGTGATCTCAAGCTCCGGCGCCGACTCCGTGTAGAAGCGCATCAGAGGCCCGACGGCGGGCGGCGAGGTGTGGACGAAGGCGACTTTTCTCTTTTCCATGTTGGCTCATCCGGGCGCGCCCGGTCGGCGCGGGCCGCGCCATCTTACCGCAGGAGCGCCGCGCGCAAAACGGCCGCGGCCCCGCGCCGGGAGGTTTTTGACTTCCACCGGACTTTGTGTTTTTCTATCGGCGCTTTCCACTCCTTGAAAGGCCAACGGCTTCGATGAAAACAATCTCCTACGTGCTCGGTGTCGCCGGACTCCTGTGCGCGCTCGCGGGCGTCGCCTGCCGGCCGGCCGGGCAGACGAACGGCGGCGGCGGCCGGGGCGCTTCGGCCGGCAAGCGCATCGGGGTGACGCTGCTGACGCGCGAGCACGAGTTCTACCGCGAGCTTGAGGCGGGGCTGCGCGAGGCGGCCGACAAACTCGGCTACCAGTTGACCGTCACCTCCGGCGACTTCGACCTCGCCAAGCAGCAGTCGCAGATCGAGAACTTCATCGTGCAGAAGGTGGACGCCATCGTCGTCTGCCCCGCCGACTCGAAGGGCATCGGCCCGGCCATCGATCAGGCGAACGCGGCCGGCATCCCCGTCTTCACCGCCGACATCGCGGCGCAGGGCGGCAAGGTCGTCTCGCACGTCGCCTCCGACAACCTCGCCGGCGGGCGGATGGCGGCCGACTACGTCGCGCGCGCGCTCAACGGTCAGGGCAGCGTCGGCATCATCGGCCAGCAGGAGGTGCAGACCGGCCTCGACCGCGAGAACGGCTTCAAGGAGGAGCTGGCCAAGCACCCCGGCCTCAAGGTCGTCGCCGTCCTGAACGGCGGCGGCGTCCGCGACCGCGCGCTCAAGGCGGCCGAGGACATGCTTCAGGGCCACCCCGAGCTGAAGGCCATCTTCGGCATCAACGACGACTCGGCGCTCGGCGCGCTCTCGGCCGCCGAGACGCGCGGCCGCTCCGACATCGTCATCGTCGGCTACGACGCGACGCCCGAGGCGGTCAGGGCCATCGAGCGCGGCAGCCCGCTCAAGGCCGACGTGGCCCAGCAGCCGCGCGACATCGGCCTCAGGACCGTCGAGGTCATCAGCACGCACCTCGGCGGCGGGCAGGCCCCGCCGAACGTGGCCGTCCCGATCAGGATGGTGGACGCGGCCTCGCTGAAGGGCGCGGCCGGGGCGGCGGGGAGGTGACCGGGCGCGGCGCGAGGCGGGGCGGCCGCGGCGACGCCGGAGCTTGAAGGGATGAGCGAGGTCGTGACAGACCGCCGGGCGGGGGCGGGCGCGGGCCGCTTCAACTGGCAGCGCGTGGCGGAGTACGTGATCGTGGTCGCCATCGTCGCCGAGTCGGCGGTGTTCGCGGCCATCGCGCCGCAGTTCCTCTCCGTCCCGAACCTCGTCAACGTCGCGCTGAGCATCGCCATCACGGGCATCCTCGCCGTCGGGATGACGATGGTGATCCTGACGGGCGGCATAGACCTCTCGGTCGGGTCGGTGGTGGCGCTCGCCGGGGTGGCGGCGGCGATGCTCGCGGGCGACGGCGGCTGGGGCGTCGCGGCCGGCGCGGGCGCGGCCGTCGGCATCGGCCTCGCCGTCGGCCTCTTCAACGGCGTCGTCGTCGCGCGCTTCAACGTGCCGCCGTTCGTGACCACGCTCGCCATGCTGACGATCTGCCGGGGCCTCGCCTTCGTCGTCACGGGCGGGCGCTCGGTGGGGAACCTGCCGGAGGGCTTCGGCTTCGTCGGCAAGGAGCGCGTGCTGGGCGTGCCGCTGCCGGTGCTGCTGATGGTGCTGGTCTTCGCGGCCGGCTGGTTCCTGCTGAGGCACACGGTCTTCGGCCGCTACGTCTACGCCGTCGGCGGCAACCGCGAGGCGGCCTTCCTCGCCGGGGTGAACACGAAGCTGGTGACGGCGCTCGTCTACGTCATCAACGGGCTGCTGGTGGGGCTGGCCGGGTTCGTGCTGGCGTCGCGTCTGGGGGCGGGCGTGCCGAACGCGGGGATTCAGTACGAGCTGGACGTGATCGCGGCCGTCGTGGTCGGCGGCACGTCGCTGACGGGCGGGCGCGGCAGCGTCATCGGCACGTTCTGGGGGGCCGTCTTCATCGGCGTCCTCAACAACGGGCTGAACCTCCACGGCGTAGACCCCTACATGCAGAAGATCGCCCTCGGCGTCGTGCTGCTGTTGGCCGTGCTGGCCGACCAGCTCGGCAAGTCGCGGGGCGGGCTCAAGACTTAAAGGCGGCCGTTCGAGACCGCCGGCCGCGGGCTCCCCGAACCACACGAAGGCGTCAACGGAGATGGCAGAGTCTCGCATCGCGCAACACTTCGCCGCGCACGCGCGCGCCGTCGAGCGGGCCGGCGCGCAGCTTTCCGGGCGGGCCGAGGAGGTGGCGCGCGTGACCGTCGAGGCTTTGCGGGCGGGCCGCAAGGTCATCGCCTTCGGCAACGGCGGCAGCGCCACGCAGGCCAGCCACCTCGTCGGCGAACTGCTCGGGCGCTTCGACGCCACGCGCCAGCCCTTCCCCGCCGTCACGCTCTCAAGCGACCCCGGCACCGTGACCTGCATCGCCAACGACTTCGGCTACGAGGCGCTCTTCGAGCGGCAGGCGCAGGCGCTCGCCGAGAGGGGCGACGTGGCCTTCGGCTTCACGACGAGCGGGCGCTCGGAGAACGTCCGGCGGGGCCTCGCCGCGGCCGGCGCGCGCGGGGCCGTGACGGTGGCCGTGACGGGCGCGGCCGGGCTGGTGGGCGGCGCGGCCGATTACGTTCTGGCCGTGCCGAGCGACAGCACGGCCCACGTGCAGGAGGTGCATTTGATGCTGCTGCACGTCTGGTGCATCTACATCGACGAGGCTTTGGGTCAGGCCCAATCTTAAGATAAAGGGCGAAGGTGGCGGATGGCAGACGGTCAGGGTCGGGGGCGTTCGGAAGAGTTCTCGCGCAGGCGTTTCCTCCTCGCGGGCGCGGCGGCGGCGGCGGGGCTGCCCGCGCTCGCGCAGGGCCAGACGGCCGCGGGGCCGCGGCCCGAACGGGGCGGCCGCGTGCTCCACATCATCGGCCACTCGCACATCGACGCCGCGTGGCTGTGGCCGTGGCGCGACGGGTCGAACCTCGTCCTGACGACCATGCGGAGCGCGCTCGACCGCATGAAGGAGACGCCCGAGTTCCGCTACAGCCACTCGTCGGCGACGCACTACCGCTGGGTCGAGCGCTCCGACCCGAAGATGTTCGAGGAGATCGGGGCCCGCGTCCGCGAGGGGCGGTGGGAGGTCGTCGGCGGCTGGCCCGTCGAACCCGACTGCAACATCCCCTCGACCGAGAGCCTCGTCCGCCACTGCCTCTACGGCAAGAACTACCTGCGCCGCGCGTTGAACGTCGACGTGCAGATCGGCTTCAACCCCGACTCGTTCGGCCACCCGGCGGGGCTGCCCACCATCCTGCGCCGCGCCGGCTACCGCTACTACGTCTTCATGCGCCCGCAGGAGCACGAGATGAAACTCCCGCTCCTCTTCTGGTGGGAGGGGCCGGACGGCTCGCGCGTGCTCGCCCTCAGAATCCGGCGCGGCTACAGCATGGCCGCCAACCGCATCCCCGACGCGGCCGAGAACAACTTCCAGCCCGGCTTCGACCACGCCGCCTACTTCCTCGGCGTCGGCAACCACGGCGGCTCCGTGACGAGGGAGCAGATTCGCCAAGTCATCGAGATGCGCTCTGACCGGGCGCTCCCCGAACTGCGCTTCAGCACCGTCGGCGAGTTCTTCGCGGCCGTCGAGCGCTCGCCCGCCTTCGCCGGCCTGCCCGTCGTCAGGTCGGAGCTTCAGTACCACTCGCGCGGCGTCTACTCGGCCAACGGCGAGATCAAGCAGAACAACCGCCGCGCCGAGCGCTGGCTCGCCCAGTCCGAGGCCGTCTCGGTGGCGGCCGCGCTCGCCGCCGGCCGCCCCTACCCGGCCGCCGAGTACGAGGAGGCGTGGTGGAAAGTCCTCTTCAACCAGTTCCACGACATCATGGCCGGGACGGCGCTGCTGACGGCCTACCGCGACGCGCGCGACCAGCTCGGCGCGGCCAGCGACGCGGCGATGACGAACACGGTCGGGGCGCTCGAAGCGCTGGCCCGGCGCGTGGACACGCGCGCCGTCAGGGAGGGCGCGGTCTTCGCCTTCAACCCGCTGCCGTGGCCGCGCAGGGCGCTCGTCGAGTACCACACCGAGCGCGTTCCCGGCTCGAACCCGTGGGTGCCCGTGCCGGCCGGCGTCATCCCCATCACGCACCTTGAGGCGCGGGACGGGCAGAAGGTCGCCTTGCAGATTCGCCCCTCCGACAGCATGACGCAGGTCTACCCGCGCCTGTCGGCCGTCGTCGAGCTGCCGGCCTACGGCTACAAGGTCTTCGAGGTCGCGCACGGCACGCCGCCCGAGACGGCGCCCTTCGAGCCGTTCTTCTCCGTCAACGAAGAGGGCTTCGGCGTCTCGTCGCTCAAGGCCGCGGACGGCCGCGAACTGCTCGCCGGCCCCGTCGGCCTCGTCGTCATCGGCGACCCGAGCGACACGTGGGGGCACGGCGTCGTCAAGTACCGGCAGGAGATGGGGCGGCCCACGTTCCTCTCCTCGCGCCAGATCGAGGACGGCCCCGTCACGCGCGTCACGCGCCAGCGCGCCCGCTGGCAGAACTCCGAGATCGTGCTCGACATCGCGCAGTTCAAGGGGCTCGACATCGTCGAGCTGCGCTTCGTCATCGACTGGCGCGAGCGCGAGCAGATTCTGAAGCTCGAAGTGCCGACGGCGCTGGCCGCGCCGCGCTCCTTCGCCAAAGTGCCGGGCGCGGTCGCCGAGCGCGAGCCGAGCGGCAACGAGGAGCCTTATCAGGACTGGGTCGCCGTGCAGGGGAAACTCGGCGGCGAGGACTACACGGTCGGCCTCGTCAACAACTCGACCTACTCCTACGACTGCCGGCAGGGCCTGCTGCGCACCATCCTCGTCCGCGCCGCGCCCTTCGCCCGCCACGACCCGCATCAGGTCCCGCACAACGACAACAACGCGTGGCAGGATCAGGGCCGGCAGGAGCGCCGCTTCTGGCTCGCCGGCGGCCGCGGCCCCCTCGCCGCGCTCGAACTCGACCGCCGCGCCGACGAGATGCAGACGCCGGCCGAGTACGTGATGGACTCGGCGCACGAGGGCACGGAGCCGTGGGAGCGCTCCTTCCTGCGGCTGTCGCCCGCGACGGTCTCGCTGCTCGCGCTCAAGCGCGCCGAGCGCGGCGAGGGCGTCGTCGTCCGCGTGCAGGAGCGCGCGGGCCGGCCCACCGAGTTTACGCTGGAGAGTCAGCCGCTCGGCCTCAGCCACCGCGCGCGGCTCGCCCCGTGGGAGATCAAGACGCTGCTCGTCGCGCACGCCGCGGGGCGTCCCGCGCGGGTCTCGGAGGTCAACCTCCTCGAAGGCTGAGGCCCGCGCCGCCGCCCCCCTTCAGGCTGTCAGGCAAGACAATGAGAGACGCCCGCCACGGTCGCCGCGAACAACCGCTTTCGCGCTTCAACTTGATGAGGGTCGCGCTGCCGCTGCTCGTCGCGCTCGCCGCCGCCGCGCCGCCCGCCGCGGCGCGGGCGGCCGAGGGGCGCGGCGAGGCGGTCGAGACTCAGCCGCTCGTCGCGCAGGTCGGCCGTCTGGTCGAGGCGATGGAATACCTCGGCGAGCCGTTCAGCCCGGCCGAGCGGCAGGCGCTCGCGCGCGCGGCCGAGGAGGAGAACCCCGCGCGCGCGCAGGCCGCCGTCCAGCGCGTGCTCGACGCGCGCAGCCTCTTCCACGTCGAGATCAGCCCCGAAAGCCGCGTCAGGGTGACGCGCGGGCGCGCCCCCGCCACGCTCGTCGAGCACGGCTGGCGCGCGTTCCTCGTCCGCGTGCGCAACGAGGCGGGCGTCACCGCGCAGCTCCGGGCCGCGAGCCGCAACGCCCTGCCCGTCTACGCGCGCGGCCGGAACCCGGACATCCCCGGCGGCTTCAGCCTCGACCCCGTCCCCAAACAGACCCTGCGGCCGAGCGACGTGGCGCAGCGCTGGCTCGACCTCGCGATGTACGACAGGCAGCCTCTGGAGCCGCGCCTCTCGGGCCTCGGCCTCGAATACCGCGTCATCCAGCTCTACAGCCGCGACCGCGGGCGGCGCGAGGCGACCGTCGGCTTCAACGTCGGGCAGGGGAGTCAGGACATCGGCTTCCGCAACGACGTGGCCGTCCTCTTCGACTGCCTGCCGGCGAGCGACGTGACGCTGCGCGTGCGCGACGAGGACGGCCGCCCGACGACCGCCTCGTTCCGCGTGCGCGACCGGCAGGGGCGCGTCTACCCGTCGCGCTACAAGCGGCTCGCGCCGGACTTCTCCTTCCACCCGCAGGTCTACCGCGCCGACGGCGAGAGGCTCCGCCTCCCGGCCGGCACCTACGCCGTCGAGGTCACGCGCGGCCCCGAGTACGTCGTCGAGCGGCGGACGCTGACCGTCGCCGCCGGCGCGCGGCCGCAGGAGTGGCGGTTCAGACTCAGGCGCTGGGTCAACCCGGCGGCCTCCGGCTGGTACTCGGGCGACCACCACATCCACGCCGCCGGCTGCTCGCACTACGAGGCCCCGACGCAGGGCGTGATGCCCGAGGACATGATCCGCCACATCGTCGGCGAGGGGCTGAACGTCGGCTCGGTGCTGACGTGGGGGCCCTGCTACTACTTCCAGAAGCAGTTCTTCGAGGCGAAGGTCAACCGGCTCTCGACGCCCGACCACCTCATGCGCTACGACGTGGAGGTCTCCGGCTTCCCGTCGAGCCACGCCGGCCACCTCGCCCTGCTCGGCCTGCGCGAGCAGGACTACCCCGGCGCGCGCAAGATCGAGGACTGGCCCTCTTGGGGCCTGCCGATCCTGAAGTGGGCCAAGGCGCAGGGCGCGGTCGTCGGCTTCGCCCACTCGGGTTGGGGGCTCGAAGTCGAAAGCGACGAGCTGCCGAACTATGAGCTGCCGCCCTTCGACGGCATCGGCGCCAACGAGTACATCGTGGACGTGACGCACGACGCCGTGGACTTCATCTCGGCCGTGGACACGCCCGCGCCGTGGGAACTCAACATCTGGTACCACACGCTCAACAGCGGCTTCCGCACGCGCCTGAGCGGCGAGACCGACTTCCCCTGCATCTACGGCGACCGCGTCGGCCTCGGCCGCTCCTACGTCAAGCTCGACGGCCGCCTCGACTTCGGCGCGTGGGTCGAGGGCCTGCGCGACGGCCGCGCCTACGTCTCCGACGGTAAGAGTCACCTCCTGGACTTCCGCGTGGGCGGCCTCGAAGTGGGCACGCGCGGGAGCGAGCTGCGCCTCGACGCCCCGCGCGTCGTGCGCGTCACGGCGCGGGTGGCGGCCCTGCTCGACGCCGCGCCGGACGAGGCCCTGCGCGCGCGCCGGTACGACGAGCAGCCCTACTGGGAGCTGGAGCGCGCGCGCGTCGCCGGCACGCGCGAGGTGCCCGTCGAGGTCGTCGTCAACGGGCGCGTCGCGGCCCGCCGCCTCGTCGTCGCTGACGGCGCGGCGCGCGAGGTCTCGTTCGACGTGGCGGTCGAGCGCAGCAGCTGGGTGGCCCTGCGCATCCTCCCGTCCTCGCACACCAACCCCGTCTTCGTCCTCGTCGGCGGCCGGCCCGTCCGCGCCTCGCGCCGCAGCGCCGAGTGGTGCCTGCGGGCCGTGGATCAGTGCTGGAGCCGGAAGGCGCCGCAGATTTCCGAGCGCGAGCGGCCCGAGGCCGCGTGGGCCTACGAGCACGCGCGCGAGACCTACCGGAGGGTTCTGGCCGAGAGCGAAGTGGATTAGTCGGCCGGCCCCGCGCGAGCCGAAGTAACCGTTTAAATATCGCTTGCAATTTGGGCCGGGCGCCTATACTATCGGCCAACTTTTACCGGAAGCGGCTGCTAACATCCACGCCTTGCCGCCCGCTGGAAGGCCGGCCCCGATTCGGCGAGTCCATTCCCAGCCCGGTTGAAAGCCACGCCTTGCCGTTCCTTCTGGATTAACCTATTGCCGCTAGGAGGTCAGATGAGATTTACCCCTTTCAGGCGAATGCTCGCCTCGGCGTTCGCCGCCGTCATGCTCGCTTCCCCCGCCTCCGCGCAGGAGTTCCGCGCCTCGCTGAACGGCCACGTCAGCGACCCCTCGGGCGCCGTCATCTCCGGCGCCGCCGTCAGAGTCCGCAGCCAGCAGACCGGGCAGGAGACGACCGCCACGACCACCGAGGACGGCAACTACACCGTCCCCTCGCTGCTGCCGGGCGCCTACACCGTGACGGTCGAGGCGCAGGGCTTCAAGAGCTCCGTCACCGAGAACCTCGAACTCCACGTCAGCGACAAGGCCACGCTCGACGTGACGCTGGAGGTCGGGCAGGTCGGCGAGGTGCTCACGGTCAACGCCGAGGACGCCGCCCTGCTCGAACGCGACACGGCCACGCGCGGGCAGGTCATCGAGAACCGCCGCATCGTCGAGCTGCCGCTCAACGGCCGCAACCCGATCATGCTCGCCACGCTCGCGCCCGGCGTCCAGTTCAACGGCAACCCGCAGTTCACGCGCCCCTTCGACAACGGCGACAACGCGCAGTTCTCCATCAACGGCGGCATCCAGCGCCACAACGAGTTCCTGCTCGACGGCGCCCCCAACAACGCCGTCACCGACGCCGACAACGTGCGGTCGCGCAGCAGCAACAACATCGCCTACGTCCCGCCCGTCGACGCCACGCAGGAGTTCAAGGTGCAGACCAACTCCTACGACGCCTCCTTCGGCCGCACGGGCGGCGGCGTCATCAACGTCAGCACGAAGGCGGGCGGCAACGAGTTCCACGGCACGCTCTACGAGTTCGCGCGCCGCTACCAGTGGGAGGCCAACACCTTCGAGAACAACGCGGCCCGCCGACCGCGCCACGCCGTCGACCCCGTCACGGGCGAGAACCTCGGCGGCCGCCTCCTCGACCAGTACGGCGGCAACATCGGCGGCCCCATCTACGTGCCCAACTTCGGCGAGGGCGGCCCGCGCGCCCACAGCGGCCGCGACCGCGCCTTCTTCTTCATCGCCTACGAGCGCTACCGCGAGGCGCTGCCGGCCCCGCGCATCGTCTCGGTGCCGACCCTGCTCGAGCGTCAGGGCGACTTCTCGCAGTCGGCCATCACCATCTACGACCCGCTGACGACGCGCCCCGACCCGGCCAACCCCGGCCGCTTCATCCGCGACCCGTTCCCCGGCAACCGCATCCCCGCGAGCCGCCTCGACCCCGTCGGCCTCGCCATCGCGCAGGCCTTCCCGGCCCCCAACACGGGCGCGGCCGGCGCGCGCTTCAACAACTTCATCAACAGCCCGAACCTCGAGAACGAGAAGTTCTACAACTTCGTGCTGCGCGGCGACGCCAACATCGGGCAGAGCCACCACCTCTTCGCGCGCTACGTCCGCAACCGCCGCAACCAGTTCTCCGGCGTCGACTACCCCGGCCTCGGGCGCGACGCCCAAGACCCGCTCGTGCGCGCCAACAACGGCGTGGCCGTCGACCTCGTCTCGACGCTCTCGCCCACGATGGTGATGAACCTGCGCGCGACCTACACGCGCTTCGTGCAGGCCGCCTTCCGCCGCACGGCCGAGGGCTTCGACGCCACCTCCATCGGCTTCCCGGAGAGCTTCTCCGACGCCCGCCCCGTCGCCATCGTGCCCCGCTTCGAGCTCGAGCAGTACTCGGCCTTCGGGCCGCGCAACCCGAGCCAGAACACGACGAACACGATCAGCCTTCAGGGCAACCTGTCGATGGTCAGGGGGATTCACTCGATCCGCGTCGGCGGCGAGGTGCGCGACAACCGCATCAACGCGCGCGGCGCCTCCTTCAGCTGGGGCGGCGGGCAGTTCACCTTCAACCGCAACTTCACGCAGTTCGACCCGTCGCAGCCGGCCGGCGGCACGCAGGGCAGCGCCCTCGCCTCGCTCCTGCTCGGCTACCCGTCGGGCGGCACCATCGAGAACCTCTCGCGCCCCGGCTTCCGCTGGCGCTACTACGCGCCCTACATTCAGGACGACATCCGCGTCACGCGCCGGCTCTCGGTCAACCTCGGCCTCCGCTACGACTACGAGGCCGCGCCCGTCGAGCGCTTCAACCAGCAGAACCGCGGCTTCGGCTTCGACCAGACCAGCCCGCTGCAGGCGCAGATCGCCGGCCGCCCCGGCGTCTCCGAGTGCCCGGCCTGCGCGAACCTGCGCGGCGGCCTGCTCTTCGCCGGCGCCGGCGGCCAGCCCGAGGAGGCGTTCGAGGCCGACCGCAACAACTTCCAGCCGCGCGTCGGCGTCGCCTACGAGTGGAACGAAAAGACCGTGGTGCGCGGCGGCTACGGCCTCTACTACTTCCCGCAGGCCGAGTTCGGCGGCACCACCGGCTTCACCATCGCGACGCCCTTCGTCTCGACCCTCGGCGGCGGCATCCCGGCCAACATCCTGAGCGACCCGTTCCCGGCCGGCGTCCGCACGCCGACCGGCGCGTCGCTCGGGCTGCTGACGCAGGCCGGCGGCGACCTCATCTTCAGCAACCCCGAGCGCGAGATTCCGAAGATTCACCAGTACTCGCTCGGCGTGCAGCGCCAACTGCCCGGCAACTTCCGGCTCGACCTCGCCTACGTCGGCAGCCGCAGCGTCGACATCCTGACCAACGACTTCAACGTCGGCAACGCGCGCAACATCAACGTGCTGACCGCGGCGCAACTGGCCGACGCGCGCGCCCGCCCCGGCTTCTACAACGAGCTGGTGCCGAACCCGTTCGCCGGGCTGCTGCCGGGCACGGGCCTCAACGGGGCCACCATCGAGCGGCGCCAGTTGCTCCTCCCGTTCCCGCAGTTCCGGGGGGTGACGATGGGGCTCGAGAACGTCGGCAAGATTTGGTACGACTCGCTTCAGGCCAGCGTCGAGCGGCGCACGGCCAGCGGCCTGACCGTCATCGCCTCCTACACCTTCTCGAAGACGCTCGGCGCGCTCGGCTTCCTCAACCCGCAGGACGAGGAGCCGGCCCGCTCGGTGACGGACTTCGACCGCCCGCACGTGCTCGTCGTCAGCGGCGTCTACCAGCTCCCCTTCGGCCGCGACCGCCGGTTCCTGAGCGACATCGGGCGCGGGTGGAACATGCTCGCCGGCGGGTGGGAGTACAACTTCATCGCGCGGTTCCAGTCGGGCCTGCCGCTGAACCTGCCGGGCAACGTCGATCTGCTCGGCGACCCGACCGTCGGCGACCGCTCGTTCGACCGCTACTTCAACACCTGCGTCCGCCAGCTGAACGGCACGAGCCGCCGGCCCAACGCGGCCCGCAACGGCTTCGAGCCGTGCAGCGACCCGGCGTGGGCCATCCGCGGGGCCGACACCCTGCGCTCGACGCCGTTCCGCACGGCCGCGATCCGCGAGCACACCGTGCCGCAGATGGACATGTCGCTCAACAAGAGCTTCATCTTCACCGAGGACGTGCGCGCGCAGTTCCGCGTCGAGGCGTTCAACGTCACCAACTCGCCGCTCTTCGGCCAGCCCAACAACGACCCGAACAGCACCAACTTCGGCTTCGTCACGCGCGGCCAGCGCAACTTCCCGCGCCAGATTCAGCTCGGCTTCAAGCTCTACTTCTAAGCGGGATTTGAAACGCGACCGCGCGCGGGGGCGGGAGGCGAGTCACGTCGTCACTCTGGGCTGACGTGACTCGCCTCCCGCCCCCGCGCGCGGTCGCGTTTATCTTCGCCCCGCCTCAGCGCCGGCCCGCGGCGAGGCGGATGCGGAGCGTGCGCCCGCCGCCGCGCGCGCCGAAGCTCTGCGCCGGGACGCGCAGCAGCCCGCCCGAGTAGGCGTAAGCCGAGGCGGGCAGCGGCCGCCCGTCCAGCTCGACGCGCGCCGGCGCCCGCTCCAGCCACGCCCCGAAGTCGCCGCCCTCGCGCAGCCGCACCTCGGCGAAGCCGCGGCCGCGGCTCACCGAGACCAGCGCCGCCGGCCCGAGGTACTTGTCCAGCAGGCCGAAGGGCGCGAAGCCCGACTCGACCGGCACCAGCGTGAAGAAGTCGTGGGCGCCTTCGCCGAGGCTGAAGGGCAACTGCTCGCCCGCGCGCAGCAAGACCGCGCGGCCCGTGCCCCGCCGGTAGACGGCGACGCCGCCCGCCGCCGCCTGCATCCCTTCAACGTCGGCCGCGCGCACCGCGCCCCCGACGAGCGGCGCGCTCTTGTTGACGTTGAAGGCCGCGACGAAGCCGGCCCGCAGCCCCTCGCGCGTGACGCGCCCGAAGACCTTCAGCGCCACGGGTTCGAGCGCCGGGTCTGTGAGCAGCAGGTCGCGCGTCACCTGCCCCGGCTCGTCGGCCATCGGCAGCCGCCCGTCGGAGAAGACGAGGGGCAGCAGGACTTCGGCGCGCTCGCGGCCCGGCTCGTCCGTGACGTAGACGGGGCCGCCGCTGGCGGCGCGCGCGGCGGCGTGGAACTCGGCGCGCGCGTCGTGCGACTGGAACATGTCCCAGTCGGGGTAGGCGAAGTTCGACAGCCAGAAGGCGTTGTAGGCGTTCTGGTAGACGTGATCCATGTAGTTCTGCTCGACCTCGGGCTGGTAGTCGTCGCTGTTGCGCGCCACGTTCGACTCGCGCCAGTTGAAGACGTTCTCCAGCGTCATCTCCATGCAGTTGATGACGCCGAGCGCGGCGGGCCGCCCGTCGCCGCCCCCGTCGGCGAAGTGCCGCCGCGCCGCCCCTTCGAGGTTGCGCTGCGAGCCGCCGCCCGAGTCGAACAGGGGCATCAGGCCGTCGGTGAAGCGGATGTTGTTGGCCTGCCCGTCCACCTTGACGAAGTCGTAGCCCCAGCCCTTCAGCCGCGCGTACCAGTCGGCGTAGAAGCTCTCGCCGCGGCCGTCGCGCGGGTCGGGCAGAGACTTGTTGTCCTGCCCGCGGAAGAGCGGGTGGGCGCGGCCGACCTCGGAGTCGGCCTCGACGCCCGACCAGTAGCCCTGAAAGGTGTGCCAGACGCCGACGCGCCGCACGCCGTGCTCGCCCTTGAGCGCGCGCGCCAGCGCCTCGAGCCCGCGCGGGAACTTCGAGGGGTCGGCGCCGAAGCCGGTCAGGCGGTCGTCCTTCACGCTCAGCCAGCCGTCGTCGACGAGCACGAAGCCGAGCGGGATGCGTTTGTCGCGGAAGCCGCGCACGCTGCCGAGAATCTTCTCCTCGCTGACCGCGTGCCCGTAGGCGTTCCACGAGCACCAGCCGAAGTCGCGGAAGACTTCGGGGTAAGCCTTCTGCCAGCGCAGGCGGCCGCGCTGCGCGGTGGCGGCGAAGGCCGTCTCGTAGGCTGCGCGCGTCAGGCGGTAGGGGTCTGCCGCGGAGGCGTAGGCGAAGAGCGGCACGCGGCGCGGCGAGAAGCGCGGGTCGCGGCTCGACGCGGCGACGCGGAACTCGGGCCGGTAGTTGATCTCGCCGACGCCGACCTCGCCGACCATCCCGCTGCCCGCGAGCGGGACGATCAGGTGGTAGCCCTCGCCCTTAGTCTGCCGCCACAGGAGGAGCTGGTTGGCGGGCGCCAGCAGGCGGTGGTCGGAGACGAAGACGGGGGCCGTCCAGTAGAGCTTGAGCCGCTTCTGCGCCATCCCGCGGGCGAACGAGTCGAGGCCCATCAGGAGCAGCGCGCCGTCGGCGGGCGCCAGCGGCGGCCCCTCGTAGTCGAGCCACGCGACGACGACGCCCGACGAGGCGTAGCGCCGCAGCTCAAGCGCCGCCCTGAAGTCCGGCGCGCGCGGGCCCTGCGGCGCGGCGGCCGGCTTGAAGCCGTAGCGCCAGAGCGCGTAGCGGCCGGCGTCGTCCGCGCCCTCGCCCGCGCGGCCGGCCGCCTCGAAGTCGCCGGTGACGGTCGAGCCGTCGGCGAAGCGCAGGCGCAGGCGCATGTTCGAGATGACGCGCGACTCGCCCCGCCTGAGGCGGAGCGCGCCGCGTTCGAGGTTGAAGCTGATGTCGGAGTTTTGACGGGCCGCGGCGTGCGCCCCCGCGGCGCAGGCGACGAGCCAGCACGCGGCGAGGGGCAGGAGCCATCTGTTTCGCATCGGGGAACCCTTCAGCGCGCGGGCGGCGGCGCCGGCCCCGCGGGCGGGCCGCGGCCCCGCGCCGCGCGTCCTCAAGTGATTTCAGTTGAATTTACCGCGACGCCGTTTTAACACGGAGGGCGCGGGGGGGTCGCGGAGTCCGCAGGGAAGAAGACGCCTTCCCCTGCGGACTCCGCGAACCCCCCGCGCCCTCCGTATTGAGATGAACGCCCGCGACACTCAACCGCAATTCGCTCTGGTTGTGGTATAACCGCGCGACGATTGTACGCGCTCTCCTGATTACCCCAAAGAGGAAACGTCCCGGCCGATGAAAGCCCGCACGAAGAAGCGAACGACTCTGCCCGCACTCCTGCTCCTGCTGCTCGCGCTCGCGCCGCGCGTCCCGGCGCAGGGGCCGGCCGCGCCGGCCCTGCCCGCGCGCCACAACCTGATGCCCGTCCCCGCGTCCGTCCAACTGCTGCGCGCGCGGATGAAACTGGAGCCGACCTTCACGGTGGCCGTGCAGGGCCACAGCGACGCGCGCCTGCTCGCGGGCGTCGAGCGCGCCCTGCGCCGTCTGGAGCGGCGCACGGGCCTTGAGTTCGCGCGCGCTCTCAACGACGTGCCCGCGGCCGCCGCGCTCGTCCTCCGGTGCGGGGGGCCGGGCGGGAGGACGCCCGCGCTCGGCGAGGACGAATCTTACGCGCTCGAAGTTTCTGACAGGCAGGCTTTCGTCAACGCCGCGACGGTGGTCGGCGTGCTGCGCGGGCTGGAAACTTTCCTCCAGCTCGTCTCCGCCGACGCGGCCGGCTACTTCGTCCCCGAGGCCCGCATCAGGGACGCGCCGCGCTTCCCGTGGCGCGGCCTGCTCATGGACGTGGCCCGCCACTGGCAGCCGGTCGAGGCCGTCAAGCGCAACCTCGACGGCATGGCCGCCGTCAAGCTCAACGTGCTGCACTGGCACCTCACCGAGGATCAGGGCTTCCGCGTCGAGAGCAAGCTCTTCCCGCGCCTGCATCAGATGGGTTCTGACGGCAACTTCTACACGCAGGAGCAGGTGCGCGAGGTCGTCGCCTACGCGGCCGAGCGCGGCATCCGCGTCGTCCCCGAGTTCGACATGCCCGGCCACTCGACCTCGTGGTTCGTCGGCCACCCGGAGCTGGCGACCGCGCCGGGGCCGTACCAGATCGAGCGGCGCTACGGCGTCTTCGACCCGGCCATGGACCCGACGCGCGAGGAGACTTACCGCTTCTTGGATCGCTTCCTCGGCGAGATGGCCGCGCTCTTCCCCGACTCGCACCTGCACGTCGGCGGCGACGAGGTGACGGGCAAGCACTGGCGGCTCAGCCCGCAGGTGCAGTCCTTCATGGCGCAGCAGAAGCTGGCCGACAAGCAGGCGCTTCAGGCCTACTTCAACCGGCGCGTCTCGCGCATCGTCGAGAAGCACGGGAAGAAGATGGTCGGGTGGGACGAAATCCTCCACCCGGACTTGCCGCGCGACATCGTCGTCCAGTCGTGGCGCGGGCCGGAGTCGCTCGCCGAGGGCGCGAGGAAGGGCTACACCGGCATCCTCTCGAACGGCTACTACCTCGACCACCTCCTGCCGGCCGCGACGCACTACCTCGTCGACCCGCTGCCCGAAGGGTCGGGGCTGACGGCCGAGGAGGCGGCGCGCGTCCTCGGCGGCGAGGCCTGCATGTGGGCCGAGTACGTCGGGCAGGAGAACATAGACTCGCGCATCTGGCCGCGCCTCGCGGCCGTCGCCGAGCGCTTCTGGTCGCCGCGCGAGGTCAGGGACGTGGAAGACATGTACCGGCGGCTCGAAGCCGTCAGCGTGCAGCTCGAAGAGACGGGGCTGACGCACCGCAGCTACGCGGGGAGGATGCTGCGGCGGCTAGCGGGCGGCGGCGAGACGCGGCCGCTTGAGGTTCTGCTCGGCGCGCTGCGCCCGACCTTCTTCGAGCGGGCGAAGTTCAAGCCCGTCACGCAGCTGACGCCGCTCACGCGCGTGGTGGACGCGGCCGCGCCCGACAGCCCGGCGGCGCGCGAGTTCGCCGCGGCGGTCGCCGGCCTCCTCGACGACGCGCCGCGCTTCGAGTCGCGGCGCGAGCGCGTGCGCGCGGCGCTCGAAGAGTGGCGCGGCGTGCAGCCGGCCGTCCGCGTCGCGGCCGACCGCTCGCCGCTGATGCGCGAGGCCGTCCCGCTCGCCGACGCCCTCGCCGAGATGAGCGCCGCCGGGCTGGAGGCGGTCGAGTACCTCGCGCGCGGCGTCGCGCCGCCCGTGGGTTGGCGCGAGGAACGCATCGCGCTCTTCGACCGCGTCGCGCGCACGCCCTCCGAGGTTGACTTCCCCATCCTCGCGCCGCTGCGCCAGCTCGTCCACGCCGCCGGCGAGTTGCCCCGGCTCAAGACCACCGCCGCCGCCGAATGGGCCGCCCACGTCCGCGCCCTCGCCGCCGAGAAGAAGTAACCGCGCAGCCTTCGCGAGAAGCTTGTGGGGCGTCGCCGGAGCTCCGGCGACGCCCCACAAGCTTCTCGTCATGCGCCGCTACGCCGTCGTCACGCCGGCCGAGGCTCTAAGCGCGAGAGCTTAGAGCCTCAGACCCCGCGCTTAGTTTCTAGGCGTGCGCGCCGAGGTTCTCTGCGCACCATCCCACGTCATAGGGTGACCGCCCTACGACCTGCGCGCGCCATCCTGCGGCGTAGGCCGCCCGTCTGAGAAGCTATTGACGGGGCCGGGGCTGCGGCGGGGCGTCGTCCGTCCCCTCGGGGAAGGAGGGCGGGCGGGCGGAGGGGCGCGTGGCCCAAGTGGTGTCGGGTCGGTCGCCGAGCCTGAAGGTGAGGGTCGCGCCGCGCTCGAACTTCTCGAAGGGGAGCCACGTGCTCTCGTAGGGTCTGCCGTCGAGGCGCAACTCCCGCACGTAGGGCGCGCGCGCCGACGCGCCCTCGGCGACGATGCGGAGCGCGCGGCCCGTCCGGCCCATCCTCACGACGATTTCGGGGAAGAGCGGGCTGTTGAGGGCGAAGCCGCCGACGCCGGGGACGACCGGGTAGAAGCCGGCCGCGGCGAAGACGATCCACGAGGAGGTCGCGCCGAGGTCGTCGTTGCCGGGGATGCCGCCCGGCGTGTCGGCGAAGAGTTCCGTCAGCACGCGGCGCGTAATCGCCTGCGTCTTCCACGGCTGGCCGGCGAAGTTGTAGGCCCACGGCACGGGGAAGACCGGCTCGTTGCCGATGAAGAAGTAGGGGCGGTCGGGGCCGGCGTTGAACTCGGTGAAGAAGGTGTCGAGGCGTTCGACGACCACGTCGTCGCCGCCGATGCGGTCGAAGAGCCCGCGCAGGTTGTGCGGAACCATCCACGTGTACTGCGCGGCGTTGCCTTCGACGTAAGACTTATGGCTGTCGTAACGCCACGGCAGCTCCGGCTTGTAGAGCATCTCTTTGAAGTCGAAGCCCGGCAGCCACGAGCCGTCGCGCCAGCGCCCGCGGATGTACTTGTTCTCGGGGTCGAAGAGGCGCGTCCACCACTGCGCGCGCCGCATCATCTCGCGGTGGGTCGCGCGGTCGCCGTGCGCCAGCGCGAAGCGCGCGAGCGCGAAGTCGGCGGTCTGGTATTCGAGCGCCACCGAGGGCGAGCCGCGCAGCCCCTTCTGCTCCATCGGGATGTAGCCGTGCTTGAGGTAATCGGCGAGGGCGTTGCGCGCCGGGTAGGAGCGCGAGCGCGCGCCGGGGTCGGTCGCGTTCCTGATCATCGCCGCGAGCGCGGCCCGCGCGTCGAAGCGGCGCGCGCCGAAGGCGTAGGCGCTGGCGATCTGGACGGTCGAGGGGTCGCCGACCATCGCCCCGCTCTCGTCGTTGGCGACGGGCCAGAGCGGGAGCCCGCCGCCCTGCTCGGCCGCGTTGACCAGAGACTGCATCATGTCGCTCGCCTCTTCGGGGAAGAGGAGCGCGACGAGCGGAATCTGCGAGCGGTAGATGTCCCAGCCCGAGAAGTTCGTGTACTGCGTGCGCGGGGCCGCGCGGTGGACGCGCTCGTCGAAGCCGAGGTAATCGCCGTTGGCGTCGCTGAAGGTGGTCGGGTGGAGCAGCGCGTGGTAGAGCGCCGTGTAGAAGACGCGCCGCTCGGCCTCCGTCCCGCCGCGCGCTTCGAGCCGCGAGAGCGCCTCGTTCCAGCGCGCGCGCGCCGCCGCGCGCACGGCGTCGAAGTCCCACCCCGCGTTCTCGGCGCGCAGGTTCAGCCGCGCGTTCTCGGCGCTCACGTAAGAGAGGCCGACCTTCATGCGGACGACGTTGCCGCGCGACGGGTCGAACCCGGCGAACCCGCCCGTCTGTCTCCCTCTGGCGGGGCCGACGCCGGGGAGCACGCGGTCGCCCTCCCAGATGCCGTGCGAGGCGAAGGGGCGGTCGAACTCCGCGGCGAAGTAGAGCACGTACCTGTTGCGCGCGCCGCAGAAGCCGCCGCTCGCGACCGACCCGCTCAAACGCCTGTCGCCTTCGACGCGCCACTCGCCCTCCTGCACGCCCGTCGCGTTGCGCCCGACGTTGAAGAGCAGCGTCGCGGGCGAGCCCTGCGGGAAGGCGAAGAGGCCGAAGCCCGTGCGCGTCGTGGCCGTCAGGCTCACGCGCACGCCGCTCTCCAGCGCCACTTCGTAGAAGCCGGGCGAGGCGCTTTCGCGCTCGTGCGAGAACTTCGAGACGTAGGCGCCGGGGTCGGCGGCGGGCGAGGTCTTGACGCCGCCCGCGACCGGCATGACGGGCACGTCGCCGAAGATGGGGCAGCCCGGCCCGCTCAGGTGCGTGAGGCTGAAGCCGCGGATGGCGGTGTCGTGGTGGGCGTAGCTGCCGCGGTCGTTCGGGCCGAACCCCTTCTCGGTGTCGGGGCTGAACTGCACCATGCCGAAGGGCAGCGTCGCGCCGGGGAAGGTGTTGCCGCTCGCGTTGCCGCCGAGGTAGTCGGGCAGGGGCGAGTTGCCCGTGCCGACGAAGGGGTTGACGTAAGCGGCGAGGTCGGCGCGCGCCGCGGCGGCCGCCGCCTGCCGCGCCCCCGCGGGGGCGGGCGCCGCGTGGAGGAGAAGGACGGCGGCGATTGAGGCCGCGAGGCCGGCCCCGCGTCTCGCCCCCGCCCCCCTGCGCCTCCCTCTCATCTCGTTGACCACGGAATCTCCGTCCTCTTCCCCGTGACGGCGAAGCCGCCGGTGACGAAGCCGGTCGTCCGCGCGTCGGCGTTGCCTTTGAAGCCGGGCTGCTTGCCGCCGACCGTGACCTTGAACTCGCCGGGTTCGAGGAAGCGGCGGCCGGCGTCGTCCGTGAGCGCGAGGTCTTCGGGCGCGAGCGTGAAGCTGACGCGGCGCGACTCGCCGGGCCGCAGGCGCACGCGCTCGAAGCCCTTGAGCGAGCGCAGGGGGGCCGGCGGCGGCGCGTCGGCGTCGGTCACGTACAACTGCGCCACCTCGTCGCCTTCGAGCGCCCCGGCGTTACGCACCTCGGCCGAGACCCGCACCTTCTCGCCCGCCTTCACGCTCCGCTTCACCTTCAGGTCGCGGTACTCGAAGCGCGTGTAGCTGAGCCCGTGGCCGAAGGGGTAGAGCGGCTCGCCCCTGAAGTACCGATAGGTCTTGCCCTCCATCCCGTAATCGTCGAAGGGCGGGAGCTGCGACGCGGACTTGTAGAAGGTGACGGGGAGGCGGCCCGCCGGGTTGTAGTCGCCGAATAGAACGTCGGCGAGCCCCGCGCCGCCCTCCTCGCCGGGGTACCACGCCTGCACGACGGCCGGCACGTTCGCGTCGGCCCAGTTGACGCCGAGGCCGCCGCCGCTGAAGAGCACGAGCACGACGGGCTTGCCCGCGGCGTGGACGGCGCGCAGCAGCTCGTCCTGCGGCTTCGGCAGCTCCAGCGACGTGCGGTCGCCGCCGCGGAAGCCTTCGAGCTTCACGTCGCGCTCCTCGCCCTCGATGGAGGGCGCGAGGCCGAGCGCCATGACCACCACGTCGGCCTCGCGCGCCGCCCTGACCGCCTCGTCGAACATCGTCTCGGCGAGGCGCGGCGGCCCCCAGACGAGCTTGGCGGTCGCGTCGGCGTAGCGGTCGTAGAACTCGACGCGCAGCTTGTAGGCGCGGCCCGCCTCCATCTCGAAGGGCTTGACGGTGGTCTTGACGCTGCCGTCGCGCCACGCGTCGATGAAGAGCCGGTCGTCGACGTAGACGCGCACGGCGTCGTCGGCGCGCGCGCCGAGCTGGTAGGTGCCGGAGGCGGGCGCGGTGATGCGGCCCGTCCAGCGCGCGGAGAAGTTGTCCATCGGGAGCGCGGGGTCGGGCGGGTCGGTGAACCAGTCGAAGTCGAGCCGCGCGTCGGCGCGCGTCACGGCCGGCTCGCCCTGCAACTCCTTGTTGGCGAAATACTCGGCGCGCAGCCCGGGCGCGCCGTCCGCCTGCGAGAGCGCCGAGGCGGGGACGGGCAGCAGCGCCTCGCCCGTCAGCGTCGTCCCCATCGCGTGGATCACTCTCGTCGAGGGCGAGACTTTCTGCCGGATGCCCTCGACGGGCGTCGTCCACTTCGAGGGGATGCCGTGGTAGTTGCCGAGGAGCGCTTCGAGCGAGTCGGCGTTGGGGCCGACGACGGCGATGGCCTTTAAGTCTTTCCTGAGCGGCAGGGTGTTGCCGTCGTTCTTGAGCAGCACCACCGACTCGCGGGCGGCGGCGCGGGCCAGCTCGCGGTGCGCGGGCGAGTCGTTGACCTCGAACGGGATGCGCGCGTAAGCGACCTGCTCGGGCGGGTCGAACATGCCGAGGCGGAAGCGCGCCGCGAAGAGGCGCCTGACGGCCGCGTCAATCTCGGCCTCCGAGATGAGGCCCTGCTTCACGGCGGGGATGAGCGCGCGGTACTCGTAGCCGCAGGTCAGCTCCGTGCCCGACCTGACGGCGAGCGCGACGCCCTCCTCCTCGGTCTTCGTGAACTTGTGGTGCTTGTAGATGTCCGCGACCGCGTCGCAGTCGGAGACGACGTAGCCGTCGAAGCCCCACTCGCCGCGCAGCAAATCCCCCATCAGCCGCCCGCTCGCGCAGGCCGGCTCGCCGTTGACGCGGTTGTAGGCGCACATCACCGACCCGGCCTTGGCCTCGACCACCGCGGCGCGGAAGGCCGGCAGGTAGGTCTCGCGCATGTCGCGCTCCGAGGCTCTGGCGTCGAAGACGTGGCGCTCGGGTTCGGGGCCGCTGTGGACGGCGTAGTGCTTCGGCGTGGCGATGGTCTTCAGGTACTTCGGGTCGTCGCCCTGCATGCCGCGCACGAACTCGACGCCGAGGCGCGCCGTGAGGTGCGGGTCTTCGCCGTAGGTCTCGTGGCCGCGGCCCCAGCGCGGGTCGCGGAAGATGTTGATGTTGGGCGACCAGAAGGTCAGCCCGTAGAAGCGGCGCCGCTGGTCGCGCCGGACGGCCTCGTGGTGCTTGGCGCGCGCCTCGTCGGAGACGGCCGTGGCGACGCGGCGCATCAGCGCCCTGTCCCACGCGGCGGCCAGCCCGATGGCCTGCGGGAAGACGGTGGCCCGCCCGGCGTAGGCGACGCCGTGCAGCGCCTCGTTCCACCAGTCGTAGGCCGGGACGCCCAGACGCTCGATGGCCGGAGCCTTGTTCATCATCTGCGCGACCTTCTCCTCCAAAGTCATGCGGCGGACGAGGTCTTCGACGCGCCGCGCGACGGGCAGGCGGGGGTCGAGGTAGTCGGGCCGCGCCGATTCGTTCGCCTGCGCGGCGGCCGGCGGGGCCGGCGGCAGGAGGGGAAGGAGGCAGACCGCGAGCGTCAGTCGGCGAATCGTGTGCTTCAAGCGAAGAGACTCCTAGCGCGTGCGCGCCGTTAGGATGACGGCCTCGAAGGGCGCGAGGCTCAACTCGCCGGCGACGCCGCGGCGGTGCCCGGGCGAGGGCCGGCTGCTCAGGGCGACGGCGTAGGCGGGCGGGCCGGTGCGCGGCGGCGGGGGGAGCGCGAGCGCGCGCCGCTCGGCGCTCATGTTGAGCGCGACGACGGCGGTCTGGCCGGGCGCGCGCCGGAGGTAGGCGTAGACGTGAGGGTCTGCGCCGACGGCCGCGTAGTCGCCGTCGAGCAGCGCGGGGCTGCGGCGGCGCAGGGCGATGAGGCGCTTGTAGAAGTTGAGGAGCGAGGCGGGGTCGGCCCGCTGCGCGGCGACGTTCTTCGCGCGCGCCGAGGGCGGGACGGGGAGCCACGGCTCGCCCGTGGTGAAGCCGGCGTGCCGGCCCGCGTCCCACTGCATCGGCGTGCGCTCGCCGTCGCGCCCCTTGCGCAGCGGCCAGTAGCGGCGGCCGACCGGGTCGCGCACCTCCTCGACCGTCTTCGGCTCGGTCGTCACCATGCCGATCTCCTCGCCGTAGTAGAGGAAGGGCGTGCCGCGCAGGGTCAGGAGCATCACGGCGAGCAGCTTGGCGATCTCGTCGTTGTGCGTGCCGTCGCCGAGGCGGTCGTAGTGGCGCGGGATGTCGTGGTTCGAGAGCACGTAGGTCGTCCAGCGGCCCCGCAGCGCGCGCTCGCTCTGCGCGATCACGTCGCGGAAGACCTGCGCCCTGAGCTGCGTGCGCGCCGGCTCCATCACGAGGAAGAAGTTGAAGGGCAGGTGCACGCCGTTGTCCGAGGGGCCGTAGTAGCGCATCAGCTCCTCCCACTTCGGCACGTAAGCCTCGCCGACTAGCACGCTCTCCGGGTTGATGCGGTCGTTGAAGGCGCGCAGGCGCACCATCGCGTCCTGCACCTCGGGCAGGTCGCGGTTGTGTTTCTTCTCCTGCTCGTGCTCGGTCGTGCTGCCGAAGCGCAGCTCGGGCAGGACGGGGTTGTCGCGCAGGCCGGGGTCTTCGTAGAGGTAGTTGACGGCGTCGAGCCGGAAGCCGTCCGCGCCCCGCCTGAGCCAGAAGCGGATGGTCTCAAGCATGCGCCGCTCGACGGCGGGGTTGCGCCAGTTCAGCTCGGGCTGCTGCGGGTAGAAGTAGTGGTAGTAATACTGGCCCGTCTTCTCGTCGAGCGTCCACGCGACGGGGCCGAAGGACGAAGACCAGTTGTTGGGGCGCGAGCCGTCGGGCCGGGGGTCGCGCCAGACGTACCAGTCGCGCTTGGGGTTGGTGCGCGACGAGCGCGACTCGACGAAGAAGGGGTGCTGGTCGGAGGTGTGGTTGAGGACGAAGTCGATGATGACTTTGATCCCGCGCCGGTGCGCCTCGCGCACCAGCCGGTCGAAGTCGGCGAGCGTGCCGAACTGCGGGTCAACGTCCTCGTAGTCGCTCACGTCGTAGCCGAAATCGACCTGCGGCGAGGGGTAGAAGGGCGTCACCCAGATGGCGTCCACGCCGAGGTCGCGCAGGTGGTCGAGCCGCGCGGTGATGCCGTTGAGGTCGCCGACGCCGTCGCCGTTCGAGTCCTGAAAGCTGCGCGGGTAGATTTCGTAGAAGACGGCGCGCTGCCACCACGGCGGCCCCGCCTTCGCGGCGCGGCGCGCGGGCGGCCGCGTCTGCGCCGGCGCGGCCGAGGCGAGCGGCGAGAACGAGAACAGCAGGGCGAGGGCCGCGCGGCCGAGCCGGGCGCGCGACGCCCCTGTGGTCTGCTTCATGCGCGAGTGGTTCCTCAACGTCGGGTGGGTTGAACTCCGGAGGCGGCGCGCGGTCGCGCGGCCCCTTCAGCCGCGGGACGAAGCCGCGCCGCCGTGCGCCTGCTGCGCGGCCCACGCCTGCCGCCCGAGCAGCAGCGCGCCGTAGGCCCCGCTGTCGCCGCCGAGTTCGGCCTGCACGATCCGCACCTCTTCGACCGGCGCTATCTTAACAGACCGGCGGATGCGTTCGCGCAGCGGAACCAGCAGCTGGTCGCCGGCCGTCGAGACGCCGCCGCCGAGGATGACGGCCTCGGGCGCGAGCGCCGCGACGACGTTGCCGAGGCCGAGGGCGAGGTAAGCGACGGTCTCGTCCCACACCTCCCCGGCCACCGCGTCGCCGGCCCGCGCCGCCTCGGCGACCGCGCGCGCCGTGATCCCCTCCAAGCCGCCGCCGCCTTCGAGCAGCATCGAGGTTCGGCCGCCGCCGGCTAGGCGTTCGGCCGCGCGCCGCGCGATGCTCGTGCCGGAGCAGAGCGCTTCGAGGCAGCCGCGCGCGCCGCAGCCGCAGGGCGGCCCCCCGGGCTCGACCACCATGTGCCCGACCTCGCCCGCCGCGTCGCCGACGCCGTGGACGAGGCGGCCGTTCACGATGATGCCGCCGCCGATCCCCGTCGAGATGGTGACGTAGACGAGGTTGTCCGCGCCGCGCCCCGCGCCGTACTCGCGCTCGCCGAGCGCGGCGGCGTTGGCGTCGTTGTCGAGCAGCACGGGCACGCCGAGCCGCTCGCGGACGAGCGCGGCGACGGGGAACTCGTCCCAGCCGGGCAGGTTCGGCGGCGAGAGAATCAGCCCGCGGTCGCGGCTGAGCGGGCCGCCGCAGCCGACGCCGACGGCGACGACGCGCGCGCCGGCCTCGGCCGCCATTCGCTCCAGCTCGTCGAGGGCCTGCCCGACGATGCGGTGCGGCCCGCGCTCGACGCGCGTCGGGAAGCGGCGGAAGGGGAGCGCGCGGCCTTCGAGGTCGCAGAGGCCGAGCGCGATCTTCGTCCCGCCGATGTCCACGGCGGCAATCATGTCTTGGGTCATGTAAAAGGGTTCGCCCGAAGCGGAAGGTCTTGACCTTGTCGCTTGTATGCGATTCGGCTTCGCTTTGTCAATCAGGCCCGGCGCGGCGCGCGCGAATCCGTGCTTGACTGCCGGGCGGGGGGGACATAATCTCGCAACCCGCTTTCGGATTCGCGCCCCGCCCCCGGCAATTCAAGGAAGAGATGAAGAGAAGATCGCTCGTGGCCTCGTTCGCGCTCCTGCTCGGCCTCGCCCACGCCGCCTTCGGACAGGACGGGGGACGCGCGGCCAAACTGCGCTCGCCCGGAGGCCGCGTGGAGGTCGCCTTCGCGCTCGACGGCGACGGCGCGCCTACCTACTCGGTCAGCTTCGACGGACGCGAGGTCGTCCGCCCTTCGAGGCTCGGCCTCGTCTTCAAAGACGGCGGGCCGCTCTCGGGCGGCATGAGGGTGACGGGCGTGCGGCGGCGCGCGCACGACTCGTGGTACGACCTCGTCGTCGGCAAGGCTGCGCGGGCGCGCGACCGCTACCGCGAGCTGGCCGTCTCTTTGCGGGAGGCGGGCGGGGCGCGGCGCCGGCTGCAACTCGTCTTCCGCGCCTACGACGACGGCGCGGCCTTCCGCTACCGCATCCCCGCGCAGGCCGCGCTCGAAGAGTTCGAGATCGTGGACGAGCGCAGCGAGTTCCGCTTCGGGGGCGACCACACCTGCTGGCCCATGCGACTCCGCACCTTCCACTCGAACTACGAGAAGGAGTTCGAGCGCGTCCCGCTGAGCGCCATCGGCCCCGGCGCGAAGGTCGGCCTCCCGCTGGTCGTCAGCGTCGCGGGCGGCCCCTTCGTCGCCGTCGCCGAGGCCGACCTCGAAGACTACGCCGGCATGTACCTGCACGGGTCGGGCGTTGCCCGCAACGCTCTGGTGTCGCGCCTGTCGCCCTTCGGCGGGCGTGAGGAGGGCTCGGCCGTGCGGGCCTCCGCGCCGCACGAGTCGCCGTGGCGCGTCCTGATGATCGGCGACGAGCCGGGCCGCCTCGTCGAGTCCACCCTGCTGCTCAACCTCAACCCGCCGAGCGTCGTCCGCGACCCTTCGTGGATCAGGCCGGGCAAGGCCGCGTGGGACTGGTGGTCGGGGCAGGCCGCCGAGGGGGTCGCGCGGCCCGGCATGAACGACGCGACGATGAAGCATTACATAGACTTCGCCTCCGAGATGGGCCTCGAATACATGCTCGTGGACGCCGGCTGGTACACGCGGAAGCCTTCCTACGGCGACGACGCCGACACGCGGGCCGACATCACGAAGTCCGTCCCCGAGATAGACCTGCCCGGCCTCGTCGCCTACGCGCGCGACCGCGGGGTCGGCCTCATCCTCTGGCTCCACTGGATTCCGGCGCGCGACCAGATGGACAAGGCTTTCCCGTTCTACGAGCGTCTGGGGGTCAGGGGCGTCAAGGTGGACTTCATGGACCGGGACGATCAGGAGATGGTCGGCTTCTACCACCGCATCCTGAAGAAGGCGGCCGAGCACCGCCTCGTCGTCGACCTGCACGGCGCCTACAAGCCGACGGGCCTCGCGCGCACCTACCCGAACTACCTGACGCAGGAGGGCGTGCTCGGCGCGGAGTACAACAAGTGGAGCGACCGCGTGACGGCCGGGCACAACGTGACGCTGCCGTTCACGCGGATGCTCGCCGGGCCGATGGACTACACGCCGGGCGGCTTCCGCAACGTGACGCGCGCGCAGTTCAAGCCGCAGGACAAACTCCCTCTGGTGATGACGACGCGCGCGCACCAACTCGCCATGTACGTCGTCTACGACAGCCCCTTGCAGATGGTCGCCGACCACCCCGGCGCGTACCGCGGCGAGCCGGGCGCGGAGTTCCTGCGCGTCGTGCCGGCGAGCTGGGACGAGACGCGCGTCGTCGAAGGGCGCATCGGCGAAGTCATCCTCGTGGCGCGGCGGCGCGGGCGCGAGTGGTTCGTCGGCGCGATGACGGACGAGTCGGCGCGCGCGCTCCGGCTGCCGCTCGGCTTCCTCGGCCGGGGCGCCTACCGCCTGACGGAGTACGCCGACGGCCCCGGCGCGGACGCGGACCCGAAGCGACTGGCGATTTCGGAGAGGACGGTGAGGGCGGGCGAGACTTTGAACGTCAGGCTCGCGCCGTCGGGCGGCTACGCGGCCCGCCTCGCGCCGGTGAGGTAGGAGACGAATGCAGAAGTCAGAATGCAGAATGCAGAATTAAAGACAGGCGGCTTTTAATTCCGCATTCCGCATTCCGCATTCATCGCCTCTTTAGTCGCGGCGCGCCGCGGAGGGGGCGCAGCGAGGCGGCGCGGGTCGGGTCGGTGGCGCCGCTTTCGAGCCAGCTTCGCGCGAGCCGCCGCACCTCTTCCGCGTCCGCGCCGCCCACGCCGACGAGCGAGTAGAAGTCGCGCGCCTCGGTCGCCTCGTTCGGCATGCTCCAGAGGTCGAGGCCGAAGGGCGCGAAGTGGGAGGGGTAGCGGCCGAAGGTCTCGGCGCTCAGGTCGTGCGCCTGACTGTTGAGCCACCCGACCGGCCAGTGATCCCACGTCAGCGTGCCCCAGCCCCACCCGCCCGTCCCCTTGCGGTCGCCGTGCTCCTTGAGGCGCACGAGCGCGTGTGAGAAGCCCGAGGCGTCGCCGATGGCGAAGAAGGGCGAGCCGTCGCGCAGAGGGATGATGCCGGCGAAGCCGCGCGCGTCGTCAATCTCCTTCCACGGCGAGCCCGCCCGCCGCGTCGTGCCCGCGAAAATCTTCTTCGGGTCGTCCTTGCGCTTCCAGTAGATGTCCACGCGCGCGCGGGAGAAGGCGTCCACGCCCGTGAAGGCGCGGCTCTCGCCGGTCGAAGTCTCCGGCGCCAGCACGTCGAACCATTGCTTGCCGACCGGGTTGAGCACGATCAGCTCGATGGGCTCGCGCGCGTAGCCGCGCGGGTCGCCGGGCCGGAGCGTGTGGTAACGCTGCCGGCGCAGAATCATTCCGTTCGGGAAGGCCCAGAAGTCCTCGACGCCGCGGAAGGCGGCCTCGCCCGTCGTCATGTTGACGCCGAAGTAAGTCCAGCGCACCCAGACGCGGCGCGGGCCGGCTTCGATCACGTCCACGAAGCTGTTGCGCTCCCGCCGCCCCTGCTCGTTGAACAGCTCGGCCCAGCCCTCGTTGCCCTCGAACATCTGGTAGGAGACGCCCGCGCCCGACCGAAGCTCGAACCACGGGCAGTAGCTCGCCTCGTGCGAGAAGACGAAGCGGTAGTCGAAATCCTTCCAGAAGATGACGAACGCCTTGCCGGGGTTGAGGTCGGCGTGCGGCGGCGACTTCAGCCCGCCGCGGTAGCCGCCGTAGACGTAGTCGGAGACCTCGGCCACCGCGACGCCGGCGGTCGTCAGAGAGTTCAGGCGGGCCGTCGTCAAGGGGCCGGCCGGCGGGGGGGCGGGCGCCTGCCGGGCGTGCGCAGCGCCCGCGCTGGCGAGAAGGGTGGCGAGAAGAAGAAGTGCGCGCATCGCCGCCAACATAGCACACCCCGCAGCGCTGAAAATCGCTCCGGGGCGGAAAATGAATTGACCGCGCTCGGCGAAAGAAGTATTTTGCTCGCAACGATCCCGCTAGTCGAAACGTTCTTCCAAAAAAGCAGCCGCCGCCGGTCGAAACAAACGAGCCGAGAACATGCCGCCGATGCGCAGACACCTCGTCGCAGGGATTCTTCTGTCGTTAGCGTTAAGCGTTTACGCCGCGGCGCAGGGTCGCGCCCTCTGGCAGATCGGCGAGTTCGACAACTCGTCGGAAGAACTCGGCCCCGCTTCGGCCGCGGCCCGAGTCTTCGACGTTTCGACCGGCAAGGCCGCCGACTGGCCCGGCACTCAGCAGGCCGTCGTGCCCGCGCGGGCCGAAGGGGCCGCGGCCCACAGGATTCAGTTCGACCTCGCGGACGAGCCGCGCGGGGCCTACCGGCTGCGGCTCGGCCTGCTCCTGAAGACGGCGCGCGCGCCCGTCGTGCAGGTCGAGGTCAACGGCCGCCGCGGCTGGTTCTATCAGCCGCTCGAATATTACCGGGAGGGGAACAGCGAGGGGGCCATCCTGCCGCAGTACGCCGTCGGCGCGGTGGAGGCGGAAGTGCCGGCCGGGTTCCTCCGCCGCGGGCGCAACGAAATCTCGCTGCTGGCCGTCGCCGACCCGATCTCGACGGCGCTGCCCGGCGGCGAGGCGACCGACCACGCCGTGCTCATCTACGACGCGCTGGAGTTCGCCCCGGTCAAGGGCGAGGCGGCCGCGCCCGGCGTCACGTGGGCCGCCGTCACCCCGACCGTCTTCTACAGGCGCGAGGGCGGCCGCCTCAGGGAGGTGGTCTCCGTCGTGGTGCGCTGGCGGGGCCTCGCGCCGGACGGCTCGGTCACGCTCGCGCTCCCCGGCTGGAGCGAGACGCAGCCCCTCGTCACGGCGCGCGAGTTCGGCGAGCAGCGCTTCGAGTTCAGCGCGCCCGAGTTCCGCGCCGGCGAGCGCGCCTCGGTCACCGTCAGGGCGCAGGGGCGCGATTACAGGTTCAACCAGACCGTCAGCCCGGCGCGCAAGTGGACGGTCTACATGGCCCCGCACGAGCACTTGGACGTGGGCTACTCGGACTTCCAGTCGAAGCTGGCCGAGCTGCACAGCCGCGTCATCAACGAGGCGCTCGACATGAACCGCGAGCACCCCGAGTTCCGCTTCACGCTCGACGGCTACTGGCAGGCGCGCCACTTCCTCGAAGGGCGCACGGAGGCCGAGCGGCAGAGGTTCTACGAGGCCGTGCGCGAGCGCCGCATCTTCGTCCCCGCGCAGCACTCCGTCATCCTCACCGGCTTCCCCACGGGCGAGGCGCTCATCCGCTCCTTCTACGGCGCGCGCCGCCTGAACCGCGAGGCGGGAGGCCCGTGGGACACGGCCAACATCACGGACGTGCCTTCGTACTCGTGGTCTTACGCCTCGATCCTCGCGGCCGCGGGGCTGAAGTATTTCGCGGCGGCCGCCAACGCCGACCGCGGGCCGACGCTCATGCTCGGCGACCTGCACCGCCGCTCGCCCTTCTGGTGGGTCGGCCCCGACGGCTCGCGCGTGCTCATGTGGTACTCGCGCCACTACCACCAGATCGGCAGCCAGTTCGGGCTGCCGACGCAGGTCGCCAACGGGTACGAGGGCCTCGCCAGCTTCCTCCGCGTCTACGAGCGGCCCGAGTACGCGCCGAACTCCGTCCTGCTCCACGGCAGCCAGTGGGAGAACACCTCGCTCTACCCGCAGCAGGCCGCGCTGGCGAAGCAGTGGAACGAACGCTTCGCCTACCCGGAGCTGCGCTTCTCCGGCTTCGGCGAGGCTCTGGAGAAGATCGCGGCCGAGGCCGGCGCGAAAGTCCCGGTCGTGAGCGGCGACGGCGGGCCGTTCTGGGAGGACGGCGTCGCGTCGGACGCGCGCGCCGCGGCCGTCGAGCGCGAGACGGAGCGGCGCGCCGTCTCGGCCGAGAAGCTGGGCGTCGTCGCCTCGCTCGTCGAGCCGCGCTACCGGCCCTCGCGCGCGGCGCTCGAATGCCTCTGGGAGAACGTCGCGCTGATGGGCGAGCACACTTGGGGCTGGGGCCGCAGCATCACCGAGCCGCACAGCGAGGACTCGACGCGCGAGCTTGAGGTCAAGCGCTTCTACGGGGCCGCGGCCCGGCAGTGCGCCGAGTACCTGCTCGAACGCTCGATGACCGCCATCGCCGGCCGCATGGCGACGCCCCAGCGCGCGCTCGTCGTCTTCAACACGCTCAACTGGCCGCGCCGCGGCTGGGTCGAGTTCGACCTGCAAAAGACGCGCGAGCTGTTCGACCTCGAAAGCCAACGGGCCGTCCCCTTCGACGTGCTCGAAGACCACCCGGCCTACCAGCGCGTGCGCTTCCTCGCGGGCGAGCTGCCCCCGCTCGGCTACAAGACTTACGCCGTCAGGGACAAGGCCGCGCCGGCCGCGGGCGCGCAGGCGGCGGCCGGCCCCCCGGCGGCGACCAACGTCATCGAGAACTCTTTCTACCGCGTCACGCTCGACCCGGCGAGCGGCTCGGTGCGGAGCATCTTCGACAAGGAGCTGAACCGCGAGCTGGTGGACGCCTCCGCGCCCTACCGCTTCAACCAGTACGTCTACGTCACGGGCGGCGACAACCCGCCCTTCACGCAGCTGCTCACCTACCGCCGCCACCTGCCGCTGGCGAAGCTCCAGACGCACCCGGCCGCCGAGGGCCGCCTCGTCTCGGTGACGAAGACGCCGGCCGGCGCGAGCGCGCGGCTGGAGAGCCGCGGCGTCAACACGCCGAAGATCACGACCGAGATCATCCTCTTCGACGGCGAGAAGAAGATCGAGTTCGTCAACCGCGTGTCGAAGCAGACCGTCTACAGGAAGGAGGCCGCCTACTTCGCCTTCCCGGTTAACGCCCCCGCGCCCGAGTTCAAATTCGAGGTGCAGAACGGCGTCGTCAACCCGGCCCGAGAGATGATGCCGGGCGCGGGCCTCGAATGGTTCTCGGCGCAGAACTGGGTCTCGGTGGGCGGGGCCGGCGTCGAGGTGGGATTGGTCGGCGTGGACTCGTTCCTCTGGACGTTCGGCGACGTGGTGCGCGGCACGTGGCCGACGAAGTTCGAGCCGAAGGGGGCGACCGCCTTCGCCTATGTAATGAACAACTACTGGGGCACGAACTACGTGGCCGCGCAGGGCGGCGACTTCACCTTCCGCTACGCGCTGACGAGCGCGCCGCGCCTCGACGCGGCGGCGATGAGCCGGCTCGGGTGGGAGCAGACCACGCCGCTCGAACGCACGCTGGTGAAGTCGCAGGACAGGGTCGCGCCGCCCGCCTCGCCGCTGCCGGCCGAGCGCATGAGCTTCCTCCGAACGGACGGCGCGCCCGTCCTGCTCAGCACGTGGAAGCAGGCCGAGGACGGCGCGGGCACGGTGCTCCGCTTCATCGAGCTGGGCGGCGCGCGCGGCGAGGTGCGCGTCGCCAGCCCGCTGCTCGGCCCCGCCAACGTCCGCGCCTGCAACGCGGTCGAGGACTGCGGCCCGCCCGCGCCCGGCCCCCGCGGCGGCTTCGGCTTCGAGACCGGCCCGCGCCAGATTCTGACCTTCAAGATTCAGGAGTAGACAGTAGCCAGTAGTCAGTAGTCAGTAGCGCTCCGCGCTTAGACTGCTGACGCCGACACGCTGAAGGTTCGATACCGGAGGTCTTCCTACTGACTACTGACTACTGGCTACTGGCTACTGTCTACTGTCTACCGTCTACTCCCGAACGGAGACACCGTCATGCAGATCAGCCCGCAGACGACTGACGTGTTGGCGACCGAGTTGAGCGGGACGGCGCGGCCGACGGGCGTGCGCTACAAGGTGCTGGGCTTCCTGTTCGCGCTGGCCGCGCTGACCTACCTCGACCGCTTGGCGATCTCGGCCGCCGCGCCCTTCATCATTCAGGAGTTCGACCTCACGCCCGTGCAGATGGGCTACATCTTCAGCGCGTTCACCCTCACCTACGCGCTCTTCGAGATTCCGACGGGCTGGCTCGGCGACCGCTACGGGACGCGGCGGACGCTGACGCGCATCGTGCTCTGGTGGTCGGCGTTCACGGCGCTGACGGCCGCGGCCCGCGGCTTCTAGTCGCTCTTCGTGATGCGGCTGCTCTTCGGCATGGGCGAGGCGGGCGCGATCCCGAACAGCGCCTGCACGGTCTCGCGCTGGTTCCCGGCCACGCAGCGCGGGCGGGCGATGGGCGGCGTCTGCATCGGCCACGCGCTGGGCGCGGCGCTCACCCCGCCGCTCGTCTTCTGGCTCATCGAGCGTCAGGGGTGGCGCCTGCCGTTCGTCGAGTTCGGCGCGCTCGGCGTCCTGTGGTGCGCCGCGTGGTACTGGTGGTTCCGCGACACGCCCGAGGAGCACGCCGCCGTCAACGCCTCCGAGGCGCGGCTCATCTGCGCCGACGGCGGGGCGCGGCGCGACCGCTCGCACGCCGTCCCGTGGCGCGCCTTCCTCCGCAGCCGCAACATCTTCTTCCTCTGCGCCATGTACTTCGCCTACGGCTACAGCCTCTACTTCTACATCACGTGGCTGCCGACCTACCTGATCAAGGCGCGCGGCTTCACGATGACCTCGGCCGGACTCTTCTCGGCGCTGCCGTGGGTCTTCGGCGTGGTCGCCTTCCTGTGCGGCGGGACGCTGACGGACTGGCTGGCGACGCGCACGGGCAACAAGAAGATCGCGCGCTGCGGCGTCGGCGTCTTCGGGCTGGCGATGAGCGCCGCGATGCTGGTCATGGTCGCCGTGACGGAGAACGCGGTGGCCGCCGCGCTCTTCATCGCGCTCGCGCTCTTCTTCCAGTTCCTGACGACGCCCTCGGTGTGGGCGACCTGCATGGACATCGGCGGCCACCGGGCCGGGGTGGTGAGCGGCACGACCAACACCTTCGGCAACCTCGCCGGCACGCTCGCGCCCATCGTCTTCGGCTACATCCTGCAAACGCTCAACTCGTGGACGCTCGGCTTCTACGTCGCCGCCGGCTTCCTCCTCGTCGGCGTCGTCATGTGGCTCTTCATCGACCCGCGCCGGCCGCTCGATGTCGCGACGAATGTTTGAGGGAACGACGAGCCGGCCGTCAGTCTTGTCTTTACTGAAAGCCGACGGCTGAAGACTGAAGACCCGCCTTCGACGACTCGCCTTTTGTTGACCGATGGAACCGACGTTCGACCTTCTGTGCATGGGGCGCAGCTCGATCGACCTGTACGCCAACGAGATCGGCGCGCCGTTCGCCGAGGTCAGGAGCTTCGCGGCCTACGTCGGCGGCTCGCCGACGAACGTCGCCGTCGCGGCCCGCCGGCTCGGCCTGCGCGTGGCGCTGCTGACGGCCGTCGGCGAAGACCTCGTCGGCGACTTCGTCCTCAACTTCCTCGCGCGCGAAGGCGTCGCCGCCGGCTCCAGCCCGCGCAAGGCCGGCCGGCGCACCAGCGCCTTCATGCTCGCCATCCAGCCGCCCGACGAGTTCCACATCGTGCCCTACCGCGACAACTGCGCCGACCTCGAGCTGACCCCCGAGGACGTGCGCGCCGCGCCCGTCGCCGCCTCGCGCGCCCTGCTCGTGACGGGCTCGGGGCTGAGCCGCGAGCCGAGCCGCGCCGCCACGCGCTTCGCCGCCGAACGGGCGCGCGCGCACGGCAGCAGGGTCGTACTCGACTTGGACGTGCGCGCCGAACTCTGGCCCGACCCGCGCGCCTACGCCGCCGAGGTTCGCGCGCTCCTCCCGCTCACGGACGTGGTCGTCGGCACGGTCGAAGAGGTCGAGGCGGCCCTCGGCGCGGGGGCGCGCGGCGCGGCCGAGTCGGCGCGCCCGCCGGACGCGCTGGCGGAAGGCGTTGACGAACTGCTCGCGGCGGGGCCGGAGGCCGTGGTCGTCAAGCGCGGCGCGCGGAGCACGCTCGTCCGCGCGCGCGGCGGCGAGTGGGTCGAGGCCGCGACGTTCCGCGTCGAGGTCTTAAACGTCCTCGGCGCGGGCGACGCCTTCGCGGGCGGCTTCCTTTACGGCTACCTGAGGGGGTGGGACTGGCAGCGCGCGGCGCGGATGGGCAACGCCTGCGGGGCCATCGTCGTCACGCGCCACGGCTGCGCTAACTTCATGCCGCGCGAGGACGAGGCGCTGCAATTCATACGCGACAGAGGAGGGTTTTAAAGTTTGTCATTCGACGCGAAAGCATTTCTCCCTTCGTCCGTGCTCGAACAGGTGACGGAGCTGCGGGTGAGCGATCCGGAGCTTCCGCTGCGCGTCGCGCGCGGGCGCCGGCGGCGCGAACGTCTGGCCCCGGCGGGCCGGCTCAACATCCTCGCCTCCGACCACCCGGCCCGCCGCGTGACGCGCGTCGGCCGAGACCCGCTCCGCATGGCCGACCGCCGCGAGTACCTCGCGCGCACGCTGCGCGTCTTGCAGAGCGACGTGGTTGACGGCGTGCTCGCCACGATGGACATCATCGAAGACCTGCTCGTCGTCCACGAACTGATGCGGCGCGCGGGCGGCCCCGCCTTCCTCGACGGCAAGCTCCTCGTCGCGAGCCTCAACCGCGCCGGGCTGCTCGGCAGCAGTTGGGAGATAGACGACCCGATGAGCGGCCCGAGCCCGGCGGCCTGCGCCGAGTGGGGGCTCGACGCGACGAAGGTCTTACTCAGGCTGTGCGACGCCGAGCCGGACTCGCTTAAGACTCTGCTCGCCACCGCGCGCGCCGTCTCGGAGCAGAGCGCGCTCGGCCTCCCGATGTTTCTGGAGGCCCTGCCGGTCGAGCGCGTCGAGGGCGGCTACCGCATCATCAAGACGGCCGAGGAGCTGGCGCGCACGGCGGGCGCGGCCGCCGCGCTCGGCGACAGCAGCCGCCACGTCTGGCTCAAGCTGCCCTACTGCGAGAACTACGAGATGGTGGCGCGCGCGACGACGCTGCCCATCCTGCTCCTCGGCGGCGAGCCGGTCGGTGACGTGCGCCCGTTCCTGCGCGAGCTGGCGGCGGGCCTCGGGGCCGGGCCGAACGTGCGCGGCGCGCCCGTCGGCCGCAACGTCCTCTACCCCGGCGACGGCGACCCGCTGGCCGCCGCCGAAGCCGCCGGCGGCCTCGTCCACCGCGACTGGACAATCGAACAGGCCCACGAAGCGCTCACCGCCCACGCCGGCCGCGACGCCGACTGGCTCGCGCGCATAGCTTAAAAGCCGTGAATAGAAAAAGCAGGTGTCAGTCGCCAGTCGTCAGTCAAGACAAAACCGATAACTGACGACTGGCGACTGAGGACTCCTCTTCACGACTTTTTCAGCTCCAGCACGTCGGCGGGCGAGAGGGGGCGGGTCTTTTCGTGGCGGAGGATGAAGTGGAGGCGCGCGGTCTGCTCCAGTTCTTCGGCGCGGTCGGCCGCTTCCGAGAGGGAGGCGCCGGCGCAGATGAGGCCGTGGTTGCGGAGCAGCATCGAGTGGTGCGCGGCGGCCGCGTCGGCGACGGCCGCGGCCAGAGCGGGCGAGCCGGGGCGGAAGTAAGGGAGCACGGCGAGGGGCGCGACGCGCATGAAGTAGTAGGGCGTGAGCGGCGGCAGGCCCTCGTCGCCGTCGAAAGCTTCGAGGCAGGAGAGGGCGACGGCGTAGGTCGAGTGCAGGTGGACGACGGCGCGCGCCTCCGGCCTCCGGCGGTAGACGGCGGCGTGGAACGGGTGCTCTTTGGAAGGCTCGCGCTCGTTGAGCCGCCGGCCTTCGAGGTCGAGCCGCGCGAGCCGGGCCGGCGTCAGGCCGCGCAGCGCGCCGCCCGTCGGCGTCACCCAGAACTCTCCGCCGACGCGCACCGAGATGTTGCCGGTCGAGCCGTGGGCGTAGCCCCTCTCGAAGAGGCTGCCCGCCACGTCGCACAGTTGCTCCAGCACCGCTTCGTCCATCGCCGCACCTCTCCGGGGAAAAGCAATCGAAGGCCGCCGCCCGCGGCCCGTGTCTTCAACGCTCCAGCGTGTCGTAGAGCGGGCGCGCGGGGCGCGTCGGCTCGCCTTCGCCCGAGACGGTGAGGGCCATGACGCGGACTCGCTCGTCGTCGGGCAGCGTCAGGTCGCGCGCGCCCGCCGGCAGGTCTAAGACGTGCGCGAAGAGGTAGGAGTAAGCGTAAGGCTCGCTCGCGCCGTCGGCGCGGTGGTGGTGCGAGGCGTACCACGCGAGCGGGGCGCGCTTGATGAAGCCGGGCGTGATGCCGGTCATCTCGGCGTAAGGGTCTGTGCGGCCTTTCAGGCGCGCGGCCGTCTCCGGGTTCGCGTGCGGCGGGATGCGCCACGGCCCCGGCTTCCAGCGCCGATTGTCCCACTGGCCGACGAAGCCGCCCCAGTGCTGAATCGTCAACTCCGAGGCGCGGCCGCCGACGCGGAAGACGGCGCGCCGGTCGCCGTCCGCGGAGGCCGCGAGGACGTAGAGGCGCCTGAAGTCGCCGGCCGGCAGCTTGATCGTCTGGCCGCGCGCGACGAGCGCGTTCGGGCCGCCGGCCGGGCCGAGGCGGAAGCTGACGCCGGCGAAAGGAATCTCGGCGGGCAGCAGCTCGGCCGGGAGGGCGCGGCCCGCCGAGTCGAAGCCGGCCGCGGGCTTGGCGGCGTGCGGGCCGGCGGCGGTGAGGTCGTAAGGCATCTCGACGGGGCGCGACCGCGGGGCGCTCAGGCGCGCGCGCGGCGGCGCGAGCTTGAGCGCGAAGGTGCGGAGCTGGTAGGGGCCGAAGTCCGCCGCCAACTCGCCGCGCGAAACCGTGGCCGCGCCGACCCGCTCCTCGCGCCCGTTCACCTCGCGCGCCGACGCGACGGGGCCGGCGAATTTGAGGCGGACGTTCGGCCGCGCCCGGCCGTCGAGTTCGACGAGGCGGACGACGAACTCGTCGGTCTCCTCGGCGCGCTTGAAGGCGAGGACGCGCACGCGCGTGTCCGAGGTGGAGAGCAGCGAAAGCGTCTTGCCGAGCGGGCCGGGGTGGCGCGGGCTCTGGAAGGCGACGAGGGGTTGGTTGAGGCGCTGCGCCTGCCAGTCGGTCTGCGCGCGCCGCCAGTCGCCGGCGTGCCCGGCGAGGCCGTAAGTGAACTCGTGGCGGCCCCAGTCCTGCGTCGTCTGGTCGTGGTACTCCCATCCGCCCCCCGCGCCGAGGCCGGGCGTGTAGAGCAGCGTCAGGCGCAGCGTCCGGTCGTCCGGCTTGTCCGAGCCGTACTTGCAGTCGGAGAGCACGGTGACGCCGTGCGAGCCGCCGCGGTCGGCGAGGTCGAACCACTGGTGCGAGGGAACCTCGAACCTCTTCTCGTCGTTGTTGCCGCGCTCGACGGTGCCCACGCCCCAGTTGTAGGTGGCGAGCGGGTTGGCGGCCGTCAGCGGGAAGGTGGCCTTGAGCGCGGCCGCCCCCGTGCGCCAGTCCACGCGGTTGTCGAACTCGACGCGGTGGCCGGCGCCTCCGGCCGAGAGCCGGACGGTCTGCAAAAACTTCGAGCCTTCGGCCTCGCGCTCGACTTCGACGGCGACGCGCGCCGGGCCGCGCTCGACGACGCGGAGCTTCGCCGGCCCCGAGACGAAGGCGCGCGGCGGCTTCTGCCGGTCGGCCCAGTCCATGTTCCACGCGGGCCAGTCGCGGGGCCGCTCGGTCTGGAAGGCGAGCCGCGCCGGGGCCGCGAGCAACTCCCTGCCGGTGGCCTTGTCGAAGACGCTCGCCACGTCGCCGTCATCGTTAAGCGTCAGGCGGTAGCGCGCGTTCTCCAGCGAAGAGTCCGTGACCCTGAGCGGCGAGCCGGGGGGCGCGGCCGGCGCGTCGGCCGCGCGCACGTCGTAGACGGCGAAGCCGACCGAAGGGGCGCGCGCGAGGAAGAGCACGCGCGCCGCGCCTCCCCTCGCGCTTTCGATCTGCGCGGGCACTTCGCGGCCTTCGGGGTCGAAGACGCGGACGCCGCGGGGCGGGCCCCCTTCGAAGGAGACGTGCGCCTCGACCACGTCCTCGCGCTCGACGTTCAGAGGGTTGTAGACGACGACGGCCGCGCCCGCCGCCCGCGTGTCGAGGCCCGAGGCGATGCCCTCGGCGGCGCTCGTGAGCACGGAGGCGAACTGGTTGAGCGCGATCACGTCGTCGTTCCACGAGAACTCGAAGGCGCGCGGCGTGGCCGTGCCCGGCAGGATGTCGTGGAACTGCCCGCCCATCACGAGCGTCCACGCGTCGTTGAGCCTCCGCAGCGGGTAGGCGCGCGCGCCGAGCCACGCGGCCCCGACCGAGGCGCGCTCGGCGGCGTCGGCCAGCAACTCGTTCTGCCGGTTCCAGTGCTTCTGGTAAGCCTGCGAGGTGAGCGAGCCGGCCGAGTGGTTGGTCAGCAGGAACTCGCCGCGGTAGCGCGGCAGCCGCGACACGAGCGACGCCGGGATGTCGAGGAACATCCGCTCGGCCGTGGCCGAGAGGACGCGGACGGGGCCGTCGCCGACTTGCGCCTCCGGCCCCGCGGCGTCGGCCGGAGGCAGGGCGGGCGGCGGGGGCGGGATGACCGCCCGCTTGCGGTTGACGACCGCCTCCAGCATCTTCACGGAGAACTCGCGCGGCGCGCCGCCGATGTCGCCGGTGGGGCCGAAGTAGGTGTAGTCGGCGAAGAGGCCGCTCGTCTCGCCGTTGCGGCGGATGCGCGCGGGCCAGTCCTGCGGGAAGTAGTTGACGGCGGGGTTGGCGGCCTGCGCCGGCGGGCTTTTGCTATAGTCCTCGCGCACGTTGCTGTCGTAGGGGCGCGGGTTTAAGGCCGAGACGATGCCGCGCCCGTCCGGCCCCTCCCAGACGCCGACGTTGAAGGGGACGCCGGGCGGCGTCCGCTGGGGCGAATCGGGGCCGCCGACGGGCGCGGCCGAACCCCAGTAGAGTTTCTGCGTCGAGAAGCCTTTGAGGCCCATGTGGGCGAGGATGGAGGGGAACGAGGCGGGGAAGCCGAAGCTGTCAGGCAGCATGTACTCGGCGCTCGAACGCCCGAACTCGCGGCGGAAGAACTGCGTGCCGTAGAGGATTTGGCGGACGATGGACTCGGCCGAGGGCGCGAGCGGGTCGCCCTCCTCGACCGACGAGCCGGCCGGGAACCAGCGCCCCGCCGCCACGTAGCGCTTCACGCGCGCGTAGTCCTCCGGCCAGTACTCCTTCATCATGCGGTAGCGGTTCGAGCCGCTGAAGTTGAAGACGTAGGTCGGGTACTTCTCGAAGAGCGCGAAGTTGTCGCGCATCGTGCTCGGCAGAAATTCGTTGATGACCTGCGGGTACTCCCATCGCCATTGGGTGTCGAGGTGGGCGTAGCCGACGACGTAGAGCGTCGGCTCGCGCGAAAGGTCTGGGGCGGGCGTCTGGGCCGCCGCGCCGGGGGCGTCGAGCGCGCAGGCGAGCAGCAGCGGCACGACCCGTCTTGCCAGCGTTGACAGCAAACAGCTTCTCTCCTTAAGCCGAGGCGAAGGCGACTCGCGGCGGCCCGCGCGCGGGCCTCGGAGGTGGTGTTGCGGGACGAGCGCCCCAAGTATAAACGCGGCGCGCAAACTTTCGGCAATCCAATATGACTCATCGAAGCCTCCCGCTCGCGGCCTGCCTGCTCGCGCTCGCCGCCGGCCTGCAAACGTCGTTCGGGCAGGGCGCCGACAAACTCAAACGCTGGCCCGCGCAGACCAAAGGTCAGGAGGGTCTGCGCGCCCCGCAGGAGCCGACGACGCGGCCGAAGTCTTCGGCCGCGTTCGCCGAGCCGAAGGCGCGGCCCGCCGCCGCGGCGGCGGGCGAGAGGCCGGGGCGCGCGGGGTTTTTGTCAGCGGGCGGGCCGCGCCGGGTCAGCGGGACATCGCCAGCGCTTCGAGGGCGAGGCGGTCGCGCACGCGCAGCGTCGCGCCCTTGACCTCGATAATCTTCCTCCTCTTGAACTCGCTCAGGAGGCGCGTGACGGTCTCGCGCGAGGCCCCGATGAGTTGGCCGATCTCTTCGTGCGTGAGGGCGAGTTCGGCGCCGCCGGCCGAGCCGCGCAGCGCGCGGTGTTCGAGCAGCGCGCCCGCCAGCTTGCCCGCCGCCGAGCCGGAGAGGCCGAGCAGGCTGGCCTGCCGGTGGGCGGTGCGGTAGTCGCAGCTCAACTGCCGCGTCGCGCGCATCGAAGCGCCCGCGTCCTCGCTGAGAATCCGCAGGAAGCTGTCGCGCCGGATGAGCGTCAGCCGGCAGGCGCCGAGCGTCTCGGCCGAGACCTCGTAAGGCTGGCCCGAGACGACGGCGCTCAGGCCGAGCACGTCGCCCGGCACGGTGATGTCCGTGATGAGCACGCGCGCTTCGCCCGAGCAGGTGTAGAGCTTGACGCGCCCGCGGCAGAGGACGTAGACGCCGCGCGGCGCCTGCCCCTCGGCGAACAGCACCTCGCCCCTCGCGTACTCTCTGGCGGGGCCGGCCGCGTCCGCGCCGCCCGGCGCGCTCTTCGCCAGCCCGCAGAAGAACGGCTCGGCCCCCACCTCGCAGTTGACGCACCCGGCGTCGGGCGTCGCCCGTTCAGTCGTCACGACAGACTCCGTTCCCGCGCTCGGACAAAGCGGCGGGCCGGAACCGCGGCCGGGTTCGGCCCCCGCCGCCGAGCGTCCTTAGCTGCCACGCTTCCGGGCAACGCCCGTGCCGGCGGCGCCCGCGCGGTTTTCTTTGGAGTTACGTCGAGGCGGGCCGGCTTCGCCGGGGCGGGCTGAGGAAAATGGCCCAACGCTCTGGGTGAGAATTCATAAAGCCCACGCCGCAGGCTTACGGCAGCGGCCGGGGCGACTTGAAGACTTTGCCGTCCTTCATCACGAAGCTGACGCGCCTGAGCGCCGTCACGTCGTCGAGCGGGTTGGCGGGCGCGGCGATGATGTCGGCGGCCATCCCCGGCCGGATCGCGCCGCGCTCGCCGTCGACGCCGACGAGCCGCGCCGCGTCCGCCGTCATGATGCGCAGAATCTCGCCGGGGCGCATCCCGACCTTGACGTAGCTTTCGAGGAAGTCGAGCGCGTAGGCCCCGCGGCTCTTGTCGGGCGTCGTGAGCAGCGCGTCGGTGCCGAAGGCCATCGGCGCGCCGACCTTGTAAGCGCGCCGGAGCCGCGCGAGGAACTGCGGCGCGAGCGACGGCGCGTAGCCCTGCTCGGCGGCGAGCGCCTCGGGGAAGTCCGTGCCGACGAGCACCACGCCGCGCTCCTTCGCCAGCCGCAGCGTCTCTTCCGTCATGCCCTCGCCGTGCTCGATGGAGGCGACGCCGCCGAGGATGGCGTGGCGCGCGTCCTCGTCCGCGTTGCAGTGCGCGGCCACCTTCAGCCCCGACCGCGCGGCCTCCTCGACGAGAAACCTCACGTCCTCGACCGAGTACCTGAAGCCCGACCCGTTGACGACGATCTTGATGACGCGCGCGCCGAAGTAGACGTTCTCGCGCACGGCCTTCTTCATCTCGTCGCGCGTGTCGGCGTAGATGTACTCGGCGTCGAAGAGGTCGGGGCGGCCGGGCCAGTGGCGCCACTGGCCGCCGAAGGGGGCGATGATCTTGCCGGCGTTGACGACGGTCGGGCCGGGAACCCACCCGAACTCAATCGCCATGCGCAGCGAGGTGTCCGAATAGTCCGCGGCGTTGCCCACGTCGCGCACGGTCGTGAACCCGGCTTCGAGCATCCCGCGCGCGTTCGCCACGCCGCGCAGCGTGCGCAGGCTAGTCGCCTGCGACGCCTCGGTCCGCGGGTTCCACCCCGCGCTCGGCCGCCACGTCGTGAGCAGGTGCGTGTGGCAGTCGAAGAGGCCGGGCAGCACGGACGCGTCGGAGAGGTCGACGACGGCCGCG
>Ga0196977_1000078_pt1 | contig 67793 bp, 21 predicted proteins | sample S3v_1013CmetaG_FD_148634 | JGI IMG/M metagenome (GOLD analysis project Ga0196977, IMG submission 148634) | Soil microbial communities from Anza Borrego desert, Southern California, United States - S3+v_10-13C | ecosystem: Environmental > Terrestrial > Soil > Desert | place: USA: California... | reverse complement strand
ACGCCAACCCTGCGAACGTCTGCTGTTTCGCCACTTGCGTCTCCACCATTCAGCGTTGACGCAGTATCGAACACGATCACGTTTTCCACAGCATCGCGAAGTCCGTAACTTGTTCAGAGGTTCCCTAGTGGGTCAACTCGACCAACGGGATTTGCTGTGGCGTAGCCGTACAAATTGACGCCTCCATCAAGTCCTATCGGATCGGCCTGGGTATACCGCCCCCCACCCTGAGCAGTACCATCTGAAGATGTTGTACTCGGCTGCCGACGTCACGCGGGCGCGTCTTCGGTCGCGGTCTCGCCATCTCTGTTGCTCAGCGAGTAATAGAACTCCGTTTCAGGCTCGCCGACAACAATCGTCTTTCTCCAATGAGATGCACCGTTTCGGCGCACCTCGACTTCGTGATTGCCTCCGCTGAGATATATCTGTAACGGCCCCACGCGGTCGGTTTTCTGCCCACGGTCATCCTCCACTTCAGCAGTCCCGCCGTCCTTAATGAGCACGCGACGAACGCGCTTGCCGTCGATGAGAATGTCGTACGACGTTCCCAGCGGGTCTTCCGACCTCCAACCAAGCACAAGAGTCCCAGCGCCACGACTACACCCGTCGAACGCGAGCACGGCATCCATCAGCGCAGGCTTGCCCGCGGCCGACGAGCTTTGCACGATGATCGCGAGCGGTTCGTCGAGCTTGCGCGAGATCGCCGCCAGGTACGCCATCACTTTGTTGGTGCGCTCGCCGACGAAGCCGCATCGGTTGAAGTCCTGGACGATGCGATCGACGAGCTGCGGATTGCGGTACAGTTCGAGCGCTTCGCGTTCGTCATCACCGGCAACGACGACGGCCGTTTCCTTCTTCGGCTCGAGCGTGCGTTTGATCGCTTCTTCCTGCCGCGCGTCGAGCTGGCCGCGCACCTTCGCGATATCGGTGCGAAGGATCTCCTCCTTCACGCCGACTTCGACCGACGCTTGCTTGATGAACTGCGCGCGCTGCCGCGCCGAGACGAGATCGACCGAGTCGATGAAGTCCACGCCCGCGCGTGCGACGCGGAGCACGATCTTCATTTGCTCGAAGCTCAGATTTTTGTCGAGGCCGCGCACGCGATATTGCCGATCGCCGAACGTGAAGTCGATCGCGTCCGTTGCGCTGTGAGCAACAGCTAAAGAAGAAGCATCGTCGGTGACATTCCTTTGTTTCGGCGGCTCCACGATGATGTCCGCCGCGCGCGGCGTCGGAAGCACATCATCCACGCGCGTCGGCCCGCACATCCCCTCGGCCGACTTGATCAGCAGTGCGAGCGATTGCGGCGCCGGCGTGACGCGGCGCGCGTATTCGTTCGCGTCGAGACCGTGCGGGAACAGCACGCGATACGCACCGGATTAAAGCGACCGGCGATCACTTTTTTCGATCGCCGGTCACTTTCTCTGTCCTCCAGGCGAGATTCATTCGATCGCCGATCGGATTAAAGTGATCACGCGTCGCTTGAAGGATCAGACCCGCTTGCCTCATGAGGGCCGAAGATGAAAGAACCGCAGCTTCCCGAGCAGCAGGTAACAGGCAGCCGGGAGAATGCCGAAAACGGGACTCAACAGGATGAGCGGAGTCCATAAACTGAGTTCGACTGCCGCTGAAAAGCCCAGTGGGCGAAGCCGTTCAACTCCCTGCAAGAACCCGCCTAACGATCCGAACCAACTGACAAGCGAGAGAAGGAAAGAGACGAGGTACCCAACACCAGCGCCCACGATGATGAAGAGCGCCGGTTGCCGCGTCACCCGAGATCGCATCGCAATCGAAGCGAACACGATCATCAGCGCAAGCTGAAAGGTCCAGTAGTACCAGCTCGCGATGTTTCCTTTCCGCACCCAGCCGTCAATGAAGGAGTGCAAAGCCATGATTTCGGAGGCGACCAACGCGACCGCCACCGCCATACCGATCTGCAGCGCCTGCTCGCGCCTTCCCGTCACGGCCGGTGAGAGTTGCATGCTGGACATGATGGATCCGCATCCCAGTGGTGTTGACGTGTTCTCCTCCTGTTGAGGATCTGATTGCGACAGTTACCGGGGACCGATGTGGGCGTTATGTTCTGGAAAGGCCCGATGCCCGCGATGCACGACGTCACGCCACGCGCACACGAGAAGCCTCTTGGATCGCCGAAGCTGTTGCCGTTCTGACGGATTTGCTCTTGATCACAGCAGGAGGTTTCGAAGCAATACACCTCCACGTCGCTTCCCGAGTCGCGGTGATGCTGAATGTAATCATCAAGCGACGCGAACTCGCCCTCGAGTACAGCGCCCGATCCTCGTTCACGAGCCCTAAACGACCCAGCCGGGTCAAACAGGAACTGGTCGAATGGCCCGGAGATGTTGCAACCTCCGTTACCGGATGTGCATTGCCCATCGGACCACACGCCCATGTGCGACGTGAACGGTATGCCGAAGAAGGTATCGCGCGTAAAGATCAGGCAGGTCTTCAAGCCACGCGGATCTATCTTCACGATCGGCGATTGGCTCGCGTACGAGTAGAGATTCAGACCGCCATCGAGTCCGATCGGATCCGCGGACGAGTAGCGCCCCCACCCCGACCTGTACCACCTGAAAATGTTGTAATTCTCCTCCTGCCCCTCCCAGTTCATCGCGAACTCCTGGCCCGGGAACCGCAGCGGTTGCGCAGTTCGTGTGCCGGTGCGCATTTCGTAGATATTGCCGAAGGGCTCGTACTCGGCTTGCCAGGTGATGGCGGCGGTGGCATTGGTTTGGAGGATAGGAGTGCCGAGGTGGTCGGCGAAGGTGTAGAGGTGCTGCCCGCCGGGGGTGATCTGCCCGACAGGGCGGCCGGCGAACCAGACGATCTCGTAATCGATGTTTCGATCGGACGCGGAGAGGGACCAGACGTTCGTGCCGTCGTCGTAGGTGGCGGCGAGCAGTTGCAGCTCGGGCGAATAGATCGAGTAGCGGCGTGCCGTGGTATCGGGGCCGTCGGCCGGTGACTCGGAACGGATGACGCGCACTCCGCGGCCGTCGTAGCCGTATTCGATCTTGTGCTGCAGCGGCTCGCCGGGCTCGCTCACATCGGTGACGGCCGCCAACAGATTGCGCGGCGAGTAGGTGCGGGTGGCAACGAACGCGGTCTCGTTGCCGGCCGCATCGGTCGTGACCGGCCGATTCAGGACCACGGCCGGTCCGCCTCCGCCATCCGGAGCCGGATCGAGCAGGCCCAGACCCTCGAGGCGCGGCGTCGTGCCGTCGTAGACGAAGTAGGTGGTCCTGCCGAGAGGCACGTTTTCGTCGGCACGCAGACGTTCACGCCGGTGGCGCGCCAGATCCAGCGGATCGGCCGGCCCCTGCACGACCTCGCCGAGCTTGAGCGACAGGATGTTCCCCATGCCATCCCACGCGTAGCTGCCGCGCTGCCAGAGCGCCGATCCGGTATTGGCCGTGATCAGGCGGTCGAGGTCATCGTAGCCGAACGTGCGGTCATACGCGTGGTCCATCGCGTCGAGGATGCCGGTGATGTTGCCGGCCGCGTCGTATGTGTACGCGTATTGTGCGAGCGTGCTCTGCGCGGTACCGAGCGTGTTCGAGGTCATCCGATAGCGCGCGTCGTACGACATGGTCTGCGTCGTCCCGTTTGCGAAGGTAAGGCTCGTCAGCGGCCCGAAGGGCAGGTAGGTCGCGTTCGTGATCGTGCCCGAGGCCGACGTCGGCCGGCCGGCGTGATCGAACCCGTACTCCACCGTCGTCTGTGTCGACGGATAGGCGATGACGGCGCGGTTGCCATCGCCGTCGTACTCATAAGCGGTGTCGTAGGTGTATTGCGCACCGGTGAGGACGCGCGCTTCCTTTCGCAACAAACCGCGCCGTTCGTAGTGATAGGCGGTCGAGCCGGACGGATCGGTCATCGAAGAGAGACGGCCGATGGCAAAGCGACCGGACGCAGGATCGTCGTACGACCAGGTCACCGATTCCGAGCTCGCGCCGAGCGTGGAGGTGGCGCTGGTGACGCGGTTGAGCGCGTCGTACAGCCGCGTGGTCGTTGCCCCTCTGGCATCGGTCATCTGGGTCAGATTCCCGGCACTATCGTACGCGTAGGTGGTCGCACCGGTCACAGGACTTTGCTGCGAGGCCATCTGTCCGAAGTCGTCATACACGTAGGTGGTGACGTTGCCGTTGGGATCGGTGACGGAGACGAGGTTGCCGATCGGGTCGTAGCCGTAGCTGGTGGTGATGCCGCCGCCGGCTGCTCCTGCAAGAGTCTGGGCCACGGAAGCGAGGCGCCCGCCGGGATCGTAGGCGTAGGTCGTATTGGGAGCGGCATGGTTCTCGTCGCGCACCGAGGCGATGCGATCACTGGTGTCGTAGCCGTAATGCACAGCCGTGTTGTCCGCATGCGTGACGGTCTGCAGTCGCGCATGGCTGTCGTATGCAAAGGACTGCCGGCGCTTCTCGACCCATGCCGAGGCCTCGTATGCGAGGGTGCGCTCGAGATTCTTTTTGCCGGTGAGCGGGTCGTACGTCGTTTCGATGCGCTCCCGCAGATCGTTGGCCGCCGGACCGCGCGAGACCGCGGACACGCGTCCGCGGCTGTCGTATCCATAAACCGTCACTCCGCCGTTCGGCCGCTCTTCGGACTGCACAGGACCGGCTGCCGACGCGTAACCGAGCGTGGTCGTGACGTCGGTTGCACAAAGAGGATCGTCCGACGGATTGCAGCCGCTGACCGCCTTGGTCGTGGAAGTGAGCAGTCTGCCGAGGCCGTCATACGACATCTCCATGGCCACACCGTTCGGATCGACCGTGCGCGTGCTGTTCCCGAACACGTCGTAATGCTCATGACGCGTGATGTGCCCGGCGGCGTTCCTGACCGCCGCGAGACGGCCGCGGAGCAATGCCGGAACCGACGGATCGAGCGGGTAATAGACGAACGACGTGACGTCGGTGACGTCGGTGCGGGGACCGTCGACGGATCTCATCACGCCGGACGGCTGCGGCAGCGAGAGCCACGCGCTCTGGAACGGTCCGCCCGGATCGAAGGCCGGTGCCGTTCCGCCCGCGGCGTCATAGAGCGAGGTCTGCGAGAGCCGGCTGGCGTACGCCGGCGGCGTCCCGGACCAGCCGCGTTCGGTCGATGCGGCCACCGCGCCCGTCGTGGCGTGATAGGTCAGCTCCGAGCGGGCTGTATTTCCAGGCGACACCATGCTGGCTCGGGATGTGGCCGTCAATTTGTCCGGCCATAGCGAGTCGCCGTATTCGTAAGAGATCGTCAGCGACGCGCTGGTGGTTTCGAGCGCCGCGGCGGCCAGAGCATCCGTGTCCATCCGGCAACGCTGCGCGTCCGTGGCGGATTGCAGCCGGCGGGCTTGAGCGCGCGCTCTTCCATCAGGATGCGGTCCTCGTTGTACGTCGAGCGGATGATGTAGCCGTCCGCTCCCTGCAACCGCACCACACGCCCCTGCTGATCGCGAACGAACGTCGCCTCGGACGCCCCGCAACTGGCGCAGCCGCCGCTGATGCCCACTGTCCGCATGGCCCCGCCGACCGGCCGCATCGTGTAATCGGCCTGTGAGCCGTTCCTGTACGTAACGCGCGTAATGCGCTCCGACGGCTGCGATCCCGGCAGGTCGTACGCGATCGCGGCGATCTCGTCGATGTTGCCGGTCGAGGAAATGGCATAGCCGTTCGCGTCGTATGTGTGGCTTTCGATCAGGTTGCCGAGCGCGTCGCGGGACGCAGTCATGCGGTTCGACGCGTATTCGTACGTGCGCCATGTCGAGCTTCCCGGAGCGAGCACCGCGATGAGATTCTCGCTGCCGTCATAGTCGTAGGTCCAGACCAGGGACGGATGACCCGCCACGGCAATGGAAGTGACACGGCGCGCGGCGTTGAGCGTGAGATTCCAGGTCGTGCCGGTGACCGAGTCGGTGAATGTCGCGGGGCGTCCTGACGCGTCGTATGTGACGACGGCCTCGGCATTCGTAGCGCGGTTACGCCACTTCATGATCGAGCCTGTCGCATCATTGAAGACGGCGTCCACTGTGGAACCGGCGGCGCGGTAGGTGTAGGTCGCGGTGGCCGGATCATGCACCATCGTGCCGGACGGCCCCTTATTGGAAGGCCAACTCTGGCGGTAGATGCTGCCGATCTTCGTAAAGATGACCGCCTCATTGGATTCGGTGGTCACCGTCAGATAGCCGTCCTGGACGATGACGCGTTGGTCGAGCAGAGCGGTCCAGCCGCGTCCGAAGAGGCCGCCGACCTGCTCGTCACTGTCGTAGGTGCGGGTCAGGGACCATTCGCCGATGCGCGGCAGCGGATCGAAGTCGGCCAGTCTCATGTTGCCATCGCTGTAATAGACGGGATTCCCGGACGCGTTGCCGTCACAGTCGTCGCACTCGATGGCGGCAGGGTCGGTGACCACTTCACACCCTTCGAGCTGTGCGCGAAGCGCCAGCTGCCGGGCACCGGAGGGAGCGAGGAACGTGAACACGTCCGTGTCCGTGGTCGGATTGAGGCTGATGGTCCGGAGGTTGCCTCCGTTGTAACTCTGTTTTTTCGCATCGACCCACTTGAGGAGATCGACTCGCAGAATCGCGCTCGGCTGGTTGGCTTGATATGCGGAGGTGACTTCGATGATGCGGCGGCCGGTTGCCGCATCGAGGCCGAGTTTGCGCAGCGATAGCGACACGTGCGGCTTCGTCGTCGTGAACGTTGCCGAGTCCGTCGCCGAGTATCCGTTCTCATTCCAGCGCTGACAGACGGTGGCATAGACGTTGACGGTGTGCGAGCCGGACGCGAGGCATGTGGGCAGGGGATGCGGCGGCAGCGTTCCACTGATGGTGCCGGGCTGGTAAACAGCGATCTGTTGGCCGTCCAGCCAGATCGTGATGTGCCGCCGGGACGGGCCATCGGTATTGGGGAAGTTATAGGTCACGCTCGCGTCGGTCTGGCCGTTCGCGTTCGGGCCCGAGATCGCCACGTCGACTGTCGGAGGTGCGCCGATCTGGACTGCGGCGGTCTGTGAGGTCAGGTAATCCGGATCGTTCCACACTCTGCATGCCGTCGCGTATCCGACAAACGTGTATGTCTTCGGGAACCAGCAGTTCGTATTGATCGTCACGGGCCACGTTCCGGATTGCTGCTGGGCCTCGTTGTACGCATGCTGCACGCCGTCGATCCACAATGCCAGGGGACGCAGGAAGGCGGACGGGGTGTTCGGGAAGTTGTACGTGAGCGTCGCATTGACGATACCGGCGGTATCAGGACCGCTGACGTTCATGCTGAGCGTCGGTTTGCTCGACACCGCCACATTCACAGAACCGTATGCGACATATCCCCCCTGATTCCATTTCCGGCAGGACGTAGCGATGGCCAGAAAGTCCACCGAGGGACCGCGTTTGCAGGCGACGCTGACGTTCACGGGCCAGGAGCCGGAGGAAGTAATCGGCTCGGTGTATGCAATTTGGGCGTTTTCGCTCCAGAGTGCCAATGAACGCACTGTGACCCAGGGTGGATACGTGTAGGTAAGGGTTGCGGTGGCATTGCCAAAGGCATCGGGCGTAGAGACCGTAATGCCGACAGTGGGTTGCGCCGGGTCGTCGCAGGTTTGCGCAGATGCGACGAAAGAGAACGAGAGCAGCAGCAGGAGAAGAAAGGAAGCGCGGAGAGTCGATCGTCCCGTCATAGCGCAATGCGGATCACGTGCAGATCGCGAGCCCGCGGCTCTACGACCTTCGGCACGGCTGGTTGAATGCGAACGCGTTTCGATGACTGACGGCGGCCGCGGCGGAGCGGCCAAGTCCGCAAAAACGCGCCGCCTGCGCGCGGGTTGATGTAACGTTTTCCGCCGGGACATCACTACGACAAGACAAGGGGGCTCCCGCATGTCGAACGTCGATCTACCTCTCACCAGCGATGTCGGCGATGGAAAGCTCGAGGACCAGCTCGCGCTCTGCCTCTCCGGCGGCGGCTATCGCGCCATGCTCTTCCACCTCGGCACGCTGTGGTATCTCAACGACGCCGGCTATCTGCCGAAGCTCGATCGCGTGTCGAGCGTTTCCGGCGGTTCCATCACAGCGGGCGTGCTCGCCACGCGTTGGAAAAACCTGCAGTTCGACGCGAACGGCAAGGCAACGAATTTTGCCAACATCATCGTCGTGCCGGTGCGCAAGATGGCCAGCACCACCATCGACGCCGGTGGCGTGCTTGGCGGAATCTTCACGCCCGGCACCACCATCAGCGACCGCATCATCAAGAGCTATCGCAAGATCCTCTTCGGCGACGCGACGCTACAGGACATCGTCGACCGCCCCCGCTTCGTCATCAACGCAACGAACGTGCAGACCGGATCGCTCTTCCGTTTCTCCAAGCCGTACATCGCCGACTACCGCATCGGCATGATCAAAAATCCGGCCGTCGGCGTCGCTGAAGCAGTGGCCGCATCGTCGGCGTTTCCGCCCGTGCTCTCACCGGCGCGGCTGACGTTTCAGCACAGCCAGTGGTCGAGCCTTGAAACCGACAACTGCGGCAAGCCGCCGTTCACGACCAAGGTCGTGCTCACCGACGGCGGCGTGTACGACAACATGGGCATTGAGACCGCGTGGAAGCGCTGTAAGCGCGTGCTCGTCAGCGATGGCGGCGGCAAGTATCAGCCGGAAGAAAACCCGAGCTCGATCTGGCTGCAGCACTCCATCCGCATCAACGGCACCATCGACAACCAGGTGCGCAGCCTGCGCAAGCGCCAGGTCGTCTCCGCGTTCGTCGATCCGAACGATGAGCACAGCGGCACGTACTGGGGCATGTGGACCAAGCCGTCCGAGTATCCGGTGGTCGCGCTGCCGATGACGGATGCTAACGCGATGGCGCTCGCGAAGACGCCGACGCGGCTCGCGGAGCTGAGCAACGACGCGCAGAACCGCATCATCAACTTCGGCTACGGCATGGCCGAACGTGCGATCCGCAGCTACTTCGACACGGGCGCCTTCAAGCCCACCGCGTTCCCGTGCCCGGGCGGGGTTTGATCGATGCCCGACAAGCCGGTCTATCTCGATCGCTGGCTGATCGATCAACTGATGTTCGGCAGCGGCCGCGTGCGCCGCTTCACGCAGGACTCGCCGGTGCTGCCCGACGTGTGGCTCGAGTACGCCATCGATCCGAACAACTTCCCGCAACGCCTCACGCGCCGCACCAGCGAGACCGATCCGCGTCCCGCCGTGAACCTGCTGCTCTCACCGTACCGCGAGGCGCGCATCGGCGAGGTGCAGCAGATCCTGCGCGAGCACGTCGCGATCACGCGCGCGAAAGGCTCGTGGAACATCGCGCACGATCCGAACGCGCGACTGCGCATCGTCTACAACCAGTCCACCATCGCCGCGACGCTCTACTTCGAAGATCTCGTGCGCGCCGTCATCCCGATGACGCAGTGGTGGAAGAAGCTCGCGGACAAGTTCGAGCTCGACAACCTGCAGAAAGCCGAGGTGCGTGCGAACCTGGCGAAGGCGGTGGTGGATCCGGAGCACACGACATCGAACGCTGGATTGCCGAAGGTCCCGCCCGATGTGCTGTGGTTGATCCGCGTGGTCGGCGCAATCGCGCTCGTGCATCGCGGCAAGACGTTGCCGCCCGTGTTCCTCGACAAGGAACGCGGACCCGCGCGCGCCGGTGAAGAGGACTGGCGCGTGCTCGTCGACGAAGTAGGCGAGCTGATGTCAGGCGTCCACGAGCGCGACGTCCCGCCGCTCATTCATTCGATCGCGCTCAATCGTGTGGCCACGCCGACCATCGCCGGCTCGCGCAAAGCGGTGAAGGCCGATGCGGCCGAACGCGTCTTCGGCATCTCGTGCAAGGAAATCACGTGGGCGATCATCGACAGCGGTGTCGACGCGGCGCATCCCGCGTTCCGCATCGACAAGCCAAAGAAGAAATCTGGAGCGGCGGGCTCTCAGCCCGCCGAGTCGGATGTGCCGTTCGCGTCGTACGACTCGCGCGTGCGCCAGACCTACGACTTCGCGAAGATCCAGCAGCTCCTCGATCCCGACGAGAACATCGACTCGCTCGTCGAAGGTAAAAGTGTCACCGGCGCTGAGCTGAAGAAACACACCGACCGTTTGTCGGATGCGCTGTCGACCGGCATGTCGATCGACTGGGGCATCATCGCGCCGCTGCTCAAGATCCCGCACGACGCCACATACAAGCCGCCGAAGTTCGATCACGGCACGCACGTCGCCGGCATCCTCGGCGGCAACTGGAAGAGCGACGACGAGGAAGGCAACATCAATGGCGTCTGTCCCGACATCAATCTCTACGACCTGCGCATCCTCGATGACGATGGCCGAGGAGATGAGTTCACGGTGATGGCGGCGCTGCAGTTCGTGCGGTGGTTGAACTCCACGAACGACTACATGGCCGTGCACGGCGTCAACATGAGCCTCTCCATTCCGCATGACGTTGCCAACTACGCGTGCGGCCGCACGCCCGTGTGCGAAGAAGCGGAGCGCGTGGTGTCGTCGGGCGTGGTGGTGGTGGTGGCGGCGGGCAACCAGGGCTATCGCCGCACGACCATCGAAGGCGTGACCAACGAGTCGTACAACACGATCAGCATCACCGATCCCGGCAACGCCGATCTGGTCATCACGGTCGGAGCGACGCATCGCGAGCGGCCGCACACGTACGGCGTCAGCTACTTCTCCAGTCGCGGACCGACAGGCGACGGACGGCTCAAGCCCGATCTCGTTGCGCCGGGCGAAAAAATCATGTCCGCACTGCCGAACGCGTCGTACGGCGTCAAGGACGGCACGAGCATGGCCGCGCCGCACGTCAGCGGCGCCGCTGCGCTGCTGATGGCGCGCTACGACGAGCTGGTCGGGCGGCCGATGCGCATCAAGCAGATCCTCCGCGACTCCGCGACCGACCTCGGGCGCGAGCGCTATTTTCAGGGCGCGGGGATGCTCGACATCCTGCGCGCGCTGCAGTCCGTCTGACTGGAAGGGCCATGAGCCAGCACGAATCCGCCCCTCACCCGGCCTTTGGTAGCCCTCTCCCCCAGGCGCGGGGCCTTGTGTAGCCTTCTCCCCTCCACGAGGGGAGAAGGTGCCCGAAGGGCGGATGAGGGTTAGCTCATCGAAGAAGAGGAGACATCGATGTTCATCCTCGAAGCGTTGCGCGCGAAGCATGGCGATGCGTTGTTGCTGCACTACGGCACGGAGGCCCAGCCGCGGCTGGCGGTGATCGATGCGGGTCCCGGCGGCGTGTACGCCGATGCCGTGCGGCCGCGCCTCATGGAAATCCGCGATGAGCGCGGCCTCGGCGCGAACGACGCGCTCGAGATCGACCTGATGATGGTCAGCCATCTCGACGCCGATCACATCACCGGCATTCTCGACCTCATGCGCAAACTGCGCGATCAGCGCCAGGCGAAGAAACCGTTGCCGTGGAAGATCTCGCGCTTCTGGCACAACGCGTTCGACGATCTCACGGGAGGCACGAACGCGGCGCCGGCGCCTGCGAACACGGCGTTGCAGACTGCGTCGATCGCGGGCGCCGATTTCCCGCACTTCGACGGCTCGAACATGCTGGCCAGCGTGGGGCAGGGGCGCGAGCTACGCGACCTCGTGAAGTTCTTCGGACTGGAAGGGAACCCGCCGTTCGGCGGCATCGTGAAAGAGCCGCATGATGCGATCGACTTCGATGGTCTCGAGCTGACGGTGCTCGGGCCGGACGAGAAGAACCTCGCTGCGCTGCAGAAGGACTGGGACAAGAAGGTGCAGGAGCTGCTGGCGAAGGCGGCGGCGAGCAAGTCGGCGGAGGCGGAGCTCGCGGATTACGTCGACAAGTCCGTGTACAACCTCTCGTCGATCGTCGTGCTGGCGAAGGCGGAGGGCAAGAGCATGCTGCTCACCGGCGACGCGCGCGGCGACTTCACGCTCGCCGCGTTGCGCAAAGCCGGACTATTGAAGGATGACGGCAAGCCGCTCGAAGTCGATCTGCTCAAGCTCCCGCATCACGGCAGCGATCGCAACGTGAAGCAGGATTACTTCGACAATATCCGCGCGAAGCACTACGTGATCTCCGCCGATGGCAAGTACACGAACCCCGACGTGCCGACGCTGGAGATGATCTCGAAGTCGCGCACGGACGACGACTTCACGATCTGGATCACGTACGCGCCGAGCGACTTCAACGATCCGGCTGTGGGCGACGAAGTGGCGAAGTTCTTCCAAGCGGACCTGAAGACGCGGAGCTACAAGGTGGAGTATCGCGAGACAGACGGGTACGGGGTTCAGGTGCAACTGGCGTAGAACGGAGTCCCTCGGGTTCCTCGGGTACCTCGGAGTTCCTCGGAGGGATTGAGCCGCCGAATCCCAATCTCCTCCGAGGAACTCCGAGGTACCCGAGGTACTCCGAGGTACCCGGGCGCGCGGTTGGGTTAATCTTTCCGGCAAGAATGAAACTCATCGAGCTCCTGCGCCGCGAGTCCGACGTCTCGCTGCGCAAGCTGATCATCCTCGCCGCGGTCTCGGGCCTCAGCACCGCGCTCGTGCTGGCCGTCATCAACGCCGGCGCCGCCAGCGCCGCGCATCACGAGCAAAGCAAAATGCTGATGCTTGCCTTCCTCGCGGTGATCGCGACGTATTTCTTCAGCCTGCGCACGTTCATGTCCATGGCCACGCGCGAAGTCGAAACGATCCTCGACCGCCTCCGCACGCGTCTCGGCGACAAAGTCCGCCGCTGCGACCTCGGCCCCATCGAATACCTCGGCAAGACCGTCATCTACGCAGGCATCACCAAAGAGACCGCCTCGATTTCGCAGGCGGCGCTGGCCGTGATCGTTGGCCTGCAGGCCGGCATCCTCATCGCGTTCACCGGCATCTACGTGGCCGTGCTCTCGCCGCTCGCGTTCGTGCTCACCGCCATCACCACCTTCATCATCGCGAAGATTTTTCTGCGCCGCGCGGAGGCTGTGAATCGCGAGCAGCATGAGTCGCTCACGCGCGAGAACCAGATGTTCGAGCTGCTGACGAACATGCTCGAAGGCTTCAAGGAAGTGCGCCTCAACCGCGCGCGCAGCGACGATCTCTTCGCGCACTTCGTCGAGATCTCCAATTCCTCGATGCGGTTGCGCACGCGCACGATGGCGCAGGTCAGCACCACCTTCATCCTTTCGCAGGTTGCGTTCTACGTGCTGATGGGCGTGATCGTGTTCATCGTGCCGCGTTTCAGCCTCACGTACACCGACGAGATCGTGAAGATCGCGACCGCGGTGCTGTTCCTCACCGGACCGTTGTCGGGCCTGATCAGCATCGTGCCGGCGATGGCCGCGTCGAATGCGTCCGTCGAAAACATCGATCGTCTCGACGCCGCACTCGATCGATCGCTCAGCGCCCGCGACAAGCGCAACGTGGCGGTGCCGCCGTTGACGAAGTTCCGCGAGATCTCACTCGAGCGTGTCGTGTTCCGCTACGAAGATGCGGCGGGCGCATCCTTCGGTGTCGGACCGATCGACTTCACGATCCGCGCGGGGGAGACCGTCTTCATCGCAGGCGGCAACGGCAGCGGGAAGTCGACGTTCCTGAAGCTCTTCACGATGCTCTACTTCCCGCAGCACGGCGTCGTGAAGCTCGATGGCGAAGTGGTCGGTCCCGCGTTGCACGAGGCGTATCAGAGTCTCTTCTCGACGGTGTTCACGGACTTTCATCTCTTCGATCGACTCTACGGGTTGCTCGACGTGCCGGACGAAGAAGTGAATCGGCGGCTGGAATCGATCGAGATGACCGGGAAGACGCGCGTCGTCGATTCCGCGTTCGAGACCCTCGAGCTCTCCACCGGTCAACGCAAGCGGCTGGCGTTGCTGATCAGCATCCTCGAGGATCGCGCGATCTACATCTTCGACGAGATGGCCGCCGATCAGGATCCCGCGTTCCGCAGGAAGTTCTACAAAGAGATCCTTCCGCTGCTCAAGCAGCACGGCAAGACCGTGCTGGCCGTGACGCACGACGACAAGTATTTCGGCGACGCCGACCGCCTGCTGAAGATGGATGAGGGACGGTTGGTGCCGTACACGCATCCCGCCGCCGTCTCCAATTGAACGGCACGCCCGCCCGTCCTGACTAGACTCACGATGTACGGAAAAAAGTCCAGGTAGCAGGGCAGTCCACAAATCTTCAGCAGGCGGAGACACTCCAATGGGTCGTGATGGCGCGCGTGCGTTGACGCAGGCGCAGCTCGGAATCTGGTTCGGGCAGTTGCTCGAGCCGCGGAGCGCTGGGTATCACATCGGCGAATGCCTGGAGATCGCCGGCCCTGTCGATCGCGATCGCTTCGAGCGCGCGTTGCAAGCGACGGTCGATGCGACAGACGCGTTGCGGCTGCGCTTCATCGATACCGAGGATGGGCCGCGGCAGTACGTCGCCGATCACGTTTCTGCGGAGATGGTGTATGTCGATCGCGACGCCCACGCGTGGATGCGCGCAGACATGGCGCGGCCGTTCGATCGCGACCGGCTCTTCACGTTCGCCCTGTTGAAGGCGGTGCCGGATCGCTTCTACTGGTACGCCCGGTATCACCATCTCATCGCCGATGGCCTGTCGATGAATCTCATCGCCCGGCGCGTGGCGGCGTGCTACTCGTCGGCCGAGGCGTTCGACGGTTCGTGGCTCGAGCTCGTGGATGAAGAAGAGCGCTACCGCGGCTCGGAGCAACATCAGCGCGACCGCGAATTCTGGCGCGAGCAACTGCGCGACCGGCCGGAGCCGCTCACGCTGTCCGGCAAAGCGCCGGAGCTGGCCACGGCCTTCGAGCTGCGCAGCGCGGAAGTCGATCGTGCAGTCGGCGACCGATTGCGCGCATTGGGGAAACCGCATGGCGCGACGTTCGCGCAGGTGATCGTCGCGGCGACGGCGGCGTACCTGGCGCGGCTCACCGGTGCGCGCGATGTCACCATCGGGCTGACGATTTCGGGTCGTACATCGAAACGCGCACGCGACATCGCCGGCATGGCCTCGAAGTCCTTGCCGCTGCGTCTGCGCATCGAGCCTGGAGCGACCATGGGCGAGTTGCTGCGGCACTGCGTGCGCGCGATCGCGGACGTCGTCGAGCATCAGCGCTACAGCGAAGAAGACCTGCGCCGCGATCTCGGACTGCAGCCGCACGAACAGCTCTACGGCACCGACGTCAACGTCATGGCCTTCGACTATGACCTGCGCTTCGACGGCCATCGCGTTGTGGATGCGCGGTATGCAGGCAACTGGCGCATCAACGATCTCGCCGTCAATGTTCATGACAATCGCGGCGACGGACCGCTGCGCGTCGACCTGGTTGCGAATCCCGATCACTACTCGAACGCGGAGCTCGACGCGCAGCATCGGCGCTTCGTTGCGTTTTTGCAGAGCTTCGCGGATGTGCCGGTGTATCGGCTTCCTATGGACTGCGGCGGCAAAGCCGCCGCTTTCGAAAGCAGCGGCGAAGCCGCTGCGGTTCATCAGCTCATCGAACACCAGGCGCAGCTCACTCCGCACGCAACCGCGGTGATCGCCGGCGATGAATCGCTCACGTACGCCGAGCTCGATGCGCGCGCGAATCGGCTCGCGCACGAGCTCATCGCGCGCGGCGCGGAACCGGAAGCGGTGATCGGCGTGTCGCTGGAGCGCTCCCTCGAGCTCGTGATCGCGTTGCTGGCGACGCTCAAGTCGGGCGCGGCGTACCTCCCGCTCGATCCGAACTATCCACCCGCGCGGTTGCAATACATGATCGACGACGCGGCGCCGCTGCTGGTGATCACGAAAGTCGATCCTTCACTGGACCGTCCGTGCGATGCGCCGGATGTCGCGTTGTCGCCGGCGCATCCGGCGTACGTGATCTACACCTCTGGCTCCACCGGCCCACCAAAAGGTGTGGCCGTCGATCACCGCGCCCTCGCCGCCAAGATCTCCACCCTCGTCCCATTCCTCGGCATCCACACAGGCACGCGCTACGCCGCCACGACGTCGATCAGCTTCGATCCGCTGCTCGAGCAGATCCTCTGTCCGCTCGCCGCGGGTGCCGCGTCCGTGATCGTTCCGGACGCCGTGCGCGACGACGCGCAACGTTTCGCGCGATATGCGAAGCGGCATGCGATCTCGGTGTTTGACGCGAGCCCCGCGCTCATCGCCGGTTTGATGCGAGCGGGCGAGCTGACGATGCCGCTCGATGCGTTGTTGATCGGCGGCGACGTGCTGCCGCCGCGCATCGCGTCTGCAGTGCTCGAGTCGCGCGTGGCGAAGCGCGTCCTGAACTTCTATGGCCCGACCGAGGCGTGTATCGACGCGACGGTGTACGAAGTCACCGGCACCGATGGTCCATCCGTCCCGATCGGCAGCCCGCTTCCGAACTATCGTCTCTACGTCCTCGACTCCGGCCTGGAGCCGATGCCGCAGGGCATCGCGGGCGAGTTGTACATCGCCGGGCCCGGCCTCGCGCGCGGTTACCGCGGACGCCCCGCGCTCACCGCGGAGCGCTTCGTCGCCGATCCGTTCGCGACCGGCGAGCGGATGTATCGCACCGGCGACCTCGCCCGATGGCGCAACAACATCCTCGACTTCCTCGGCCGCGCCGACCGCCAGGTGAAGATCCGCGGCTTCCGCATCGAGCCAGGCGAGATCGAAGCGGCACTCACATCGCAGCCATCCGTCGCGCAAGCAGCGGTCACGGTGCGCGATGGCAATCAGCTCGTCGCGTACGTGGCCGCGGATTCCGGTGCGTCGATCGATCGCGCCGCGCTGCGTCGCGCGCTTGCGGCAAAGCTGCCGGAGCACATGGTGCCGTCCGCGTTTGTGGTGCTGCCCGAGATGCCGCTCACGCCGAATGGCAAGATCGATCGCAACGCGTTGCCTGCGCCGGAGCGCCCACGCGAAACCTACCGCGCGCCGAGCACGCGCGAAGAAGAGATCCTTTGCACGATCTTCGCGGAGTTGCTGAAACTCGAGCGCGTCGGCATCGACGACAACTTCTTCGCACACGGCGGCGACAGCATCCTGTCCATCCAACTGCTGACACGCGCCCGCCGCGCAGGCCTCGACCTGGAACCCGGCGCCATCTTCAAACACACGACGGTCGCGGCGCTCGCAAGCTATGGAGTGCGGCGGCACCAGCCGCCGCTTTCAACGCGGCAGCCGCAGCTGCCGCACTCCAAAGCCATCCCAACGCCCATCATGCGCGCCTTCTTCGCGCACGCCGGCAAGAACGCGAACTACCGCCAGGCAATGCGCATCCCGGTCCCCGAAGGCCGCACGCAAGAGCAATTCGAGATCGCGCTACAGGCGGTAATCAAAGCACACGGGCTGAACGACGTCGAAGTTACATGGCGCGACCGTGCAATCACGATCTCCATCCATCACCTCCACATCGACGGCGTCTCCTGGCGAATCCTGCTCCCTGACCTCGAAGCCGCATGGTCCGCGGTCGCACGCGGCGAGACACCGCACATCGAGCCGCCGCCAACCTCGTTCGCCGAGTGGTCGCAATTTCTCGCCGAAAGAGCACACGATCCGGAAATCGTCGCCGAGCTCGATCGCTGGCTCGAGCCTGTCCATCCGTGGCGCAACACCGCCCTGGAGAAATCCGACACCTTCGCCACCGCCCGCACCATCCGCACCGAACTGCCGGTCGACCTCACGAACGCGTTGCTCACGACAGTGCCCGCTGCATTTCATGCGCGCATCAACGACGTGCTGCTCGCCGCACTCGCGATCGCGCTCGGCGACACGGTCACCATCGACATGGAAGGCCATGGCCGCGAGCCGCTCGATGCAGACCTCGATCTGTCGCGCACGATCGGCTGGTTCACCAGCATCTTCCCGGTCACGCTCGACACGCACGGCCAGACCGAGCCGACCCGCGTTCTCAAGCACATCAAAGAATGTCTGCGCGCCGTCCCGCATCGCGGCCTTGGCTACGGCCTCCTGCGGTACCTGAACGAAGAAACGGCGCCGCGTTTCGCGAACATCGCCGAACCGCAGATCGGCTTCAACTACCTCGGCCGCTTCACCGGCCACGACGAGCTCACCGCCGAAGCCGATCCGTCGATGCCGCTGTTTCATCTCCTCGACATCGACGCGCAGACCACGGATGGCGCCGACGGACCGCGCCTCAGCGCAAAGTGGACGTTCGCCGCGCAACGCATCGACGAAGCAGACGTTCGCGCGTTGGCCGCGCGGTGGATGCACGCGCTGGAAGCACTTGTCGAACAGGCGCAACTTGGTGGGGGACACACGCCGTCCGACTTCCCGCTGCTGCATCTGACGCAAAACGAAATCGAGCGCCTGGAAGTATTCCATCCCGGCCTCGAAGACGTCCTGCCGCTCTCGCCGCTGCAGGAAGGGCTCGTGTTTCACACGCTGTACGACGAAGGCGTGCCCGATCTCTACACCGTGCAACTCGTGCTCGACCTCGAAGGGCAGCTCGACGCGTCGCGCATGCACCGCGCGGCGGAAACGATGTTGTCGCGGCACGCGAACCTGCGGGTCGCGGTGCGGCATGAAGGACTACCGCGCGCGGTGCAGGTCATCGCGCGCGACGTGGTGCTGCCGTGGAGCGACATCGATCTCTCCATGCTCGACGCGCCTGCGCAGAAAGCGCGACGTGAGGAATTGCTCGCTGCCGATCGGGCGCAACGTTTTGTGTTGTCCGAGGCGCCGCTGTTGCGCGTGATGCGAATTGCGCTCGCAGACGACCGCAACCTGATCGTCATCACCAACCATCACATGCTGATGGACGGCTGGTCGACGCCGCTTTTCGTCGGCGAACTGCTCGCGCTGTATCGCAACGAGGATCTGCCTCCCGCACGGGCATACGCGGACTATCTCGCGTGGCTCGAGCGCCAGGACAAAACGAGCGCGCTCGACGCGTGGCGCGATGCATTGCATGATCTCGACGAGCCATCGCGCCTCGTCCCGGCACGCGCGACCGGCGCCGCGCCGGTGATGCCGGAGCGTTGGATGCGCGAGCTGCCTGAAGAGCTGACGTCGTGTTTACAGCGGGCAGCGCGCGATCGCGCGATCACGCTCAACACGCTCGTGCAGGGCCTGTGGGCGGTGTTGCTGTCGCGGCTCACCGGCCGCGATGACGTCGTGTTCGGCGTGACGATGTCGGAGCGGCCGGTTGAAGTCGCCGGCGCCGAGCAGATGATCGGCCTGCTCATCAACACTGTCCCGGTGCGCGTGCAGGTGCGGCCCGCGCAGACGTTGAGCGAGTTGTTCGCGGCACTGCAACTCGAGCACGCGCGCATGTTGCCGTTCACGCATGCCGGCCTCGCGGAGATCCAGCGCGCGGTGGGACTCGGCGAGTTGTTCGACACGCTGATGGTGTTCGAAAACTATCCGCTCGATCGCGCTCAGCTTGCGAGCGATGCGGACGGGCTGCGCCTGGTCGGCCTCGAAGGGCACGACACGGCCAACTATCCGCTGACGCTCGTGGTGGTGCCTGGCGAGAGGATGCTGCTGCGCCTGGAACACGATCCCGCGTCCATCGATCGCGCGCAGGCCAATGTCATCGGTGCGCGACTCGTGCACCTGCTGGAGGCCGCGGTCGCCGATCCCGACGTGCCGCTGCATCGCCTCGACATCCTGGACGCGGGTGAGCGCGAGATGTTGTCGCGTATGGAGTGCGGCTGCGATAGCTGCCGCTTTCCGAAGCGGCGGCAGAGCCGCCGCGACGCGCAGTCGACGATCATCGATGCGTTCGCATCGCACGTCGCAAGTACGCCTGATGCGATTGCTTTGGAGGGCGGTGGCTGCGGCCATCGCTCTGAAAGCGGCAGCTGTCGCTGCCGCACTCCAAAGGTTACCTATCGCCAACTCGACGCCCGTGCGAACCGCATCGCGCATCTCCTCATCGCGCGCGGCGTACGCACGGACGATCTCGTCGGTCTGAGCATGCCGCGCTCGCTCGACACCATCGCCGCCATCCTCGGCATCCTCAAAGCGGGTGGCGCATACGTGCCGATCGATGCGGAGCTGCCGCCGTTGCGCCGCGAGCAACTCATCGAGGACTGCGCGCTGCGCCATCTCGTGACCGTCGAAAGCGAACGCGATTTTTACGCGCACGCCGTAGAGCGCGTAATCACGTTCGACGATCTCACCAACGAATGCGACAACGAGCCCGGCATCTTCGTCCATCCGGACAACATCGCGTACGTGAACTTCACGTCCGGCTCGACCGGCAAACCGAAGGGCGTGCTCGTGCCGCATCGCGGCGTCGTGCGGCTCGCGCGCGACCAAAATTACGGAGCGCTCGATTCCCAGTCGCGCCTGCTGCAACTCGCGCCGCTCATCTTCGACGCGGCCACATTCGAGATCTGGGGCGCGTTGCTCAACGGCGGCGTGCTCGCCATCGCGCCGGCCGGTCGTCTGAACATCGACGAGATCGGCGCCGCGATTCAACGCCATCGCGTGAACACGCTGTTCCTCACGTCGGGACTCTTCGTGCAGATGGTCAACGACGGGATCCAGTGGCTGACCGGCGTGCGCCAACTCTTCTCCGGCGGCGACGTCGTGCCCGCCGAACAAGTGCTCGCGCTGCGCACCGCGCATCCGCAATGCCGCATCGTGAACGCGTACGGCCCGACCGAGAACACGACCTACACCACGTGCTATCCCGTGCCGCCGCACGACGAACTGCGCAACGGCGTCTCGATCGGCAGCCCGATTAACAACACGCGTGTGTACGTGCTCGACGCCAATCTGCAGCCGCTGCCGATCGGCGTCGCGGGCGAGTTGTATACATCCGGCGCCGGACTCGCGCGCGGCTATCTCCATCGCGCCGCGCTCACCGCGGAACGTTTCGTCGCCGATCCGTTCTCACACGAAGAAGGTGCGCGCATGTATCGCACCGGTGACCTGGCCCGATGGCGTCACGACGGCACCATCGACTTCCTCGGCCGCACCGACGGGCAAGTCAAGCTGCGCGGCTTCCGCATCGAGCTCGGCGAGATCGAAGCCGCACTGATGGCGCATGCCGACGTTGCGCAGGCGGTGGTGATCGCGCGCGATGATGGACCGGGCGGGAGGCAGCTCGTCGCGTATGTTGTGGCCACCCCTCACCCGGCCTTCGGCCACCCTCTCCCCGCAAGCGGGGCGACGGCTGCCCTGGGTAGCCTTCTCCCCTCGGCGAGGGGAGAAGGTGCCCGAAGGGCGGATGAGGGGTTGCGCGAATACCTCGCCGACCGCCTGCCCGAATTCATGATCCCCGCGGCGTTCGTCGTGTTGGACGCGCTTCCATACCGCTCCAACGGCAAGCTCGATCGCGGGGCGCTGCCTGCACCGCAATGGCACATCGCGCATGACTCGAAGCCGCGCACGCCGGACGAGGAAGTGCTCTGCGCGATCTTCGCCGATGTGCTGTTGCTCGAAAACTTCGGCGTCGACGACAACTTCTTTCATCACGGCGGCCACTCGCTGCTGGCCACGCGCCTCGCCAGCCGCATCCGCGTGGAACTCGGCGTCGAGCTTGCGATCCGCACCATCTTCGAGGCGCCCACCGTCGCGCGTCTCGCCACGCGTCTGCGCGGCGGCGATGCATTGCGTCCGCCAGTCATACGCGTAGCGCGGCCGGAGCGCGTGCCGCTTTCGTATGCGCAACAGCGACTCTGGTTCCTCGATCAACTCGAAGGCGCGAGCACCGAATACAACATGGTGCACGCGCTTCGTCTGCGCGGCGACCTCGATGTCGCGGCGCTGCAGCGCGCGCTGCAGACGATCGTCGATCGCCACGAGAGTCTGCGCACGGCGTTCATGCAGGTCGACGGCGTCGCGTATCAGGTCATCCAAGACGGGTTCGCCGGAGTTCCTCGGGGTTCCTCGGGTTCCTCGGCGGATTGGCTTCAGCTCCCCGAGGAACGCCGAGGAACTCCGAGGAACCCGAGGAACCTGATCAGCCGCGAACGCGACACCCCCTTCGACCTGACGCGCGGACCTTTGTTCCGCGCGCATCTGTCGAAGCTCGCCGAACGCGAGCACATCCTCCTGCTCACGTTCCATCACATCGTCACCGACGGCTGGTCGATGGACGTCTTCTATCGCGAGCTCGCCGCGCTGTACGACGGCCAGCAGCTCGAGCCGCTGCCGGTGCAGTACGCCGACTTTGCGCTCTGGCAGCGCGCGAACGTCGACCGCCACACGCGCGGACTCGCGTACTGGAAGCAGCAGCTCGCCGACTTGCCCGAGCGACTGGCGTTGCCGGCCGATCATCCGCGGCCCGCCGTGCCGACGTATCGCGGCGCCACGTGCAACATCACGCTCGGCGCAGCGCACGTCGCCGCATTGAAAGAGATCAGCACCGCAAGCAGCGGCACGTTTTACATGACCCTGCTCGCCGCATTCGCGTTGCTGCTGGAACGCTACAGCGGGCAGCAGGACCTGGTCATCGGCTCGCCGATCGCGAACCGCCAGGATCGCGCGCTCGAACCGCTGATCGGCTTCTTCGTGAACTCGCTGGCGATGCGCGTGCGCACCGCCGGCCTGGTGACGTTCGACGAGTTGCTCGCGCACGTGCGGCGCACTACGTTCGATGCGTATCTGCACCAGGACGTGCCGTTCGAGCGTGTCGTCGAACACGTCTCGCCGGAGCGCACGGCCAGTCACGCGCCGTTGTTCCAGGTCGTGTTCGCGCTCCAGAACGCGCCGATGCGCGCGCCGCGTCTCGCGGGCCTGGAAGTGGAAGCGATGAACGACGACGAGTTGCCCGTGCGCGTCGATCTCGAAGTGCACGCAACGGAACGCGATGGCATGCTCGACATCGCGTGGGCGTACAACCGCGATCTCTTCGAGCGCCCGCGCATGGAGCAGATGGCGCAACATTTCATCTTGCTCCTCGAAGCGATCGCGAACGCGCCGCACGGGCCGTTGCACGCGCTTGGACGACCCCTCACCCCCAGCCCCTCTCCCCGCAAGCGGGGAGAGGGTGGCCGAAGGCCGGGTGAGGGGCCGACTTTGCCGGAGCTGTTCGAAGCGCAGGTCGCGCGCAATCCGCACGCACTCGCCGTCATCTCCGGCGACGAGCAGCTCACGTACCAGGACCTCAACGATCGCGCGAACGCACTCGCGCATGACCTGATCGCGCGCGGCGCCGGGCCGGAGTCGCGAGTGGGCATCTGCCTCGAACGTTCGATCGAGCAGATCATCGCCGTTCTCGCCACGGCGAAGGCAGGCGCCGCTTATCTGCCGCTCGATCCGCAACTGCCCTCCGCGCGCCTCGTCGCGCTCGCCGAGGAAGCGTCGCCCACGGTGGTGCTCACGGCGGCGACGTTCCCTGAGCTCCCCGAATCTGCCGCGAATCCAACGGATGCGGATCGCACTGCGCCGCTACGCGTCGAGCATCCGGCGTACGTGATCTTCACGTCCGGCTCCGCCGGCACACCGAAAGGTGTCGTCGTCACGCACGCCGGCATCGCCTCGCTCGCCACCGCGCAGATCGAACGACTCGGAATCACCAACACCTCGCGCGTGCTGATGTACGCGTCGCTGAACTTCGACGCCTCGCTTTCGGAGCTGGTGATGACGTTGACGTCCGGCGCGACGCTCGTGCTGCTGCGCGAAGACCAGCGCGCCGGCATGCCGCTGCGCGACGTGCTCGTGCGCCATCGCGTTACGCACGCGACCATCCCGCCGGTCGTGCTGGCGACGTTGTCGGCGTGCGACTATCCGGCGCTGGAAGGATTGATCGTCGCCGGCGACGCATGCCCCGGCGAGCTCGTCGCGCGCTGGTCGCCCGGCCGCACGATGATCAACGCGTACGGTCCGACCGAAACCACGGTCTGCGCGACGATGAGTGAGCCGCTCTTCGGCAGCGAGGCGCCGCCCATCGGCACGCCCATCAACCACACGCGCGTGTACGTGCTCGACGCGCGTCTCGAGCCGGCGCCGATCGGCGCGAACGGTGAGCTCTACATCGCCGGCATCGGACTCGCGCGCGGCTATCTCGGCCGTGCCGCGCTGACCGCCGAACGCTTCGTCGCCGATCCGCACGGAGAGCCCGGCACGCGCATGTATCGCACCGGCGATCTCGCCCGCCGGCGCACCGACGGCGCCCTCGAATTCCTCGGCCGCGCCGATCAGCAGATCAAGCTGCGCGGGTTCCGCATCGAGCCCGCGGAGATCGAGGCGGCGTTGCTCGCCGTCGAGGGCATCACGCAAGCCGCCGTGCTGGTCCGCGACCAACGATTGGTCGCCTACATCGCGGGGCCACCCCTCACCCCGCCTTCGGCCAATGTCGCCTTCTCCCCTCCGCAGAGGGGAGAAGGTGCCCGACGCGCGGATGAGGGGTCGATCCGCCGTGCGCTCGCCGAACGGTTGCCTGACTACATGGTCCCCGCCGCGATCGTGCAACTCGACGCGTTCCCGCTGAACACGAGCGGCAAGCTCGATCGCGCCGCGCTGCCAACGCCGATTCTCGAACGCGATCGCTATCGCGCGCCGCGTACGCGCGCCGAAGAGATCGTGAGCGCGCTGATCGCGGAGCTGCTCTCAATCGACCGGGTCGGCCTCGACGACAATTTCTTCACGCTTGGCGGCGACAGCATCGTCTCCATCCAGCTCGTCAGCCGCGCGCGCAAGGCCGGCCTGGAGCTGATGCCGCGCGATGTCTTCCGCCATCAGACCGTCGAAGCGCTGGCCGCGGCGGCGAAAGTCGCGGCGGAGCCGGTTGCATACGATGAACAGGCCGCCATCGGCGAGCTCGCGCCAACGCCGCTCATGCGCTGGTTCCTCGACCGCAGCGGCAGCGCCATCGATCGATTCCATCAGTCGATGACGTTCGACATCGACACGGACCAGGCGACGCTCATCGCCGCGCTGCAGGCGCTGATCGACACGCACCACGTCCTGCGCATGCGCCTGAAACGCGAGCACGATTGGATGCTCGAGATCCCGCCGCGCGGAACGATCGATGCCGCGGCGTTGTTCGGCGCGCGCCTCGATCCCTACGCCGGCCGCATGATCGAAGCGCGATGGTCCGACAAGAAGTTACGGCTGGCAATCCATCACCTCGCCGTCGACGCGGTGTCGTGGCACATCCTGCACGACGACCTTCGTGCCGCACTACGCGGCGAAGTTCTCCCACCCGAACCGACTCCCTTCAAAGTATGGAGTGCGGCGGCGTTAGCCGCCGCTTTCCAAAGCGGCAGCAAAGCTGCCGCGATCCTCGATCCGCAACAAGACACCTTCGCAACTGCAGCACACCTCGCAATCGAGATTCCCGCCAAGCTCATCACGAACATCGCCACCGCCTTCCACGCCCGCATCGACGAGGTCCTTCTCGCCGCACTCGCAATTGCGGCCGACGAAACGATCGTCGTCGACATCGAAAGCCACGGCCGCGACGGCGCACTCGATCTCTCCCGCACCGTCGGCTGGTTCACCGCGCAACTCCCGATCGCGATCGGCGGAACGTTGCAGCAGGTGAAGGAACAGCTCCGCGCAAAGCAGGCAGCATCGCAGCCGCCGCAAATCGGCTTCAACTATCTCGGCCGCCTCGCCAGCGCCGCCGGCGACGCACTTCCCGACGATGCGATGCCGCTGTTCCATCCGCTCGACATCAACGCGCACCTCCTCGACGACACGCTCATCGCCACATGGACCTGGGCGACGCGTCATCGGTCCGAAGAAGAAATACGCGTATTGGCGGAACGATGGCGACGGACGATCGAGCAACTCGCGAACGAGACCGGCGGACACTCGCCATCCGACTTTCCGCTGGTCGCGCTGTCGCAGGAAGAAGTCGACCGACTCGATCGCGAATACCCGCAGCTCGAATCGATCCTGCCGCTTGCGCCGCTGCAGGAAGGGCTGCTGTTCCATGCTGTCTATGACACCGGCGCAGACGACATTTACGCGGTGCAGTTCGCGCTCGAGCTCGAGGGCGCGCTCGACGTAGACCGTTTGCGCAACGCGGCACAGGCATTACTCGACAGGCACGCGAACCTGCGCGCCGCGTTCCATCACGATCGCGCCGGCCGCGCCCTGCAGGTGATTGCACGCGACGTCAAAGCCATCTGGAGCGACGGGCTCTCAGCCCGTCGAAGCATCGACGAGCTCATGGCCGCCGATCGCGCCAAACGCTTCGACCTGACATGCGCCCCTTTGCTGCGCATGCAACTCGTGCGCACCGACGACAACCGCCATGTGCTCCTCTTCACCACGCATCACATCCTGATGGACGGCTGGTCGCTGCCGCTCTTCTTCGATGAGCTGTTCGCGCTCTATCGCGATCCGAACGCGCTGTCGCACGCGCGCCCGTACGCGGATTACCTGCAGTGGCTGCGCGACCAGGACGCCGATGCCGCGTTGCGCACCTGGCGCGAATATCTCGCGGATCTCGAAGAACCGACGCGCGTCGCACCAGCGAAAACCGGCGCAGCGAAACGGTCGGAGAGCGCGCTTTCGCCCGAGCTCAGCGCGTCGTTGCAGACGCTCGCGCGCGAGCGCGGCCTCACGCTGAACACCATCGTGCAGGGCTTGTGGGCCGTGCTCATCGGACGCCTCACCGGCCGCGACGAAGTCGTCTTCGGTGCCACCGTCTCCGGCCGTCCGGCGGAGCTGCCGGGCGTCGAGCGGATGATTGGCCTCTTCATCAACACGCTGCCCGTGCGCGTGCAACTGCGTCCCGGCGCGTCGCTCACAGATCTGCTGCGCGGCATCCAGCAAAGCCAGTCGGCGCTGATGTCCGTGCAGCACGTCGGCCTCGCGGACATCCAGCGCGAGCTCGGCATCGGCGAGCTGTTCGACTCGCTGGTCGTGTTCGAGAACTATCCGCTCGACGGCACCGGCCTCACGCGCGCGGATGACGAGCTGCGCGTCACATCGACGTTCGGCCGCGACGCCACGCACTATCCGCTCACGTTGATGTTCGAGCCGGGCACGCGGATGCGCATGCGCCTCGACTGCACGTTCGATCGCGGCGAAGAGATCGCCGCGCGCTTCGTGCGGTTGCTCGAAACGGCCATCGCGCAGCCTGACGCGCTGTTGCATCAGCTCGATCCGATCGACGCGCCCTTCGCGCACCAGACCACGCACACGATTCGCGCAACCACCATCGCCCAACTGTTGCACGAACAGGCGGTACGCACACCGGATCACATCGCGGTGATCTTCGAAGACACCGCACTGACGTACGCAGACTTCGACCTGCGCACCAATGAGCTCGCGCAGTCACTCGTCGCGCAAGGTGTCGGTCCGGAGTCGATCGTCGGCGTGGCGCTCGAGCGCTCCATCGAGCTCGTCATCGCGCTCGTCGCCATCGTCAAAGCCGGCGGCGCGTATCTCCCACTCGATCCCGATTATCCCGAGGCGCGGATCGAACAGATGCTCGAAGACGCGGCGCCCCAAGTCGTGCTCTCCGCGTCCTCTGTGGTGAATCAATCGACCACAGAGGGCACAGAGAGCACAGAGGCCTTGCCCCTCAATCCCGCCTACGTCATCTACACCTCCGGCTCCACCGGCAAGCCGAAAGGCGTCCCCAACACGCACGAAGGCCTGCTCAACCGCATCCTCTGGATGCAGTCCGCATACACCCTCGGCGCAGGCGATCGCGTGCTGCAGAAAACTCCGTACAGCTTCGACGTGTCGGTGTGGGAGTTCTTCTGGCCGCTCGTCACCGGCGCCACGCTCGTCGTCGCGCCGCCCGGCGCGCACAGAGATCCCGACGCGCTCGCGCAACTCATCGACACGCATCGCATTACCACGATGCACTTCGTCCCGTCGATGCTGCGCGCGTTCCTCGCGGACCGGCGCGCGCTGCCATCGCTCAAACGCGTGCTCTGCAGCGGCGAAGCCTTGCCCGGCGATCTGCAGGCGCAGTTCTTCGAGCGGTTGCCGCACGTCGAGCTGCACAACCTCTATGGTCCGACCGAGGCATCGATCGATGTCACGGCGTGGCAGTGCAGGAAAGAGGATGGCGACGCCACGCCGCCGATCGGCGCGCCGATCTGGAACACGAGGCTCTACGTGCTCGATGCAGGGCTGCAGCCGGTGCCAATCGGCGTCGCCGGTGATTTGTATCTCGCCGGAATCGGGCTCGCGCGCGGCTATCACGCGCGCCGCGCGTTGACCGCCGATCGCTTCGTCGCCGATCCCTATGCGCATGTCCCCGGCGGCCGCATGTATCGCACCGGCGATCGCGCCCAATGGCGTATCGACGGCACCCTCGACTTCCTCGGCCGCTCCGACAGCCAGGTGAAGATTCGCGGCCTGCGCATCGAACTGGGCGAGATCGAAGCAGCGTTGCTCGCACTCGATGGAATCACGCAGGCCGCGGTGATCGTGCGCGACCAGCAGCTCGTCGCGTATGTCGTCGGTGGCGAAGTCGATCGCGACGCACTCGCGCAACGTCTTCCCGACTTCATGATCCCGAGCGCATTCGTTACCCTCGATGAGCTCCCGCTCACCCCCAGCGGCAAACTCGATCGCCGCGCTCTGGAGTGCGGCAGCAAAGCTGCCGCCTTCAAAACGGCGGCAAAGCCGCCGCGAACGCCGGCCGAGTCCGTGCTCTGCGGTCTCTTCGCCGAGGTTCTGAGAATCGAAACCGTCGGCATCACCGACAACTTCTTCCGCATCGGCGGCGACAGCATCCTCTCCATCCAACTCGTCAGCCGCGCACGCAAAGCCGGCTTCACGCTGACGCCGCGCGATGTCTTCGAACATCCCACCGTCGAAGCACTTGCATTACTGGAGCGACGGGCTCTCAGCCCGTCGGCATCAATGGAGGAAACCGGCGACGTCCCGCTCACGCCGATCATGCGCTGGTGGCTCGACCGTCGTGGTGCCGCGAAGTGTTTCTACCAGTCGATGTCGATCGAAGTGCCGCCCGGCATCGATGAGCCAAAGATGCTCGCGGCGCTTCAGACATTGCTCGATCACCACGCCATGCTGCGCCTGCGTCTCGTCGGCGATCGCCTGCACATCGCGCCTCGCGGATCCGTCTCGGCGAAGGATTGCCTTGTCGGTGAGCCCGATCTCGATCCGCGCGCCGGTCGCCTGTTCGCCGCCATCTGGCATGACAACCGTCTGACGCTCCACATCCATCATCTCGCCGTCGACGCCGTGTCGTGGCAGATCCTGCTGCCCGATCTCGACGCCGCATGGCGCGGCGAACCGCTCGATCCGGTCCCCACGCCGTTCGAGGTGTGGGCACGACAGCACCTCGCGCAATCTCGCGAAGATCGCGCGTTCTGGGAAGCGATGTTGCCATTACGCGCCGACGACGAGCCGTCGCTCGATCCTACACGCGATACGTTCGCCACCGCGCGTCATCTCGAAATAGCCATACCCGCGCGCGCACTGCTGACCACCGTGCCCGCGTTGTTCCATGCCGGCGTCAACGACGTGCTGCTCACCGCACTCACCCTCGCCGTCAACGAGGTCTACGGAACACCCGCGCTGATCGATGTCGAAGGCCACGGCCGCGAGTCGTCGTTCGATCTTTCGCGCACCGTCGGCTGGTTCACCAGCCTCTACCCGGTCTTGCTGCACGGCAACACGATCAAGGAAATCAAAGAGCAGTTGCGCCGCGTCCCCAACCACGGCCTCGGCTACGGTCTGCTGCGCTACCTCGACGGTGTTCTCACCGATCGCTCCGAGCCGCGCATCGGCTTCAACTACCTCGGCCGCCTCGACGCGATCGGCGGGCTCGGAGGCGACGCCGCGCCCGACACGCCGCTCGCGCACATCATCGAGCTGAACGCATTCGCCGATCGCGATTCGCGCCTGCACGCCACCTTCACCTGGGCCGCGAATCACGCCTCGGAATCGGAAGTGCGCGCGCTCGCGCACGAGTTCCAGCGCGCGCTGGAATCGCTGGCGCGACTCGACGCCGGCGGCCACACGCCGTCCGATTTTCCGCTCGTCTCGTTGTCGCAGGCGGAGGTGGAACGGCTCGAAGTCGAGTGCCCGAACCTCGAGGACATCCTCCCGCTTGCGCCGCTACAGGAAGGATTGCTTTTCCATTCGCTGTACGAAAACGGCGGACGCGAGACGTACGCGTTGCAGGTGTCGCTCGAGCTCGAAGGACACCTCGATGTGGGTCGCCTGCGCGCGGCCGCGCAGTCGCTGCTCGCACGCCACGCCAACCTGCGCGCGTCCGTACATTACGAAGGACTCGGGCGCCCGGTGCAGGTCATCTCACGCAACGTCACCCCCATCTGGACCGACGGGCTCTCAGCTCGTCGACCAACTGAGAACCCGTCGCTCCAGGCAATCATCGACGCCGATCGCGAGCAGCGTTTCGACCTCGCCACCGCGCCGCTCCTTCGCTTCACGCTGCTGCGACTCGACGAACCGCGTCACGTGCTGCTGCTAACCGCGCATCACCTGCTCATCGACGGCTGGTCGCTGCCATTGCTGCTCGACGAACTGTTCACGCTCTATCGCGACGCCATTCCGGCGCGTCCGCGTCCGTATCGCGACTATCTCGCCTGGCTCGCTGCGCAGGATCGCGACGTCGCTCTCGACGTGTGGCGCGACTATCTGCGCGGACTCGACGAGCCCACGCGCATTCTGGAGCGACGGGCTCTCAGCCCGTCGTACCCAGGCGAAGCCGACGGGCTAAGAGCCCGTCGCTCCAGAACGATCCAGCTGCCGCGCGAGCTGAGCGGGCAATTGCAGTCACTTGCGCGCGAGCGCGGCCTCACGCTTAGCACGCTGATCCAGGGTCTGTGGGCCGTGCTCGTGTCACGCCTGACCGGCCGCGACGACGTCGTATTCGGCGTCACCGTCGCCGGCCGTCCGCCCTTGGACGACGGCGTCGATCGGATGCTCGGCCTCTTCATCAACACGCTGCCGTTGCGCGCGCAGATTCGGCCCGATCAAAAACTCTCGGAGCTGCTGGCCGAGGTGCAGCGGAGCCAGTCGCGCCTGATGTCGGTGCAGTACGTCGCGCTCGCGGATATTCAGCACGCTGCCGGAATCGGCGAGCTGTTCGACTCGCTGGTCGTGTTCGAAAACTATCCGCTCAGCGATGCAGCGCTCACGTCGGTCGACCACGAGCTGCGCATCACCGCCGCTGAAGGCCGCGACGAAACGCACTATCCGCTCGGCCTCCTCGTCGCGCCCGGCGAACGATTGCTCGTCCGGCTCGACTACGACCCGGTGCGCATCGAGCACGATGCCGCCGAAGACATCGCCGCGCGCTTCGTGCAGTTGCTGCATGCCGCGGCCGACGATCTCGACGCGCCCGTGGCGAAGCTCGACATCCTCCGCGACGGTGAGCGCGACATGCTGCTCGACCGATTCAACGCCACCGCGCAGGACACTGGCTTCTTCACGTTCCTCGAGATGTTCGAGGAGCACGCCACGCGCGATCCGCATGCGACGGCGATTCTCTTCGGTGACGAGAGGATGTCGTACGGAGATCTCAACGCCGAAGCCAATCGCCTCGCGCACCACCTCATCACCCTCGGCATCCGTGCCGACGATCGCGTAGGCGTGCTGCTGGAGCGGTCGGCGCGCGCGATCGTGGCCGTGCTGGCCATCCTCAAGAGCGGCGCCGCCTACCTGCCGCTCGATCCGTCCCATCCGCGTTTGCGTCTCATGCAAACACTCGATGACGCGCAACCGGCGCTGATTCTCACGAACGAAAAACTGCGCGAGCACACCGGCGACGATGTCCCCGTCATCCTCGTCGATCGGGCCACGCTCGACGACTCGCCGTCGTGGAATCCATGCGACGAAGACCGCGCATTGCCGCTTTTTCCCGAGCACGCGGCGTATGTCATCTACACGTCCGGCTCGACCGGTACGCCCAAAGGCGTGGTCGTCACTCATGCGGGCATTCCGCCGATGGCCGCGGTGCACATCGATCGCCTCGGCATCGGCAAAGGCTCCCGCGTCCTGCAGTACGCGTCGCTGAGCTTCGACGTTGCCGCCGCGGAGATCACCATGACCCTCGGCGCGGGCGCGACGCTCGTGCTGTTGCGCGAAGACGAGCGCGTCGGCGCGGCGCTTCACGGCGTGCTGCGTTCGCAGCAGGTCACCCACGTCATGCTCACGCCGCCGGTGCTCGAAACGCTCGGCGATCCGGACGATCTCTTCCTCGAAGGCCTGGTCGTCGGCGGCGAAGTCTGCCCGCCGGAGCTCGTCGCGCGCTGGTCGCGCGGCCGGCGCATGGTCAACGCGTACGGCCCGACCGAGACCACGGTCTGCGCAACGCTCAGCGAGCCGCTGCACGCGAACGGCGAAGTGCCGCCGCTCGGCGCGCCGGTCTGGAACACGCGTGTCTACGTGCTCGATCGCAACCTCGAGCCCGCGCCGATCGGCGTGACCGGAGAGTTGTACATCGCCGGTACCGGCCTTGCGCGCGGTTACCGCACGCGCCCCGCGCTGACCGCGGAACGCTTCGTCGCCGATCCCCACGCGCGCATCGCAGGTGCGCGTATGTATCGCAGCGGCGATCTCGCACGCTGGCGCGATGACGGCACGCTGACCTTCCTCGGGCGCGCCGATCAGCAGGTCAAGGTGCGTGGCTTCCGCATCGAGCCAGGCGAGATCGAAGCCGCGTTGCTGTCGATTGAAGGAATCGCGCAAGCCGCGGTGATCGCGCGCGACGGCAACCTCGTCGCCTACATCGCCCCTCACCCGGCCTTCGGCCACCCTCTCCCCGCAAGCGGGGCGAGGGCTACCAATGGTGACCTTCTCCCCGCGGCGAGGGGAGAAGGTGCCCGAAGGGCGGATGAGGGGTCCATTCGCGAGGCACTCGCCACCCGCCTCCCCGCATTCATGATTCCTTCCGCGTTCGTCGTCATGGACGCGCTCCCGCTCCTGCCGAACGGCAAGCTCGATCGCCGCGCACTGCCCGCGCCCGAACGCACGAAACAATCGCGTCCACCGCGCACCCCCGACGAGGAAATCCTCTGCAGCGTCTTCGCCGAAATCCTCGGCCTCGACGAGGTCGGCATCGACGATCACTTCTTCGAGCTCGGCGGGCATTCGCTGCTGGCCACGCGCGTGATCAGCCGCGTCGGTCCGCTATTCGGCGTGGACCTTTCGGTGCGCGCGATCTTCGAGCATCCGCGCGTCATCGAGCTCGCCTCCGAGCTGCAACGCCTTCGCGAAACGCACGCAGACGCGGTCGAAGAGGTGACGTTCTGATGAGCGCCGTCGCCGAGCTCGTCGCGCGCCTTTCGGAAGCTGGGGTTGAGCTGTGGGTGGAAGGGGAGCAACTGCGCGCGCGCGGCCCGAAGCACGCGCTCGACGCCTCGACGCGTTCCGCGCTCGCCGATCACAAGCAGCAACTCATCCACTTGCTCGCCAAGCGCCCCGAGCGAGTGCCGCTGTCCTACGCGCAGATGCGGCTCTGGCTCCTCAACCGGATCGACGATCGCGCCGCGACGTACAACCTCCCGATCGCGCTGCGGCTTACAGGATCGTTGAACGTAGACGCGCTCGAAGACGCGATTGCCGATGTCGTGCGCCGCCACGAATCGCTGCGGACGACATTTCCGGAAGCCGACGGCGTGCCGTATCAACATGTCATCCCGAGCGTAACGAGGGACCTGGGCGGTGGCGCGCGTAACTCGCCCCTCGCGCCCGGGTCCCTCGCTCCGCTCGGGATGACAAGCGAAGACGAACTGCACGACCGCCTGCACGAAGAGGCAAGCCGCGGCTTCGACCTCACGCGAGACCTGCCCTTGCGCGCGCGTCTGTTCCGCATCGCGCCCGACAATCACGTACTGCTGCTCGTGCTCCATCACATCGCCGGCGACGGCTGGTCGCTGGGCGTGCTCGCGCGCGATCTCACCGAAGCGTACGCCGGTCGCTCGCTTTTGAAACTACCGCTGCAATACGCCGATTACACCCTACGCCAGCGTGCGCGACTCGGCGACGAACACGATCCGAACAGCGTCATCGCAAAGCAGCTCGCGTTCTGGCGCGATGCGCTGCGCGGGATTCCCGAGGAGCTTGCATTGCCGGTGGATCGTGCGCGGCCGCTTGCGGCGACGCATCGCGGCGCGACCGTTCCTTTACGAATCGATCGGGAGTTGCGCGACGCGGTGAAGCAGCTCGCGCTGCGCAGCAACGCGAGCGTGTTCATGGTGTTGCAGGCCGCACTCGCGGCACTGCTCTCGCGACTCGGCTGCGGCACCGACATCCCCATCGGCACGGCCATCTCCGGCCGCGATGAAGAGTCACTCGAGAATCTGATCGGCCTCTTTCTCAACACGCTCGTCCTGCGCACGGACGTCTCCGGACTTCCGACGTTCCGCGAGCTCATCGCACGCGTGCGCGCGTTCGACCTGGAGGCGTATCGCAACGACCGCGTGCCTTTCCAGCAGGTGGTGGAAGCGCTCGATCCGGCTCGCTCACTCGGGCGTCATCCCTTGTTCCAGGTCCTGCTGTCGATGCAGAACGCGCCCGCAAGCGAGCTCGCGTTGCCCGGTCTGACCATCACGCCCGAGCCGCTGCGCTGGGAAGTGGCCAAGTTCGACCTGATGCTCACGATGGATGAGCGGCTGGAAGGGGAGCTCGAATATTCGGTCGACCTCTTCGATCACGCGACGGCCGAAGGCATCGCCGCACGCTTCGTGCGTTTGCTCGAAGCGGCGGTCGCGCAACCCGATGTACCGCTGCATCGCGTTGACATTCTCGATCGCGAAGAGCGGCAACAGTTGCTGTGCGACTTCAACGACACCGATCGCGCGATACCCGTTCAGAGCATCGTGCAGATGTTCGAGTCGCAGGACCCGACCGCAATCGCGGTCATGATGGGCGACGAGTCGTTGATGTACGGCGAATTGAACGAGCGCGCGAATCGAGTCGCGCACGCGCTCATCTCGGACGGCGTGCGACCCGACGACCTCGTCGGCCTCACGATGGATCGGTCGCTCGACCTGATCGCGGCTCTCGTCGGCATCCTCAAAGCCGGCGCCGCCTACGTCCCGCTCGATGCCGAGCTTCCTCCGCTCCGCCGCGAGCAGTTCATCCGCGACGCAGCGCTCACACACGTCATCGCCAACGATCACTTCAAACATCCCGACGATACGAACCCGCGCGTCGCGTTGACGCCGGCCAACCTCGCCTACGTCAATTTCACTTCCGGCTCCACCGGCACTCCAAAAGGCGTGCTCGTCACACACGCCGCGGTGATGCGCCTGGTCCACGAACCCAACTTCGCGACACTCGACAAGAACACCCGCATGCTGCACATGGCCCCGCTCAGCTTCGACGCGGCCACGCTCGAGATCTGGGGCCCGCTGCTGAACGGCGGAACCGTGGTGCTCATGCCACCGGGCCTGCCATCGGTCCAAGAGATCGGCGCCGCCGTCGTCGCGCAACGCGTGAACACGCTGTGGCTGACCTCTGGCCTCTTCACGCAGATGGTGAACTACGCACTGCCAGCGCTCGCGGGCGTGCAGCAGTTGCTCACCGGCGGTGACGTGGTATCGGTCGACGCCGTCGAACGCGCCCGCAAAGTAACCCACGTCATCAACGGATACGGCCCCACCGAGAACACGACCTTCACCTCCTGCTATCCGGTCCCGCGCGATCACGAGCTGCGCGGCAGCATCCCCATCGGCAGCCCGATCGACAACACGCGCGTGTACGTGCTCGACGCGAATCTCGAACCGGTGCCGATCGGCGTAGCAGGGGAGCTGTACGTCGCCGGCGAAGGTCTCGCGCGCGGTTATGTCGGCCGCGCCGCGATGACCGCGGAGCGCTTCGTCGCCAATCCGTTCGCGACCGGTGAACGCATGTACCGAACCGGCGATCTCGCTCGCTGGCGTGCAGACGGAAACCTCGACTTCCTCGGCCGCATCGACGCTCAGGTCAAGCTGCGCGGCTTCCGCATCGAGCTCGGCGAGATCGAAACGGCGCTGCTCGCACAGGACGGCATTCGCGAAGCGGTCGTGATCGCGCGCGACCAACGGCTGGTTGCCTACATCGTGGCGACGCCCCTCACCCGGCCTTCGGCCACCCTCTCCCCGCAAGCGGGGAGAGGGCTACCCAATGGAGCCTTCTCCCCTCCGCAGAGGGGAGAAGGCGCCCGAAGGGCGGATGAAGGGTTGCGCCTCTCCCCGCAAGCGGGGCGAGGGCTACCCAATGGAGCCTTCTCCCCTCCGCAGAGGGGAGAAGGTGCCCGAAGGGCGGATGAAGGGTTGCGCCTCTCCCCGCAAGCGGGGCGAGGGCTAGCCAATGGAGCCTTCTCCCCTCCGCAGAGGGGAGAAGGTGCCCGAAGGGCGGATGAGGGGTTGCGCCTCTCCCTGCAAGCGTGGCGAGGGCTACCCAATGGAGCCTTCTCCCCTCCGCAGAGGGGAGAAGGTGCCCGAAGGGCGGATGAGGGGTTGCGCGCTGCGCTCGCGCAGCGCCTCCCCGACTACATGATTCCGAGCGCGTTCGTCTACCTCGACGCACTCCCGCTCAACGCCAACGGCAAACTCGATCACGCGAAACTTCCCGCACCCGATCGCCAAACGGAAACCTATCGCGCACCGCGCACGCGCGAGCAACAACTCCTCGGCGATCTCTTCGCCGCAGTGCTCACCCTCGACAAGGTCGGCGTCGAAGACAACTTCTTCACTCTCGGCGGCGACAGCATCATCGCCATCCAGCTCGTCAGCCGCGCACGCAAAGCGGGCCTCGAGCTCACGCCGCGCGACGTCTTCCAGCATCAGACCGTCGAAGCGCTTTCCGCGGTCGCGAAGATCGCGCAAGCCCGCCCGACGTGGAGCGAAGAAGACGCGATCGGCGAAGTGATGCCCACGCCGCTGATGCGCTCATTCCTCGAACGTAGTGGCTCAGCGGGCGATCGCTTCAACCAATCGCTACTGCTTTCAACGCCCGAAGATCTCGACCAAGAGAAACTCGTCGCCGCGTTACAGACGCTGCTCGACACACACGACGCGTTGCGCATGCGCCTCGAAGGCGACCGTTTGATCATCGCGCCGCGCGGCAGCGTCTCCGCGCGCGAGCGATTGACGCGCATCACCGACATTCGACAGGCTGAGAGCCCGTCGTTCCAGTTCGGCGCGCGCAACGGCCGCATCTTCGAAGCCGTCTGGTCGCCGACTCGCCTGCTGCTGATCATCCACCACCTCGCGGTTGACGGCGTCTCATGGCGCATCCTCCATCAGGATCTCGTGGCCGCCCTTCGCGGCGAACCTATTGATCCCGAACCAATCCCTTTCCGCGTATGGAGTGCGGCGGCGCCAGCCGCCGCTTTCCAAGCGGCAGCGCCAGCCGCCGCTCTCGATCCCAAACTCGACACGTTCGCGACTGCAAGACACCTCACGCTCGACATCCCAACAGCTCTAACGTCCCAACTCTTAACCACGGTCCCCGCCGCCTTCCACGCGCGCATCAACGACGTCCTCCTCACCGCACTCGCAAACGCATTCGGCGAGAAAAGCCTCGTCATCGATCTCGAAAGCCACGGCCGCGACGGCGCATTCGATCTCTCCCGCACCGTCGGCTGGTTCACGCGCATCGACACGGTCGCCATCGGCGGCTCGATCAAACAGGTCAAGGAACAACTGCGCGCCATGGCACCCGCACAAACTCCGGCACAGGTCGGCTTCAACTACCTCGGCCGCATCGCGACAACACGGGAAGGGGAGTGGTCACCCGTCGACGAGGACGCAAACATCGAGAACGTTCATCCCTCGATGCCGCTGTTCCACCCACTCGACATCAACGCCCAGGTGCTCGACGAGCCGGCCGGTCCGCGCCTGACCGCGACCTGGACATGGGCCACACGTCATTTCGACGAAGCGCACGTGCGCACACTCGCGAACCGCTGGCGCGATGCGCTCGAACACCTCGCATCCGACGTCGCGCGCGGCGCAAAAGGTCACACACCGTCCGACTTTCCACTGGTCGCGCTCTCGCAGCACGAAGTCGAAACGCTCGAAGCGCGCTATCCCGATATCGAAACCATCCTGCCGCTCTCATCGCTGCAGGAAGGCCTCGTCTATCACACGCTCCACGACGCCAGTGCGCACGACGTGTACACCGTGCAACTCTGCGTCGAGCTCTCCGGCCCACTCGACGCCGCGCGCATGCGCAACGCCGCGAACGCACTCGTGGCGCGCCACGAGAACCTCCGCGCTGCCATCGTGCAGGAAGGTCTCGTTCGTCCAGTGCAGGTCATTGCGCGCGAGGTCGACGTACCGTGGCGCGAGGTGGAAGATGACGGCGCGCGCTTCGATCTCGCGCACGCGCCGCTGCTGCGCTTCTCACTCGTCCGCACCGACGACGATCGCCATCGGCTCACCCTGACGAACCATCACGTGCTGCTCGACGGCTGGTCGATGCCGATCCTCTTCAACGAGTTGCTCGCGCTGTACAACGGCGACGCGCTGCCGCCCGCGCGTTCGTACGCGGACTACCTCGCATGGCTCACGCGACAAGACCAACAGTCCGCGATCGAGACGTGGCGCGCCTATCTCTCCGGCCTCGAAGAGCCGACGCGCCTGGAACGACGGGCTCTCAGCCCTTCGACGCACCCCGACGGCCTGAGAGCGCGTCGCTCCAGAGAGGTTGAGCTCTCCTCCGAGCTCACCGCGCTGTTGCAACGACTCACACGCCGCGAAGGACTCACCCAGAACACGCTGCTGCAAGGCTTGTGGGCCGTGCTGCTCGCACGCCTCACCGGCCGCGACGACATCGTCTTCGGCGTGACCGTCTCCGGCCGCCCGCCGGAGCTCGCGGGTGTCGAAGTAATGCTCGGCCTCTTCATCAATACGCTGCCGTTGCGCGCGCAACTCGCGCCCGGCAAGCGACTCTCGACGCTGCTCCACGAGATCCAGAACGATCAGACCCGCCTCATGCCGGTGCAGTTCGCCGGACTCGCCGACATCCAACGCGCCGCCGGCATCGGCCAGCTCTTCGACACGCTGGTCGTGTTCGAAAACTATCCGCTCGATGCAGCGGAGGCGCGCGGCGAGTTGCAGATTGTTGCGGCAGATGGTCGCGACGCGACGCACTATCCGCTCAGTCTGGCCGGCATCCCAGGCGATCGCATGCGCCTGCGGTTCGACTACCAACGCTCGCAGTTCTCGCGGGAAGAGATCGAATCGCTCGCCGCACGCTTCATCGGATTCCTCGAGCAGGCCACGCACGATCCACTCCTGCACGAGCTTCATTTCCCCGACCTGGAACGACCGGCTCTCAGCCCGTCGGATGTTCTCGACGGGCTGAGGGCCCGTCGCTCCAGATTGGATTCCGACGACACGCTGACCGAGCTTTTCGAACGACAAGTCGCTCAGCGACCCGACGCCATCGCGCTCGTCGACGGCGAAACCGCGCTCACATATCGCGCGCTCAACGAACGCGCGAACCGGCTTGCGCACGCGCTCCTGGCGTACGGCGCACGTACGGGCGATCTGATCGGAATCGCGCTCGAACGCTCCGCCGACATGATCGTGGCCGTGCTGGCGACCGTGAAAGCAGGAGCCGCATACCTGCCGCTCGATCCTGAATATCCGGCCGCGCGCATCGCCGCGATGATCGACGACGCGTCACCGGCCATCCTGCTCACCACGCGCGAGTTCCGCGCATGCCTGCCGCAATCCGCGCGCGTGCTGCTCATCGATGAAGAGCACGACGCACCTGCGCACGATCCCACCGACCCCGATCGCACGGCGCCGCTGCTGCCGCAACATCCCGCGTACGTCATCTACACCTCCGGCTCCACCGGTCCGGCGAAAGGCGTCGTGGTCACGCATCGCTCCGTCGTGCGCCTGGTGGTCGACACGAACTATCTCCAGCTCGACACGCACGACCGCGTCGCGCAAGGCTCGAACGCGTCGTTCGACGCAGCCGTGTTCGAAGTGTGGGGCGCGCTGCTGCACGGCGCGCGGCTGGTCATCATGCGCCGCGAAGCTCTCCTCGACCCGCACGCGCTCGACCGCGCCATTCACGACGCGGGCATCACCGTCCTCTTCCTCACCACGCAGCTCTTCAATCAGGTCGCGCTCGAAATGCCGTCGGCCTTCTCCGCGCTGCGCTGCCTGCTCACCGGCGGCGAGAACGCCGATCCCGAACGTTTCCGCGACGTCCTTCGTGCCGCACCGCCACAACGTCTGCTGCACATGTACGGTCCATCCGAGACCACGACCTACGCGACGTTCTTTCCCGTCGACGCGATCGCGGACGATGCCACGCACGTCCCGATCGGCGGCCCGATCGCAAACGCGCGCACGTACGTCCTCGACTCGTCGCTGCATCCCGTACCGATCGGTGTCGCCGGTGAGTTGTACGTCGCCGGCTCCGGCGTTGCGCAGGGCTATCTCGAACGACCGGCGCTCAGCGCAGAACGTTTCGTCGCCGATCCGTTCGCGAATGGCGAACGCATGTATCGCACTGGCGATCTCACCCGCCGGCTCGAGAACAACACCCTCGAGTTTCTCGGCCGCGCCGATCGCCAGATCAAGCTGCGCGGCTTCCGCATCGAGCCCGGCGAGATCGAAGCCGCGCTGACGTCGCACGAAGATGTTGCGCAGGCCGCGGTGATGCTGCGCGGCAAGCAGCTCGTCGCTTATGTCGTCGCGTCCCCTCACCCGGCCTTCGGCCACCCTCGCCCCGCAAGCGGGACGAGGGCTACCCATGGTGATCTTCTCCCCTCCGCGAGGGGAGAAGGTGCCCGAAGGGCGGATGAGGGGTCGCTCCGCAACGCACTCCGCGACCGCCTCCCTGATTACATGATCCCGTCGACCTTCGTCTTCATCGATTCACTCCCCCTCACGCCAAATGGCAAGATCGACTGGCGCGCCTTGCCCGTGCCGGTCGAACAGCGCCGCGAAGTCCGTCGCCCCTCGTCCGACCTCGAACGCGTGATCGCCGATGTCTGGCGTGACGTGCTCGGCGTCGACGCCATCGGCACCGACGACAACTTCTTCGACCTCGGCGGACACTCGCTCCTCCTCGCACGCGTGCTCGCACAACTGCGCACGCGGTTGAGCGCCGAGCTGACCATCGTCGACCTCTTTCGTTATCCGAGCGTCGGAGCGCTCGCCGCGCGACTGCAGCCGGCGAGGGAGAAAAAACAAGACGCCCACGACCGCATCAAAGCTCAGAAAGAAGCGACGCAACGCCGCGCGCGTGCCGCCGCCCGACCACGTTCCCAGCGATGAACGAGACCGAAGAGATTCAAGACGCAATTGCCATCCTCGGAATGAGCTGCCGCTTCCCGGACGCGCGCAATCCGGAGGAGTTCTGGCGCAATCTCGCCGCCGGCCACGAGTCCGTGCGCGAGCTCACCGATGACGATCTGCGCGCCGCCGGAATGGACCCGAACATCCGCGCGCAGCCGAACTACGTCGCTCGTGCGGTGGTGCTCGAAGGCGTCGACGAGTTCGACGCGGACTTCTTCGGCTTCACTCCGCGCGACGCCGAAGTGCTCGATCCGCAGCAGCGCATGTTTCTCGAGTGTGCGTGGCACGCGCTCGAAGACGCGGGCTGCGATCCGTCGCGGGAAGAACGGCCGATCGGCGTGTTCGCCGGCGCGGATCTGTCGACGTACATGTTCAGCCTGTACGGCAATCGCGACGTGCTCGCCTCGGTCGGCCCATACGCCATCGGCCTCGCGAACGACAAGGACCATCTCACCACGCGTGTCGCGTACAAATTGAACCTGCGCGGTCCCGCCGTGACGGTGCAGACCGCGTGCTCCACGTCGCTCGTCGCTGTGTGCAACGCGGTGCAGAGCCTCCTGATGCATCAATGCGATCTCGCGCTTGCCGGCGGCAGCTCTGTTTCCGTTCCGCAGGGCGTCGGCTACGTGTGGCAGGAGGGCGGCATTCTCTCGCCCGACGGCCATTGCCGCGCGTTCGACGCGCGCGCACAGGGTTGCATCCCCGGCAACGGCGCGGGCGCAGTGTTGCTCAAGCGCTACGAGGACGCGGTCGCGGACGGCGACCCGATTTACGCGATCATCCGCGGCTTCGGTTTGAACAACGATGGCTCCGCGAAGATCGGCTACACCGCGCCGAGCGTGGATGGCCAGGCGCACGCAATTCACACCGCGATGGCGATGGCCGGCATCGACGCCGACTCCATCGGCTACATCGAAGCCCACGGCACCGGCACCTCCCTCGGCGACCCGATCGAGATCGCGGCGCTGACGCAGGTCTTCCGCGCAAGCACCGATCGCATGCGCTTCTGCGGCATCGGCTCCGTGAAGACGAACTTCGGCCATCTCAACTCGGCCGCCGGCGTCGCCGGCCTGATCAAGGCGGTGCTCGCGTTGCGCAACCGCGCGCTGCCGCCGAGCCTGCACTTCGAGCAGCCGAATCCGAACATCGACTTCGCGAACAGCCCGTTCTTCGTCGTCGATCGGCTCGTGCCCTGGCGAAACGGCAGCGGTCCGAGACGCGCGGCGGTGAGCTCGTTCGGCGTCGGCGGGACGAATGCGCACGTCGTACTCGAAGAAGCGCCGCAGCGTGTGCCATCGAAGCGCACGCGCGAATTCGAGGTGTTGCCGCTCTCCGCGAAAACCGAATCGGCGCTGGAGCGCAAAATCGTCGAGCTGACCGACGCGTTGCGCGCCAATCCACAACTCGAGCTTGCCGACGTCGCGTACACCTTGCAGCTCGGACGACAACCGTTCGCATACCGCCGCGCTGTGGTAGCTATGGAGTGCGGCGGCATAGCTGCCGCTTTCAAAGCGGCAGCGCCAGCTGCCGCCGCGCGCCGCACACCGGTCGCATTCCTCTTCCCAGGACAGGGGAGTCAGCACGCCGGTATGGGCCGTTCGCTGTACGAAAGCGAGCCGACCTTTCGAAAGTACGTCGACGAGTGCCGTCAGCGTGGAGGCTTCGATCTGCGCCATGACACGCGCGACGTGACGCCGACCGAAGTCGCGCAACCGGCGTTGTTCGTCCTCGAATACGCGCTGGCGCGGATGTGGATGGAGTGGGGCATTCAGCCGCACGCGATGATCGGCCACAGCATCGGCGAGTACGTGGCCGCATGCATCGCCGGCGTGCTCGAGCTCGATGACGCGTTGCGTCTCGTCGCCGCGCGCGGGCGGCTGATGCAGTCAATGCCCGCCGGCGCGATGCTGGCCGCGTTCTGCTCCGAGCGCGATCTCCCGCCGAGTCACCTATCGCTCGCCGCGGTGAACGGCGCGACATTCTGTGTGCTCTCCGGAGAGTTCGACGCGATCGAGGCGACGGAGCGCGAGCTCGCGAAGCGCGGCATCGCCGCGAAGCGGTTGCACACATCACACGCATTTCATTCGGCGATGATGGATCCGATCGTCGAGGAATTCGTCGGCCTCGTGCGCCGCACGAAACTGCGTCCGCCGTCGCTGCCGTATCTGTCGAACGTGACCGGCACGTGGATCGGGGACGACGAGGCCACCGATCCCGGGTATTGGGGCCGCCACTTGCGTCAGACCGTGCGCTTTGGCGACAACCTCGACGCGCTGTTGCGCGAGACGTCGTCGGTGGCATTGCTCGAAGTCGGTCCCGGCCGCGCCCTCTCGACGCTCGTACGCGATCGCGCAATGGTCCTGCCGTCGTTGCCCGAGGTGTTGCAGACCGTCGCAAAGTTATGGGTGCAAGGCGTCGACATCGACTGGCGCGCAATGCACGGCGACGCGCGGCGGCAGATCGTCCAACTGCCGGTCTATCCGTTCGAGCGGAAAAAATATTGGGTGCAGACGTCGCGCGCAAAACAGGACGTGGCGAGCTGGTTCTACGCGCCAACGTGGCGCCGCGTCGAACTCCCCGAATCGACGACACATCCAATCGTCCATCGCGCCACCGACTTTTTCAGCCTGCTCGATTTCGCTAAAACGCTCGGCAGCGATCCGATCGAACTGGTCATCCACACAACCGCCGCGGTGCGCGTATCACCCCACGACCCACTCGATCCGACACAGTCGATGCTCATCGCCGCGGCGCGCGTCATCGCGCACGAGCTCCCAAACGTCCGCCTCCGGATCATCGATGCTCCCCCCAACGTAACCTTCTCCCCGCCGCAGCGGGGAGAAGGTGGCCAACGGCCGGATGAGGGGCAACTCATCGCCATCCGCGAATCCGGTGCCTGGATTCCGCACTTCGAACCAACGACGCTAAACCGCGACGCCGCCCACCGCCGCCTCCGCCCCAACGCCGTCTACCTCATCACCGGCGGCCTGGGCGGCCTCGGCTTCATCCTCGCCCGCCACCTCGCCCAAAACTTCAACGCCCGCCTCGTCCTCGTCAACCGCAGTCCTGCGCGCCACCAGGACCGCATTCGCCAACTCGAAGGCGCAGACATCCTCATCGAACGCGCCGACGTCACCGACCCCGCGCAGATGCGCGCGGTACGCGAACGCGCGATCGAAAAATTCGGCGCCATTCACGGCGTCATCCACGCCGCAGGCGTCGCCGGCGGCGGCCTGCTCGCGCTGAAGACACACGAACAGGCCGCGCGCGTGCTCGACCCAAAAGTGCGCGGCACGAACGTCATCTACGAAACGTTCGCGAACGACAACCTCGACTTCCTGTTGCTCTGCTCTTCTCTCAGCTCCCTCTTCGGAGGTGTCGCCCAGATCGACTACGCCGCTGCCAATGCCTATCTCGATGCGTTCGCCGAATTGCACGCACACGAGAACGTCCTCTCCGTCAATTGGGATCGCCTCGGCGAAATGGGCATGGCCGTCGAGACCGAACTGCCGGAAGCTCTGCGCAACGAGCCGCGCTCGCTCGCCACCGACATGACCTCCGACGAGGTGGCCGCGGCATTCGACTGCATCCTCGGCGCGCGCACGCCACAGATTGCGATCTCGACCACCGACCTGCACGCGCGTCTGCGCGCAGCGCAGGAGCAGTCCCTCGGTTCCTCGGGTTCCTCGGAGTTCCTCGGGGGAGGGCCAGTTCTCAATGTTCATGCGCGGCCTGAGTTGTCGACCTCCTTCATCGCGCCACGCGATGCGAACGAAGAAACCATCGCGCGCATCTGGAGCGAACTCCTCGGCGTCGCGCCGATCGGCATCCACGACAACTTCCTCGAGATCGGCGGCCACTCGCTGCTGGCCGTGCAGGTCATCTCGCGCATTCGCGACGCGCTGCGCGTCGAGCTGTCCCTGGCCGTATTCTTCGAATCGCCCACCATCGCCGGCATCTCCGCCCGCCTTGGCGGCGGAGCAGAATCGCGCGCGCCGCTCGTGCGTCAACCTCGCCCCGAGCGCATCCCGCTGTCCTACGCGCAGACGCGTTTGTGGCTGTTGCATCACCTCGAAGGTCCGAGCGCGACGTACAACATCGTGGCGGCGTTGCGCCTCGACGGTGAGCTCGATGCCGCCGCGCTCGAAGCCGCATTCGGCGACGTCGCCGCGCGGCACGAGACGCTGCGCACGATCTTTCCCGACGTTGAGGGCGAACCGTATCAACACCTCCTCGATGTTCGTCCCACGCTGCTCATGGAAGAGGTCACGGAAGAGTCGCTGTCTGCACGCCTTCGCGCCGCCGCTGCGACGCGCATCGACCTCACGCGAGAGATCCCACTGCAGCCGCGCCTCTTCCGCATCAGTCCTCGGCGGCACGTTTTGCTCCTGCTCCTGCATCACATCGCCGGCGACGGCTGGTCGATGGGACCGCTCACACAGGATCTCGCGGAAGCGTACGCCGCGCGCATCCGAGGAGGGGCGCCTTCATTTGTAGAGTTGCCGGTGCAGTACGCCGATTACGCGCTCTGGCAACGCAAAGCTCTCGGCGACGAGCACGATCCGAACAGCATCATCGCGCGCCAGCTCGAATACTGGCGGCAGACGCTCGCAGCCGCGCCGGAAGAATTGCAACTTCCATTCGATCGACCGCGCCCGGCCGTTGCAAGCGATCGCGGCGCGATGGTGCCGCTGCACCTCGAACCGCACCTGCACCGTGAGCTGCTCGATCTCGCCGGCGCGAGCGGCGCGACCCTGTTCATGGTCCTGCAGGCCGGATTCGCGGCGCTGCTCTCGCGACTCGGCGCGGGCACCGACATTCCGATCGGCACCGCGGTGTCGGGCCGCGATGATGCCGCGGTCGAAAAACTGATCGGCTTCTTCGTGCGCACGCTCGTGCTCCGCGTCGACGTCGGCGGCCACCCCACGTTGCGCGAGTTGCTCGCGCGCGTGCGCTCGCTCGATCTCGCGGCGTACGAGCAGCAGGAAGTGCCGTTCGAACGCATCGTCGAAGCGCTGCAACCCGTGCGCTCGCTGTCGCGGCATCCGCTGTTCCAGGTGATGCTCGTGTTGCAGAACGTGCCCGTGTCCGAAGTGGCACTGGGCGATCTGACGATCCGTCCGGAACCGTTCCGTTCCGACATAGCCAAGTTCGATCTCACGCTCAGCCTCAGCGAATTCGTGGGGCGGCGCGGCGAAGCACTGGGCATCGACGGCGCGCTCGAGTTCAGCAGCGATCTCTTCGATCGCAGCACCATCGAGTCGATCGCCGCGCGCTTCGTACGGTTGCTCAAAGCCGCCGTCGCGCAACCCGACGTCCCGCTGCACCGCCTCGACATCCTCGGTCGCGAAGAACGGCGTCAGTTGCTGTGCGACTTCAACGACACCGATCGTCGGCTGCCCGCGCGGAACATCGTCGAGATGTTCGAGTCGCAGGACCCGACGGCGATTGCAGTGGTCATGGGCGAGCAGTCACTGACCTATGCGGACTTGAATGCACGCGCAAACCAGGTCGCCCACGCACTCATCGCCCGAGGCGTACAACCTGACGACCTGGTGGGCATCACGATGGAGCGTTCGCTCGATCTCATCGCAGCGCTCGTCGGCATTCTCAAAGCCGGCGGTGCCTACCTTCCCCTCGATGCCGATCTCCCTCCGCTGCGCCGCGAGCAACTGATTCGCGATGCAGCGGTGAAGCACTTCATTACCGCCGATGACCTCGCACATCCCAACAACAACAACCCGCGCATCGCGCTGACGACGCAAAACCTCGCTTACATCAACTTCACCTCCGGCTCCACCGGCACACCGAAAGGCGTGCTCGTCACACACGCAGCGGTGATGCGCCTCGTCCACGAACCCAACTTCGCAACGCTCGACAAGAACACCCGCATGCTGCACATGGCCCCGCTCAGCTTCGACGCGGCCACGCTCGAGATCTGGGGCCCGCTGCTCAACGGCGGAACGCTCCTGCTCATGCCGCCTGGTCTGTCATCCGTCGAAGAGATCGGCGCGGTCGTCGTCGCACAACGCGTGAACACGATGTGGCTCACATCAGGCCTGTTCACGCAGATGGTCAACCACGCGCTGCCGTCGCTGGGGGGAGTACAGCAATTGCTCGCCGGCGGCGATGTGCTGTCGGTCGACGCGGTCGAACGCGCGCGCACTGTCACGAACGTCATCAACGGATACGGTCCTACGGAGAACACGACCTTCACTTGCTGCTATCCGGTCCCGAAAGATGTCGAACTGCGTCCCAGCATCCCCATCGGCTGCCCGATCGACAACACTCGCGTGTACGTGCTCGACGCGAATCTTGAGCCGGTGCCGATCGGCGTGGCAGGGGAGCTCTACGTCGCCGGCGCCGGACTCGCCCGCGGTTATGTCAGCCGCGCCGCGATGACCGCGGAACGCTTCGTCGCCAATCCATTCGCAAACGGCGAGCGCATGTACCGCACCGGCGATCTCGTTCGCTGGCGTTCAGACGGACACCTCGACTTCCTCGGCCGCATCGACAGCCAGGTCAAGCTGCGCGGCTTCCGGATCGAGCTCGGCGAGATCGAAACGGCGCTGCTCGCACAGGAAGGCATTCGCGAAGCAGTGGTGATCGCGCGCGATCAACGGCTCGTCGCCTACATCGTGGCGACGCCCCTCACCCGGCCTTCGGCCACCCTCTCCCCGCAAGCGGGGCGAGGGCTACCCAATGTAGGTGCCCGAAGGGCGGATGAGGGGTCACTTCGCGACGCGCTCGCGCAGCGCCTCCCGGACTACATGATCCCGAGCGCGTTCGTCTACCTCGACGCGCTCCCGCTCAACGCCAACGGCAAACTCGATCGCGCGAAACTCCCGGCACCCCATCGCAAACCGGACTCCTATCGCCCACCGCGCACGCACGAACAGGAGATTCTCTGCGCGCTTTTCGCCGAGGTGCTTTCGCTCGACAAGGTCGGCATCGACGACAACTTCTTCACCCTCGGCGGCGACAGCATCATCGCCATCCAGCTCGTCAGCCGCGCGCGCAAAGCGGGCATCGAGCTCACGCCGCGGGACGTCTTCCGTCATCAGACCGTCGAAGCGCTTTCCGCGATATCTGGAGCGGCGGGCTCTCAGCCCGCCGTTTGGAGCGAAGACGCGGCCATCGGTGAAGTGATCCCGACGCCGCTCATGCGCGCATTCCTCGAACGCAGCGGCACGACCGGCGATCACTTCAACCAGTCGATGCTGCTGGTGGCGCCGGCCGATCTCGACGAAGAAACCCTCGTCAACGCGTTGCAAACGCTGCTCGACACGCACGACACGCTGCGCATGCGCGTCGACGGCGATCGCCTGCTCATCCCGCCGCGCGGCAGCGTCGACGCCCGCGACCGCCTCACACGCACGAACGATCTCGCCACGGAGGCACGTGCCGCGGAGCAACGCCTCAACCCACGCCAAGGCCGCCTCTTCGAAGCAGTGTGGTCGCCAACGCGCTTGCTCCTCATCATTCACCACCTCGCGGTGGACGGCGTCTCCTGGCGCATCCTCCATCAGGACCTGATATCCACCATTCGCGGCGAAAAAATCGCTCTCGAACCAACCCCCTTCCGCGTATGGAGTGCGGCGGCGCCGGCCGCCGCTTTCCAAAGCGGCAGCAAAGCTGCCGCGCTCGACCCACAAAGAGATACCTTCGCAACAGCCAGACACCTCACGCTCGACATTCCAACAGACCTGACTGCCCAACTCCTGACCACGGTCCCCGCCGCCTTCCACGCGCGCATCAACGATGTCCTCCTCACCGCGCTCGCCAATGCGTTCGACACAACAAACCTCGTCGTCGATCTCGAAAGCCACGGCCGCGACGGAAACTTCGATCTGACCCGCACCGTCGGCTGGTTCACGCAAATCCACCCAGTCGCCATCGGCGGCACCATCAAGCAAGTCAAAGAACAACTGCGCGCGATGCAACCCGCGCACGACCCACCGCAAATCGGTTTCAACTACCTCGGCCGTTTCTCCACTGGAGAAGCGAACAGCGACTGGTCGCCGGTCGACGACGGACCACTCCTCGACGGCGCCGATCCATCGATGCCGCTGTTCCATCTGCTCGAAATCAACGCCCAGGTCGTCGACGAGCCCGCCGGTCCGCATATGTCCGCGACCTGGAGCTGGGCCGCGCGTCATTTCGCCGAAGAAGACGTCCGCACGCTCGCGGAGAAGTGGCGCGAAGCACTCGAACAACTCGCGCGCGACGTGGAGCAAGGCGCAGGCGGACACACACCGTCCGACTTTCCGCTCGTCACCTTGACGCAGGAACAGGTGGAACGCCTCGAGTCCGCGTATCCCGATCTCGAAACCATCCTGCCGCTCTCACCGCTGCAGCAGGGCCTGCTCTTCCACGCTGTCTACGACGACACCGCGCCGGACGTGTACACGGTGCAGATCAGCATCGATATTGCGGCCGAGGTGGATGCGAATCGGATGCGTGTGGCGGCGCAGGCGCTGCTCGCGCGTCACGCCAATCTGCGCGCAGCCATCGTGCACGAAGAGCTTGCGCAGCCCGTGCAAGTCATCGCGCGCGACGTCGCCGTGCCCTGGAACGAGGAAGCGGCACTCGAGAACTTCAATCTTGCGCAAGCGCCGCTGCTGCGTTTTTCACTCGTCCGCATCGCCGACGAACATTACCGCCTTGTGTTCACGAACCATCACATCCTGCTCGATGGGTGGTCGATGCCGATCCTCCTCGGCGAGCTGTTCGCGCTCTACGAAAACGGCGGCGACGCCACCGCGCTGCCGCGCGTGCAGCCCTACGCCGACTATCTCGCGTGGCTCGCGCGTCAGGACCGCGACGCCGCGCTCGACGTGTGGCGCGAAGCGCTCGCAGGCTTCGAGACACCGACACGTCTCGTGTCGAACGGCGTCGTTGCGCGCGTGCCCGATCGTTGGGAAACCCAACTCGCGCCGGCACTCACATCGCGCCTGCAGGACCTCGCCCGCGCACACGGCGTCACGCTCAACACCATCATCCAATCGCTCTGGGCCATCCTCCTCGGACGTCTCACCGGCCGCGATGACGTGGCATTCGGCATCACCGTCTCCGGCCGACCCGCGGAGCTCGCCGGCGTGGAGCAGATGGTCGGCCTCTTCATCAATACATTGCCGATGCGCGTCCAACTGCAGCCGGGAATTACGTTCGGCGCGCTGCTCGAGCACGTGCAGGAGCAACAAGCGCGGCTGATGCCGGTACAGCACATCGGCCTTGCCGACATCCAGCGCGTGGCTGGAGTAGGGGAGCTGTTCGACACGCTGGTCGTGTTCGAAAATTATCCGCTCGACTCCGCCGCAAGCAGCGACGCCCACGGCGGGCTGCGCATCATCGGCGCCAAAGGCCGCGACGCGACGCACTACCCGCTCGGCCTCATGGTCATGCCCGGCGAGCGCCTGCTGGTACGGCTCGACTACAACGGTGAGCATTTTTCGCGCGACGCCGCTGAATCGATTGCATCACGTTTGATCGCCCTGCTCGAAGCCGCGGTCGAACACCTCGACGCGCCGTTGCACGCGCTCCATCAACGCGAACCGTTGCCGAATGTCATCGAGCGCGCGGTGCCGGACCTCACGCTCGTCGATCTCTTCGAGCAGCAAGCCGCACGCACGCCCGAAAACGCTGCGGTGATCTTCGCCGACGAGCTGCTCACGTACGCGCAACTCGACGCACGCGCGAACGAGCTCGCACATTGGCTGATCGAGCGCGGCGCGGGCCCGGATCGCATCGTCGGCGTTGCCATGGAACGCTCCGTCGACATGGTCATCGCGTTGCTCGCGGTCCTGAAATCCGGCGCGGCATACCTCCCGCTCGATCCCGCCTATCCGCAAGCACGCATCGACGCGATGATCGCGGACGCAAATCCAGTCGTCGTGCTGAACACCATCTGGAGCGACGGGCTCTCAGCCCGTCGGCCCTCGTTCCACGGGCTGAGAGCCCGTCGCTCCAGTGGTCACGCGGCCTACGTCATCTACACCTCCGGCTCCACGGGCAAACCGAAAGGTGTCGTCGTCGAGCATCGCGCGCTGGTCAATCACATGCTGTGGATGGCGGACGAGTACCCGCTCGATGCGAGCGACCGCGTGCTCGCGCGCACATCGATCAACTTCGATGCCGCGGTCTGGGAATTGTGGCTGCCACTGATCAGTGGCGCCGCGGTTTGCGTCGTCGCGAGCGACATCGTGCAGGATCCGCGAGCGTTGCTCGCAACGATGAACGAGATGCATGTCACCGTCGCGCAATTCGTCCCTTCGCTGCTCGCCGCGGTCCTCGACACCAACACGCCCGCGCCATCGTCGCTGCGCTGGATCGCCTCGGGCGGCGAAGCCCTGCAGCGCGAGCTCGCGCGCAAAGTCCGCGAGCGGTGGCAGGTGCCGATCGTGAATCTCTTCGGCCCGACCGAGACCACCGTGCAGATCACGCATCACCGCATCACCTCGGATGACGTGACCATCGGCACGCCGATCTGGAACACGCGCGCGTACGTGTTCGACTCGGCGCTCGAGCTGGTGCCGGACGGCGTGGCCGGTGAGCTCTACATCTCCGGTGCGGCGCTCGCGCGCGGTTATCTCGATCGCGCCGCGCTCACCGCGGAGCGTTTCGTCGCCGATCCGCACGCAATCGGCGAGCGCATGTACCGCACCGGCGATCTCGTTCGCCGGCGTGCCGATGGCAAACTCGAGTTCCTCGGCCGCCTCGACACGCAAGTCAAACTGCGCGGCTTCCGCATCGAGCTCGGCGAGATCGAAGCTGCGCTGCTTACGCATGAAAGCGTCGCGCAGGCCGCTGTCGTCGCGCGCGGCAAACAGCTCGTCGCCTATGTCGTGGCTACGCCCCTCACCCGGCCTTCGGCCACCCTCTCCCCGCAAGCGGGGCGAGGGCTACAAGGCGCACCCGCGATGAGTAGCCTTCTCCCCTCCGCGAGGGGAGAAGGTGCCCGAAGGGCGGATGAGGGGTTCCGTCGCTACCTGGCCGCACCCGCGATGAGTAGCCTTCTCCCCTCCGCGAGGGGAGAAGGTGCCCGAAGGGCGGATGAGGGGTTCCGTCGCTACCTGGCCGAACGCCTGCCGGACTACATGATCCCGAGCGCGTTCGTGTATCTCGACGCGCTCCCGCTCACGCCGAACGGCAAGCTCGATCGTTCAGCATTGCCTGCAGCGGAGGTCGAGCGCGATTCGTATCGCGCCGCGCGCACGCGCGAGCAGCAGATTCTCTGCGACTTGTTCGCCGAGGTCCTCTCCGTCGACAAAGTCGGCGTCGACGACAACTTTTTCGCGCTCGGCGGCGACAGCATCATCTCCATCCAGCTCGTCACGCGCGCGCGCAAAGCGGGCCTCGAGCTCACGCCGCGCGATGTCTTCCAGCATCGGACCGTCGAGGCGCTCGCCGCGAACGTGAGAATCGCGACCGCGACGATGGCGTGGAGCGAAGACGCGGCCATCGGCGAAGTCATTCCGACGCCACTGATGCGTGCGTTCTTAGAACGCGGCGGCGGCGATCGCTTCAGCCAGTCGATGCTGTTCGCGACGCCTCCGGACCTCGACGAGGACACGCTTGTTTCCGCGCTGCAGACGATTCTCGACACCCACCACGCGCTGCGCATGCGCGTCGCCGGCGATCGTCTCTTCATCACACCGCGCGGGAGCATCAACGTGCGGGAGTGTCTTCACGATCTCTGTCAGCCTGTCGAATCGCGCCTCAACCCGCGCGAAGGCCGAGTCTTCGAAGCGTTCTGGTCTCCGGGCCGCCTCCTTCTGATCATTCATCACCTCGCGGTCGACGCCGTTTCGTGGCACGTCCTGCGCGACGATCTGATTGCCGCCACGCGCGGCGAAACCATCGAACCGGAGCCGACGCCATTCCGCGTATGGAGTGCGGCGGCGCCAGCAGCTGCTGTCCAAAGCGGCAGCGAAGCTGCCCCAATCCTCGATCCCCAACTCGACACCGTCGCAACCGCGCAGCACCTCACGCTCCATATCCCAACAGAGCTGACAGCCCAACTCCTGACCACCGTACCCGCCGCGTTCCACGCCGGCATCAACGACGTGCTCCTCGCCGCTCTCGTCGAGGCGAGCGGCGAGCGAACGATCGTCGTCGATCTGGAAAGCCACGGCCGCGACGGCGCATTCGATCTCTCCCGCACCGTCGGCTGGTTCACGAAGATCGAGCCGGTCGCCATCGGCGGCGCCATCAAGAAAGTCAAAGAACAGCTGCGCAAAACGCACACGATTCGCGACACGCCGCAGATCGGCTTCAACTACCTCGGCCGCATCACGACCGGCGCCGGCGACGAAGACTGGTCGCCGATCGTCGACGAGCAACTCGTGCTCGCCGCGGATGAAGACATGCCGCTCTCCCATCTGCTCGAGATCAACGCGCAGGTCGTCGATGATCAAATGACCGCGACGTGGAGCTGGGCCACGCGCCATCTCGCGGAGAGCGATGTGCGCGCGTTCGCGAATCGCTGGCGTGAGTCGCTCCAGAAACTCGCGGATGATGTCGAGCGCGGCGCGGGCGGGCACACGCCATCCGACTTCCCGCTGGTCACGCTGACGCAGGACGACGTCGAGCGCATCGAAGCCGCGTATCCGTCCCTCGAGACCATCCTGCCGCTCGCACCGCTGCAGGAAGGCCTCGTCTTCCACGCGCTCTTCGACGACGACGCGCCCGACGTATACACCGTGCAGATCGCGATCGAGCTCGAAGGCGCGCTCGACGTGCCTCGCTTGCGCGCCGCGGCTCGCGCGTTGCTCGCGCGGCACTCAAATCTGCGCGCCGCGATCGTGCACGAAGGACTCGCGCAGCCGGTGCAGGTCATCGTGCGGGACGTCGATGTTCCGTGGATCGAAGACGATTCCGCGGTCATCCGCTTCGATCTCGCGCAGCCGCCGCTTTTGTGCTTCTCGCTCGTCCGGATTGCCCACGAACGCTACCGCCTCACCTTCACGAACCATCACATCCTGCTCGACGGCTGGTCGATGCCGATCCTCTTCGGCGAGCTCTTCGCGCTCTATGAAAACGGCGTGGGGACGGATTCGCTGCCGCGCGTGCAGCCGTACGCGGAGTATCTCCGCTGGCTCTCACATCAGGATCACGATGCCGCGCTCGATGTGTGGCGCGAAGCGCTCGCAGACGTCGAAACGCCGACGCGAGTCGCACCGCCGAACGCGATTGCGCGCGGGCCGGAGCGTTGGGAAACGAAACTCGCAGCGGACGTCACTTCGCGATTGCAGGACCTCGCGCGCGTGCACGGCGTCACGCTCAACACCGTCATCCAGACGCTTTGGGCCATTCTCCTGAGCCGGCTCACAGGCCGCGACGACGTCGTCTTCGGCATCACCGTCTCCGGCCGTCCCGCCGAAGTCGCGGGCGTCGAGCAGATGGTCGGCCTGTTCATCAACACGCTGCCGCTGCGCGTGCAACTGCATCCCGCCACGCCGTTCGCAACAATGCTCGCGCGCGTGCAGGAACGACAGGCGCGGCTGATGTCCGTCCAGTACGTCGGTCTCAGCGAGATCCAGCGCGTCGCCGGAGCAGGGGAGCTGTTCGACACCCTGCTGATCTTCGAGAACTATCCGCTCGACGCGTCCGCGATCAACGACGAGAATCGCGCGCTGCGCATCGTCGGCACCGAAGGCCGCGACGCGACGCACTACCCGCTCACGCTGATGGTAATGCCGGGCGAGCGGCTGCTCGTGCGACTGGACTACAGCGCTGAGCACATCGACGACATCGACACGATCGCGACGATGTTCCTCGGCTTGCTCGAAGCCGCGCTCATGGATCCAACTGCGCCGCTGCACCGCCTCGGCGTCTCGCACGACCATCTGGAGCGACGGGGTCTCAGCCCGTCGGGCACGATCGACGGGTTGAGAGCGCGTCGCTCCAGATCGTTCCCTGACCTCTTCCAACGCCAAGTCAGCCGCACTCCCCACGAAATCGCCCTCGTATCCGGTCACGAATCCCTTACCTACGCGGAGCTCAACGCGCGCGCGAACCGCCTCGCCCACCATCTCATCGCCGACGGCGCCGGTCCCGGCGTGATCGTGGGCGTGCGCGTCGAGCGTTCGATCGAAATGGTCATCGCACTGCTGGCGGTGCTCAAGTCCGGCGCCGCATACCTGCCACTCGATCCGCAATTTCCGGCCGCGCGACTCGAGGCGATGGTTGCCGACGCGATGCCCGCCATCGTGCTCCATTCGCGCGCGGCGATCAGCGCCTCGCAAAACATGCCTGCGCACGATCCGACCGATGCCGATCGCATCGCGCCGCTGCATCCGCGCGACGCCGCGTACGTCATCTACACCTCCGGTTCGACCGGCAAGCCGAAAGGCGTCGTCATCGAGCACGCCGCGTTGTCCGTGTTTCTCGACGCGATGCAGGACGTCGCCGCGTTCACGCCCGGCCATCGCCACGTCGCCGTCACGACCATGGCCTTCGACATCTCGATCGTCGAGTTCTTCCTGCCGCTCTGCCACGGTGCGCGTGTGATTCTCGCCGCGACCGACGAGGCGCGCGATCCTGCTGCGCTCGCGTCGCTCATTCGCAGGAGCGCCGCCGATTCGCTGCAAGCCACGCCCAGTCACTGGGAACTGTTGCTGCAGCACGATCCGGCATCGCTCCACGCGCTGCGCATCTTCGCCGGCGGCGAGGCGCTGCCGGCCGAGCTCGCGCGTGCGCTGCGCGCACATGGAAGCGACGTCGTGAATCTCTACGGTCCCACCGAAGCTACGGTGTGGGCGAGTGCGCGCACGGTCATCGCCGACGACATCGCGGAGAACACGAGCGGCGCCGTGTCACTCGGAACGCCACTCGCGAACTACCGGATGTACGTGCTCGACTCCGGCCTGCAGCCCACCGTGAACAACGTCGCCGGTGAGCTGTACATCGGCGGCGAAGGTCTCGCGCGCGGCTATCGCGGCCGTCCCGCGCTCACCGCGGAGCGCTTCGTCGCCGATCCATACGCGAGCGTCTCCGGCGCGCGCATGTATCGCACCGGCGATCTCGCCCGCCGCCGCGCCGACGGCACCATCGACTTCCTCGGCCGCACCGACAGCCAGGTGAAGATCCGCGGCTTCCGCATCGAGCCCGCCGAGATCGAGGCGGCGCTGACGTCGATGCCCGACGTCGCGCAGGCCGCGGTCATCGCACGCGACCAGCAGCTCGTCGCCTATCTCGTCCTCACCAGTAACCTTCTCCCCTCCGCGAGGGGAGAAGGTGCCCGAAGGGCGGATGAGGGGTCGCTACGCACCGCTCTCGCGGAGCGTCTTCCCGACTACATGATCCCGAACGCGTTCGTCGTTCTCGACGCACTCCCGCTCACGCCCAATCGCAAACTCGATCGCCGCGCGTTGCCCGCGCCAGAGCGGCAAAGCGGAACGTTCCGCCCTGCGCGCACTCCGCAGGAGCAGGTGCTATGCGATCTGTTCGCGGATGTGTTGTCGCTCGACCGCGTCGGCATCGACGACGATTTCTTCGACCTCGGCGGCCACTCGGTCCTCGCCACGCGCCTCATCAGCCGCGCCCGCACCATCCTCGGCATCGACCTGCCGATCCGCGCACTCTTCGACGCGCCGACGGTCGCGCGTTTATCGGAACGCATCGAGCGTCGCGCGCCGAGCGAGAGCCCGTTCGATTTCATTTTGCCGCTGCGCGGTCGAGGCGAACTGCCTCCGCTGTTCTGCATCCACCCGATCAGCGGCCTCAGTTGGAGCTACGCGGGCTTGATGCGCGACGTCGGCGCCGACCGCCCGATCATCGGCCTGCAAGCCCCCGGCATCGCCACGCCCGGTCTCGTTTTCGACAGCATCGAAGCGACGGCGGAGCGCTATCTGGAAATGATCCGTACCATCCAGCCCGAAGGCCCGTATCACCTCCTCGGCTGGTCGTTCGGCGGACTGATCGCGCACGCGATCGCGTGCCGGACCGACGTTGCACTGCTCGCAATCATGGACGCATATCCGAGCGCGGAACCCTTCGACCTCACGGACGCGGACCTCGAGACGTGGAAGGCGAATCTACAAATCCCACAAGGTCTCGACGCTGAGCACATGGAGCGCCTGCTAACGGTCGCGGTACACAACGTCCGCCTCATGTCCCGTTTCCGTCCCGAACGCTTCGACGGAGATCTGGTGTTCTTCAGCGCAGCTATGGAGTGCGGCGGCAAAGCCGCCGCTTTCAACAGCGGCAGCGAAAGCTGCCGCGAATCCTGGCAACCCTTCATCAAAGGCCGCATCCACGTTCACCCCATCGCCTCCACCCACGACGAAATGACCTGCCCCGCGCCCTTACACGCAATCGGCAAAGTGCTCGCAAGACAATTGCAGGAGACGCGCGATCTCGTGACGCGATGACCCACTTGGAGTGCGGCAGCTAACACTGCCGCTTTGAAAGCGGCGGCTGTGCCGCCGCACTCCAAATTCGCGCTTCCAGCTCTGCCTCGACGTCGCGCCACTCGACGCCTTCATTCACCATCAGCACGCTCAGGTGAAACACGAGGTCGGCGAGCTCGCTGACCAGCCGCTCGCGGCTCGTGCCTTTCGCGGCGATCACGACTTCCGTCGCCTCTTCACCGATCTTCTTCAGGATCTTGTCGAGCCCTTCGGTGAAGAGATACGCGCTATACGAATCGCTCGGACGCAACTCGTGGCGCGCGCGCAGCACGGCCATCAGCCGCTCGAGCGGCAACTCCGGCACGTTGCGAAAACACGACGTCGTGCCGTTGTGACATGCAGGGCCGTTCGGCTCGACCGTCACGACGAGCGCATCGCCGTCGCAATCCTCGGCGATGTGAATCACGCGCTGCGTGTTGCCGCTCGTCGCACCCTTGTGCCACAGCTCGTTGCGGCTGCGGCTCCAGAACCACGTCTCGCCGCTCTCGCGCGTCTTCGCCAGCGACTCGTCATTCATGTACGCGAGCGTCAGCACCGCGCCGCTGCGGCTGTCTCGAACGATGGCAGGGATGAGTCTCATCGCACTGGAATCCCTTCTTCTCGAAGATGCTGTTTGACAGCGCTGATGCTCAGCACACGATCGTGAAAGAGCGAAGCCGCGAGCACGGCGCGCGCGCCGCCCGCTTCGATCGCATCGCGAAAGTCCTCGACGCGTCCGGCGCCGCCGGATGCGATCACGCCGATCGTCAACGCGCTCGTCACCGCGCGCAGCAACTCGATGTCGAAGCCGCGGTTCGTGCCGTCCCGCTCGACCGACGTGAGCAAAATCTCTCCCGCACCCAGCTCCTCTGCGCGACGGCACCAGTCGACGACGTCGATGCCGGTCACCTCGTTGCCGCTGCGCACGGTCGCACGACCATCCTTCGCATCGCACGAGAGCACCACCGCCTGAACGCCGAACTCCTGGGCACATTCGCGAATCAGTTCCGGACGCCGCACCGCCGCGGTGTTGAGCGCAACGCGGTCCGCTCCAGCGCGCAGCAGCGCACGAAACTCTTCGCGTGTGCGCACGCCGCCGCCGACCGTGAGCGGAATGAAGATCGAGTCCGCAACGCGACGCACGGTCTCGACTGCCGTCGCGGCCCCGCGATCGGTCGCGGAGGTGTCGAGCATCACCAGTTCATCGGCGCCTTCCGCCTCGTAACGCATCGCACATTCGACCGGATCGCCGGCGTCGCGCACGTTCGTGAACGAGACGCCCTTGACGACGCGGCCGTCACGTACGTCGAGGCACGGGATGATGCGCTCCGGAATCGCATCCGGCACTGCCAATCGCGCGCGAGCGCGGCGGAGATCGATGTGCCGTTCGAGCAACGCGCGGCCGATTACGCAGCCGCTCACGTTGCCCAGGCGGGCGAGCGAGACGATGTCGGTCGTGGTCGAGACGCCGCCGGATGCAATCAATCGCACGCGCGTCATCCCGCGCAGCTCGCGGTACAACGCGAACGAAGGACCGCGCAGCACACCGTCTTTCGAGATGTCAGTCACGAGCACTTCGCGGATGCCGAGCGCTTCGATGCACGCGAACGCATCGCGCAGCGACGTCGACGACGCGCGCGACCAGCCGTCGACGCGAATGACGCCATCGCGAACGTCGATCGCCGGCAGAATGCGCTCGGCGCCAAACTGTTCGACGAGCAACGCAAGCAAACGCGGTGCATCCGCCGTGACGGTGCCGACGACGACGCGATCCGCGCCGCAATCGAACCATCGCAGAGCGTCTTCGAGCGAGCGCACGCCGCCGCCGACCTGCACGGCGAGGTCGCGTTGCGCGAGTCTGCGCACGACCTCTGTCTCGATCGGAGCGCCGCTGCGCGAGCCTTCCAGGTCGATGACGTGCAGTCGCGTGCCGCGCGGCACTTCGAGTGAGTCCAGCACCGCCTCCGGCTCGCCATACACGCGCGCGCTCTCGAACGCACCGCGTGTGAGCCGCACGACGCGTCCGCCCAACAGGTCGAGCGAAGGAATCAGTTGCATGCGGCGAAGTTCCTCAGCACGCGCAACCCGGCGTGCGACGACTTTTCGGGATGAAACTGCACGCCGAACACGCGCCCCCGCTGCACGGCGGCGGTGAACGCGCCGTTGTAATCGGCGGCGGCGATTTCGTCGCGTGCATCGCGCGCGGCGTACGAATTCACGAAGTAGAACGACTCATTCTCGACGCCGTCGAACAGCGGCCCGCGCGCACGCACGCGGTTCCAGGCGATCTGCGGTACCGGCATCGGACCACTGAACCGCTGCACTGCGCCGCGCACGAGCCCGAGGCCGCGGGTGATGCCGTATTCGTCAGAATGGTCGAAGAGCACCTGATGACCGACGCAGATGCCGAGCAGGAACGCGCCGTTGGTTACAGCTTCGCGAATGGCTTCGTCGATGTGCGCCTCACGCAGGAACTGCATCGCCACGCCGAACGAGCCGACGCCCGGCAGCACCAGTTTTTGCGCGCGCGCGACGGCCGCCGGATCACGCGTGATCTCCGCGGCCGCACCGACTTCACGCAGCGCGCGCGCGATGTTCGCCATGTTCGCGACGGGGGAGTCGATCAGAATCAAAGCACCCCCTTCGTGCTCGGCACGTCGGCGCTCACCACTTCCTTCGCCGCGCGCACCGCAACCGCAAACGCCTTGAAGATCGCCTCGGCGGCATGATGTCCGTTGCGCCCGCGAATGAGATCGACGTGGATGTTGCACGCGCACTTGTTCGCGAACGATTTGAAGAACTCCTCGATCAGCGCGAACGGAAAATCCTTCCGAATGAGCAGCATCTCGCGATCGACCGGCACTTCGAACACGAGATACGGCCGGCCGGCGAAGTCGACGACGACCCGCGCCAGCGCTTCATCGAGCGGCACGTATGCGGACCCGAAACGGCGGATGCCGCGCTTGTCGCCGAGGGCGGTCGAGAATGCTTCGCCGAGGGCGAGGCCGGTGTCTTCGACGGTATGGTGATAGTCGATGAACGTGTCGCCGGTGGCGATGATGTCCAGATCGACCTGCGCGTGACGCGCAATGGCGTCGAGCATGTGCGACAGAAATCCGATCGGCGTGTCGATCTTGGCCTGCCCGGTGCCGTCCAGATCGAAAGTCACGGCGACGGACGTTTCTTTCGTCGCGCGAGTGACAGTGGCGGTTCTCATGCGAGCTCCTTCAATGCGTCGAGAAACCGATCGTTCTCCGCGCGCGTGCCGATCGAGACGCGCAGAAAGTCGGCGTATCTGCGTACGAGAATGCCGCGCTCGCAGAAGTCGTCGAACGACGCGCGCGTGCGGAAGGCGATGAAGTTCGCCTTCGTCGGAAACGGGGCGACGTTCGGGACCGCGCGCATCGCGTCGATCATCCGCTCCCGCTCACTGATGATGCGTGCGACGTTCGCGCTGTAAATCTCACGGTGCTCCAGCGCGAGCACAATGGCGGTTTCGCTGACGATATTGAGCGAGTACGGCAACTTCACCTTGCGAATCTCGCGACATGTCGACGCGGTCGAGGCGAGCCACCCGACGCGCAATGCCGCCAGCCCCCACGCCTTCGAGAACGTGGAGAACGTGACCAGCCGGCTCGCTATGGAGTGTGGCAGCTGGCGCAGCCGCTTTGAAAGCGGCAGCTTTGCTGCCGCACTCCATACAGAGTCCAGCGCAAAGTCGCCGTATGCGCGATCGAAGAGCACCGTCGCTCCGGTGGCGAGCAGCTGTTCGATCCCGTTCTCCGGCAGCGCGCCGCCGGTGGGATTGTTCGGCGAGCAGACGATGACGACATCGCCGCGCGCCGCGATCATCTCGTCGAGCGGCAGGAGTCCCGTCGCTGGATCGATATCGATCGGGATCACCACTCCGCCCGCGATCGTGATCAGCTTCTCGTACAACGCAAACGTCGGACGGGCGATGACGACGGACGTGCCTGATCCGACGAAGGTGCCGATTGCCGCGACGAGCAACTCGTTCGAGCCGTTGCCGACCAGGATCTCGTCCGCATCGAAGCCGTACGCATTCGCGAGTGCGATGCGCAGAGCGGTCGACTCGAAGTCGGGATAGCGATTCCACGCGCGCCGGGCGGCGCGCGCGAGCACCTCGTCTTTCAGCGGAAAATCGAACGGCGACTCGTTCTGATTCAGCTTCACCTCGGCCTCACGCAGTTCGAGTGCATAAGCGGTCATCGCCGCGACGGTCGCGCGCGCGCTCATCGGGCCACCACCGATCGCGCGTGTTGCGGCAGCCCTTCGAACTCTGCGATGGCAGCCGCGTACGGCGCCAGCTCGCTCAGTGTTTCCGCGCTGAAGGCGACGATGTTCGTACGCTTCACGAAGTCGTACACGCCGAGCGGAGAGAAGAAGCGCGCGCTGCCGGCGGTCGGGAGCACGTGATTCGAGCCGGCGATGTAGTCGCCGATCGCCGGTGGCGCGAATGCACCGCAATAAATCGCGCCGGCGTTGTGCGCCTTTGCGGCGACGAGCTCCGCATCGCGCGCGTGAATGCAGAGATGTTCGGGTGCGATGCGGTCGGAGATGCCGATCGCTTCGTCGATCGAGTCGGCAACGAGGTTCAGCGTTGCGCGAACGTCGAGGGCTTTGCCGATCGAGATGCAGATCACCGCGGAGTCGGCACCATGCTCCTGCTGCGCGTCGAGATCCGCCTGCACGAGCGCCGCGTCCGCGGTGTCGTCCGCGATGACGACGAGCTCCGTCGGACCGGCGGTCATGTCGATGCCGACCTCGCCGACCAGACGTACCTTCGCCGCGTTGACGTACGAGTTGCCGGGGCCGGCGATCTTGTCGACGCGCTGCAGGGACCCCGTGCCGAGGGCGAGCGCGGCGATGCCGGCTGCACCGCCGCATTGATAGAGCTCGCGGATGCCGAGGCGATTGCAGACGTAGTGCAACTCGTCGCGAGCGGCGGCGGCAGGCGTCGTCGCGACCACGATCTCGGGAACGCCGGCGATGCGCGCCGGCACGGCGCACATGATCAGCGTCGAGACGTACACCGCGCGTCCGCCCGGCACGTACACGCCGGCGCGGCGCAGGGGACGTACGCGATGTGTGATGTCGTTCCACTGATACGACCGCGGGAGCTGGCGCATGTGAAAGGACTCGACGCGTTCGATGGCGATGTCGAGCGCGGCGGCGAGCTCCGGATCGATGCGCACGTCGCGCGGTGTGATGAGGATCGGCGTGATATTGACGCGATCGAACTTCGCGATCTGCTCGGCCACGTACGCATCTCCGCGCGTGCGCACCCCTTCGATCATTTCATCGGCCACGCGAAACGCGTTTTCATTTGCGGCACGGCGACGTGTCTCCAGCTCGCGCAGGGCGGCTTCCGCTTCAGGCGACGATGCGTTCATGAATGCTCTCCTCGACGCGCGCGATCAGTGCGCGCATCTCGCGGTTGTTCGTTCGATAGCTGTGTTGCGCGACGATGAGCCGCGGCGTGATCTCGGCGATGCAGTCCTGCAGCTCGAGCTTGTGCACCCGCACCGTTTCGCCGGTCTCGACGAGGTCGATGACGTGCGATGTGAGTCCGAGTACGGCCGCGAGCTCGACGGATCCGTTGAGCGCGACGAGCTCCGCGCGGATCGCGCGTGCGTCGAGCCATTGGCGGGCGATGCGGGGATACTTCGTTGCGATCTTCGAGTCGTAGCCTAGCGGCGGCGCGTCCGGGCCGCCGATGAGCATCATCCGGCAGCGGCCGTACGGCAGCTCGACCGCCTGGAATGCGCTGCAGTCGTGCTCGAGGAGCTGATCGAGGCCGGCGATGCCCGCGTCCGCGGCGCCGTGATCGACGTACACCGGCACGTCGCCGTCTTTGACGAAGATCCATTCGATGCCGCCGCGCGCGAAGACGAGCTTGCGCGTGCGCAGATCGGATTCGGATGGCACGTCCCACCCCGCATTCGCAAACGTGGCCAGGGCTTCAGGCTGCAGACGTCCTTTGGGAATGGCGATGCGCATCAGTTCACCGTGAACGTGAAGCCGACGGCCGGCGCACGTTTCCCGAAGCGCTCGTACAACGTGTCGTAGCGCCCGCCCTGCGCGAGCGGCGCGCGGCGCTCGTCGCCGTACACCCAGAAGCGCACGCCTGTGTAGTAGCCGCGTTCCTCGGAGTTCCTCGGGGTTCCTCGGGGTTCCTCGGAGGGGAGGAGCCGACCGCTGCCCACCCCTCCGAGGAACCCGAGGGACCTCGAGGAACCCGAGGAACTCACCGTGTCATCGTGCTCGACGAAGCGCGGATCATCGATGTGCTGGCCGCCGCTGTACACCACGAGCGGAGACTCGCTGAAGATCGCGGCGATAGCGGCGGCGAGATGCAGCATCTCGAGATCGGCATCGCGCGACGGGTCGCCGACGATCTCCGCGCCGATCTGAAAGAGCTCCCGGTTTTTGCCCAGTCGAGATGCGTCGCAGCGGATCACATCGCCGCGATAGAACACCCGCAGTGGCAAGTTGCCGTTGAGCGATGGCGCGAGCGCGCGGGCCACCATCGGCGTGAAGTCGGAGCGCACCGCGACGAGCTCTCCGTCGCGATCGGTGAAGCGGTAACTCCGTTTCGAAGCGGCATGACCGATGCCCGCGTACGGCTCGGCGAAGTCGATGACGGGCAGCACGATCTCAGCGAAGTTCGCCGCTTCGAGCAGCGCGACGACGCGCGCTTCGAGCATCCGTCGCCGCGCTGTCTCTTCGATCAGCAGCGGACGCGCTCCGGTTGGATATCTGAATGCTGTGGCCATAAAGTCGAAAACCTCTTCCCGGCGATGCAGGAAGAGGTCTCGACTTCACGCGCGGTTCATCGGGCGCCCCTTCCTGTTCGGAGGGACGCACGCCAATGCACCCCTACCGAATGCGGTGGTGGTGATGGTGGCGATGCGCGCGGCGGATGTTGTTCACGTCGCGGGCGAGTGTAGCAGGAGTGTCAAGACTATGGAGTGCGGCGACGCCAGTCGCCGCTTTCATTGCGGCAGCGCAAGCTGGAGCGGGCGTGGAGGCTGGCGCCTCCGCATGGAAAGCGGCAGCTTGCGCTGCCGCACTCCAAACGTGATAAGGAAAGCCGCATGCGCAATACTGCTCGCCTCCTCGCCACGCTGGTCGTCGTCTATCTCACGCACGCGTCGCTCGCGCAGCAGGCGGCGAAGCGCCTCATCACGGAGACGGATCTCTTTCGCTTCGTGTGGGTCGCTGACCCGCGGCCGTCGCCGGACGGCACGCGCGTCGCGTTCACGCGCGTTACGGTCAACGAGAAAGGGGAAGGCTACGACACCGCGATCTGGATCGTTGCGGCCGACGGCAGCGCGCCCCCCGCGCGACTGACGGCGGGTACGCGCGACTCGCAGCCACGCTGGTCGCCGGACGGAAAGCGCATCGCGTTCCTCCGCGCGCCGCTGCGCGACGGCAAGCCGGAGCCGCCGCAGATTCACATCCTGTCGCTTGCGGGCGGCGAGGCGTCGCGTCTCACCGACGTGCCGCGTGGCGCGTCCGCGCCGGCGTGGTCGCCGGACGGAAAGCGGATCGCATTCACGAGCAGCGCGAATGCGAAAGATCTCGAGAAGCAGCGTCGCGAGAAGGCTGCGCGCAAGACCGCGCAGGATGTCGATGTGCCGCGTCCCGCGGAGAGTGCGCCAAAACCGCCCGCAGCAGTTCCCGATGAGAACGAGCGCGACAGCGACGTACGCACCATCACCCGCGCGATTTATCGCTTCGACAATCAGGGATATGCGGATCCCGAACATCGCTCGCATCTGTGGGTCGTCGATGCGCCGGAGCTTACGGAGGAGCCGGTCGCCGCGCGGCAGCTCACCGATGGCAAGTACGAAGAGGAGGATCCGATCTGGTCGCGCGACGGCGCGCGGATCTACTACACCTCGACGCGCATCGACGAGCCGTACTACGAATTGCCGCAGAGCGACATCTACGCGGTTCCGGCGAACGGCGGCGAATCGGAGAAGATCGCCGCGCTGGAGTTCGAGATCGGGCAGACTTCGCTGTCGCCCGATGGACGCATGCTGGCGTTCGTGGCCGACGTGTCGCGGCCGGTGCGCTCGTACAGCCAGCCCGATTTGTGGGTGCTCGAGCTCACGCGCGGAGCGGCGCCGAAGAATCTGACGGCCGATTTCGATTTCGACGTCGGCGCAGGCATCGGCGGCGATCAGCGCGCACCGCGCGGCAACGCGGGCGCGCGCGTGCTCTGGAGTGATGACGGAAAGTCGCTCGTCGCTACCGTCGCGCGCGAAGGACGCGCGAATCTGATGCGCTTTCCGACCGCCGGCGGTGCGCCCATCGACGTCACTACGGGCGATCAGGCCGTGTTGTCGTACAGCGCGTCGCGCCCAGGCGCACCGATCGCGGTGATCATCTCCACGCCGACCGTCGTCGGCGATTTATGGATGTTCGGCGCACAGCGTCGGCGTTTGACGTCGTTCAACGACGCGCTCTTCGCACAACTGCGACTGACGTCGCCCGAGGAGATCTGGTACACGAGCTTCGACGGCAAGCGCATTCACGCGTGGGCGCAGCGCCCACCGGATTTCGATCCATCGAAGAAGTATCCGCTCATTCTCAACATCCACGGCGGACCACACTCGGCATGGGGCTTCATCTTCACGCACGAATTCCAGTGGATGGCTGCGCGCGGTTACATCGTGCTGTACCCGAATCCGCGCGGCTCGTCGACGTACGGACAGGAATTCGGCAACATCATTCAGTACCGCTATCCGGGCGACGATCACCGCGATCTGATGGCCGGCGTCGATGAGCTCATCCGCCGCGGCTGGGCCGACCCGCAACGCCTCGGCGTCACCGGCGGCTCCGGCGGCGGACTGCTCACGAACTGGGCGGTGACGCAGACGAACCGCTTCCGCGCGGCGGTCTCGCAACGGGACATCGCGGACTGGAGCGCATGGTGGTATACGGCCGATTTCACGCTCTTCCAGCCGAACTGGTTCCGCAAGGCACCGTTTGAAGACCCGGCGGATTTCGCGCAGCGCTCGCCGCTGACGCACGTCGAGAAAATCCGTACGCCGCTCATGTTCATCCTCGGCGAAGCCGACTATCGCACTCCGGCGGCGGCGGGTGGCGAATCGCTGTTCCGCGCGCTGAAATACCTCCGCCGCCCGACCGCGATGGTGCGCTTCCCCAATGAGTCGCACGAGCTATCGCGCAGCGGCCAGCCATGGCACCGGGTGGAGCGCCTCCGCTCCATCCTCGGCTGGATGGACAAATACATCCTCGGCAAAGATGTGCCGCAATTCCGCGACGTTACCGGCCAGGACGTTTCGGCGCCCCCCGAATAATGTGGAGTGCGGCAGCTTTACGTTTGCGTCTGAAGTCCACTCGAGCTCGCGGGTGTATTCACGATCTGTCGCTACAACATAGAAAATTTTCACGACCTCGCCGCCGCCAGGCATCCTCGCGATGTGTCCTGCAACCGCGACAATCAATCCGCTGAAACCAAATGCCGCTGCAATCGTTCCAAGCATCGAGAGCTGCCAGTCCAGATACAACGCCTTACGGTGCGCAAGTGTGTACGCGCAGCGTTCGTTTCCGCCGGTGACGACCTGCTCTCTTAGACCGTTGACGAACGTCGCGGCGGATTGCATCGTGCTCACAACCACCCAGAACGTGGCAAGCGGCAGCACCACAGCTTCCAAGGCACCCATGTCGTTCATCAATGTCCTCCTTATACGCAGAGCGATACTACCGCTTACGCATCGTCGCCCGAGGCGTACATCGCGACTACGCCGGGAGACACTGCTGTCACCGCCACCGCCCACCTGATGTAGCCGGTTTGCACTGGCGCGATGCGCTCATTGCAGCCGCGGCAGCCGCGGCGCGAGCGCACACTCCGTCCGAGATCTAACATCGCAAACCCAACGTTTTGAGCCGCCGCCCGGACTGTCACTGCTTGATGATCTGGAATTCGGCCTTTACTTCCGCGTCGCCGTAGCCAGGATTCCTGCACCGAATGCCCGCGACCGTTGTCTCACGGACCGCATCACTGAGGTCGGCGGCGATTTGCGCCCGGCGCGATGGTCGGCCATCGCGGTAAAGCTGGATTTGCATGGCCGCGGCGTGAGAAGCCGTATCGAGGACCCCCATCGCGTCGAAGACGGTGCTACGACCGCGCGAGCCCCCGTCGCTCGCTAGCTAGGGAACCTCTGAACAAGTTACGGACTTCGCGATGCTGTGGAAAACGTGATCGTGTTCGATACTGCGTCAACGCTGAATGGTGGAGACGCAAGTGGC
>Ga0196977_1000077_pt1 | contig 68564 bp, 68 predicted proteins | sample S3v_1013CmetaG_FD_148634 | JGI IMG/M metagenome (GOLD analysis project Ga0196977, IMG submission 148634) | Soil microbial communities from Anza Borrego desert, Southern California, United States - S3+v_10-13C | ecosystem: Environmental > Terrestrial > Soil > Desert | place: USA: California... | reverse complement strand
CCGGCATCGTCACGTTCAAGAACGCGGCGGACCTGAAGGAGGTGGCAAAGAAGGTTCCGCTCGATCGCATGCTGGTCGAGACCGATTCGCCCTACCTCGCGCCCGTGCCCCATCGCGGCAAGGGCAACCAGCCCGCGTACGTTCGGCACGTGGCCGAGGAGATCGCGCGGCTGCGGGGCACCAGCCTCGAGGAGATCGCGTCGCACACTACCCGAAACTTCTTCGCGCTCTTCCGCGACGCGCGGCGCCCTTGAGGCGCGCGCTCGCAAGGCGGAGCCGGTGAAGCCCCCGCTGCTTCTGCTCTACTGCCGAGCCGGGTTCGAGAAGGAATGCGCCCAGGAGATCACCGCGGCCGCCGCGGCCATGGGCGTTGAGGGCTTCGTGAAGGCGCGTCCGGAAAGCGGCTTTGCGGTCTTCCAGGCGCACCAGGACGCCATGGGCGCGGAGCTGGGCGAGCACCTCGAGTTTTCACGGCTCGTGTTTCCGCGCCAGGTGGTGCGGGCCACGCAGCTGCTGTCCGGCTTGCCGGAAGGCGACCGTGTCACGCCCATCGTTCGCGCCGCGCGCGAGCTTGGCGATGCTTTCGATGCGCTTTGGGTCGAGATGCCCGATACCAATGACGGCAAGGCGCTGGCTACGCTCGCCCGGCCGCTCACGCCGCACCTCGAGCGCGCGCTGGCCAAGGCGGGTGTTCGCATCGAGGCCGGCAAGGGCCATCCGCGCCTGCACGTGTTCTTCCTTGGCGGCACCGCGTGCCACGTGGGCATCAGCGCCATCGACAACAGCGCGCCGTGGCCCATGGGAATTCCGCGGCTCAAGGCGCCGGCGGGCGCGCCTTCGCGCTCGGCGGTGAAGCTGGTCGAGGCTATGCTCGAGTTCATGCCGGGTCGCCAGTTCGAGCCGGGCCTGGCGGCGGTCGACCTCGGCGCCTCGCCGGGGGGCTGGACCGCGGTGCTGGTGCAGCGCGGCTTCATGGTGACCGCGGTGGACAACGGGCCCATGGAGCCGCGGCTGCTCGAAAGCGGGCAGGTGAAGCACCGCCGCGACGACGGCTTCCACTACGAGCCGCCCGATCCGGTGGCTCTCATGGTGTGCGACATGGTGGAGAGCCCGTCTCGCATCGCGAGGCTCGCCGCGAAATGGGTGGAGAAGGGCTGGTGCCGCGAGGCGGTGTTCAACCTCAAGCTGCCGATGAAGAAGCGCCACGAGGAGGTGCTGCGTTGCCGCGAGCTCGTGGACGAGGCGCTGGGCGGCGGCGGCTACTACCTGAGGATGCGCCAGCTGTACCACGACCGCGAGGAAGTGACGGCTTATCTGTCGCGTCGCTGAATCGAGCCGCTAAACTCGTCCCATGGCCAGGATCATCATCAGCGAGTTCATGGACGCGCCCGCCGTCGAGGCACTGAAGGCGCGATTCGAGGTCGACTATCGCCCGAAGCTCGTGGACGAGCCCGCGGCGCTCGCGGCGGCGCTGCCGGGTGCGGACGCCTGGATCGTGCGCAATCGCACCCAGGTGCGGGGCGCGCTGCTCGAAGCGGCAGCGCGGCTGCGCGTCGTGGGGCGCCTGGGCGTGGGCCTGGACAACATCGACATGGAAGCCTGCGGCCGGCGCGGGATCGAGGTGATTCCCGCGACCGGTGCGAATGCCGAGTCGGTGGCGGAGTACGTGGTGACGGCCGCGCTGGTGCTGCTGCGTGGCGCCTACTTTTCCACCAGGGCCGTCGAGGCCGGAACCTGGCCGCGGCAAACGCTTTCCCAGGGCCGCGAGGCTTCGGGCAAGGTGCTCGGCATCGTGGGTTTCGGCAGCATCGGGCGTCTCACCGCCCGCAAGGCGGCCGCGCTTGGCATGCCGGTCCTGGGTGTCGATGCGATGCTACCGGCCGGCGATCCCGCCTGGGCAGCCGAGAACGTCGCTCCACGCGGGCTCGATGCGCTGCTCGCGGAAGCCGACGTGGTCTCGCTGCACGTCCCGCTTACCGCCGAGACGCGCGGCATGCTCGATGGCCGGCGCCTGGGGCTCATGAAGCGCGACGCGGTGCTGGTCAATACCGCTCGCGGCGGCCTCGTGGACGAGGCGGCGCTGGCGGCGATGCTGCGCGAAGGGCGGTTGGGCGGGGCAGCCCTCGACGTGTTCGACAACGAGCCGCTTCCCGCGGGCTCCCCGCTGGTCGGCGCTCCCCGCCTGCTTCTCACGCCTCACATCGCCGGCGTGACGCAGGAATCCAACGAGCGCGTGAGCTCGCTCATCGCCGAGCGCGTCGCGGAGGCTTTGCAGCGGGGGTAGTCCTGGGCGAAAGCACGGTGCTGCGGCCACTGGCATTTCACGCCGTTTGCCGCCGATAACCCCTTCCGCATCACCCCCCCCCACCGCTCGCCTGCCACCAGAGCTACCAGCGGAAAACCTGCACCAGGTTGTTATAGGAATCCGTCCACAGCCGCCAGTCGGGCCGCGGCACAACCGGCTCGGTAGCCTCGACGATGTCCTTGCGCAGGATGAAGGGCTTGTGCCGGGTGAGCAGCACCCAGTCGCTGGTGGTGCCGCCCGAATCGCCGGTCTCGTGGATGTAGGCGTACTCGAGCTGGTGCTTCTCCGCGATGGCGAGGAGCACCGGCTTGAGGTCGAGGAACCGGTTCGAGACGTGGAATGCGATCACGCCCTCGGGCTTGAGGTGGCGCAAGTACTCGGTGAAGGCCTCGACGGTGATCAGGTGCACGGGGATGGAGTCGCCGGAGAAGGCGTCCACGGCGATGACGTCGTAGTTGTTCGCGGGCTCGCGCTCGAGCGACAGCCGCGCATCGCCCAGCACCGTCTCCATCTTGCCGGGCGCGTCCTTCAGGTACGTGAACCAGGTCTTGGCGACCTCGATCACCGCGGGGTTGATGTCGTAGAAGCGGTAGGTGTCGTCGGCGTCGGCGTACACCGCGAGCGACCCGGCCCCCAGCCCGATCACCGCCACCCGGATCGGCTTGCCTTCGAAAGCGAGCAGCGTGCGGCCGATGCCGGAGGTGGTCTTGTAGTAGGTCGTGGCGGAGCGCCGGTACTGGTCGGAGAGCCACTGCTCGCCGTGCAGGATCGCGCCGTGCACGATGGAGCGGTAGCGCACCTCCTTTTCGCCGATGCTGGCGGTGTTCTCCTTCACCCGCAGCACGCCGTAGTGGTTGCGCTCGATGTACACCGCGTCCTCGGTGAAATGGTGCACGCGCCAGGCGAGCGCCGCGAACGTGGCCCCGATCACCGCCACGAGCATCGCGAGGATGGGCGCGGGGCGGTCGAGGTTCACAAGCAGCGCGAGCGCCGCGACCACAACGAGCGCGATCTCGAGCTCGAGGTAACCCGGTAGCGTCACGGGCGCCACGATGCCCACCAGCACGCCGCCCAGCACGCCGCCCAGCGACACGACCAGGTAGAAGAGGGTGAGGTGCCGCGGCCCCGGGCGCATGCGCGCGAGCTCGCCATGGCAGAACATGCAGACGAAGTACAGGCCGATCACGAACACGCCGATGTGCCACAACAGCTCGAACTGCAGGCTCTTGTCGGCGAGGAACCATCCCATCACGCACAACATCCACACGAGGCTGCCGAGGTAGATGTCGCGCCGGTACCAGTTGCTGCCCTCGAAGCACAGGATGAAGGTGAGCAGGTAGACCGCGAGCGGGATCACCCACAGCAGCGGGATGGAGGAGATGTTCTGCGTGAGGTGGTTCGAGACGGCGAGCAGGACGACCGACCCCATCGCCGAAAGTGCCAGCCACAGCACGATGGCGCGCGCTCGCGGCGGCGGCTCCTGGGCGGTCGCCTCCAATTGGCCGCCGGCGACGTCGAGCGCGGGCAGCGAACGGCTGGACCAGGCGAGGAACCCGCATAGCAGGACGAACGCGCCATAGCCCACGGACCACCATAGCGATTGCAGGCGGCTGTCGAGCCACGGCTCGAAGATGAAGGGATAGCCCAGCAGTGCCAGCATCGAAGCGAGGTTCGACAACGCGAACAGCCGGTAGGGGCTCGACCCCGGGAACGCCCGCGCGAACCAGCCCTGCACCAGCGGGCTCGTCGACGACAACAGGAAATACGGCAGGCCGATGGTGGCGAAGAGCAGCAGCAGGATGCGCACGACGGGGTTGTCCTCGCCCGCGGGCTTCCAGGAGGCCTCGGGAACGATCGGCAGGAAGGCGAGGCTCGCCACCAGCAGCGCCACGTGGATCCAGGCCTGGCGCGGCCCGCGCGTGCGGCTCGTGATCCAGTGCGCATAGGCGTATCCCAGCAGCAGCACGAGCTGGAAGAACACCATGCAAAGGGTCCACACGATCGCCGCCCCGCCGAACCACGGCAGGATCTGCTTAGCGAGGAGGGGCTGGACCAGGAACAGCAGGAAAGCGCTGAGGAAGATCGTCGCGGCGTGCAGCAGCATGCGCGTTGTGCGCCATTTCCGGCCTTGGAGTGGCGCGCATCTTAGCATGCGGTCCATACTCGATCGCCATGCTCGCCCGCCTGATCCTCGCCTCGCAGCTCGTCGAGCTCGCCGCCTATCTGGCCCTCGGCGCCTGGCTGCATCGCCGCTTCGGGATGGACGCCATTTTCCTTGCCGGCAGCGCGGTGGCGCTCGCCCTCGCTGCGCGCCTGGCGATCGTGCTGGCGGCTTTCGCGGTTTCTTGGGCCAACCGCACGCCGCGGCAAAGCGGCGAATGCCTGGGCCTCGCGGGCAGCGCAAGGCTGGTGTTGCGCGAATGGCGCGCCATGCTCGTGCTCAACCTGGTGAGCCTGCCGTGGGAGCGTCTCGTGATGCCCGCGGACGAGCCGCCTGCACGCGGCGATCGTCCGGCGGTGCTGCTGGTGCACGGCTACTTCGTCAACCGCGGGAGTTTTCGCATCCTTCGCAAGCGGCTGCACGCCGCAGGGGTAGGTCCGCTATTCACCCCCAACCTGCGCTCGTGGCTCGCGCCCATCGAAGCGCTCGAGGAGGGCATCGCCAGGCAGGTCGAACGGCTGGCCGCGGCGACGGGCCGCAAGGTCGTCATCGTGGCGCACAGCATGGGTGGCCTCGCCACGCGGCTCATGCTGCAGCGCCGGGGTGACGCTTATGTCGAGCGCGTGATCTCCATCGCGAGCCCGCACCACGGCACCGCGCTGGCGCGGCTTGGCGTGGGCGAGAACGCGCGACAGATGCGCCCGGGCAGCGCTTTCCTCGCGGCGTTGCAGCAGGCAGAGGGAGCGCGCGGGCCGCCAGTGCCCTTCACCTCGATCTACTCGACCCACGACAACCTGGTCGCGCCGCAAGCCACCAGCCGATTGCCCTGGGCGCGCAACGTGGCCCTGGTCGGGCGCGGGCATATCGATATCCTCGCATCCGATGAGCTGATGGCGGTGTTGCGGAAAGAGCTGGGACCGGGATGAGGGATGCCTACAACAACTTCAACACCTCCTCGGCATGGTTCGCCACGTTGGGCTTGTCTATCACGTGGGCGATGCGACCCTCCTCGTCGATGACGAAGGTCACGCGGTCGGCCATGCCGGCGGCGGACTTGAGCCTGGAGAGCAGGCCCGGGCCCCCGATGGTGCCGTACGCGCGCCCTACGGCGCCGTCGGTGTCGGCCAGCAGCGGGAAGTTGAGCTTGTACTTCTCGGTGAACTTGCGGTGGGACTCCTCGCCCTGGGTGGAGACGCCCAGCACCGCCGCGCCCTTCGCGGCGATCTCGGCGTTGTGGTCGCGCAGCGAGCACGCCTGTTTCGTGCATCCCGGCGTGTCGTCCATGGGGTAGAAGTACAGCACCAGCTTGCGGCCGCGGTAGTCCCCGAGGGACACCGCTTTGCCGTCAGTCGTCTTGCCGGAAAACGGGGGCGCCGGGTCGCCGGGCTTCAGGGGCGTGGCCATGGCTACCAGTGGATGCCCTGGGTGATCTGCGCGAAGGCGATCTGCTCGGGCGTGAGCTCCACCTCCTTCGCCTCGCCGTCCTTCTTCCTGCCTTGCGCCGCGGGGGAGTCCGGGAACATGCGGAAGGCGGTGTTGAGGATGATCTGCGTGGCCTTCGGCGCCACCGCGTGGAGGATCTCGCCGAAGATGCCCAGGCGGGTGGCGATGCGCACCGGCCGGTAGACGATCGCCTCGACCACCAGGTCCGCGGCCTGTTCGGGCGTGAGCGTCGGCACGTGGTTGTAGATCTTCGTGGGCGCGATCATCGGCGTCTTCACCAGCGGCATGTTGATGGTGGTGAAGTGCACGTTGTTGTCGATGAACTCGGAGGCGGCGCAGTCCGAAAAGGCGTCGAGCGCCGCCTTGGAAGCGACGTAGGCCGAGAAGCGCGGCGCCCTCGTGAGCACGCCGATGGAGGAGATGTTGATGATGTGCCCTCCGCCCTGGGCCACCATCGGCGGCATGAAGCCCATGATGAGCCGCAGGCTGCCGAAGTAGTTGAGTTGCATGGTGCGCTCGAAGTCGTGGAAGCGCTCGTAGGAGGAGGCTATGCCGCGCCGGATCGACCGCCCGGCGTTGTTCACCAGGAAGTCGCAGCGCCCGAAATCCCTGATCACCGAGGCGACCAGCTTGTCGCAATCGGCCATGTCGGAGAGGTCGCAGGAGATGAACTTCGCCTTGCCGCCCATCGCCTTCAGCTTCGCCATGACCGGCGCGGCCTTCTCGGCATCGCGGGCGACCACCACCACCTGCGCGCCGGCCTCGGCGAGCTTGTACGCCGTCGCTTCCCCGATGCCGGAGGTGCCACCCGTCACCACCGCCACCCTGTCCCGCACCTTGCCTGCGAGCGAGCGGTCGATGAACAGGTCCGGGTCGAGGTGGCGCTCCCAGTAGTCCCAAAGGCGCCAGGCATAGTCCTCGAGGCGTGGAACCGCGATACCGGTGCCCTTCAACGCCTTCTCGGTCTCCCGGCCGTCGAAGCGCGTGGGGTAGTTGACGAACTCGAACATGTCCCGCGGGATGCCCAGGTCGTTCAGCACCTGCTTCTGGATGCGCCTCACCGGGGCGAGGCCCATCACCGAGTCCACCACGAACGACGGGATGAAGCTGAACATCTTCGCGTTCAGCCGCATGGTCATCTGCGGCGCGTGCGCGGCCTTCGCGAAGATGTTGAGGATCTCGCCGATGCGCCTGGGCTCCGGATCGGTCAGGTGGAAGCAGCCGCCGTCGAGCCCCTTCCTGTGGGCGATATGGTCGAGCGCGTCGACCACGAAATCCACGGGGACGATGTTTATGCGCCCGCCTTCGATGCCGATGGTCGGCATCCACGGCGGCAGCGCCCGGCGCATCTTCTGGATCAGCTTGAAGAAGTAGTAGGGTCCGTCGATCTTGTCGATCTCGCCGGTCCTGGAGTGGCCGACGACGATGGCGGGGCGGTACACCCGCCATGGCACCTTGCACTCGCGGCGAACGATGCCCTCCGATTCGTGCTTGGTGCGGAAGTAGGGGTGGTCGAGCTCCTCGGCTTCCTCGAACATGTCCTCGCGGAACACGCCTTCGTAGAGCCCGGCTGCGGCGATCGAGCTCACGTGGTGCAAGCAGCCCGCGCCCACGGCCTCGGCCGCCTGCACCGCGTGGCGCGTGCCGTCGATGTTCGCGCGCTCCTGGCTCTCGGCATCGGCGGCGAGGTCGTAGATTGCGGCGAGGTGGAAGAAGTGCCGCACCTTCCCCTTGAGCTTCGCGAGCTCGGCGCTCGAGATCCCGAGCCTGGGCTTGCCGAGGTCGCCCGTGATCGCGACCACGCGGGCGCCGTTTGCACCCCAGCGCGCGCGCAGCGAGTCGAGCTTCTGCATCGATCCCTTGCGCACGAGGACGTAGACGGTGCCTTCGCGCGCAAGCAGCTTGTCGATCAGGAAACGACCGATGAAGCCCGTGCCGCCGGTCACGAAATACGTCATTGGGGATTCCTCCTGGGGAGCTGCGTTTTCGGCGAATGATACATGGCGCCATCCGCATGGAAGCGCGGGCGAGTTCTAGTGTGATCGCTCTAAATCCCGAGGCTAGAGTGCGATGCAAACCCACCCTTCCTGAAAGAAGAATCGACATGGCAAGCACCCGGACCACCCGTCGTACGCCGCGCGCGCGCCGCGCGGTACCGCTCTCGAAACCCGCCGCGGCGGCCAAGGTGTTGCGCGACAACGCCGACCGTGTCCTCCAGCTGGCCGGATCGCGTGCGCTCGCAGCGCGACGCCTCGTTGCCACCACGACTCGCGACGTGCGGCACGCAGTGCTGGCGGGCGCCGGCGCCGCGCGCTCCCGTACCGTGCAGGTAGTCACGCGATTCGAGCGGGCCTTCCAGGACCGCGTGAGCCGCGCCATCTCGCGCCTGGGCGTGCCCAGCGCGCGCGACGTGCGAGCGCTTTCGCGCGAGGTCGCGCAGCTGCAGCAGAGCGTGGACCAGCTTCGCAGGGCGCGCGCGCGCGCCTCGTAGTGGCCCGGGATTGGCGAACCCTTCGACCCAGACCGGGGGACGCACCCTGAGCCAGGCAAGCGCGAAAACCAGGGCCCGTCCCCGAATCGCGCTCGCCCTTGCGGGCGGGGGGCCGTTCGGAGCCGTCTACGAGATCGGCGCCTTGATCGCGCTGCAGGAATCCCTCGACGGCCTCGACCTTAACGATCTCGAGACCTACGTCGGCGTGAGTGCGGGCAGCTTCCTCGCCGCGGCGCTCGCCAACGACATCCCTCCGCAGGAGATATATCGCCTTTTCATCGAGGGCGAAGAAGGCCGCGGGGCGCTCACGCCGCAGCTATTCATGCGGCCGGCCTTCGGCGAGTACTGGCGGCGGGCGCGGTTGCTGCCCGCGCTGGTCGCGCGAACCACGTGGCGCTTTCTCTCGCGCCGCCGCAGCGGCGAGGCGCTCGAGGCATTCGAGGACCTCGGCCGCGCGATGCCCACCGGCCTGTTCGACAACGAGGCGATCCACCGCTATCTCGCGACGGTGTTCGGTGCCGTGGGGCGCAGCAACGACTTCCGCAAGCTGCGCCGGCGCCTCTACCTCGTCGCGACCGACCTCGATACCGGTGCCAGCGTGAGCTTCGGCCGCCCCGGCCACGACCACGTTCCGATCTCGCGCGCGGTGCAGGCGAGCGCCGCGTTGCCCGGGCTCTTCCCACCGGTGGAGATCGACGGCCGGCATTATGTGGACGGCGCCTTGCGCAAGACGCTTCACGCGTCCGAGGCGCTCGACGACGGCGCGCGGCTCGTCCTGTGCGTGAACCCGATCGTGCCCTTCGATGCGCGCCGCGCGGCGGAGCAGGGCACCTTGGCGCGTCCGAGTTTGGTCGAGGGCGGGCTGCCGGTGGTGCTCTCGCAGACGTTCCGTGCGGTGATCCACTCGCGCATGGCCACCGGATTGTCCCGATACCGCAGCCGCTATCGCGGCGCCGACGTGGTGCTTTTCCAGCCGGCCGCCGAGGACAGCACCATCTTCTTCACCAACGTCTTCGGCTACGCGAGGCGGCGCCAGGTCTGCGAGCACGCCTACCAGCGAACCCGCCAGGACCTCCTGCAGCGGCGCCGCGAGCTCGAGCCGATCCTCGCCCGCCACGGCATCGTCATTCGCCACGAGCTGCTTGACGATCCGCATCGGCGCCTCGAGCCCGGCCGGCTTCGACCTTCGCGCGCGGGCCTCGCCGGCGCGAGCGAGGAGTTGGGCCGGGCCCTGCGAGACTTGCGTCGCGCCGTCTGCCGCCCCGTGTAACACTACGGCCCGGGCGGTGAAGCCGGGGACGGACGACATTGAGCAAAGCGAAGCAGCCGGCCGAGGGCGCCGCCTCCCGGCTCGACGGCAATGCCCTGCGAACCCAGCGCACGCGCTCGCGGGTGCTCGCACAGAGCCTCGCCCTGTTCAACGAGCTGGGCGAGGCGCACGTGACCACGGGCATGATCGCCGACGCGCTCGACATGAGCCCTGGCAACCTCTACTACCACTTCCGCAACAAGGGCCAGATCATCGAAGAGCTCTTCGACCGGTTCGAGCAGCGTGTCGACGTTCGCCCTCGGGCCTCGGGTCGGGCCGCCGAGGCGATCGAGGACCTGTGGCTCTACCTGCACCTCATGCTGGAGGCGATCGGCGAGTATCGCTTCATCTACCGCAACCTGGACGACGTCGTCGGGCGCAACCGCAAGCTGCGCGTGCGCTTCGCCCGCATCGTCGATCGCCAGGCAGGGGCCATCGTTGCGCTGTGCGAAAGCCTCGTGGGATCGGGCGCGATGCAGGCGCGTCCTGCGCAGATCGCAACGCTCGCGCAAAACGCGATCATCGTCTCGACCTCCTGGCTGGGCTTCGCGGCCGCGACGGGCCGGGACGGTGGCGAGGCGGCTGCCCTGGGCCAGGGCGCCTTCCAGGTGATGTCGCTCTTCGCGCCGTATCTGCGCGGCGAGGCGCGCGCGCACCTCGATTCCCTCATCCTCGAATATATCGACTGAACGGAGGACGGCACGATGGCAGCGAAGTGGAAGGCGTTTCCCCATCCCGACAAGGCGTTCGCCTATGCCGGCGAGGCCTTGAAGCGCAACTGGGAGAAGCTGCATGCGGGCGACTGCGAGCCCTGGCCGCGATCGGCCGGGGCGCAGCAAGCCTGGCGCCTGTTCCACCAGGGCAAGTTCGCCGACGCATGCGCCGCGGGGATCGACGAAGGCGGCGCGGGGCTCACCGCCGCGAACAAGGCGCAGGCCATCTACGCCAACGGCATCGAGCCCAAGGAAGCCACCCGGCTCGCGCTCTTCGAGGAAGTCATGCGCCGCGCGCAGGAGCAGGCGGCGTCCGATCCGAAGAACGCCAATGCGCATTACCTGTTCGCCTATTCGGCGGGACGCTACAGCCAGGGCATCTCCGTAGGCAAGGCGCTGGCCCAGGGTTTCGGCGGGCGCATCCGCACGGCGCTCGAAGCCGCGCTCGCCCTGCAGCCGCGGCATGCCGAGGCGCACATCGCGATGGGCGCCTGGCATGCGGAGATCATCCACAAGGTGGGCGCCATGGTGGCGGGCCTCACCTACGGGGCGAAGAAGGATGCCGGCGAATCGCACTTCAGGAAGGCGCTGGCCCTCGCGCCCGATTCGCCCATCGCCCATATCGAGATGGCCAACGGGCTCGTGTTGCTGCACGGCAAGGCCCGGGTGGAGGAGGCGGCGAAGCTCTATGCGAGGGCCGCCGCGATGAAACCACGCGACGCCATGGAAGCGCTCGACGTGAGCGCCGCGCAAGCCGAGATGCGTTGAGAGTGTTGCGCGGGCGATACGTCAGAGGGAAAAAAGCGCTTCTTCCGAGTGAAAAAGGTTGACAAGCCGTTTTCCGCTTGGGCATCCTCTCGCTGTCGCGCCATAGGGGCGGGATGACTAGAAGCCAACGTCACCATCAGATTTGGAGGATTCTCAATGGCAGCTAAGAAATCCAAGAAGTCAGCGAAAAAGCCGGCAGCGAAGAAGCCGGCCGCGAAGAAGAGCCCGATGAAGAAATCCGCAGCGAAGAAGCCCGCCGCCAAGGCCAAGAAACCCGCCACCAAGCGCAAGCCCAACGCCGCGTTCATGAAGCCGATGACCCCGAGCGCCACGCTTTCCGCGGTCGTGGGCTCCAGCCCGATGCCCCGCACCGAGGTCACGAGCAAGCTCTGGGGCTACATCAAGAAGAACAACCTCCAGGACAAGACCAATCGCCGCATGATCAATGCCGACGACAAGCTGCGGGACGTCTTCGGCGGCAAGAAGCAGGTCTCGATGTTCGAGATGACCAAGCTGGTCGCCAAGCACCTCAAGTAGCACGGATGCCGGCACAGGGCCGGCTGATGGAACGGGGCGGGCCGGTCGATGACCGGCCCGTTTGTTTTTTCCGGGAGGTTCCATGGAAGCGATCATCACCGACACGGCCCCGCCCGCGCGCGGGCATTATTCGCAAGCGCTCGTCCACGGGGATGTCGTGTATGTCTCCGGGCAGCTGCCGATCGTGCCGAGGGATCCCGAACGCAGGCTCGCCGGTTTCGAAGCGCAAGCGCGCCAGGTGATCGCCAACGTGATCGCGGTCCTGGAGGCGGCCGGCAGCTCGCGCGATCGCATCCTGCGTACGACGGTGTACATCGCGGACATCGCGCACTGGCCCGCATTCGACGCGCTCTACGCCGAGGTGCTGGGCGAGCATCGCCCCGCGCGCACCGTCGTGCCGGTGCCCGCCTTGCACAACGGCTATCTCGTCGAGATGGACGCCATCGCGGCGCTCAGAGGTTCCTGAACCGCTTCGGCAACACGGCCGGCGAGGCCTCGGCCTGCGCCGCGGCGCTCGCCTTGGAACGCTTGGCTCTCGCCTTGGGCGCCGCCTTCGCGGGACTCTCCTCCGCGGCTTCTTCTCCCCAGGGGCTCATCAGCGTGATCCAGAGGAGCCTGGCGAACTCGTCGCAGAAGCGCGTCACGATGGCGTCCGGATCGGGCACGAGGGCGTCGTCGGCGATCACGCCGAACTGGATCCGCCCGTCGTAGGACAGGATCGAGACGCCCAGGCCTATGCCGCCCGACTGCGGGACCCAGAAATCGAGCTCGACGATCCGCCGCCCTGCGAAATAGAGCGCCTGCTGCGGGCCGGGGACGTTGGTCATCACGGCGCTCGCGCTGTTGCCGAGCAATTGCGTCACCTGCTCCTGCACCATCCTCGGACCGTATCCCACGGCGCCCAGCAGGCCCAGGGCGATGATGGGCTGGTAGGAGCCCTTCAGCGCCCGCATGCGGCGACGGACCTCGTAGAGGCGCTCCAGGGGATGGTCGATGCCGATCGGAAGGTCGAGGAACACGAGGCCGAACTGGTTGCCGAGGTTCCTGCCCTCGCCGGGGGCGCGCAGGTTGACCGGCACGATGGCGCGGATCTCGAGGCCGCCGGCGACTTCGTCGCCCTTCTCGACGAGGTAATCGCGCAGCGCCCCCGCGGCGAGCGACAGCAACACGTCGTTGATCGAGCAGCCGAGGGCCTTGCCCACCACCTTCACCTCTTCCAGCGGCAACGGCTCGGCCCACGCGGCGCGCTTGCGTCCGCCCAGCTGTCCCTTGAAGCGAGTCTGCGCATCCCGGCCCATGGTCAGCAGGCGCGCGACCTCGGTCGCGAAATCGACGCCTTTGCGCGCGGCATCCTGCATCGCGCCGGCGGCTTGTTGGGGATTGGCCGCAAAGCCGCGACCCTGCTCGACCAGGCCCCGGCCGATCTGCGCGGCGCCGCCGAGCGCTCCGCTGATGGGTTTCAGCAGCTGGGCGAGGAAGTCCGCCTCCTCGCCGCGGGCCTCCCCGATCTCCTCGGCGGGCAGCGCGAGGCTCGCCTGCGCGCTCTCGCTCGTGAGCGAGAGCATCACCTGGACCAGGGCGATGCCGTCCGCATAGCAATGGTGGATGCGCGAGACGAGCGCCGCGCCGCCGGCATAGTTGCGCACCAGGTGGAATTGCCACAGCGGCCGATCGGAATCCAGTGGCGTGGAAGCGAGCTCGCTCACGAGCGCCTCGAGCTCGGCCTTGCCGGCGGGGCCGGGCAGGCTCACCTCGCGCAGGTGCCACTCCATGTCGAGCGCGGGATCATCCTCCCACCAGGCACCGGCGGCGTCCTGGACGGCCTTTTGTCGGAAGCGGCGGAAACCGAGCCAGCGCGCTTCGAGCAGCCGGCGCACGTCGGCCACCTTCACTCGGCCGTCGAACATCATGACGCCCACGATCATCATCGGGTTTGTGGCCTCGTCCATGCGAAGCCACGCGGTATCGACGCCCGAGATGCGTTCCCTGTTTGTCATCGCTGTCCCGTTTCGGCTAATTTACAAGGAAATGCTTTCCGACACAGGCGCCACAACCCGGAGAAATCCCATGTCCGAGCTCCAGAAGAAATTCGAGGCCGCGGCTAGCAACGTGCTCAAGGCGAAGAGGGACCCGGGCAACGACACCAAGCTCAAGCTCTATGCGCACTACAAGCAGGCGACCGAAGGCGACGTCGCGGGCGACAAGCCCGGGTTCACCGACTTCGTGAACCGGGCGAAATACGAGGCGTGGGCGAAGCTGAAGGGCACGCCGCGGGAGCGTGCCATGGAGGGCTACATCAAGCTCGTCGAGCGGGTCACCCGGGAGTAGCGCGCTTCGCCTTGCGCTTGCCCGGCGCGGAGGCCTTCTTCTTCTTCGTCTTCTTCTTCGCGCCCGCACCGGCGCGGGGCGGCCCGCCCGGAGCCTTTCCCGCCATCAGGCCGCGCACCGTCTCGTTCAGCTCCTGCACCTGGCGGGAAAGCTCCTCGACCTCGCGGTTGGTGATCACCCCCAGGCGATTGAGCGAGCGCGAGACGCGATCCTCGAAAACCTGCTCGAGCTTGTCCCAGCGTCCGCCGGAGTAGCTGGTCTCGCGCATCGTCTTCAGCGCATCGTCGGCCGCCCCCACGGCGCGGGCGCCCATCTTGCGGCCCTGCTCGACGAGCGTCTCGAACATGCGCGGCCCGTCGGTCTTGGCGCGCTCGAAGGCGCCGAGGCCCGCGAGCCAGATCTTCTGTGCGGAGTCGCGCACCGCCTGCGCCGGGTCGTTTCCCGAGCCGGATGCGGCGCCCGAGGAGCTGCGGGATTTTCTCGTTCTGCTGGCCATGGGATTCTCCTGTTCGGATGGTGGGGGCGACAACTTGGTCATCACGCCGCCGCCGCAAGTTTCAAAGTATAGTTCCACGACCGCCCGACGAGAGGATCGCGAGTCGCATGACGACCATGGAGGAGACGAGGACGGTGGAAAAGCCCTGGCTCGCATCGTATCCGCCGGGTGTTCCCGCCGAGGTGGACATCCATCGCTACGCCAGCATCCGTGAGATCTTCGCCGAGAGCTGCAAGCGCTTCGCGGACGCCCCCGCGTTCACCAACATGGGCAAGACGCTCACGTATGCCGAGCTGGACGCCATGAGCCGGGATTTCGGCGCGTGGCTGCAATCGGGGTTGGGCCTCGCGCGCGGCACCCGCGTCGCGATCATGATGCCGAACTGCCTGCAGTATCCGGTCGCGCTTTTCGGCACCCTGCGCGCGGGCTTCACGGTGGTGAACTGCAATCCGCTCTACACGCCGCGCGAGCTCGAGCACCAGCTGAACGATTCCGGCGCGGAAGTGATCGTCATCCTCGAGAACTTCTGCAAGACGCTGCAGGCGGTGATCGACAAAACGAGGGTCAGGAAAGTGGTCACCTCGCAGCTGGGCGACCTCCTGGGCTTCCCCAAGTCGCTCATCACCAACTACGTGGTGAAGAACGTGAAGAAGATGGTCCCCGAGTGGAGCCTCCCCGGGACCGTCGCCTTCAAGGAAACGCTCTCGGCCGGGCGCGGCATGAAGCTGGACGAGCCGCCGCTCGCCCACGACGACATCGCCTTCCTGCAGTACACGGGGGGCACGACGGGGGTCTCGAAGGGGGCGATGCTCACCCATGGCAACATCGTCTCCAACCTGCTGCAGACCTCGGGCTGGTGGGGCGCGCGCCTGCAGGAAGGCCGCGAGGTCATCATCACCGCGCTGCCGCTGTACCACATCTTCGCGCTCACGGCGAACTGCCTCGCCTTCATGAAGATCGGGGCGCAGAACATCCTCATCACCAACCCGCGCGACCTGCCCGGGTTCGTGAAGGAGCTCGGCAAGCATCGCTTCACCTGCATCACCGGCGTGAACACGCTCTTCAACGCGCTGCTGAACACCCCGGGTTTCGCGCAGCTCGACTTCTCGTCGCTCAAGATGTCCCTCGGCGGCGGCATGGCGGTGCAGCGCGCGGTGGCCGAACGCTGGAAGCAGGTCACGGGCAAGCCCCTCGTCGAAGCCTACGGCCTCACCGAAACCTCGCCCGGCGCCTGCGTGAACCCGCTCGTCGAGGGCGCCGAGTTCAACGGCTTCGCGGGGCTGCCGATTCCTTCGACGATCGTCACCATCCGTGACGACGAGGGGCGCGTGCTGCCCATCGGCGAGACCGGCGAGATCTGCATCTCGGGACCGCAGGTGATGAAAGGCTACTGGAACCGACCCGACGAAACCGCCAAGGTGATGACGGCCGACGGCGCGTTCCGCACCGGCGACATCGGGCTGCTCACGCCCGCGGGCTACGTGAAGATCGTGGACCGCAAGAAGGACATGATCCTCGTCTCGGGCTTCAACGTGTATCCCAACGAGGTCGAGGACGTAGTGGCGATGATGCCCGGCGTGCTCGAGGTGTGCGCGGTCGCGGCGCCCGACGAGCATTCGGGCGAAGTGGTGCGCGTGGCCGTGGTGCGCAAGGACCCGGGCCTGACCAAGGAGCAGGTCGTGGCGCACTGCAAGCAGCACCTCACCGGCTACAAGTGCCCCAAGATCGTGGAATTCTGGAAGGAGCTGCCCAAGACCAACGTGGGCAAGGTCCTGCGGCGCGAGGTGAAGAGCGCGAAGCTGCAGCCCTGAGCGGCTGGCGCCGGTCGTGAGGATCGGGCTGATTTCCGATACGCATGGCCTGCTCAGGCCCCAGGCCATCGAAGCCCTTCGGGGCAGCGATCACATCCTCCACGCGGGCGACATCGGCTCGGAAGCGGTGCTTCGCGAGCTCGCCGGGCTCGCGCCGATACATGCCGTGCGCGGCAACAACGACCGCGAAGCCTGGGCCCGCGCCATCCCGGAGGCGCTGCTGCTGGAGCTGGGCGGGATCCGCATCCATGTCCTGCACGACCTGGCCGAGCTGGCGATCGACCCACGCGCCGAAGGCGTGGCTCTCGTCGTCTCGGGCCATTCCCACAAGCCGCGGGTCGACGACAAGGAGGGCGTAACCTTCGTGAACCCGGGCAGCGCGGGCCCACGGCGATTCCGCTTGCCGGTGACGATCGCGCGAGTGGCGGTGAAGCGGGGCAGGCCGAGCGCGGAGATCGTGCCCCTGTTGGGCTAGGCGGCCTTCTCGTAGACGGGCCCGTATTCGCGCAACGCGTCCTGGATGCGCTCGACCGCCCAGTCCAGCTGCTCGCGATCGACCACCAGCGGCGGTGCGAAGCGCGCCACGGTGCCGTGGGTGTCCTTGCTGAGGACGCCATGCTTGAGCAGCGTCTCCACGAATTGCCGCGCGGACACTTTTTTCGGGTCGAGCTCGATGCCTACGAGCAGCCCCTTGCCGCGCACGTCGGTGATGAGCGGGCTCGCGATCGACTCGAGCCGGCGCAGCAGGTGCGCGCCCATCTCGGCGGCGCGCTCGGCCAGCCGCTCCTCCAGGAGCACCTCGATGGCGGTCAGGCCGACGCGGGCACCCAGGGCGTTGCCGCCGAAGGTGCTGCCGTGGTCGCCGGGGCGAAACACGCCCATCACGTCCTCGCGCGCGCAGAACGCCGACACCGGCATAAGGCCACCGCCGAGCGCCTTGCCGAGGATGATCGCGTCGGGCCGGATTCCGTCGTGGTCGCAGGCGAGCACCTTGCCCGTACGGCCCAGGCCGGTCTGCACCTCGTCGACGATCAGGAGCACGTTGTTCTCGCGGCAGATGCGCAGGCATTCGGCGAGGTAGCGCGCCGGCGGCACGATGATTCCGGCTTCGCCCTGCACCGGCTCCACCAGGAAAGCCGCGGTGTTCGGCGTGATCGCATCGCTCAATGCCCGCGCATCGCCGAAGGGCACGTGGCGGAAGCCTCCGCAGAAAGGCCCGAAGTGCTCGCGGTACTGCTGCTCGGTGGAGAAACCGACGATGGTCGAGGTGCGGCCATGGAAGTTGCCGGCGCAGCAGATGATCTCGGCCTGGCCGTCGGGCACCTTCTTCGCCACGTACGCCCACTTGCGCGCGCACTTGATCGCGGACTCCACGCCCTCGGCTCCCGTGCTCATGGGAAGCGCCCGGTCCATGCCGGTGATCTCGCAGAGCTTCGCGAGGAAGGGGCCCAGGGTATCGCTGTGGAAGGCGCGCGAGGTGACCGCGAGCTTCGCGGCCTGGTCCGTGAGCGCCGCCAGCAGCCGCGGATGCCCGTACCCGAAGCTCACGGCGGAATAGGCCGAGAGCATGTCGAGATAGCGCCGCCCCTGGTCGTCCCACAGCCATACGCCTTCGCCGCGCACGAGCACGACGGGCAGGGGCGCGTAATTGGTCGCGCCGTAACGGGTTTCGAGGGCGATGCGATCGGTCATGCCGCCATTGTCGCAGGCGCCGACGAGGTTGTCGGTCGTCGCGGTTCGACGTTTTTTGTAGGAATGCGCCGTCAGGCGCCGCGCAGCGATGCCGCGAGGGCAGTCGAAAGGCGGGCTGCCTGCGCGTAGATCGACAGTTGCGGATTGGCGCCGACGCTCGTGGGAAAGATCGAGGCGTCGTGCACCGAGACGTTCTGCAGATGATGGTACCGCCCGTCCATCGTGACTACCGATTCGCGCTCGTCGGAACCCATGGCGCAGCCACCCATCGCATGGGCGCTGACCACCCGCGCCGCCAGCGCCCGCATCGGCAGGGCCTGCACTTGCTCGCGGGCCTCGCTCCACGAGCGCGCCGGCCGTGCCTGCTCGTGCACGGGCATGACCTCGGCCGCGCCGGCGGCGAACTGGAGCTCGGCCATTGCGAGGTAGGCGCGGCGCACGCCCTCCCAGAGGTAGGGCGTCATCTCGTAGTCCAGCACCGGCGATCCGTCCTCGCGCAGCAGCACGCGCCCGCCGCGGCAGGACTCGTGGAAACCGTCGCGCAGCAGGGCGATCACCACCTGCAGGTTGGGCAGTTGCGCCATGCGGCGCGCATGTTCCTCGCCAAAGCCGGGCAGCGTGATGCCCACGAGCAGCGGATAGGTCGGCCCCGACTCGAGCTTGAAGCCCGCCGGCCCCGAAGGCGCGGCGTGCGCGAGGAACTGGTCCGAGAACACCGATTGCGGCGCGCCACGCCATCCCTCGACCTTGTCCGGCATGATCGCCGCGCTCACGACGGTGGGATGCAGGAACGTCCGCCGCCCGAGGGTGAGGGAAGGGTCGGGCGCGCGGCTGCGAAGCAGCAGGCCGGGGGTGCCGATGGCGCCGGCCGCGAGCACGAAGTGGCGCGCGCGCAGCAGCAACCTAGCGCGGGCAGGCTCCGCTCCGGCGGCGCTCACGCCGCGCGCTTCGCACGCGGTGGCCCGGTCATCCGCGAGCACGAGGCGCATGGCGCGCGCGCGGTGCACCAGCGTGGCCCCCGCATCGAGGGCCGAGGGAATGGTCGTCACCAGCATCGATTGCTTCGCGTTCGTGGGGCATCCCATGCCGCAATAGCCCAGGTTCCAGCAACCCTTCACGTTGCGCGGAATGGCCCCGCTCGACCAGCCGAGCTTCTCGCAGCCGCGCCGCAGGATGTCGTTGTTCTCGTTGGGCGCGACCGCCCACGGCGCGATCGCCAGGCGCTGCTCCATGCGCGCGAACCACGGCTGCATGGCGTCATCGGTGAGCGCGCCGAGCCCGTGGTGCTCCCGCCAGTGGGCGAGGGTGGAGGCGGGCGTGCGGAAGCTGGACGTCCAGTTCACCGTAGTCGATCCGCCGACGCAGCGCCCCTGCAGGATGGTGATCGACTTGTCGCGCGTCTGCCGCCCGGCCGAGTCCTGGTAGAGGCGCGGATAGGCTTCGCGCTCGCGCATGCGGAATTCGCTCGAGCTCGCGAGCGGGCCTTCCTCGACGAGGGCCACCCGCAGCCCCGCCGTGGCGAGGATCTCGGCGCTCACGCCGCCGCCCGCGCCGCTGCCCACGACGACCACGTCGAACTCCAGGTCGGTGTCGCGCTCGAGGGTCGCGGCGTCGATCACCCTCCAGCCGCGCGCGAGGCCCTCGACGATCGGATCGCGGATCACGACGTTCCCGCCGCGGCGAGCGTGGGCGGCCCCGGATAACCGATGGCGCCCCAGGAGGCGGGATTGTCGTACCAGGATGCCTGGATGAGCTGCGTGATCGCCTGGTATCCCGCGCGCAGCAGGTCGAAGCGGCTTTCGCGCCAGCGCGAGAGGAATGCGCCGATCTCCTCGCTCGAGGTCTCGGCCAGGGGACGCCACATGCCGGCGAGGACCAGGCGGGTCGGCGCGAAGTGCAGCACGCCGAGCAGGTCGCGGATCTCGTCTCGCACGGCGGGCGCAAGCCCGGTGATCGCGCGATCGAAGGCTTCGGTGACTTCGCCCAGCGCCATCGAGCGCGACTGCGGATTCGCGGGCAGGGCGCCCGCCAGGACACATGCGGCGATCGCGCGCACCAGCCCGGCCGACGCGGCATCGAGCGTTCGCAGCGGCAGGGCCGGCGCCCGTGGTCGATCGACGTAATGCGCCACCGCCAGCACGGTCGCGCCGGCCACGCCGACCTGCAGGAAGCGGCGCCGGCCCGGGCTCAACGCACCAGCAGGCGCAACAGCGCCTCGAACCGCCGCCCGTACGGCGGACGGAAAAGGGCCAGGCCGTTCAGTCGCGATTGGTGGAACACCGCCTTGCGCTTGGAGAACGCCTCGAAACCCGCACGGCCGTGGTACTCGCCCATGCCGCTCGGGCCTACGCCGCCGAAGGGCAGGTCTTCCTGGGCGATGTGGAGGATCGTCTCGTTCACGCTCGCGCCCCCGGAGACGGTTCGGGAGAGGATGGCGTCGATCGCGGCGCGGTCATGGTCGAAGACGTAAAGCGCGAGCGGCCGGGGTCGCGCATTCACGTACCCGATGGCCTCGTCGGTGGTGCGATAGGGCACCAGCGGCAGGATCGGGCCGAAGATTTCCTCGCGCATCAGGCGGCTCGTTTCGGGGGCGCCGACGACGACGGTGGGCGCGAGCTTGCGGCTGCCTGCCAGGTCTTCCTTCGCCGGATTGAGCTCGTGCACGCGGGCACCCTGCTGCGCGGCCTCGTGCAGCCACGTCACCAGGCGCTCGCGGTGACGCGCCGAGATGATCGCTGTGTAGTCGGCGTTGTCGCGAAGCGTGGGGTAGAGCTTCGCCACCGCGCTGCCGACCGCGGCGACGAAATCGTCCACGCGCTCCTCGGGCACCAAGGCGTAGTCGGGCGCGATGCAGGTCTGCCCCGCGTTGAGGCACTTGCCGAACGCGATGCGCGTGGCGGCTTCCTCGACGGCGACGTCACGACCGACGATCGCGGGCGACTTGCCGCCCAGCTCGAGGATCACCGGCGTGAGGTTCTGCGCCGCGGCCCGCATCACCTCGCGCCCGACCACGGTGGAGCCGGTGAAGAGCAGCAGGTCGAACGGAAGGGAAACGAACTCGCGCGCGAGCTCGGGGCCGCCGTTCACGACGGCGAGCACCTCGGGCGAGAACCGCTCGGCCACGAGCGCCTCGAGCAGGCGCCCCGTCTGCGGTGCGGCTTCCGACAACTTCAGCAGCGCCCGATTTCCGGCGGCGAGCGCGCTTACCAGCGGGCCTACCGCGAGGTAGATGGGGTAATTCCAGGGCACGACGATGCCGACCACGCCAAGCGGCTGCGGCACCACCCGCGAGCGTCCCGGCAAGTACCAGAGGCTGGTCGACGCGCGGCGCGGCCTCATCCACGACGACAGATGACGGCGCGCGTGGCGGATCGCTTCCAGCGAGGGGAAGATCTCGAGCAGGCGTGTCTCCGCGGGGGAGCGCCCGCCGAAATCCGCGTCGACTGCCTGGCAGAGACGCTCGATGTTTTGAAGCAGCAAGGCTTCGAGCGCCGACAGGGCGGCGATGCGTTCCTGGCGCTCGAGCCCCGGGGCCCGTCCACGGGCCTGGGCCTGGGCCGCGAAGCGCGCTGAAAGGGCCCGCGAAGAGGCGCTTGCGTCGTTGAGATTCAACTTTAGGTACGTTCGTTAATCGACTGAAGAAGAACGAGAAAATGCTGTCAAAAAGAACGAATCAAACGAGCGTTTGAATCGGTTGTTAGAATATCACGATGGTCCCGTCCGACTCGCTGCGTCGCCACCTCGAGCTGTTGAAGTCGCTACGCGGGCCCGGCGCCGGCAAGCCGCCGCGGCTGGCCGAGCTGAAGGCATGGCAGGCCGCGCGCTTGCGGGCGACCTACGCGGATGTCGCGGCGCAGCCGCGATATGCGGCGGCGACCGCCTTTTTCCTCGAGGACCTTTATGGGCCGAAGGACTTCAGCGGCCGCGACCAGGCGATGCTTCGCATCGTCCCGGTGATGGCACGCATCCTTCCCGCTTCGGCGGTGGAGACCGCGGCGCTGGCGATCGAGCTCGAAGCTTTGTCGGAATCGCTCGACCACCGCGTGGCGCAAGCGCTCCCGCCCGGTCCCATCGACAGCCGGACGTATGCCGATGCCTACCGGTCCGGCTCCACGCGGCCGGAGCGCGAGCGGCAGGTCGAGCTCATCGTCGCGGTGGGCTCCAGGCTCGACGCGCTGGTGAAGAAGCCCTTCGTCGGCCGCACCCTGAAGCTCATGCGCAAGCCCGCGGAAATGGCCGGCCTGGGTGACCTGCAGGATTTCCTCGAGCGCGGCTTCGAGGCCTTCCGTGGCATGGGAGGGGCGGCCGGGTTCCTCACCCTCGTGGACGAGCGCGAGGGCGAGATCCTCAGCGCGCTTTTTTCAGGGAAGCCGCTGCCTTTTTCGCAGGCTTAGCCGACGCGGCGGATTTCGCCGCCTCGACCAGCTCGTCGAGCTCGCGCTCGGCGGCCTCGCGGATCGAGCCTTTCATCGCCTTCAGCAGCAGTCCCAACGCCACCGAGAGCGAAAGATCCTTGTCGCTGACCGCGAGCGAGCCGGTCACGCCCGGGCGTTCGAAGCGCAGCACGTTGCCGTCCCAGTCGCCCTTGAGGCCGAACTTGCGGCCGAGCTTCTCGGCCACCTCGTCCGCGACGGCGCGCGCCTGCTCCAAGCCCAGGTTGTGGACGCGGCGCAGCTCGATGTCGGCCATGGTTCGCTCCTATTGCCCCGGTCCCATCAGCTTGTCCGGCAGCCAGGTGGCGATTTCCGGGAAGATGCTGAGGACGACCATGAAGCCCAGCATGATGAACACGAAAGGCATCGAGCCGCGCAGGATCGTGGGCAGCGACACCTGCGGTGCGACCCCGCGCAGCACGTAGAGGTTCAGTCCCACGGGCGGCGTGATGAGGCCGACTTCCATGTTGATGGTGAGGATGACCGCGAACCAGATGAGGTCGAAGTTGTTGGCCTCGAGCACCGGGGTGAGGATCAGCATCAGCATCAGGATGATGGCCACGGGCGGCAGGAAGCAGCCCAGCACCAGCATGAAGACGTTGATGAAGAACATCAGCACCCAGCGGTTGAGGTTCAACCCGACCAGCCATTCCGCCGCCGTCTGCGAGACGTAGAGCAGCGACATCATGTAGGAGAAAAGCGCCGCGGCCGCGATGATCATGAGGATCATGCTCGACTCGCGCACGGTGTCGCGGAAGATGAGCCACTGGTCCTGGGCGCGCCAGGCGCGGTAGATCACGATGACCAGCACCAGGGCCAGGAAGGCGCCGATGGCGGCGATTTCCGAGGGCGTGGCGAGCCCGCCGTACATGAAGTAGCCGATGGCCACGAGCAGGAAGAGGAACGGCACGACGCGCAGCAGCCCTTCGCTTTTCTGGCGCAGCGTGAAGCGCTCCTCGACCACCTGCAGGTTGCGGTTGGAGACGACCGTCGCCGCCCAGGCGTAGACCGCGAAGAGCAACACCAGGAGCGCGCCCGGGACCACTCCCGAGAGGAAAAGCCGCCCGATGGAGGTTTCGGTGGCGATGCCGTACAGGATCATCGTGATCGAGGGCGGGATGAGGATGCCCAGCGTGCCGCCGGCGCAGATGGCTCCAGTGGCCAGCGATGGCGGCACGCCCCGACGCATCATCTCCGGCACGCCTGCCTTGCCGATCGCCGCCGCGGTGGCCGGGGAGGACCCGCACACGGCCGCGAACACGCCGCAGGCGAGGATGTTGGCGATCACCAGCCCCCCGGGCAGGCGAGCCAGCCATCGATACATCGACTCGTAGATGTCCTTGCTCGCCGCCGACACGCCGATGGCCGCGCCCAGCAGCACGAAGAGCGGGATGGTGAGGAGGGCGAACGAGTTGAGCTCGTCCATGAACTGCGTGGCGAGGATCTGCAGGCTCGACGGGCCCTTGAACGCCACCAGGAACACGACCGAGACCAGCGCCAGGCCCCAGGCGATCGGAAAGCCCGAGAAGAGCACGGCGGTGGTGGCCACCACGATGAGCAGCCCGATCTGCAGCTCGCTCATGTCAGGCTCCCTGCCCGGAAATCGCGCTCGGCTGCAGCGGCTTGTCGCGAAGCATTTCGGCCACGTACTGCAGCGCGGTGAGCCCGAGCCCGAGCGGCATCAGCGCAAAGAAGGGCCAGCGCGGCGGATCCCAGGACGTGCCGCTCGTCTCCCCGCTGCGCCAGGCGTGCAGGGTGAGGTCGAGCCCTTCCCAGGCGAGGTAGAGGCACACGGCGAGGCCAAATACCGCGAGCACGCGCTCGAGCACGACCTGCTTCGAGGGCGCGAGCAGGTGGGAGACCAGGTCAACGCCGATGTGGCCCTTGGTGCGCAGGCAGTAGGGCGAACCCACCAGCACGCAGGCCACGATGAGGTAGGTCGCGAGCTCGATTTCCCAGAAGGTGGAATGGCCGGTCGCGCGCCAGATCACCATGTAGACCACGATCAGCATCGCCGCCGCGAGGCACGCGGCGGCGATCACCGCGCACACGGTGGACATCGCATCGACCGCGCGCACGAAGCGCGCGGCCTTTCCGGCGGTCATTTGATGCTGGTGAGCGTCTCGAGCAGGTCCTTGGCCTCAGGCGACTTGCCCGCGAACTCGACCCACGAGGTCTTCTTGGCGAGCGCGATCCAGGCGTCGAAGTCGGCCTTGCTGAGGGGCGCGGTCTGCGCGCCGGCCTTCTTGTAGGCGGCGATCATGCGATCGACTGCCTCGCTCTGCGACTTGGCGAACCACTTGTCGGTCACGTCGGCCGCTTCCTCGAAGATCTTCTTCTGCGCCGGGGTGAGCTTGTCCCATGCGGCCTTGGACATCACCAGCGGCTGCATCAGCCACCACAGCGTGTATTCGCCGCCCACGGTGGCGAACTTGGTCTGCTCGTAGATGCGCATCGACACGAAGGTCTCGGCCGAGGTGAGCGTCGAGGTGAGCACGCCCGACTGCAGCGAGGGATAGATCTCGGTGGACGGGATGTTGATGACCGAGGCGCCCGCGGCCTTGAGCATGGTCTCGAAGGTCGGATCGGCGGCGCGCATCTTCTCGCCCTTGACCGTGTCCGGCCCGCCGATCATGCGCACCTTGGAAGCGAAGGCCCCGGGCGTCCACCACCACGTGACGATGTGGATGTTGTGCTTGTGGGCGAGCTGCTGCAGCTTCTCGCGGAAGGGCGTGTTCTTCAGCTTCATCGCGTAGTCGAGGTTCGAGATCGTCCCCGGCATGATCGTGATGGAGAACTCGGGGATCTTCCCGGCCGCGTACGACATCGGGAACACCGACATCTCGAGCGTGCCCGCCTGCAGCGCATCCAGCTGCGCCGCCGGCTTGATGTTGAGCGAGCTGCCGGGGTAGATGCGGAACTTGAGGCTCTTGTCGCGCTTGTTCACCTCCTCGACGAAGAGGCGCGTCGCCTTGTCGCGGCCGTCGGTATTGGCCTTGAACTGGTGCGAGATCTTGATTTCCTGCGCGACGGCAGGCGCGGCGAGGGCGGCAGCGGCAAGGATTGCCGCCACCGGCTTCCAGAATCGACTTTTCATGACTCCTCCTTATGTGTGGATTGGCAGTCGTCTATGCGACCTGGCCAGTGTACTCAATTGTCGATCTTCACCTTCGAGTCCTTGACCACCTTCGCCCAGCGCTCGACCTCCGAGCGCGTGAGACGGGCGAGGTGCGCGGGCGGCTCGCCGCCGGGCACCGCCCCCTGCAGCTCCCATATCTTCTTGATGTCGGGCTGCTGCAGCACCTTCACCACTTCCTGGTACATCCGCTCGACGACCTCCTTGGGCGTGCCCTTGACCGCCCACATCGCGTACCAGGTCGTCACCTCGAAATCGGCCACGCCCAGCTCGCGCAACGTCGGCACGTCCGGCAGGAAGGGCGAGCGCTGCTGCGTGGACACCGCCAGGGGCTTCAACTTGCCGCCCTTGATCTGCGGCGCCGAGGTCGCCATGCCGTCGAAGGCCATGTCGACGTTGCCGCCGAGGAGGTCCTGCATCATCGGCCCCGCGCCCTTGTAGGGAATGTGCACCAGGTCCGTCCCGGTGCGCAGCTTGAAGAGCTCACCCACGAGGTGGTGCGACGTGCCGTTGCCCGCCGAGCCGAAGTTGAGCTTGCCGGGGTTGGCCTTGGCGTAGGCGATCAGGTCCTGGAGGGTGCGGATGTTGGTGTGCTTCGGGTGTATCACGACCACGTTGGGCACGTACGCCAGCACCGTCACGGGCTCGAAGTCGCGCTCGATGTTGTAGGTGAGCTTGGGATAGATCGACTCCGCGATGGTGTGGTGGATGGCGCCCACGAAGAACGTGTAGCCGTCGCCCGGCGCCTTGGCCGCTGCGGCCGCGCCGAGCGTGCCGCCCGCCCCCGCTATGTTCTCGACGATGAAGGTCTGCCCGAGCGTCTGCGTAAGCCTGGCTGCGATCGGGCGCGTGAAGGCGTCCACGCCGCCCCCCGCGGCATACGGATTGATGAACTTGACCGGCTTGGCGGGCCAGGCTTGCGCCTGCGCCGAAAGGGCGGCGCAGGCGACCACTGAGGCGACGACGGCACCGATGAGGCGCTTGAGCATTTGATTCCTCCTGTTGTTGTGGTCTTGCGAGGGATGCTTCTACGGATGGCTTCAGGCGGCGGCGCGCACTCCCGCTGCGAGCCGGGCCTGCGACGCGAGATAGTCGAGGGCGGCCTGCGCGCCCCCCTTTCGGTGCGGAATGCCGGCGAGCTCCAGGCCCATCTCCACGCCGGAAAGCGTGCCCGCGAGGGTGAGGTCGTTGAAGCTGCCGAGGTGGCCGATGCGGAACACCTTGCCCTGCAGCCGGGCGAGCCCCGTGCCCAGCGACATGTCGAAATGCTCCAGCACCGTCGCGCGGAACTTGTCGGCGTCGTGCCCGGGCGGAACCATCACCGCCGTGAGCGAAGAGCTGTATTCCTCGGGCACCTGGCAGAGGATTTCGAGCCCCCAGGCGCGAACGGCGCGCCGAGTGGCCTCGGCATGCCGGTCGTGGCGGGCGAACACGTTCTCCAGGCCCTCTTCCTCGAGCATGGCGATCGCCTCGCGCAATCCGTAGAGCAGGTTGGTGGCCGGCGTGTACGGGAAGTAGCCGGTCGCATTGGACGCGATCATGTCTGCCCAGTCCCAGAAGGATCGTGGCAGCCTGGCGACCTTGCTCGCGGCGAGCGCCTTCTCCGAGGTGGCGTTGAAGGACAGGCCCGGGGGCAGCATCATCCCCTTCTGCGAGCCGCCCACGGTCACGTCCACGCCCCATTCGTCGTGTCGATAGTCGATCGAGGCGAGCGACGAGATCGTGTCCACCATCAGCAGCGCGGGATGGCGCGCGTTGTCGATGGCCTTGCGCACCAGCGGGATGCGGCTCGTCACGCCGGTGGAGGTCTCGTTGTGCACCACGCACACGGCCTTGATCGAATGGCCCTTGTCGGCCGCGAGCCGCGCCTCGATCTCGGCGTAGTCGGGCCCGTGGCGCCAATCGCCCGGGATGAAGTCGATCTCGAGGCCCAGCTTGCGCGCCATCTTGTACCAGAGCGTGGCGAAATGCCCCGTCTCGGACATGAGGACCTTGTCCCCGGGCGAGAGGGTGTTGGCAAGGGCCGCTTCCCACGCCCCTGTTCCCGAAGCGGGATAGATGATCACCGGATGGCGCGTGCGGAAAATGCGCTTCATCCCCTCGAGCACGTCGTGCCCGAGCCGGGCGAAGTCCGGACCGCGGTGGTCCATGGTGGGCATGTCGATCGCGCGCAGGACGCGATCGGGCACGTTGGTGGGTCCGGGAATCTGCAGGAAATGGCGACCGGCGGGCATGGCGAACCTCCTAATCCGCTACTCTTCCAGCCATAATGCCGCAGCCGCAGCCCGTTTGACACGCGTCCCTGTAAAAGCTCCCATGACCCCGCCCCACCAGAGTCCCGTGCGTTTTGCGCGCGGGGGCGAAGGATCGCGGCTTGCGCGGCGGCTGGCTCGCGAGGTCGACGGCGAAGTGCTCTTCGATGCTGCGAGCCGCGGGCGCTACGCTACCGACGCGTCGATCTACCAGGTCACTCCCGTCGGCGTGGTCGTGCCCCGGACCGCCGAGGCGGCCATCGTCGCCATGCAGGTGGCGGTGGAGGAGGGCGTCGCGATCCTTCCGCGCGGCGCCGGAACCTCGCAGTGCGGGCAGACCGTCGGCGAGGCGCTCGTGATCGACGACAGCAAGCACGTGAATCGCGTGCTCGAGGTCGATGCCGGGAGGCAACGCGCGGTCGTGGAGCCCGGCGTGGTGCTGGACACGCTCAATGCCATGCTGCGCCCGACGGGGCTGTGGTATCCGGTGGATGTGTCCACTTCGGCGCAGGCGACGCTCGGGGGCATGAGCGGCAACAACTCGTGCGGCTCGCGCTCGCTCGCCTACGGCAACATGGTCGACCGCGTGCTCGCCATCGACGCCTGGCTGCCGGACGGCACGCGCGGCCGCTTCGATGCCGAGCCCTCGCACCCGCGCATCGCGGAGATCGCCGCAAGGGCGGCGGCGCTGTACGAACGTGAAAAGGAAGAAATCGCCGCGCGCTGGCCGAAGACCGCGCGCAACGTCGCCGGCTACAACCTGGCGCGTCTGGGGCCGTCGCCGTCCCCCGTCCTCCATCCCCCGCCCCGCGGGCTGAATCTCGCTTCGCTGCTCGTCGGCAGCGAAGGCACGCTCGGCTGGTTCGAGCGCATCCACTTGGTTCTTGCCCCGCTGCCCAAGCACAAGGCGCTGGGCGTGGCGCATTTCCCGCGCTTCTACGACGCGATGGATGCCGCGCAGCACATCGTGAAGCTGGGTCCGGCGGCGGTGGAGCTGGTGGACCGCACCATGCTGGACCTGGCGCTCGGCAACGCGCAATTCGCGCCCATCGTGCGCGCCTTCGTGAAAGGCGAGCCGCAGGCGATCCTGCTGGTCGAATTCGCAGGCGACGAGGAGGCGGCGCAGCGTCAGGGCGTGACGCGGCTGGCGCAGCTCATGGGCGACCTGGGCTTCGCCGATGCGGTGGTGGAGGTGCCCGCGGCGCGCCAGAAGGCCTTGTGGGACGTGCGCAAGGCCGGGCTCAACATCATGATGTCGATGAAAGGCGACGGCAAGCCCGTCTCCTTCATCGAGGATTGCGCGGTGCCCCTGGAGCACCTGGCCGAATACACCACGCAGCTCACCGAGGTTTTCCGCAAGCACGGCACCGAAGGCACGTGGTACGCGCACGCCTCGGTCGGGTGCCTGCACGTGCGTCCGGTCCTGAACATGAAAGGCGACGGCGCCATCCGCATGCGCGCGATCGCGGAGGAAGCCGCCGACCTCGTGCGGCGCTACAAGGGCGCCTACTCCGGCGAGCACGGCGACGGCCTGGTTCGGTCCGAGTGGATCGCGCCCTTCTTCGGGCCGCGGCTCACGGCCTGCCTGGCCGAGATCAAGTCCTGGTTCGATCCGAAGGGGCTGATGAACCCGGGGAAGATCGTGAATCCTCCGCGACAGGACGATCGCAAGCTCTTCCGCTATCCGCCGGACTATGCGACGCAGCAGGTGGCGGGCGCGCTCGACTGGGGTCCCTGGGGCGGCTTTGGCCGCGCCGTCGAGATGTGCAACAACAACGGCCATTGCCGCAAGTTCGACGCCGGCACCATGTGCCCGAGTTATCGGGCGACCGGCAACGAGCGCGACCTCACGCGCGGCCGGGCGAATACGCTGCGCCTCGCCCTCTCCGGGCAGATAGAGGGCGAGGACTTCGCCGGCGAGTCCGTGCGAGAGGCCCTGGAATTGTGCGTCTCCTGCAAGGGCTGCAAGCGCGAATGCCCGACGGGCGTGGACATGGCGCGCATGAAGATCGAGTTCCTCGCCGCGCAGAAGCGTCGCCACGGGTTCACGCGCCGCGACCGGCTGGTCGCGCACCTGCCGCGTTATTCGAAGTGGATGTCGCGGCTGCAGCCGCTGCTCACGCTCGCGCAGGCGTTGCCGGGGGCGGGGGCCTTGGTGGAGTCGATGGCGGGCTTCGATCGCCGCCGCCCGCTGCCGAAGTGGCAGAAGCCTTTTGTCGCAAGAAACCGGGGACGGACCCCAAACCAGGCAACCCCGACAGCCGGGGTCCGTCCCGTCGTGCTCTTCGCCGATACCTTCAACAGCTGGTTCGAGCCGGGCAACCTGGAAGCCACCGTGAAGGTGCTTGAAGCGACGGGCCACGACGTGGTCATCGCGATGGCCCCGGAGGGGCGCCCCTTGTGCTGCGGAAGGACCTACCTCACCACGGGGATGGTCCATGAGGCGCGCCACGAGGCGAAGCGAACCATGGCCGCTTTGAGGCCCTACGTGGAGGCGGGCACGCCCATCGTCGGAATCGAGCCTTCGTGCGTGTTCACCTTCCGCGACGAATACACGGCGATGTTTCCCGGCGACGAAGCCGCGCGAAAGCTGGCCGGCGTATTGCTTGCCGACGAATACCTCGCGCGCGGCATCGCCGCCGGCGAGATCGAGGCGCCTTGGGCGGCAGGGCGGAGAGCGGGCGAAACGGTCGGCCCGTTGCTGGTCCACGGCCATTGCCACCAGAAGGCTTTCGGCACGTTCGAGGCGACGCTCGCATTGCTGCGCACGCTTCCCGGCGCCGAGGTGCAGGCGATCGAATCGAGCTGCTGCGGCATGGCGGGCAGCTTCGGCCACGAGCACTACGACGTCTCGATGAAGATGGGCGAGCTCGCGCTGCTGCCCGCCGTGCGCTCGGCGCCCGGGGTCGCGATCGCCGCCGCGGGCACCAGCTGCCGCCAACAAATCGCGCACGGCGCGGGACGCGCGGCGAAACACCCGATGGCCCTGCTGGCGGAGGCGCTGTGAGCGCGGCAGCGCCGTCGCTGCGAGAGGAGCTGCTCGCGTTGCTCGCCTATTCGCCGCTCGGAGAAGCCGCGGGCAACGTGACGCTCGGCAGCGGCACGCTGGATGGGCATCGAGTCCACGTGGGCCTGGTCGAAAATCGCGGCGCGAGCGGAGCCATCGGCGTGGCGGAAGCCGAGCGCCTGGGCTCGATCTTCAAGGTGGCGCGGGCCGAGCGCGCGGCCCTGGTGCTGTTCCTCAATTCGGCCGGCGCCAAGGTGTCCGAGGGCCTGCGCGCCCTGGGCGCATTCCGTCGCCTGTATGCGGCAGGCCTCGAGGCGCTTTTCGACGACACGCCGGTCGCGGTGGCCCTCGGGCGCAACTGCTTCGGCGGATCGAGCATGCTCGCGCACCTCGGCCGTCGCCGGCTCTTCGCCGCCGATTCGAAGCTCGCGATGTCGGGTCCCGCAGTGATCGCCGCCGCGAGCGGCTCCAACCCGCTGGACGAGATGTTCCGCGCCATGGTCGACGCCTCGATCGCCGCGAGCCGACGCGTCGAGGTTTCTCCACTCAACACACTGTGGTCGCCGGGCATGGACCTGGGGGATTGGTTGCGCGAGAGCCTGGCGCCCGCTCCGTTACCGGTAGCCGAGCGGCTCGCCAAGCACCACGTCGACCTGGCGGCGCGCTTTCCGAAGGCGCGCGCCGAACCTCGGTGGGAGGAGGTGCGGCGGGCCGACCTCGATCGCCTCTATCCGGGCGGCTACTCGGCGCGCGAGAGCCACGGCGTGCTCACTGGAACCGCCCGGGTGGACGATGGCGAAGTCCAGCTGGTCGGATTGCTCGGTCCCACGCCGGTGCGGGCGGCGCGGGCGTGGGAATTCGCCGAAGCGGCGTGGAAGCTGCGGGGGCGCTCGCTTTCGCGGGTCGAGGTGCTGCTCGATTGCGCCTCCCATGCGCCCGCGCTCGACGACGAGCGGCTCATCCAGACCGAATACATCGTCGACATGGCGATGGCCTTGCACGCCCTCGCGCGCGAGGGCGCGCAGGTGGGCTGCACCGTGCTCGGCAAGGCGGGCGGTGGCGTGTATGTGGCGCTGGCCGCGCCGGCATCTCGCGTGACGAGCGTCTATGGCGCCGCGGACATCCAGGTGCTGCCTGGCGCAGCCGTGGCGGCGATCCTGGGCGAGAGCCGCGATTCGGCGGCCGCTTTCGACGAATACCGCACCGCCGGCGTGGCCGAGCGCGAGGCGAAGCTGGGGCTCGTCCCCGGAAAGAAATGAAGGAAGACGACCTGGACCAGAACCTGTATTCCCTTTTCGAGTCCCGCTTTCCGGCGGATCGCTCGCGTCCCTTGCTCCTGCTGCCCGACGGTGGCCGCATTTCGTATGCGCAGGCCGAAGACGGTGCCGCGCGCTACGCGAACCTGTTCGCGAACCTGGGCCTCGCGCCCGGCGATCGCATCGCGGTGCAGGTCGAGAAGTCTGCCGAGGCGCTCATCGCCTACCTCGCCTGCCTGCGGGCGGGGCTCGCCTACCTGCCCCTCAACAACGCGTACCAGGAAGGCGAGGTCGCCTACTTCCTCGAGAACGCCGAGCCACGCGCCATCGTGGCGCAACCGTCGTCGCTGCCCTGGCTCGCACCGCTCGCCAGGCGACGCGGCATCGAGCACCTCTACAGCCTCGACGAGCGCGGCTGCGGCAGCCTCGTGGACGTGGCCGCGAAGCTGCCGACGCGATTCGAGACGGTGCCGCGTGCCGGCGATGACCTCGCCGCGATCCTCTATACATCGGGCACGACGGGGCGCTCCAAGGGCGCGATGCTCACGCACCGCAACCTCGCGGCCAACGCTCGCGTGCTGCATCGCGCCTGGGGCTTCGGTCCGGAAGACGTGCTGCTGCACATGCTGCCGCTCTTCCACGTGCACGGGCTTTTCGTCGCCAGCCATTGCGTCTTGATGAGCGGCGCTGCCATGCGCTTCCACGCGAAATTCGATGCGCGCCGCGCGATCGCGGAGCTGGGCCAATCCACCGTCTTCATGGGCGTGCCGACGTTCTACACGCGGCTGCTCGCCGAGCCGGGCCTCACGCGCGAGGCGTGCGCGGCGATGCGGCTCTTCGTTTCCGGGTCCGCGCCCCTGCTGGCCGAAACGCATGTCGAGTTCGAGGCGCGTACCGGCCACCGCATCCTCGAGCGCTATGGCATGACCGAGACCGGCATGCTCACTTCCAACCCGCTGCAGGGGGAACGGCGAGCGGGCTCGGTCGGCCCCGCCTTGCCGGGAACCGAGGTGAAGGTGGTCGACGACAACGACGAGCCGTGCGCCGCCGGCGAGATCGGCCACGTGCTCGTGCGCGGCGACAACGTCTTCCCCGGCTACTGGCGCATGCCCGGGCGTAATCGCGAGGAGTTCGTCGACGGCTGGTTCCGCACCGGCGACGTGGGCGTGCTCTCGGCGGACGGCTACCTCAGCATCGTCGGGCGCTCCAAGGACCTCATCATCACCGGGGGATACAACGTGTACCCCAAGGAGGTCGAGCTCGCGATCGACGAGTTGCCGGGGGTCCAGGAGTCCGCCGTCGTGGGCATCCCGCACCCCGATTTCGGCGAGGCGGTGACGGCTGCCGTGGTGCCGCGGCCGGGCGAGGAGCTGCAGGAAGACAAGGTGATCGCGGCGCTCAAGGGCAAGCTCGCCAACTTCAAGGTGCCCAAGCGGGTTCACGTCGTCGCCGAGCTGCCGCGCAACGCCATGGGCAAGGTGCAGAAGAACGTCCTGCGGGAGCGTCTGCGGAAGGTTTGAGCGCCCCCGCAAATACGACAAGGACAGCACGATTGGAACACTTCCTTCGGTAGGGCGAGCGGAGACTTGATTTCATCGATTCTTTTGGTTCCTTGCTCATGTACGGTTATTCCTCGCCGAAGCGACCCGACCTCGACGCCTGCCGCGTGATCGTGAACGAGGCCGAAATCCGCCGCTGCCTGGCGGCGTTCCCGCGCCTGACGCGCGAGCAGGTGGTTGCCGCGCTGCTGGAAGGGCGTCCCGACCGCCGCCGCGTCGAAGCGCTCCTTGCCCAGCTTTCCGATGGGAGCCCGACTTGATTCCCATCTTGCCGCCGTTGCACCTGAGCTATTCCGCCCTCGACATCCGGCGCGAGCCTTTGGGCGGGACCCTGCGCCTGGATCCCGAGGATGGGATCCGGCTGTGCGTGCCCGATCGGGGAGAAGGCACCGTCCGTCCGCTGCCGGACGGCGCGAGCGGATCCAGCCTCGCCCTGGCATTCCCGGAAATTTGCGTGATGCCCCCGCAGCGCGGCTGCGACATCACCATGCCCACCGCGCAGAGCGTGCTCGTCTTCGGACTGGACATGCACTACTGCGACGAGCTGGCAATGAAGCAGCACGGCACGCGCTGCCGCATTCCGGATTGCCTGGTCACCATGGACCCGTTCGTCCGGCGCATGGGGACCACGCTCGCCGTGGCGCTGCGCCGCGACCAGGCGCCGCAGGAAGAGGCGATGAAGGGATTCGCCCGCGACCTCGCCGCCCACGTGGTGAACGCGTATGCCAAGCCGAGCGCCGGGCGGATGCGGCGCGGACTCTCGCCGGAGCGCCTCGCGCGAGTCAAGAAGGCGATCGAGGCCGGCCTGGGGACCTCGCTTTCGACGGCAACGCTCGCGGGCGTGGCGCACCTGAGCGAGTTCCACTTCTGCCGCATGTTCCGTTATTCCACCGGATACTCGCCGCACGCCTACGTGACCATGATGCGCATGGACCGGGCGCGCGAGCTGCTGGAGTCGGGCGGGCTCACCATCCGCGAGATCGCCGAGGCCGTGGGATACAAGACCCAGGCCCACTTCACCTGCGTCTTCCACGCCTATTGCGGCAGCACCCCGGCCGCGTACCGCCGGCTCAAGCTGGAGGGTCCAGCGACGCTCGCCTCGCCCCGCGGCCTGCCGCCGGGCGAGACGCAGCCCGGCCTCCAGGAACTTCGCTAGGCGTCCCGCTGCTCGGGGCCCGAGGCCTCGAGCAGCTCTTCCACCAGTCGCATCACTTCCCGCGCCTGCTCGCCGGCAAGGGCGGCATCCTCGCGCAGCTCGCTCGCCGTGGCTTCCGGCCGTGCCAGGCGCGCGCTCACCGCCGCCAGCTGCTCGACCGGCCGGCCGAGGTTGCGGCCGAGGACCTCGAGAAACGCGTTGGTGCGCCTGAGCGAGTCGATGTCCACCAGCACCATCACGGCGCCTTCGATCCGGCTGTCGGCCGTCCGGTACTGGCGGATGCGCAGGGAATACCAGCGCCCCTGCCGGTCCTGCACCGGTCGCTCGAAGAAGCCGACGCCGTCGACGACCTCCGCGAGCACGCTTTCCAGGTCGCTAATTTGGATGCCGAGGTTGATGTCGTTGATGGAACGCCCGAGGTCGCCCGGGACCAGCTTGAGCACCTTCTCGGCGGCGGGCGTAAAGCGCCGGATGCGGAAATCGGCGCCCAGCATGACGATCGGAAGCTGCACGCTCGCAAGGAGGTTCAGCAGGTCGTCGTTGCTGCGCGCGAGCTCGGCGTTGCGGCTCTGCAGCTCGTCGTTGACGGTGGCGAGCTCCTCGTTCGCCGACTGGATCTCCTCCTTGGAGGTCTCGAGCTCCTCGTTGATGCTCTGCAGCTCCTGGTTGGAGGACTGCACCTCCTCGTTGGCCGACTGCAGCTCCTCATTGGCCGCCTCCTGCTGCTCGATGACCGACTGCAGGTAATCGCGGGTGGCGCCCAGCTCGTGCGTGAGGCGGTCGATCTCCTTCTGCGCCTCGTCGGAGCCGCCCGCCCTTTGCGGGGCGCGGCCCGCGTCGCGCTCGCTCGAGTCGGTACGCTTCGCGCGCGCCCCGACTTCTTCCCCGACCGCCTCGAAAACCACCAGCACGCAGGCCGTGCTGCCGTTGCGCAAGGGCATGGCGACCACGTTGACCATGAGGTGCCCGCCCAGGCTCCTCGCCTTCAACCCGTCCACGCGGACCGTGGTCTTCTCGCGCCGCGCCCGATGCAGCGCGCCACGCACGCCGACCAGCAGCCCCTCGCGCAACATCTTGAGGAGGTTCAGGCTCGCCTTGCCGGGAGCGGGTGACAGGAAGGGGCCGGTGTCGCCGCGGAACTGGATGATGTTGAACTCATCATCTACGGTCACCGCCGGTGGCGCATAACGCGAAAGCAGCAGGCGGTCGGCCTCGCGTTGGGGATCGACGGGCTCGGCCCGTTCGCGGGGCATATCCCGGACGAGGGAAGTGGCGGCCGCGGTGGCGCGTGCCAGGGGCACGACGTGCCCCGCGCTCACGCCCGGACGCTTCAGGTAGAGCTTGTGCTTGCCGTCCACGACATCGAACAGCTCTCGGTAGGAGCCGATGGTCTCCGAGCTGCCGAGCCACAAGTAGCCGCCGCCGCGCAGCGCGTAATGCAACAGCGGCATGAGGCGTTGCTGCAGCACGGGCTCGAGGTAGATAAGCATGTTGCGGCACGCGATGAGGTCGAGCCGCGAGAACGGCGGGTCCGCCAGGGCGTTCTGCTGCGCGAAAACGCACATGTCGCGTAGCACCTTCGAGATGCGGTAGTGTCCGTCGACCTCGACGAAGAAGCGCCGCAACCGCTCCGGGGAGACATCCTGCGTGATGCCGCGCGGATAGATGCCCTGCCGCGCGCGCTCGATGCCTGCGCCGTTGAGGTCGGTGGCGAAGATCTGCATCGGCACTCGCTTGCCCGCCTCGGCGCAGTATTCCTGGTAGGACATCGCGATCGAATAGGCCTCCTCGCCGGTCGAGCACCCCAGGGCCCAGACTCGCACGCAGTCGTGCCGGCCGGGGCGCTGCGCGAGCTGGGGGAACACCACCTCCTTCAGGCGTTCGTAGGACTCGGGATTGCGGAAAAAGCTGGTGACGTTGATCAGGATGTCCTGGTAAAGCGCCTGCACCTCGCCGGGATCCTTCTGCAGCAGGCGCAGGTAGTCCTCGAGCCTCTCGATGCGGTGCAGGACCATGCGGCGCGCCGTGCGCCGCTGCAGGGTGTTGCGCTTGTAGTTCGAGAAATCGACTCCCTTCGCATCCCGCACCAGCTCGAGGATGCGCGGGAAGAGCGGCGCTTCATCGGGAATGGGCGGGTGCGCGGGCCGGGCGAAAGGGTGCGCTGCGATGCGCGCGAGCTCCTGTGCGATCTGTGCCGGGGGCAGCACCAGGTCCACGTAGCCGGAGGCGATGGCGTGCTGAGGCATGCTCTGCTGCTCGGCACTTTCGTCCTGGGCGATGGTGATGCCGCCCGCGGTCTTGATCTCCTGCAGGCCCAGGGTGCCGTCGCTCAACATGCCGGAGAGCACCACGCCGATGGCCCGGTGGGCATGTTCCTCGGCGAGCGAGCGCATGAAGTGGTCGATGGGCCGGTGCTTGCCCGGCGATGCGGTTCGCCGCACCGTCTCGAGGCCGCCGCGCGTATAGACCATGTCGCTGGCCGGCGCGATCACGTAGACGTGGTTCTGTTTCACCGGCATCGCACGATCCACCACCTGCACGGGCATGTGCGTACAGCGAACGAGGATCTCGCCCAGTTGCGTCGGGTGTTCGGAAAGGTGGGGGATGATCACGTAGGCCATCCCCGTCCCGGCCGGAAGGTTCTTCAGCAGCTCCTGCAGCGCCGCAACGCCGCCCGCCGACGCGCCGATGGCCACGATGGAGAATTCCGGCCCCTCCTCGGGCGGTGCCGGCACAGGAACGGCCGGGTTGATGTTCGGGAGTACCGGATTGTCGCCGGCAGCGACGGGCCTTGCGGTCTTCCTGGTTCGCGCCATCTACCTTCGGGCTCGGTCGCTATGTGTGCAGCCAGTATATGCCGCCGTCAAAGGCGCTCCTCGGCGACGATGCGCAACTTCTCCGCCAGCGACGCGCAGCGCGCCGCGGCCTCGACCAGCACTCCGCCGCGGGGGCTGTCCGATGCGCGCTCGAGCAGCAACCGTTCGCGCTGCTGCAGGGCCCTCATGGCGCTGCGCAGCGCGTGCTCGAAGCTCTCGCGCTGCCCATTTTCAAGCACCATCGAGCTATAGGCGTGCCCGGTGTGGCAGCGGTAGCGGGCAGGCTCCGCGCCGCTGATCCGCCACAACGACCCGCCGCAGTCGGGACAGGTGAAGGGAGAGAGCCTGCCGATCGATTCGAGGCGCTCGATCGAGCCGGGACCGCCGTTGCTCGCCTCATGCTCCATGCATGCGTCCGGAGGAGCGGGACGCCGCGGCCCGAGCGCACGCTCGAGCAGCGACACCAGGATGCCGGCCAGGCCGTCCGGCGCGGCGATGTGGTCGACTGCGACGTGCCGCAAGGCCGACTGCGGCATGTCGGGCTCCTCCGCGGTCGCGGGATCCTGCACGACGACCGTCCCGCCGGCGGCCTTGACGGCCTGCAGCCCCGCCACGCCATCGTCGAAACGCCCGCTCAAGAGCACGCCGATGGCCGCCGGACCGAGTGCCAGCGCGGCGGAGCGGAACAGCGGGTCGATCGCGGGCCGCGCGAAGTTCTCCTTCGGCCCGTGGGTGAGCTGCAGCTTGGCTGCCGGCGTGACCAGCAGGTGCCGGTCGGAAGGTGCCACGTAGATGGTCCCCGCGACGAGCTTTTCGCCATCCTCGGCGTGCTTGGCGGGCAGCGGGCCGAGGCTCTCGAGGATCTCCGGCAAGGCGCTGCGGTGCGCACCGATGTGGCGGACGATCACGATCGGGGCCGCGAGCGACGAAGGCAACGCGGCCACCAGCATGCGCAGCGGCGGCATCGCGCCGAGCGACCCGCCGATCAGGATCACCTTTCCGACCATGCCTTCTCCATCGCCCGGGATGCGGTTGGGCAAGGCGCCGCGTCCCGCGTTCATGCGCTCCGACGACTGCGCCGGATTCGGACAAGGCGGCCCCTTGCCAGCGCGCGCGCGAATTGGTATTGCTCGGCCATGACCGGATTCCTCGATCGCCTGCTCGACGCCACCGGTGTCACCCGCGCGGCGGCGCTGCGGCGCGCGCAGAAGCTTTCGGCCTTGCTGCGAACGCTCATCTCCGAGCGCGGGGAAGCCACCGGCGCCGCCCTCGCCGTGCGCGCGGTGGAGGCGTATCGCGAGCTGGATGCGCCCGCGCGGCTGCTTTTCTTCCAGGCGCTCGCGCGCGATTTCGCCCCCGACCGCGATGCCGTCCTCGCCGCCGCGACCGCCTACCACGCCGCACCCACGCCGGCGCACCTGGCCGAGCTGCAGCAAGTGGCGGAGCCCGCGAGGCAGGAGATCTTCCGGCGCATGAACATGGCCCCCGGCGGCACCGCCACGCTCCTCGAGCTGCGCCGCGAGCTGCTCGAAGCCATGAGGGCGCAGCCCGAGCTCGCGGCCGTGGACCACGACCTGGGCCACCTGCTCGCCTCCTGGTTCAACCGCGGCTTCCTGCAATTGCGACGCATCGACTGGAACACGCCCGCCGCCATCCTCGAGAAGCTCATCGCCTACGAAGCGGTGCATGCGATCCAGGGCTTCCCGGACCTCAAGCGGCGCCTCGCGCGCGACCGGCGCTGCTTCGCCTTCTTCCACCCGGCGCTGCCCGACGACCCGCTCATCTTCGTCGAGGTGGCCTTCGTGGACGAGCTGCCCTCGCAGGTGGCGCCCATCCTCGCCCTGGAGAGCGTGGTGGGCGATCCGACGCGGGCGCGCTGCGCGGTGTTCTACTCGATCACCAGCTGCCAGCCGGGATTGCGCGGCGTGTCGTTCGGCAACTTCCTCATCAAGCAGGTAGCCGAGGACCTCAAGGCCGAGATGCCGCGGCTGAAGACCTTCGCGACGCTTTCGCCCGTGCCGGGATTACGCGCATGGGCGTCGAAGCTGCCGTCGTCGGATGTGGCCTTGCGCGCCATCCTGGATTCGCGCGAGGCGCCTGCCGACAGCTCGCGCGAGCTGATCGAGTCGCTGGCCGCCTGGTACCTCACCCGCGAGTGGGAGGAGGGCAACGTGCGTGATCCGGTCGCGCGCTTCCACCTCGGCAACGGCGCCCGGCTGGAGCGGGTCAACTGGGCGGCAGACCTCTCGCCCAAGGGGGTGAAGCAGTCCTTCGGCCTGATGGTGAACTACGTGTACGACCTCAACGACGTCGAGCGCAACCATGAGGAATACGTGAACCGCCGCCATGTCGTCACCTCGAATGCGATCGACAAGCTGGCGCGGGCCGCCGAGCCCCTGCTGGCACCTCGTCCGGAGACGACGCCCGGAGCGCGGGAAGCTTCCCAGGGAACCTAGGGCCGCAGCACCGACAGCTTCGCGCGCCGCACGCTGAAGCCCAGGTCGGCATCGCCCACGATCTCGCCCTTCACGCCGAAGCCCTGGATCTCGTAGTCTTCCGCGTTCGCGCTCAGCGACGGATCGATGGCCCGGGCGCGGGCGATGACGCGCTCGAATTCGCGGCGGTTCATGCGATAGCCGATCTCGCCGCCACTGCCCCACGGATCGGCGGAGAGGAAAGGCGCTGCGACCTGCAGCGAGGGCCGGCCAGGACTGCGCCCGAATGGTGTGGATTCGGCGAGCGCGACCGACACGAGCACGTGCCCGGTGAGATAGTCGCGGCCGTCCGCATCGATCGCTGCGCGCGTTCCCAGCGAGCCGGTCGCCAGCGACAAGCGCTTGTCCGAGGTCGTGTCGCGGAACGTGATCATCGGCATCGCATAGCCTTCCGCGCCGGCGGCGCGCGCGGCGACCTGGCGAATCCAGACCTCGGCGGTGAAGACCACGTCGACGTCGGCATCGAAGGCCGCGGTGTAGGGGCGAACGGGGGCCGTTCGCACCCATGAGCGCATGCCCGAGACGGTTCCCGCGATACGGTCGAAAGCGCTCACGAAGAGGCCGACCGCCGGCTGGTCGACATAGAGCTGGATGAAGGAGTGCATCGCCGCTTCGGCGTGGGTCGCGAACGCGTAGGTCACGGCGTACTGGCTGGCAAGCCCGGTGCGCTCGACGAATTCCATCGGCATCGGCCCGAGGTTGGGCGAGAAGGACGGGTGGCGGAACATCCCCCGGCCGGTGAGCGGCATGACCATGTTCGTCGCCTCGATGCAGCTGTTGCCGTGCGCGCCGAAGCCGTTCACGCAGCCCACGGCGCCGCCGCCGAAGGGATAGAACATCGCGAGGTTCTGCGAGGCCTCGAGGATCGGCGCCTTGCCCGAGGACAACACGCAGAACGCGATGCCTTCCTCGGTCCAGCCGCCGCCGCGAGCCTTCATCGCCGCGCGCGTCGCGTCGTCAGCAACGTAGCGGTGGTTGCCGAGGCCCTCGGCGTGGCGGCCGTTGTAGAAGCGGTAGACCGGAACGGTCCCGGGGTTGCACGCGCCACCCGGGCCCACTTCGTAGGCGGAAAGGCTTGGGTTGGCTTCGGCGCCCCGCGGCTCGTCGCGTTCCCGAATCCATCCCGAGGCGGGATCATCCAACGCATCGCAGGCGCCCTGGTTGATGGTGAAGAAGCCCGACCTCGGCTCCTGTTGGCCGGCCGCACGGAAGCGGCAGACGTTGCGCGCGAGGTCGCCTTCGGGATAGCGATGGGTCGACCAGGTGAGCCCCGTGGGGACCGAGCCCTCGGGAGGGTTGCGCGTAGCCGTGGCGAAGACGCACGACCCGGGAGAAACGTAGTACGACCACGCGAGGAAATATCGGTCCGTTGCAGGCTCGTAGTGCTCGGACACGACGACGGGCCCACCGGGCGCGAAAAAGCTGCAGAACGCCGCTGCGGGGCCGGCGACGCAGCACGCGGCTGCGGCCAGCAGGAATTTCAGCAACTGTTTCATGCCATGCCCCTAGAACGCGGCCAGGCCCGTCTGGGCCCTGCCCAGGATGAGCGCATGGATGTCGTGCGTGCCCTCGTAGGTGTTCACTGCCTCGAGGTTGAGCACATGGCGGATCACGTGGAACTCGTCGGCGATGCCGTTGCCGCCGTGCATGTCGCGCGCCTTGCGCGCGATCTCGAGCGCCTTGCCGCAGGAGTTGCGCTTGATGATCGAGACCATCTCGGGCGTCGCGCGGCCCTCGTCCATGAGCCGGCCCACGCGCAGGCAGGCCTGCAGGCCGATCGAGATCTCGGTGAGCATGTCGGCGAGCTTCAACTGGATCAGCTGGTTGGCGGCGAGCGGCTTGCCGAACGCCTTGCGGTCGAGCGTGTATTGCCGCGCGGCATGCCAGCAGAATTCCGCGGCACCGAGCGCACCCCAGCCGATGCCGTAGCGCGCCTTGTTGAGGCAGCCGAACGGCCCCTTGAGCCCCTTCACGTTGGGGAGCAGGTTCGCTTCCGGCACGAACACGTCGGCCATCACGATCTCGCCCGTGGGCGAGGCGCGCAGGCTGAACTTGCCCTCGATCTTGGGCGCGGTGAGGCCCTTCATCCCCTTTTCGAGCACGAAGCCGCGGATCTCGTCGGCGTCGTCCTTCGCCCAGACGACGAAGACGTCGGCATACGGCGAGTTGCTGATCCACATCTTGGCGCCGTTCAGCAGGAAGCCGCCGTCCACCTTCTTCGCGCGCGTGACCATGCCGCCCGCGTCCGACCCGTAGTCGGGCTCGGTGAGGCCGAAGCAGCCGAGCAGCTCGCCGGTGGCGAGCTTCGGCAGCCACTTCTCGCGCTGCTCCTCCGTGCCGTAGGCGTGGATGGGATGCATGACGAGGGAAGACTGCACGCTCATGCCCGATCGATAGCCCGAATCGACGCGCTCGACCTCGCGCGCGATGAGGCCGTAGGCGACGTGGCTCACGCCGGCGCAGCCGTAGCCCTCGATCGTAGGCCCGAGGAAGCCCAGCTGGCCCATCTCGTTGAAGATCTCGCGGTCGAACCTCTCGTGGCGGTGCGCCTCTAGCACGCGCGGCATCAGCTTTTCCTGGCAATAGGCGCGCGCGCTGTCGCGCACCATGCGCTCCTCCTCGGTGAGCTGGTCTTCGAGGAGGAGGGGGTCTTCCCACTGGAACGTGGGCTTCATGTCGTTCGGCTTCAACTCGGGCTCCCGGTCTTCATCTGTGATTGCAAGTAGTTCTGGATGCCGACCTTGCCGATCAGCTCGAGCTGCGTCTCGATCCAGTCGATGTGCTCCTCGGTGTCCTCGAGGATGTCCTCGAGGATCTCGCGCGAGATGTAGTCGCGCGCCGCTTCGCAGGCGGCGATGCCTTCCTTGAGGGTTTCCTGCGATCCGCGCTCGACCTCGAGGTCCGAGGCGAGCATCTCCGGCGCGTTCTCGCCGATCCGCAGCTTGCCGAGGTCCTGGAGGTTGGGCAGCCCGTCGAGCATGAGGACGCGCTCGATCAGCTTGTCGGCGTGCTTCATCTCCTCGATCGACTCGTGGTACTCGACCTCGGCGATCTTCGCGAGGCCCCATTGGCGGTACATGCGGGCGTGCAGGAAATACTGGTTGACCGCCGTGAGCTCGCGCGTGAGCTGGGCGTTCAGCAGCTGGATGATCTTCTTGTCGCCTTGCATGGGACCCTCGGAGGTTCGGCGTGACCCTCGATTCTATCGCGGGGGAACGCGGCCTTCAGGGTTGCGACCACATGCGCAGCAGGTTGTTGTAGACGCCCGTGAGGCCGATGAGCGAGGGATCGCCCGGATTGGCCTGGGTGAGCCGGATGATCGACATGTCCAGGTCGAAGAGCAGCGTGCGCTGCGCGTCGTCGCGCACCAGGCTCTGGATCCAGAAGAAGGACGCCGTGCGCGCGCCGCGCGTGATCGGTTCCACGCGGTGCAGGCTTGTCGCGGGATAGATCACCAGCGAGCCGGCGTCGAGCTTCACGCGCTTCACGCCGTAGGTGTCCTCCACCAGGAGCTCGCCGCCGTCGTATTCCGAGGGCGGCGAGATGAAGAGCGTGGCGGAGATGTCGGTGCGGATACGCACGCCCGTCGGCCCATGCGAGCGGATGGCCGCATCGATGTGGTTGCCGAAAGTCATGCCCTCGCGGTAGCGGTTGAAGAGGGGAGGGAAGACCTGCTTCGGCAGCGCCGCCGACATGAAGAGCGGGCTGCGCGCGAGGGCCACGAGCACCGCCTCGCCGAGCTCGCGCGCCAAGGGGCTCGTTTCCGGGATCTGCTCGTTGTACTTCGCCTTGGCCGACTGGTGGCCGGAGGTGACGTTGCCGTCCACCCAGTCGGCCGCCTCCAGCCGAGCGCGGGCGCGGGAGACTTCGTCGGGGGTGAGCACGCCAGGAATTTCGAGCAGCATCGGATCAGAAGTTGTAGCGGAAGGTCACGGAGTATGTTCGCGGCTCCCCGGGAATCACGCGGTTGGGGTTGTTCTGGTAGCCGCCGATGTAGTACGTCTTGTCGCTGGCGTTGATGACGTTGAGGCGGATCTCGTAGTCGTCCTTCGCGTAGGCCGCGGTCAGGTCCACTACGACGGCGGCAGGCACCTCGCCGGTATTGGCGTCGTTCAGCCAGAAGCCCGAGGTGCCGCGCACGCCACCGCCGATTTCCCAGCCGCCGCCCAGCCGGTACACGGTCCAGACGTTGCCGGCGACCTCGGCCACGCCCAGTGGCTTCTTCCCCACGATGTTGTCGGGGGCATCGACGATCTTGCCGTCCATGAAGGCGACGCCGCTGTAGATCTCCCAGTTGGGCAGGATGTAGCCGGCGAGTTGCACCTCGATGCCGTCCACGCGGCGCTTGCCGGTGAGCAGGGTGGAGCCGTCCTCCTCGAGCTTCCTCGCGTTGGACTTCTCGTTGCGGAAGATCGCCGCGCGCAGCTGCATGCCGTGGGAGAAATCCCAGGTGGCGCCCAGCTCGTAGCCCACGTTGCGCTCGGGCGAGAGGTCCTCGTTCACCGGGTTCAGGTTGGTGCCGTTCTGGCCGTACACGCCCAGCTCGCCCGACGGGTTGTACGAGTTGCCCACGGACAGGTAACAGGACTGCGTCGCGGTCGGCTGGTGGATGAGGCCCGCGCGATAGCTCCACATCTTCTCGGTGCGGCTGAAGGGGCCGGTGATGCCGGCGCCGGTGAGCGCGCTTTCGGTGCGTGCCTCGGCCTTGTAATGGTCGAAGCGCGCGCCCAGCAGCGCCTTCCACCGCTCGCTGAACTCGATCTGGTCCTGCACGTAGGCGGCCGCCGTCTTGCCCTCGGCCAGGGCATGCACGTTCGGCGTCTTCGTGTACGCGAGGAGAGTGGACGGATCCGGGTCGAGGAAGGACGTGAAGGAGGTGGGCGCCTGCGTGCCTGGCTGGGTGGGGTCGGCATCGAGCGCGAAATTCACGCGATCGAGCCGCTCTCGGGAGAGCTCGAGGCCGGTGAGCAGCGTGTGCTTCACGCCGCCCGAGCGCAGCTTCCAGGTGACGTCGGTCTGGTTGATGATCGCGCCGTCGTCGTTGTCGCGCGTGCGGCCCGTGTCGTGGTTGCGCCTGACCTGCAGCAGCCCGAGCGGTGTGCCGGCCATGACCGGCGCGCCGTTGGCGTCCAGGTTGTGGAGGGTGGCTATCGTGGCCTCGACCGAGCGCTCGTACTTCGCGAGCCGAGTCGTGTTGCGCAGCTCGACGTTGCGCGAAATGCGCCAGTCGATGCGCGCGGTAGTGATGTGGGTCGTATGGTCGGCGTAGTCGTGGTTGGCGTAGCCGTAGTAGTTGCGGGGCGAGACCGGCGGCATGGCGTAGAGGCCTGTCCCGGTGGCGGCCGGCGACAGCGACGGCTGGCCATAGTCGGTGACGTCCCCGGTCTTCAGGTAGTAGTGCGAGAGGGTCACGTCGAGCGGATGGCCGATGCCGAAACGGAAACTCGGGGCGAAGCCCTCGCGCTTCACGTCCTGCGGGTAGCGGTACGAGCCCGAATCCTCGTAGAGCGCGACCAGCCGCGCGCCACGATCATCGCCCAGGTTGGCGTTGTAGTCGGCCGTGAGGCGCCGCTTGTCGAAGTTGCCGTAGGTGAATGCCACTTCCTTGCGCTCCACGATGCCGGGCACTTTCGAGGTCTGGTTGATGATGCCGCCCGTGGACCCCCGGCCGAAGATGAGCGCCGAGGGGCCCTTGAGCACCTCGACCGATTCCACGGCGAATACGTCGCGGTTGTACTCGCCCAGGTCGCGCACGCCGTCGATGAAGATGTCGCCCCCGGCGGGGAAGCCGCGCAGGTAGAACACCTGGTTCGCCTGCGTGCCGCCTTCGCCCGCGGCGTAGCTCACGCCCGGCACGTTGCGTAGCGCTTCCTGCAGCGAGGTCGCGTTCTGCGCGCGCAGCACCGCCTCGGGAATCGTGTTGATGAACTGCGGGATGTCGCGCAACGGCGTCTCGGTCTTCGTGGCCGTCGAGGACGCATCCATCTTGTAGTCCTGGTCGATGGCGCTCTTCACCTTCACTTCGGGGAGGGTCGTTTCCTTCTTGTCCGTCGCGGGTGCGGGAGCTTGCGCGGTCGCCGGGAGGGGAAATGCGGCCGCGAGGCCGAATGCAGTCGGGGCGAAGCCGGCGCGGATCAGCTCGGCGAGGGGTCGTGCGCGAAACGGGGTGTTGCGAATCATCGTGGCTCCGGGGAGTAGGCCTGGTGAGGGAGGCTGGCTCGCCCGGAACGGGCTGGCTGGCGGATCTGGGACGGGACGTGGAGGATGATCAGCTCATCGGCATCAGCTTTCGAGCTCGAAATGGATCGGCACGAGGGCCACGCCGGCCACCGCGCGGCTGCCTTGCCGCGCCGGCACGAATCGCCATCGGCGCACCGCTGCCAGGGCCGCATCGTCGAGGCGATCGGAGCCGCTGGACCGGTGCACCTCGATCGATTCGACCTTGCCGGCGGCATCCACCTGCACGCGCAGCATGACGGTGCCTTGCTCGCGGGCGCGCTTGGCGAAGATCGGATAGGCGGGCGCCGGATTGTTGAGGTACGCGAGGTTGAATCGGGGGGGTTCCAGGACCGGTGCGGCCTGGGGGGGCGGTGCCGGTTCGGGCACGGGAGCGGGCACGGCCTTGGGCGGCGGCGGCGGCGGCGGCGCCGGTTTCTCCACAACCTGGACCGCCTGGATGATCTCGAAGCGCGGCGGCTCGGGGATCACGACCTCGGGCTTGCGTAGCTGGGGCAGTGGAACGGTCTTCGCGGGGACTACCGGCGTGGCTCGCGGGGGCTCGGGAAGGATCTGCAGCAGCAACGGGCGGGCCTTTTCCACCGCGGCGGCAACCCCGCCCAGGGAGGCCACGGCGACCAACGCGAGGACATGCGCGCCCGCGATCAGGAAAAGGAGCGTGAAGCGCGAGGCGGGCGAGGACGGCGGGTTGTGCGTCCCGATGCTGCCGACGGTCAATCGGCGCTCCCGCCGCAGGCGGTCTCGGCGTCCAGGCGCCGGCTGCAGCCGCCCGCGCATTGCCTGAGGATCTCGCGCGTATCGGGCGCGCACTTGCCGCAGCAGCTGGCCACACCCAGGTCGCGGCGCAAATCCTCGAGGGTGGCGCAGCCCAGCTCGGCGGCCCCGCGGATCTCGCGTTCGGTCACGGCGTTGCAGATCCAGATGTACATGGCGGGCCGGCTTTCCTTGCAAATAAGAACAATTCGCAATACGATTCTGCACAACCCGCCGCCCCATGGCAAGCCCCTTGTCGACACCGTCCTTGCCGATCCCCGAAGCCCTCCCGGCCCAGCCGCAAGCCGAGGCCCAACCCATTGACAGCGCGACGCTTTTCCGCGGGCGGGTGGAGATCCTCATCCTCCACAATGGCCGCGAATACCGGCTGAGGAACACCCGGCAGGGCAAGCTGATCCTCACCGCCTAACCCCGCCGGGGCTACAATGCCCGCGCCGAACGCACCGGCCCCCCGGTGCGTTTTTCATTCCTGGAGAAGCGATGGCCAAGCGCATCACGGTGGAAGACCTCTGGAAGCTGGACCGCCCGGCACAACCCACGCTTTCGCCCGACGGCGCGCAGGCCTGCGTTTCGGTGAGCTCGTACGACATGGAGGAGAACAAATCGCGCGCCAGCCTGTGGCTGCTCTCGGCCTTCGGCGGCGAGCCGCGGCGGCTCACGAGCGCGGGCGAAAAGGACGGCGAGCCGAAGTGGTCGCCGGATGGGCGGTGGATCGCCTTCGTGGCAAAGCGCGCGGCCTCCGACGGCCGCAAGGAAGACGACGAGCCGCAGGTGTACGTGATCGCGCCGGATGGCGGAGAGGCGAGGCGCGTGACCGAAATCGCCACCGGCGCCTTCGGCATCAAGTGGTTTCCCGATTCGCGGCGGATCGCGTTCCTGTCGTGGGTCTGGCCGGACGTGAAGGGCTTCGACAAGCTGGCCAGGCGCCACAAGGCGCACAAGGAAGACAAGGTCAAGGCGCACGTGGTCGAGCATTCGGCCTACCGTTTCTGGGACCACTGGCTCACCGACGGGCGCGTGCTGCACGTCCTCAGCGTCGAGCTCGAGAGCGGAAAGATGCGCGACCACTTCGCGGGCTCGCGCTACGAGATCGTGAAGGCCGATCCGTCGGCGGACTCGTACGACATATCCCCGGACGGCCGCGAGATCGCCTTCGCCCACGACGTGGAGGAGGACAAGCGCTTCGACCACGACCACGAGCTGGTGGCGCTCGACCTCGGCCGAAAGCGTTTCCGCACGGTTTCGCGCAACCCGAAGCTCAACCACGAAAGCCCGCGCTACTCACCCGACGGCCGCTGGCTCGCCTGCCTGGTGCAGGACCAGCGCAAGAGCCCGATCGCACCGCACAAGCTCGCGCTTATCGACCGCGACAAGGGCGGCGTGGAGATCGTGAAGACCGCCTGGGATCGCAGCGTGCATGCGCCGCTCGCGTGGACCGGCGACTCGAAGGCGGTGGTCTTCGCCGCGGAGGACGATGCGCGGCAGCACCTCTTCCGATGGGAGGTCGGCGAGCGCGCGCCGCGGGTGCTGGCACGCGGCGGCCAAGTGACGAATTTCGACGTGGCGGCCGGTGCGTGCGTGTACGTACGCAACGCCATGGGATCGCCGCCCGCGGTCTTTTGGTCGGGCGAGGGCGAGGAGGAGCGCCGCATCGACCGCTTCAACGATGCGCTCACGCGCCGCTTCAAGCTGGGCGAGGTGCGCGAGTTCCGCATCCCCGGTTTCGGCGGCGAGGAAGTGCAGATGTGGGTGATCTACCCGCCGGATTTCGACCCCAAGAAGAAGTGGCCGTTGCTGCACAACATCCACGGCGGCCCGCACTCGATCTGGGGGGACAACTTCCACTTCCGCTGGAACAACCACCTCTTCGCGGCACAGGGCTACGTGGTCTGCTGCGTGAACTACCACGGGTCGTCGAGCTTCGGGCAGGCTTTCAAGGAAAGCATCGACAGCGAGTTCGGCAAGCGCGAACTATTCGACGTCGAGGCGGCGACGGATTTCATGCTCGAGCAGGGCTACATCGATCCCGGGCGCCTGGTCGCCGCGGGCGGCAGCTACGGCGGCTACATGGTCGCGTGGATGAACGGACACACCGACCGCTACAAGGCTTACGTGTGCCACGCCGGCTGCTTCGACTGGGTGGCGATGTTCTCCGACGACGCCTGGTACTGGCACCCGAAGGAGCTGGGCGCGTACTACTGGGACGACATGAAGCGCGTCGAGGCGCAGAACCCGCGGGCGCACGTGAAGAAGATGAAGACGCCTACGCTCGTCATCCACGGCCTGCTCGACTACCGCGTGCCCGACTCGCAAGGGCTCGCGTACTACAACACGCTCAAGGCCAAGGGGGTGCCCACGCGGCTGGTGTTTTTCCCCGACGAGAACCACTGGATCCTCAAGCCGCAGAACTCACGCCTCTGGTACCGCGAGTTTTTCGCCTGGCTGGAGCGCTTCGTCGAGACCGGCGGGAAGAAGGGGAAGAACTAGGGCTTCACACCCGATACAGCGCCACGCCCAGGGTCGCCGCCACCACCGCCGTCACCGCGGTGCGCATGTCGACGAACCAGGAGGGCACGAGCCCCTGGCGCGCGAGCCAGAGGTCGGAGACCCACACCGCCACGAAGAGGGCCAGGGCCGCGCCCAGCTGCCACTGCGGCGAAGGCAGCCACAACACGCCCCAGGCAGCGAGCGAGGGCAGGGTGCTCAAGGAGAAGGCGATCGCGCGCGTCTTCGCCGTGCCCGCCTCGTCGCGCAGCGCAAGGCCGCCTTCGACACCCCCCAGGTAGGAGAGCACCACGGCGGCGAAAGTCACCAACGCGGCGATCCCCGGCACGCGAACCTGCGACTGCGCGGAAAAGAGCATCACCGTGAGGCCGGCGAAGATCGCGAGGCCGGCGAGGGCGAAGATCCAGGCGAGGCGCCGCACCAGGCTGGAGGCGCGCGAGGCGGGACTCATCGCGGCAGTGTAGCCGCAAGGCGCTCGAGCAGCCGGTCCACCATCGCCGCGTCGTGATAGATGCCGAAGCCGAACCGAAGCCGCCGCTCGCGCCGGTCGATCACGATCCCGGCCTCGGCGATGCGGCGATGCAGGCCCTCGGCGTCGTCCACGTCGAAGGCGAGGAAATTGCCCCGCGTCACCTGCACTGGCGGAACGAGAGCGGCGGGCGAAAGCGCAGGAACCTGCAGGCGCGCCAGGCCGTCGAGGAAGCGCTTCTGCATCGCGAGCGCATGGCGATGGATGTCGTCGATGCCGATGTTCACCGAGCGCAGCCAGTCCATCGCCGCGCCGAAGCGATACAGCCCCGACGGATCGAAGGTGGCGCCCCAGAAGCGGAAGGCATCGGGGCCATAGGGCACCTCGCCCGAAGAGCCCTTGCTCAGGCGCTCGAACGACGCGAACCAGCCCGTGTCGCGAGGCCGCAGGTCGCAGCCCGGAGGCACCGCGAGAAAGCACGCCCCTTCGCCACTCATGGCGTACTTGTAGCCGCCTGCCAGGTAGAAGGCCCTGGCATGGAGGCTCGACAGGTCCACGGGAAGGGCGCAAAAGGCGTGGTAGCCGTCGATCGCCAGCAGCGATCCGGCCGGCGCCGCTTCCACGATCGCCTCCAGGTCGGGGACGACGAAGCCCGAATCGAAGAACACGTGCGACAGGAACACGAGATCCCACTCGCCGGAACGCTCCGCCGCGACGAAGCGCTCGCTGAAACTTTCCCACGGCGGCCCCGCAATCTCCTCGACCACGACGCGCCCGCTTTCGGCGAGCCGCCGGGTCTGCCGGCGGAAGCTGTGGAACTCATGCGCGGTCGTGAGCACGCGCAGCGGCCTGTCCCACGGCAGGCAGGAATAGAGCCGGTTCACGAACTCGTGGGTGTTGTTGGCGAACGCCACCTGGCCCGCATCGGGCAGGTGCAGCAGCCGCGCCACGTGTGCCTGCGCAGCCGGCAGGACCGTGTCCATGATGCGGTCCCACTTCCGGTCGACGAGCGTGGCCGCGTCCATCCAGTAACGCTCGTGGGCCTGGCGCGTGGCATCGGGCCACGGATGGTGGCTGTGCGCGGCGAAATGCAGCCGCCGCGGATCCGAATCGAAGAAGTGGGAGAAATGTCGCGCGAGCACCGCGCGAGCCTACGCCTTGGGAAAGATCACCACCAGCCAGTACACGAAGCCGGCAGAGATGGCGAGCAGGACCGCCGCCAGGAAGGTCGAAGCGATCCTCGGCGCCTGCGTGCCGGCCGAGGCAGGCATCGTGCCGTGCCACATCGGACCCACGAGGTTCACCCTGAGCGCCAGGCCGTAGAAAGCGATGGCGGCCACGTGCAGGGCCACCATCCCGACGAGCACCCATTCGTTGAAGCTGTGGATCGCCGTCATGCGCCCGACCAACGCGTTGGAGACCTTGACGGCCAGCGGGCCCTGGGTCGCGATCTCGTCGTCCACGAACAGGCCGGAAATCGCCTGCGTGAGCAGGACCGCCACCATGAAAAGAACCATCCAGCCGCCGAGGGGGTTATGGCCAGGCTGGACCGCGTGCCGCTTCGCCGCGATGTCGCGCAGGTGACGCATGGCGGCGCCGGGACCGCGCACGAAGCCCGAGAAGCGCGCGGTCGAGCTGCCCAGCACTCCCCAGGCGAGGCGGAAGAGCAGCAGGGCGAGGATCGCGTAGCCGCTGCGCATGTGCCACTCGAGCCAGGCGCCGGCGATCTTGGCGGTCACGAACGAGAAGACCACCAGCACCGCCAGCACCCAATGGAAGACTCGGACGGGCGCGTCCCAGACGACGATGCGCCCGGCCGGTCCGGCGGCAGCCACGCGCGCCTTACTTGGCGCGGTAGTCGTCGTGGCAGGCCTTGCACGTGCCGCCGGCTTCGGCCACCGCTTTCTTCAGCGTGGGCAGGTCCGCGCGCGCCGCCTGTGGCAAGGCCTTTGTCGCCGTGATCATCTTGTCCATCTTCGCGTCGAAGTCGGCCCGGTTCTGCCAGATCTCGGCGCGTGCCTTGGTTTCACCCTTGTCCGTACCGGCGCCGAAATGCCCGCGCGGATAGTCCGAAAGCGCCGCCACGAGGTCCGCGCTGCGGCCGGCTTCTTCCTTGTTGTAGGGCTTCTTCTCCTGCGCCATGGCGGCGAGGTTGGCGAAGTTGAAGCCCATCACGGCATACGCCGAGCGGCGCTGCTTGACCTGGTCTTCGGGCTTCACCTGCGCGGTTGCGGCGATTGCGGTGGCCGACGCGGCGAACGCGAGGGCGATCGCGAGCTTCTTCATGCTGGAAATTCCTTTCGAGGGTTGTCCGGCTGCGGACGGTTGGGTGAGGCATGGCGCCGAATTCTGTCGCAGGCACCACGGCTTGGCAAACTTTTAGGGACAATGGGCCAACCGGTACTCCGAAGGGGGCGCAAGTGAACGACATTCGAATCGAGAAGGACACCTTCGGGCCGATCGAAGTGCCCGCCGAGCGGCTCTGGGGCGCGCAGACCCAGCGCTCCCTCGAGCACTTCCGCATCTCGGGCGAGCGGATGCCGGCCGAAGTGATCCAGGCGCTGGCGTGGGTCAAGCGTGCTTGCGCGACGGTGAACGAGTCATTGCTGGGGTTAACAGCGGAAAAGGCGCAGGCCATCTCACGCGCCGCCGACGAGGTACTCGAAGGACGGTGGCCCGACGAGTTTCCGCTGGTGGTGTGGCAGACCGGATCGGGCACGCAGAGCAACATGAACATGAACGAGGTGCTTGCCAACCGGGCGAGCGAAATCCTCGGCGGGCATCGCGGGGAGGGCCGTAGCGTCCATCCCAACGACGACGTGAACCGCGGGCAGAGCAGCAACGACGTGTTTCCCACTGCGATGCACGTGGCGGCCGTGGTGGCCATCCGCCGGCGGCTGCTGCCATCGCTCGCGCGGCTGCGCGCGACGCTGCAGGCCAAGTCGCGCGAGTTCGACGCGATCGTGAAGATCGGCCGCACCCACCTGCAGGATGCGACGCCGCTCACGCTGGGCCAGGAGTTCTCGGCCTACGTGGCGCAGCTCGACCATGCGCGCCGTCATATCGAGCACACGTTGCCGCACCTGTCGGAGCTGGCGCTCGGAGGCACGGCCGTGGGCACCGGGCTCAATACGCACCCCGAGTTCGGCACGCGCACCGCCGCGGAGATCTCGCGCCTCACAGGAGTCGATTTCGCCACCGCGCCCAACAAGTTCGAGGCGCTCGCGAGCCACGATGCGATGGTGCATGCCCACGGAGCGCTGAAGGGCCTCGCCGCCGCGCTGATGAAGATCGCCAACGACATCCGCCTGCTCGCCTCGGGCCCGCGCTGCGGCATCGGCGAGATCGCCATTCCGGAGAACGAGCCCGGAAGCTCGATCATGCCGGGGAAGGTGAACCCGACACAGGCCGAGGCCATGACCATGGCCGCCTGCCAGGTCATGGGCAATGACGTCGCCATCAACCTGGGGGGCGCGCAGGGCCACTTCCAGCTGAACGTCTTCAAGCCGCTCATCGTGAACGCGTTTATGCAGAGCGTGCGGCTGCTGGGCGACAGCATGGCCAGCTTCGAGGAGCATTGCGCGCGCGGCATCGAGCCCGATCGCGAGCGCATCGAGTTGTTGCTGCAGGGCTCGCTCATGCTGGTGACCGCGCTCGCGCCGAGGATCGGCTACGACAAGGCGGCCCAGATCGCCAAGAAGGCGCACAAGGACAAGAGCAGCCTGCGGCAGGCGGCGCTCGCGCTGGGATACGTAAGCGCGGAGCAGTACGACCAGTGGGTCAAGCCCGCGGACATGGTGCGGCCAAGCTGAGCCCTCGTTCCTAGTAGCGGGTCGGGTTCGGCTTCTCGTCGGGGGGCGGGTCCTGCACCGGCGGGTTCTGCCGCGGTTTCACCGGGTCGCCGATTGGCGGCGGCTCGTCGGAAGGCTTCGGCGGAACGTTCGGCGGCGGCACCGGCCGCGGCGGCGGTTGCGGGTCGGTGGGATTGTCCGGTTGCGGAGGTTGTGGCGGCTGCGGCGGCTCCGGCGTCGGGACGTGGGCTTTGCGTTCGATCATTCGGCGACTCCCAGCTTGCGCTTCATGGCGAGGGTGAGGACTTGCGAAGTACGACGGAAAGCCTTCCAGGGATCGCTGCGCAGCCCGCGCATCCGGCGCGCGACGTTGGCTGCATGGAAGGTGCCGGGCTTGAGGCGGCCGCCGACCTCGTCCCAATGCAGCGGCGTGGAGACCGGCGCCCCCTTGCGGGCCCGCACCGAATAAGCCGCGACGGTGGTGGCGCCTTCGGCGTTGCGCAGGTAGTCGATGAAGATGCGGCCGCTGCGTTGGCGCTTGGAGGCCGTGGTCACGAAGAGTCCCGGCTCCTCGCGCGCGAGCTCCTCGGCGAGCGCCTTCGAGAACGCCTTCACCTCGTCCCATTCGTGGCGACGCGAGAGCGGCACGACAACGTGCAGCCCCTTTCCGCCGGAGGTCTTGGCGAACGACTCGAGCCCCAGATCCTCGAGGCGCTGTCGCGTGCGATGCGCGGCGGCCATCACCTCGCGCCACGGCACCGCCGTGTCGGGATCGAGGTCGAAGACCATCCGGTCTGGGCGCGCGAGGTCGCGCGTGGTTGCGCCCCAGACGTGCAGCTCGATCACGCCCATCTGCACAAGGCCTACGATCGCCGCGAGCGAATCGGCCGATGCGTAAACGCCACCGCCGCCGAGCTCGACCTCGACGCGCCCGATCTCGGCCGGAAAGCGATCGTCGATGTTCTTCTGGTAGAAGCAGCCTTCGCCGGGCCCCTGGGGACAGCGCACCAGAGACAGCGGCCGGTCGCGCACTTCGGGCACGATCCATTCGGCCACGCTCTCGTAATATCGCGCGAGGTCCGCCTTGGTGAGCGCCATCTCCTCGAAGAGGACACGCTCGGGATGGGTGATGCGGATGCCGGCGACGCTCGTCCCGGCGCCGGCGCCAGCGGGGACGCTCATCAGTGGCGCACGTCGGCCCCGTCCCCGCGGAACGCAGGCGGCATGGTGGGAGAGGGCGCCGCGACGCTCGGGACGTTGCCGCCTTCACCTTCCCACCGCGTGACCTCTTCCTTGAGCGATCCCTTGCGTGCGCGCGCCTCGAGCCCGCGCTTGTAGCAATAGCCGAGCACGCCCGCGGCGAGCGCGATCAGGAGTTTCATGGGTTTCTCCGGTAAGGAATGAGGGACGAGGGATGAGGAAATGCGCCGAGGCGGGCGCTAAGCCGCCTTGCGATGGCTCGACGCCTTGGCGCCCTTGCGCCGCGCCTTGGCCACCGGCGCCTTGCGGCGCGGCGAGGCTTCCTCGTCGTTGGCCGCGCCCGCGCGCTTGCGGCTGCCGCCCTTCAGGCTCTTCTCCAGCAGGGAAGCGAAGTCGATCACGTCGGCTTCCCGGCGCGGCTTGGCCTTGGGGGCTGCGCGCGTCTTGCCCTTCGCCTTCTCCTCGATCAGCTTGAGCAGGTCGTCGCGATACGTGTCGTGGTATTGCGCGGGGTCGAAATCGATCTCCATGTCCTCGACAAGGCGCTCGGCCATCTCGATTTCGCGCGGCGTGACCTTCGCCGCCTGCAGGTCCTCGGGCACCTTGAGCTCCTTCGGATCCCGCAGCTCCGTGGCGTAACGCAGCGTGTTGAGCACCAGGAACTGGTCCACGGCATAAAGGGCGGCAAGGTGGGCGCGCGTGCGGATCACGACCGTGGCGATGCCCACGCGTCCGGTGCGAACCAGCGTCTCGCGCAACAAGGCGTAGCCCTTGTCGCCGTGCTTGGCGGGCGCGAGGTAGTAGGGAGACTCGTAGAAGAAGGGCGCGATCGAGACGCGATCGACGAAACCCATGATGTCCACGGTCTGGGTGGCTTCCACGTTCGCGCTCGCGAAGTCCTCCTTCTCGAGCAGCACGTAGTTGCCTTCCTCCCATTCGTAACCCTTCACGATCTGGTCGTAGGCGACTTCCTCGCCGGTGGTCTTGTTGTAGCGCTTGTAGCCCACCGGCTGCAGGTCGCGCCGGTCGAGCATCGAGAACGACAGCTCCTGACGCTCCTCCGCCGGGAAGAGCGACACGGGGATGTGGACCAGTCCGAACTGGATGGCGCCTTTCCAGAGCTCGCGGGGCATCGTTGTTCCTTTCTCAGCCGCTCGGCGGCGCGGCGTTCACAAGGCGCGGCATGCGCACCGGGGGCCGGCGGATTTCCTGGCGGCGGGTTGGCTGGCGGGTGGGGCGCTGGCGATCGAGCTTCACTGCGCGACCCGTGCGCGCCGATCGATAGAGCGCGTCGATCACGCGGATGTCGGCGAGGCCCTCCTCGCCCCCGGGCGCGGGCTCGCGATCCTCGAGGATGCAATCCGAGAAGTGCAGCAGCTCGGGTGCGAACTGGTCGCGCGGCGAGGTCCTGATCGTGCGCTTGCGCTTGCCCAGCGTGAGATGGCGCTCGAGGCCGCGCGCGTATTCGTATCCCGGATCGAGCTCGAGCGAGCCCTTGGTGCCCACCACACGGTACTGCGAGGTCTTGTCGGTGCCGAAGCTCAGGCCGAAGGTGGCCAGCCGGTCACCGGGAAATCGCAGGATTGCGGCGGCCGACTCCTCCGCGCTTCCCTTGGCCGGAGCGGTCGTCATCGCCACCACCTCGGTGGGCTCCGCGCGGAAAACGTGGCGCGCGGCGTTGATGCAGTAGATGCCGATGTCGTAGAAGGTGCCGCCTCCGCGCTCCACCGGATTCAGGCGGATGTTATCGGCATCGGCCACGGTGATGGAAAAGGAAGAGACGAACAGCTTGGGCTCGCCGATGCGCCCCTTGCCGATGGCGTCGTAAGCCTCGAGGGTCGCCTTCTCGAAATGCAGGCGGTAGGCCGTCATGAGCTTCACGCGGTGGCGGCGGCACGCCTCGACCATGGCGCGGCAATCGCGCTCGTCCACGGCAAGCGGCTTCTCGCACAGCACGTGGACGCCGCGGCGCGCGGCGCGCACCGTGAAGTCGCGGTGCTGGTCGTTGGGAAGCGCGATGTAGACCGCGTCTACCGCGCCACTTTCGAGGAGGGAGTCGTATTCTTCGTAACCGTAGGCGGGCACGCCGTAGCGCCTGGCAAGCGCGCGGCGCTTGGTGGCATCGCCGGAGACGAGCGCGACCAACTCGGAATTGCGCCGGGCGTGCTCGAAGGCGGGCAGCACCGCGGCCTGCGAAATGTAGCCTTGTCCTACGACGGCGTAGCGTATCGTCCTGCGCGGGCGTTTCTTCACGGGCATGGAATCGGGTTGAAGTGTTGGGTCGGTCCGCTGCGGTGCCTGCAACATCCGAGCCAAATGGCGCTCTAACGAATGACTCGCGCCGCCGCGTCGAATTCCCGAGTAATTTGTTCCCCGCGACGCGCCAACACCGCACCCGCCGACGAGGAAAAATGATTCGTTTCGACCTGTCGATCACGCTCGACTACACCGTGCTGTCACCGAGCGATTTCGTCTTCATCATTCAGCCGACCAACACGCCGTACCAGCGCGTGACCTGGGAAAGGCTGGACGCGGAGCCACACATCCAGGCCGACGAGGAGGTGCATGGCGCCCCGCCCAACCGCCACCTGCGGCTCAACGCGCAGCCGGGACCCTTGCGCGTGAAGTACGACGCCATCATCGACGTGGTGCATCATTTCGCGCTGCCGGCGGACCTGCGCGAGGTGCCCATCGCGGAGATGCCCGCGTCGGTGCTGCAATACATCTACCCCAGCCGCTATTGCCAGTCCGATCGCCTGCTCGACGTGGCGCGCAACGAGTTCGGCACGATGGAGCCCGGATACGCCAGGGTGGAAGCGATCCGCCACTGGGTCCAGACACGCACCCGTTTCCAGGTCGGCTCGAGCCATCCCGGCACGTCGGCGCTCGACACTTACCAGTGCGGCACCGGGGTCTGCCGCGATTTCGCGCACCTCATGATCAGCATGTGCCGCGCGCTCAACATCCCGGCACGCATCGCGACCGCGATCGACTATGGCGCGGACCCGTCGCTGGGACCGACCGACTTCCACTGCTATGTCGAGGTCTACCTGGGCGATCGCTGGTACATCTTCGACCCGTCCGGGATCTCGCCGCGCATGGGGCTGCTGCGCATCGGCACCGGCCGCGATGCGAGCGAAGTCGCCTTCGCGACGATCTTCGGCACCGTGCAATGGACCATGCCGCGCATCAGCATCCGCGCCGAGGGGGACGCCCTGAGCGGCATCGTCGAGCCGTTCCGGCACGACTACGCGGTGTCCACGGACTGCGCGCTGGGCGAGCCCGACGAAGCCGTCACCCAGCTGCGCGAGCAGGCAGTGCCGAGCGCGGGGATCGGGACATTGCGCGCCGAAGGCGGCGCGGCCCCCGCCTAGAAACTCGCCGCGGCCTAGCGCTCGCCGCGGCGGGTGGTCTTGTTGCGCGCGTCTTCCTCGCCCTTGGCCTCGTGGCGGCCGCCGGGCCCCTCGAGGGTGTCGGGCTCGTTGTCGTCGCGCTCGGGCCGTTGCTTGGAGGCGCTCTTGCCTTCGTCGATGTCGGGTTGGGCGTCCTTGCGCTTGCTCATGACGGGCCTCCTGGAATGGTCATGGCCGTGTGACCGCGAAGGCCCTGCGCCATTCCCGAGATCGCTCCCATGAGCTCCGCCGGCGCCACCGGCTTGGTGAGGTGCGCCTGGAAGCCCTCGTCGAGCGCGCGCTGGCGATCCTCACGCTGCGCGAAGGCGGAAATCGCCACCGCGGGACGCTCCTCGGCGCGCCGCCCGCGGGAGGCATCCCATGCGCGGATGCGCCGCAGCGTGGTGTAGCCGTCCTCGCCGGGCATTGCAATGTCGCAAACCACGACATGGGGCTGCTCCTCCTCGTCGGCAAGGGCGAGGTGCGCCAGCGCTTCCTGGCCGGAAGCGGCGGCGGTGACCCGCGCGCCGGCTTGGCCGAGGAGGGCGGCGAGGGATTCGCGCGCTTCGCGCTGGTCGTCGATCAGCAGGACCCGCACGCCCGTGAGCGCCGGTGGCGCCGCGGGAATCGTTGGCTCCACCTTCTGCTCCGCCGGCGGGCGCCTGGCGGCGTCGCCGTGCAACGGCAGGTATACCCGGAAGGTCGAGCCGCGCGCGGGCCCGCTGCTCTCGCAGGTCGCATAACCGCCGTGCAGCTTGGCTAGCCGCTGCACCAGCGCAAGGCCCAGCCCGAGGCCTTCCTGGCTGCGCCGGCTCGACTTCTGGTCGGCCTGGCGAAACGGGTCGAAGACGTGCGGGAGGAAATCGGGCGTGATGCCCGCCCCATTGTCGGCGACCTCGATGCACGCCATGCCGCCCTCGATGCGCGCCGCGACGCGAATCGTGCCGCCGCGGCCGGTGAACTTGATGGCGTTGGTGAGCAGGTTCACCAGGATCTGCCGCAGGCGGTCGTGGTCGCCAAGCACCTGGCGGTCGCCGAGGGCGAAATCGGTCGTCAGTCGCAGGCCCTTTTCCAAGGCCGCCGCACGCTGCGCCTCGACCGCCTCCAGCAGCACGGGCTCCAGCGCCATCGCCTGTTTCACCAGCCCGAAGTTGCCGCTGAGCGCGCGGGTCACGTCGAGGAGGTCCTCGATCAGGCGGACCTGCTGGTCCACGCCGATCATGATGCCCGCCAGGGCCCGCTTGACCGTGGGCTCGGCGTTGCGCAGCTGGTTCTGCAGCACGTGGGTCCAGCTCTTGATGCCGTTCAGCGGCGAGCGCAACTCGTGGGAGACGATCGCGAGGAACTGGTCGCGGGCGAGCGCCGCGGACTCGGCATCGGCGCGGGCGTTGCGCTCGCGCTCGAGCAGGCGCGCACGCCGCTCGTCCTCGATGGCGCGTGCCGTGACATCGTAGGTGATGGCGAGGGCCGCCTCGATGCGCCCGTTGGCATCACGCTCCGGGATCACGCGGCCCGAGAAATGCCGCCGCGCGGGCTCGTCACCCGCCTGGAAGCCGAAGGGCTGCTCGGCGCCGGTCTCGAAGGTGCGCTCGACCGCCTCGAAAAGCGCCTCGAGGATATGGTGGGGGAGGGCGAGCTCCTCGCGCGCGCGCCCGATGAGCCGCTCCGGCCGCACCCCCAGGGCTGGCTCCACGGCGGGATTGGCGTACACGCAACGCCGCGCCCGATCCAGCCGCATGATCACATCGGGGATGTTCTCGGCGAGGTTCCTGAAATCGGCCTCGCGCCGCCGCGCTTCGTGCTCGGCCGCCTTGAGGCGAAGCTCCTCCGACGTCGCGCCCGAGCCCCGGCGGCCGCGGCGAGGCGCAACCGCCGGCGAGGCGCGCGAGCTCATGGAGCGCGGGAAACGTCTCCCATCGCGGCGCGATGATCCTCGCGGATGCCGTATTCGCGCAGGCGGTTGTAGAGCGTCTTCGTGCAGATGCCGAGCATCTCCGCGGTGCGCTTGCGCTCGCCGCCGCAGTGCTCGAGCGTCGACAGGATCAGCTCGCGAGCGGCGACCGAGAGCGGCGTGCCCAGGGGCACGGTGATCGCGGGCGTGGACGAAGACGACGACGGCACGGCCCGGGTTGGCGCCTGTTCGATATCCAAGGTGGGTCCCTCCAGTCCTTCATCCCCGGCCATGATGAAGACACGGTGGATGTAGTTTTTGAGCTCCCGGACATTGCCGGGCCACGGGTGCTGCTTCATGCGCGCCAGCGCTCCCGGCGCGAATTTCTTGCGCGTGCCGCACGCCTGGTTCATCTCCTCCAGGAAATACGCCGCGATCAGCTCGATGTCGTCACCGCGGGCGCGCAGCGGCGCGATCTCGAGCGGGAACACGTTGAGGCGGTGGTACAGGTCCTCGCGCAGCTTGCCGTTGCGCACCGCTTCCCGCGGGTCGCGGTTGGTGGCCGCGATGATGCGCACGTCGGTCTCGATGGTCTTGGTGGTGCCGATGCGCATGAGAGTGCCGGTTTCGAGCACGCGCAGCAGGCGCACCTGCAGCTCGAGCGGCATCTCGGTGATCTCGTCGAGGAAGAGGGTGCCGCCGTTGGCCTGCTCGAAATAACCCTTGTGCTGGCGATCCGCGCCGGTATAGCTGCCGCGCTCGTGGCCGAACATCTCGTTCTCGATGAGGTTCGGCGAGATGGCGCCGCAGTTGATGGCGAGGAAGGGGTGCTTGCGGCGTCGGGAGAGCTCGTGGATGGTGCGCGCCACGATCTCCTTGCCGGTGCCGCTTTCGCCCATGAGGAACACGGTGGCCTCGGTGGGCGCCACGCGCGCGATCTTGTCGTACACCTCGTGCATCGCAGGTGAGCGCCCGACCAGGCGGCCGAAGCGCCCCAGGCGGCGCAACTCGTCGCGCAGGGCGCCGATTTCCGCGCGAAGCTCGCCGCTGCGCGGCACGCGCGCCAGCACCGCCTTCAGGCGCTGCAGGTTCACGGGCTTGGTGAGGTAGTCGGAGGCGCCCATGCGCAGCGCTTCGACGGCGCTTTCCACGCTCGCATGGCCGGTGATGAGGATGGTCTCGATGGAGGAACGGTCCTCGAGATCCTCGAAGAGGTCCATGCCGCTGCCGTCGGGCAGCTTGAGGTCCATGAGCACGACGTCAGGACGCTGGCGAACGAGCTGGATGCGCGCTTCGGCGACGCTTCCGGCGCACGCGGTGGTGAAGCCCTCGGCTTCGGCTATCGCCTTCAACGCTTCACGCGTGTTGTCGTCGTCATCGACGATCAATACGTGGGACATAGGTAGTTTGCTCCGCGATGCGAACTTTTTTCCATGTTGAACCGGACCGCGCCCAAAGGCTGTCGGCCGAGTCCTACACCGGGCAAACTCAGCGGGAAAGCGCCTTTTCCGAGGCGCAAGCGGTGCTACTGCGGATCGAGCGAGAGGTGGTTATCGACGCGCATCACGCCTTCCTGGCGCTGTGCGTGCGCCGAGGCGACTCCGGTTTGCTCATGGGATTTCACGCTGCCAACCAGGCTCACGACGCCGCGGTCGGTGTTGACCGAGATGTCAGCGCCAGCGAGCGCCGGATCGGCGAGCAGCGAGTCCTGGATGCGCGCGCTGATCAGGGTGTCGTTGATCGCATCTCCCGGCAAGGGGCGCGCTACCGCAGCCGGCGCCGCCTGCGCGACGACTTCCGGTTGCGCGGGCGCGGGGTTACGGGCGCGCGCAGCCGCGTCCTGGCCGAGCTCCTGGGCCGCCTGCATGCGGGCATCCGGGCGCTCGCAGGCGATGGCGAGGGTGGCGCCTGCAAAGGCTGCCACGATGAGCGGCAACAACTGCGAGGAATATTTCCTGTCGCCATCCATATTCTGCTGCATCAGGGTCCTTTCGAAGGTTTTGGGTGTTCGCACGCACAGCCCGTGCCACCCAGGCAGGGGGAATCGCTGGCTTTCGAACGCGAAACTTTTGCGCCGAGGCGCAAGACTTTCCCCTGATGTCCCCGTGGCCCGGACTACCTACAGTCGAAGCGCCGGGTGGCACATGTCTTGCGAAGGGACGGGACGATTCCAACGTCGGAATGTCACAACCCACTACAGGAGAAACCCCATGGCAAAAGCCAGGAACGGAAGCGGCGCCCGCCCGGTGGCCATCGAGCTGCTCGAATCGGATCATCGGCACGTTGAGGCGCTGCTCGACCAGTACGAGAGCGAGAAGGAGGGCGACGACGGCACCAAGCGCGCTATCGCGATGCAGATCTGCGCTGAGCTCACCGCCCATGCGCAGCTCGAGGAAGAGCTTTTCTATCCCTGGTTGCGCGAGAACCTCGACGAGGAGCAGATGGAGATGCTCGAGGAAGCCTATGTCGAGCACGCGTCGGCCAAGGACCTGATCGCCCAGATCGAAGGCGCGAGCGACATCGGCCCCGAGTACGACGCCAAGGTCAAGGTGCTGGGCGAGTACGTGAAGCACCACGTGCAGGAAGAGGAGAACGAGATCTTCAAGGAAGTGCGCGACATGCAGGACGAGCTCGACGAGCTCGGGCAGGAGATGCACGCGCGAAAGGCCGAGCTGATGGAAGAGCTGGGCCTCATGCAGGAAGAGGAAGAGGGCGAAGAGGAAGAGGGCATGGCCGCCGGCGCCTCGCGCGGTCGCGCCCGCTCGCGGCAAGGCGAGCAGCGCGGAGCGCGTTGAAGCAGTCGCTCCGGCAAGCCGGTCCCGCAGTCGGGGGCCGGCTTTGTTTCTAGCGGGGCCGTTCGAGTGACAGGCCGGATGCGCGCGCAGGATGCTCGTGCGGGCGGCGCGGTGGCGGCACCAGGGTGGGATGCTCACGCCGCTTGCGATCGGGGCAAGGGGCGCTTGCGGCGACTTCGCGCGGCTGCGGCGCCGGATCGTATTGCTTCGAATGGCTCATCGTTAACGCACCAACACGCTGGTCTCGACCCGGCTCACGCCTTCCTGGCGCTGGGCCAGGTTGGCAGCGATCATGACCTGCTCAGGGGAAGCGGCGAGGCCGGAAAGGCTCACCACACCGTCGTTGGTGCTGACGGAAATGTCGCTGCCCTTCATGCCGGGGTCAGCGGCAATGGCCGCCTTGATCTTGCCGGTGATGATCGTCTCGGCGACGGCGCTCGATGGCTTCGTTGCGCTCGCCTTGCCGAGCTGGGAGACCGCGGGCGCGTTAGGCGAGGTCTCGGGCACGACCGTGGAGGTCGTGCCCGAGGCTTCGCCCGGCGCGGTGTCGGCGAGTGGCCTGCCGCAGCCCGCGATGGCGAGCAGGGCGAGGGCCGTCGCCGACACCGCGCCTGGGACGCGCATGTCCGCCGGCTTACTTCTGCGAGGTCGACGAGGCCGAACCGCTCGGGGTGGCCGAGCTGCTGCTCGAGGACGAGCTGGGCGAGGTCGAGCCACTGGTGCCCGAGCCGGACGTGCTGCCGGTGCTGCCCGAGAGCGAGCCCGAGGCGCTGCCGCTGGCCGAGCCGCTAGGCGTGGCCGAGGACGTCGTATCCGTGGAAGAGCTGGACGAGGAGCTCGACGCGGGCGGCGTCACGACGGTGGTGTTGTCCGGGGCGGCCGCGGTGGTCGTCGGCGGGGGGCTGGCGGTGCTAGAGCTCGAGGTACTCGTGCCAGGGCGGTCGCAACCGGTCAGGGCGACGGTACCGAGGGACAGCGCGGCGATGAGGGGTATCAACTTTTTCATGGCGTCTCCAGTTTCGTTTCAGGGTCGATGACAACTACGGCCGCGATGGGCCTTCAATCGACAAATGACACGCAGGAGCCGTGCCATGTTCCCTTCACTCTGAAGAAGCGCCTCGCGCCGCGTTGATTTCTTTCCGCGCGTGGAAGCTTTTCTGCGGAAGTCGGCTGCCGCCTACACCGGCGTGCAAGCCTCAATGACGGAAAGTGGGATCGATGCGGTCGAGCTTGCGCAGCAGCGCGGGCCACTCCATGACACCGTAGGGACGGCGGGTCTGGGGCTGGTAGTTGAGGTAGGTTTTCTCCAGCACGCTATCGGGAACCGGCCGCAGCTTGGCACCCGTCGCCATGGCCGCGAGCTGGGAGCGGCACGCGAGCTCGAGCCGGTGCATCCAGTTGAATGCCTCGCCGATGGTCCGGCCCACCGTGAGCAGGCCGTGGTTGCGCAGGATGAGCGCCTCGCCCTCGCCCAGGTCCCGCAGCAGCGATGCCTCTTCCGCGGCGTCCAGCACCACGCCCTGGTAGTCGTGGTAGCCGATCTTCAGGAAGCGCATCGCCGTCTGCGTGATCGGCAGCAGCCCGCAGTCGAGCGCCGAGACCGCCATCCCGGCCCATGTATGCGTGTGGATCACGCATGCGGCTTCGTGGCGCGCGCGATGGATGGCGCCGTGGATCACGTAACCCGCCTTGTTCACGCCGTAGTCGAGGTCGCCGAAGTCGGGACGGGCGAGGATGTTGCCGTCCACGTCGATCTTTATCAGGCTCGAGGCCGTGATCTCCTCGTAGAGCATGCCGTACGCGTTGATGAGGAAGGCACCGTCTTCGCCGGGGACGCGGCATGAGATGTGGTTGGCCATCATGTCGGACATGCCGTAGAGCTCCACCAGCCGGTAGCAGGCGGCGAGATCCACGCGCGCCTTCCACTCCTGCGGAGTGCAGCGCGATCGCATCGATTGCAACGGCAGGGTGTTGGCGCTCATGCCGTATTCTAGGCGCCCATGCCGTCCATCGTCACGATCGCGGGGATCTCGAAAACCTACGCCTCGGGCCTGAAAGCGCTCGAGGCGGTCGACCTCGAGATTCGCGCCGGCGAGATCTTCGCGTTGCTCGGCCCCAATGGCGCGGGCAAGACCACGCTCATAAGCATCGTCTGCGGCATCGTCAACGCCAGCACCGGCACCGTAACCGTGGACGGGCACGACATCGTGCGGGAATACCGCGCGGCGCGATCGCTCATCGGCCTCGTCCCGCAGGAGCTGCACACCGACATGTTCGAGACTCCCTGGTCCACGGCCCGCTTCAGCCGGGGGCTTTTCGGCTTGCAGCCCGATCCGGCGCACGTGGAGAAGGTATTGCGCAGCTTGTCCCTGTGGGAGAAGCGATCGTCGCGGATCATGACGCTTTCCGGCGGCATGAAGCGCCGCGTGATGATCGCCAAGGCCCTCGCGCACGAGCCGCGCGTGCTCTTCCTGGATGAGCCGACCGCCGGCGTGGACGTGGAGCTGCGCCGCGACATGTGGGCCCTCGTCCGCCGCCTGAGCGATCAGGGCGTCACCATCATCCTCACCACGCACTACATCGAGGAGGCCGAGGAGATGGCCGACCGCATCGGCGTCATCAGCAAGGGCCGCCTGGTCGTCGTCGAGGAAAAAGCGCAGCTCATGAGGAAGCTTGGCAAGCGACAGCTCACAGTCCATTTGAAGGAGCCGCTGGCAGCGATCCCCGAGGCTCTCGCCGACCCCCGCCTCGCGTTGCGCAGCGATGGCACCGAGCTCGAGCTGGTGTTCGACGCCCATGACGAGAACACCGGCATTCCGACATTGCTGCGACGCCTGGACGAGCTGGGCATCGAGTTCCGCGACCTCAACACCCGCCAGAGCTCTCTCGAGGAGATCTTCGTGAGCCTGGTGCATGACCGCGGCGCCGGCGAGGCCGCGAGCCCGGCGCGTACGCAATGAAGTTCAACCGCCACGGCGTATGGGCCATCTACCGCTTCGAGATGGCGCGAGCCTTCCGCACGCCGCTGCAAAGCTTCCTCACGCCGGTCATCACGACGTCGCTCTACTTTGTCGTGTTCGGCGCGGCGATCGGCTCGGGCATGCGCGAGGTCGACGGCGTTCCCTACGGCGCCTTCATCGTGCCCGGGCTGATCATGCTGTCCATATTCAGCGAGAGCATCTCGAACGCCTCCTTCGGCATCTACTTTCCGAAGTTCACGGGCACGATCTACGAGCTGCTGTCGGCGCCGGTCTCTCCGCCGGAGATCGTGCTCGCCTACGTGGGCGCGGCGACCAGCAAGTCTCTCGTGCTCGGGCTCATCATCCTCGCGACCGCCAACCTGTTCGTGCCGGTGCGTATCGAGCACCCGCTGTGGATGGCGGCCTTCCTGCTGCTCACGACGGCGACGTTCTGTCTCTTCGGGTTCGTGATCGGCATCGTGGCGCAGGGATTCGAGCAGCTTCAGTTCATTCCGATGCTCGTGATCACGCCGCTCACTTTCCTCGGCGGGGCGTTCTATTCGCTCGACATGCTGCCGCCCGCCTGGCGCACGGTGAGCCTGTTCAACCCGGTGGTGTACCTCATCAGCGGCTTTCGCTGGAGCTTCCACGGAAATGCGGACGTTCCCGTTGAAGTGAGCCTCGCCGCGACCGCGGGATTCTTCCTCGCGTGCCTGGCCGCCGTCGCCTGGATATTCCGGACCGGCTATCGGCTGAAGAGCTAATGGCGACGCACGCTGAAAGGATTGCCGTTGGCGGCGGGCAGGGGAAAGAAGGGGACCGACACCGGATCGTTGATGTCGTAGCGCTCAGAGGCGTCCTTCACGATGGTGGCCACGAGCGGCGCGCATTTCTCGCAGAGCGGCGAGGCATCGGCCACGGTCCAGTTGCAGCTCTGTGGACTCAGGCGATGGGTGAGCGCCACCATGGGCATCCGGCAGTTGCCGCAGTGCTCCGGACGCATGCGCCGGAATTCCGCGGCGAGTCGGGCGTAGAGCTTGCCGGGCGTGAGGGTTTCCCGTTCCATGAAGCGATTGTGCGCCGCGCGCAAGGCCCGGACACTTCCCGCCACCCCTATGTTGGTGTAGGACGGCAGCAATACGACGATACGGACAGCCCGCCGCGCAGCGTCATCAAGGATGCGATGACGAATGCAATTGCATACAGGTATGTGTGCCGATCGGCGGTTGGTAACATCGTCCCATGAAGGACGAAGAGGTTCAGGCCCTCGCCGCGGAAGTGTGCGCGCGGCTCGAGGCTGCAAAACGCAAGCTCTGGGACGACATGAAGCGTCTCGGCATGGGGCCGTCGAACGGTTGGCGGATCACCGAAGAGCTTCGCCACACCGTCACCGGCACGCAGTGGACCTTTCGTCCGGTTCACCTGCGCGAGAACGCGCCCGAGCTCGAGGTGAGCGTCGCGATCGACCAGGCAGGACGTCCGCTGGACCTCTAGTTCGACTGCTTTGCTGCATCACGAGATTCGGGACTTGGGAGGTCTTGCCGGGCTTGAGCGGGGCCCACGCGTTTCCGCTCCAACCCCGTTCTCGCTATCAAGACGTGATTTGACATAATACAAATTATGCGGCTTTCGCGTGCATGCCCTGAGATCAGGCCTCCTCGAGAATCGCCTCGATTTCCGACGGATCCACCGGCTTGACCAAGTGCCGGTCGAACCCGGCCTCCCGGGCGCGCTTCCGGTCGTTCTCCTGGCCCCATCCGGTCACGGCGACCAGCAGGCAATTGGAGGTCACGGGCTCGGAGCGCATGCGGCGCGCGACTTCGTACCCGTGCACTTTCGGCATGCCGATATCGATGAAGGCCACGTTGGGCCGAAACTGCCCGGCCACCGCGAGCGCCTCGGCGCCGTCGTAAACCACGCGCACCTGGTGGCCGCGGCTCACCAGGATCTGGCCGAGGCTATCGACGAAATCGACGTTGTCGTCGGCTAGCAGCACCTTCCGCACGGCGCCGTTCGCCGAATCGGCCGGCAGCTCCCGTGGCTCCATGTCGATGCGGGCCAGGGAAAGTGGCAGTCGCACGACGAACTCGGTGCCCTCGCCCGTCCCCGCGCTGTGGGCCTCGATGGTGCCCTCGTGCAGCTCGACCAGCCGCCGGGCAAGCGTGAGGCCCACGCCCAGCCCGGCCTGCGAGCGCTCCAGCGATCGATCGACCTGAACGAACATGTCGAAGATGCGATCCGCGGCACCCGCAGCCAGGCCGATGCCGTTGTCCCGTACACGCACCACGGCATGTGCATCTTCGCGCCTCGCCTGGAAGTGGATGCGCCCGCCCGGATCGGTGTATTTCGCCGCGTTGTTGAGGAGGTTGGAGAAGACCTGCGACAG